>CHCFR05602__coassemble_373_pt1 | contig 27953 bp, 26 predicted proteins | sample CHCFR05602__metabat2_high_PE_010 | metagenome-assembled genome bin CHCFR05602
CAGCATGGTGCCCTGGCTGATGTTGACCATCAGGCGGCTGTAGCAATAGGCGGCGAGCACGCCCGCGCCCATGATGCAGATGAGGCGGATGATGTCGTTCAGCAGCTCGGGGAAGAGGTCCGCGCCCGTGTTGAGCATGGGCTCGATGTAATCGTCAACGAGCGTCTGCGGGAAGGTGGCGCCGATGACGCTGGTGACGGCGTTTATCAGTATGCACACGATGACGAGGGCAAAGACCCACTTGTAGTGCGCGAGCATGTATTTTACCACGCGGCCGAGCAGGGGCATGGAGCTCTTGAGATGGCCGCGGCGGCCCTTTTTCTGATCCATAAAAGCCTACTCCTCCTTTCAGGCCGGCTGGTCGAAGTCGCCGCCGCCCTTGATCTGGCTCTCGTAGATGTCCTGATAGATGGCGTTCGACTTCAGCAGGTTCTCGTGCGTGTCGAAAGCGTCGATCCTGCCGTCGTCAAGGACGAGGATGCGGTCGGCGTCCTGCACGCTGGAGATGCGCTGGGCGATGATGATCTTGGTGGTGCCGGGGATGGTCTGGCGGAAGGCCGCGCGTATCCTGGCGTCCGTGGCCGTATCGACGGCGCTGGTGGAGTCGTCAAGTATCAGCACCTTGGGCTTTTTCAGCAGCGCGCGGGCGATGCACAGGCGCTGCTTCTGGCCGCCGGAGACGTTGTTGCCGCCGCGCTCGATGCGCGTGTCGTAGCCGTCCGGGAAGCGGTCGATGAACTCGTCGGCGCATGCGGCCTGACATGCGGCTTTGCACTCTTCAAGCGTGGCGTTCTCGTTGCCCCAGCGGAGGTTTTCCAGTATCGTGCCGGTGAAGAGGGTGTTCTTCTGCAGCACGACGGCCACCTGGTTGCGCAGCGCCTCCATGTCGTACTGGCGCACGTCGATGCCGCCCACCTTCACGTCGCCGCTGTCCACATCGTAGAGGCGGCAGATGAGGTTGACAAGGCTCGATTTGCCCGCGCCGGTGCCGCCGATGACGCCTATGGTCTCGCCGGACCTGATGTGCAGGTCCACGTCCGAGAGGGCGTTCTTGCCGCTGCCGTGCTTATAGGAGAAGTTGACGTTGTCGAAGTCGATGGAGCCGTTGGGGACCTCGTAGATGGGGTCGTCCGGGTCGTGCAGATCCGGCTTCTCGCGCAGGACCTCGCTGATACGGCGCACGCTGGCGAGGGACATGGTGATCATGACCACCAGCATGGAGAGCATCATCAGGCTCATCAGCAGGCTCATGATGTAGCTGAAGAGGCTGGTGAGGTCGCCCGTCGTGAGGCTGCCGCCGACGATGAGCTCCGCGCCCATCCAGCTGACCATGATGATGCAGAAATAGACGGAGAGCATCATGGCCGGGTTGTTGAAGGCGAGCAGGCTCTCGGCCTTGACGGCCAGCTTGTAGAGCCGGGTGCTGGCCTTGGAGAACTTCTTGTCCTCATAGCCCTCGCGCACGAAGGCCTTCACCACGCGGATGGCGGAGACGTTTTCCTGCACGCTGGCGTTCAGGTCGTCATAGCCGTCGAACATCTTGTTGAAGATGCGGATGGTGACGACCATGATGCTGCCCAGGACGGCCACCAGGAACACGGCCGCGATGGCGAACGTGGGGGCGATCTGCGGGCAGATGATAAGGCACATGACGAAGCTGAAGATGAGGTTCAGCGGCGCGCGCACGGCCATACGCGTGCACATCATGTACGCCCACTGGACGTTGGTGATGTCCGTCGTCATGCGGGTGACAAGGCCGGGGACGGAGAACTTGTCGATGTTGGAGAAGGAAAAGGTCTGTACGTTGTTATATATGGCCTCTCGCAGGTTGGCCGCGAAGCCGGTGGACGACTTGGCGGCGAAACGGCCGGCCAGGGCGCCGAAGCCCAGCGATACGATGGCCATGGCGACCATCAGTATGCCGTAGCGCACGACGACGGAAAGGTCAGACGCCTGCAGGCCGTCGTCGATGATGATGGCGGTGATGAAGGGCATGAGTATTTCCAGCAGCACCTCGCCGGCAGTGAGACCCATGGTGATAAAGGCGTCTTTGCCGTACTTTCCCGCCTGTTTCAGAACGAGTTTCAAAGTTTTTATCCCTCCAGATTACTGTCCTCAGGGGACGAAAGGTTTTTCAGCATTTTTTTCTGCAGGCGGCAGAAGGTGACGATCTCGTCCTCCGTAAAGCCGCGGAAGAGCTGGTCCGGCAGGTCCTTGAGCATGGCGTCCATCATGTCGCGCACGTGCTCGCCCTTTTCCGTCACGCGCAGGAGCTTGCGCCGCTCGTCGAGCGCGCTGGGCTCCACGCTGACGAAGCCCTTTTCCCGCAGGCGCTTGACCATCGTCGAGGCCGCGGACATGGAATAGCCCATTTCCCGGTGCAGGTCCGTGAGCGAAGTCTCGCCCTGCGAGTTTTCCAGGATGTGCAGCAGGACGGACGCCTGTACGCCCGTCAGCCCCTGCTCGGCGAGGGCCCTGTCGCCCCGTGTGCAGAGCTGATAGCTGATGTACCGGTTGTCCCTGATCATTTCGCCAAGGTCAACATCCATCAGAGCGTTTACCCCCTTCCTTTAGATGTTAACTATTCGGACGTTGATATTTATAGCACGTTAAGTCTTGAATGTGAAATACAAATGTGTTATCATCTATAAATGTTTTTTATAGAATTTCTATATCATACAAATGTGCACAAAACATACGGAGGGAGTTTGTTGAATACTACACAGCTGGAGTGCTTCCTGGCGGTGGCCAACTGCCTGAATTTTTCGCGCGCGGCGGAGCAGCTGCGCCTCACCCAGCCGGCCGTCAGCCACCAGATAAGCACGCTGGAGGACGAGCTGGGCGTCAAGCTCTTCAAGCGCACGAGCAAAAGCGTGCGCCTGACGCAGGAGGGGTATCTATACACGCAGTACGCGGGGGAGATTATGCGCCTTTTCAACGTCTCGCGCGGGCGGCTGAAGGCGGCGCAGTCGGAGCGCCGGCGGGTGCTGGGCATCGGCTGCCGCAGCACGCTGGAGCTGGGGCTGCTCTCCGTGGCGCTCGCGCAGCTGCGCGAGGAGGACGGCGGCTTCGTGCCGATGCTGCGCGTGGTGCCGCACGATTCGCTGGAGAACCTGCTGCTGGACGGGGAGATACAGGTGATGCCGGCGTTCAGGGAAAACGCGCCCAAGCGCGCGGTCTATCACGAGCTCTCGCTCTGCCGCGTGGTCTGCGCCGCGCCGGCGGGCAGCCCGCTGGCACAGCGGGAGAGCGTGAGCGTGCAGGAGCTGGCCGGCAGCCCGCTGATCGCCGTCACGCGCCCCAACTCCGTGCCGCGCGCCGTCACGGCCGTGCAGAACCAGCTGCTGGCCGGGCGCGACCCGGGCCAGGTGATATTCTGCGAGAGCTTCGAAGCGCAGAGCGCGGTGATCGCCGCGGGCTTCGCCGCCGCCGTGATGGCGGAGACGCCGGGCTCTCACACGACGGGCGTCTGCTATACGCCCGTGGAGGGCGCCGAGCCCATCTCCTACGGCGCCGCGTATATGCCCGGGGAGCGCGACCGGCTGCTTGAGCGCTTCCTGCGCGTGCTGGAGGAGACCGCCGCCGGGCAATGAGGGCAAAAATGCCGCCGCCCCGCATTTTGCGGGGCGGCGGCCGGCAATCTGGCATTGCTCTGTGAGCCGCGCGCTTTCGCCGTCGGCAAAAGCGGCAGATACAGCGGTAACAGGGTTTTCCACATTGACATTTGAGTTAGAGGCTGCTATGATATTATTGCCAGCAGGAGTTGTCCCGGTGTAAAAAGCGCCCGTTTGGGTGGCATTCCCGGTAGAATGGCTCTCCTGCTGGCTTGTGTTTTCTGGGTTGGCTTTCTGCCCGAAATCGGATATACTATCACTAGAAGGTGCGCCTCTCTCTATCCCAGGCTGCCGGCATTTGCCCGCACTTGGTTGAGGGGGCGCACCTTCATTAATTCCATTTTCGATCTCTATATTGCCGCGTCTGTCAAGATGAATAGGCGCAACAACGCTGTTGCCGGAACGTGCCGGCCCGTTCTGCAGATGTAACAAAGTATGTATCAGAGGAAGGCCTGCAAAAGTATCAGCAGCACCAGGCCGGGGATGCCGAGGACGCCGGCCACCAGGGCGTTGGTGGCGTTCATCCCCAGCGAGAGGTCGAAAAAGCCGCCGATGAAGTTGAAAACGAAGAGCATAACGAAGCCGCAGAGCATGTTCAGCAGCAGCTTCAGTATCAGCTTCATCGGCGTTTTCAGTATGGCCACGAGCAGCCAGATGAGCAGCGCGCAGGCCACGATGACGGCAATGGTCGCGGGTGTTTCCATTTTTTCCTCCTGTTGCTACAGATACAGCGACTTCAGGTTGCGCACGGCGCAGTTGTACTTGCTCCTGAGGGCGCTGATCTCGAATATACAGACATCCATCGACGCGTCGTCGGTGACGACGTCGAACTGGCGGTAGGCCTCTCCGAGCGAACGGCGGACCTCGCCCAGTTCCGCCTGGGCCTTGGCGATCTCCTCGCGCTTTTCCCGCGCGGCTCTTGAACGTTTGGACATGGGGGTATCACGCTCCTTGTCCCTATATTCTATTCAAAAGCCGGCGGATTAAACCGCCGCAAGAAAAAATTGCCGCAAATATATCGCGCCCGGCGCGGCATACTACCACCGGAGCTGAAGAGAGGCGCTCGAGCGGCGAGAGAGATAAGACCCGCGGAGATGCCTTGAATAAGCTCAAGTTCCGCGGGCGTTCGCAAACGCGAGACAGTCCGGGCGGAGCGGCGGGAGAGAGGCCGGATGGCGCGCTCTCCCGCTTTTTTTGCCGCGCGAGGGCGCGACGGGCGCGCTGTTTTTGACGGTGCGGGGGCGGCGGATGTTTCCGCGCGCCGGCGCGCAAATGGCCCTTGCAATTTCCGGCGCGGTAAGATATAGTATATGGGTAAAATTGTGCTCAGTGATACAATATCTTGTGATGTGCGAGGGAAAACGGTAAATGGCAAGAAATACGGCCGAGAGCTACGGCAACGAGAGCATCTCACAGCTCAAGGGCGAGGACCGCGTCCGCAAGCGCCCGGCGGTCATCTTCGGCTCCGACGGGCTGGAGGGCTGCGAGCATGCGATGTTCGAGATACTCTCGAACTCCATAGACGAGGCGAGGGCCGGAAACGGCAGCATTATAACACTCACGCGCTATCTCGACAAGAGCATAGAGTGCGAGGACTTCGGCCGCGGCTGCCCGGTGGACTGGAACCCGGTGGAGAAGCGCTGGAACTGGGAGCTCGTCTTCTGCGAGCTGTACGCGGGCGGCAAATACCGCAACAACGACGGCGGGGACTACGAGTATTCCCTGGGCCTCAACGGCCTGGGCAGCTGCGCCACGCAGTACGCGAGCGAATACATGGACGTCACCGTCCGCCGGGACGGGAAGAAGTACACGCTGCACTTTGAAAAGGGCCGCAACGTGGGCGGCCTCGGCGTGGAGCCGGCGGACCGCAAAAAGACCGGCACGCTCATCCGCTGGAAGCCGGACCTGGAGGTGTTCACGGACATCGGCATCCCGCTCGAGCACTACCGGGAGACGCTGCGGCGGCAGGCGGTGGTGAACGCCGGCGTCACCTTCCGCCTGCGCAACGAGGTGGCGGCGGGCAAGTTCGAGACGGAGGACTTCCTCTATCAGAACGGCATCCTCGACTACGTGCAGGAGATAGCGGGGGAGGAGGTGCTCAGCGCGCCGCATTTCATCTCCGCGGAGCGCAAGGGGCGCGACCGGGCGGACAAGCCGGAGTATAAGGTGAAGCTCTCCGCGGCCTTCTGCTTTTCGGCGAAGGTCAACCTTATAGAATATTACCACAACAGCTCCTGGCTGGAGCACGGCGGCGCGCCGGAGAAGGCCGTGCGCAACTCCTTCGTCTACGCCGTGGACAATTACATCAAGAAGGCCGGGAAATACCAGAAGAACGAGAGCAAGATATCCTTCCAGGACGTGGCGGACTGCCTGGTGCTGGTGACGAACTGCTTCTCCACGCAGACGAGCTATGAGAACCAGACGAAAAAGGCCATCACCAACCGCTTCATCCAGGAGGCGATGGCGGAGTTCTTCCGCGAGCAGCTGGAGATATACTTCATCGAGCACAAGGCGGAGGCCGACCGCGTGGCCGACCAGGTGCTCATCAACAAGCGCAGCCGCGAGCAGGCCGAGAGCGCCCGGCTGAACATAAAAAAGAAGCTCACCGGCAGCATGGACATCTCCAACCGCGTGCAGAAGTTCGTCGATTGCCGCAGCCGCGACGTGTCGCGGCGCGAGCTCTACATCGTGGAGGGCGACAGCGCGCTGGGCTCCGTCAAGCTCAGCCGGGACGCCGAGTTCCAGGGCATCATGCCCGTGCGCGGCAAGATACTCAACTGCCTGAAGGCGGACTATGGCCGCATTTTTAAAAACGAGATCATCACCGACCTGATAAAGGTGCTCGGCTGCGGGGTGGAGGTGCAGAAGCACGCCAAGGAGCTGCCCGGCTTCGACCTGGAGAGCCTCCGCTGGCGGCGCGTCATCATCTGCACGGATGCGGACGTGGACGGTTTCCAGATACGCACGCTGATACTGACCATGCTCTACCGCCTGACGCCGACGCTCATACGCGAGGGGCTGGTGTACATCGCCGAGTCGCCGCTGTATGAGATAAACTCCGGCGGCAAGACCTGGTTCGCCTACTCCGAGCGGGAGAAGGCGGAGGTGCTCGCCTCGCTGAACGGGGCCAAATGCTCCATCAACCGTTCCAAGGGCCTGGGCGAGAACGACCCGGACATGATGTGGCTCACCACCATGAACCCGGAGACGCGCCGGCTCATCCGCGTGATGCCGGAGGACGCCGAGCGCACGGCGGAGATGTTCGACCTGCTGCTGGGGGACAACCTGGCGGGGAGGAAGCAGTATATTTCGGATTTCGGCAGCCAGTACCTGGATCTCGCCGACATATCCTGAGGAGGAAGGAAAATGAAGTTTCAAACGGCAAAGAGAATGGTGCTGTCGCTGTTCGTCATGATCGCGCTGTGCTGTGTCAGCGCGCTCATCCTCCGCGGCTCCAACGAGTCCCTGGCCGCCGCCATCACATATTTCGCAGTGGCGCTGCTGGCGTTCGTCACATTCATCATCTTCAAGTGGCTGCGCTGCCCCTGGTGCGGCGGGGTGCTGCTGAGGCGCGTGGTCTGGCTGAAGAGCTGCCCGCACTGCAACCGCGACCTCATCACGGGCCTGAGGGACAAAAAGAAGGCCAGGGCTGGTAAATAAATGGCTAAGAAAAGGCAGGATAAAGACGCTCCAAAGCAGCGCAAGGGCAGCGCGGACGTGATGGGCCTCCGCGCCGAGGTGCTCGAACAGCCCATCACCGAGACGCTGGAGACGAACTACATGCCCTACGCCATGAGCGTCATCGTCTCGCGCGCCATCCCGGAGATCGACGGCTTCAAGCCCTCGCAGCGCAAGCTGCTGTACACGATGTACAAGATGGGCCTGCTCACCGGCGCGCGCACCAAGAGCGCCAACATCGTGGGGCAGACGATGCGCCTGAACCCGCACGGCGACGCCGCCATATACGACACGATGGTGCGCCTCTCAAAGGGCTACGGCGCGGTGCTGACGCCGTTCGTGGACTCCAAGGGCAACTTCGGCAAGGTATATTCGCGCGACATGGCCTGCGCCGCCTCCCGTTATACGGAGGCGAAGCTCTCGCCCATCTGCGCCGAGCTCTTCGCCGACATCGACAAGGAGACCGTGGACTTCGTGGACAACTACGACGGCACCATGAAGGAGCCGGCGCTGCTGCCCACGGCTTTCCCCAACGTCCTCGTCTCCGCCAACACGGGCATCGCCGTCGGCATGGCGAGCCAGATATGCGGCTTCAACCTGGGCGAAGTGTGTGAGACGGCCATCGAGCTCATGCGCGACCCCGGGCACAACATCATGTCCACGCTGCCCGCCCCGGACTTCCCCACGGGCGGGGAGGTCGTCATGGACAGCGCCGCCATGGCGGAGATATACCGCACGGGCCGCGGCAGCTTCCGCGTCCGCGCGCGCTGGCGCCATGACGAAAAGGCAAACGTCATCGAGATCTACGAGCTGCCCTACACCACCACGGCCGAGGCCGTGATGGACAAGGTGGCCGAGCTGATGAAGGCCGGCAAGGTGAAGGAGATCTCCGACATGCGCGACGAGACCGACCTCAGCGGCCTCAAGCTGGCCATCGACCTCAAGCGCGGGACGGAGCCGGAAAAGCTGATGGCGAAACTTTTCCGCCTGACGCCGCTGATGGACTCCTTCGCCTGCAACTTCAATATACTTATCGAGGGCAACCCGCGCGTGATGGGCGTGGGCGAGATACTCGGCGAGTGGACCGCCTGGCGCACGGAATGCGTCCGCCGGCGCGTGTTCTTCGACCTGCAGCGCAAGCGCGAGAAGCTGCACCTGCTGCAGGGCCTGGGGAAGATACTGCTCGACATCGACAAGGCCATCGCCATCATCCGCAACACCGAACGCGAGGCGGACGTGGTGCCGAACCTGATGGACGGCTTCGGCATCGACCGCGTGCAGGCCGAATATGTGGCCGAGATCCGGCTGCGCAACATCAACCGCGAGTACATCCTCAAGCGCACGGCGGAGACGGAGGAGCTGGAGCGGGACATCGCCGGCCTGGAAGCCACGCTCAACAGCCGCAAAAAGCTGCAGAACGTCATCATCCGCGAGCTCGAGGGCATCATCAAAAAATACGCCGAGCCGCGGCGTACGGGCATCGTCTATGCCGACGAGCTGCCCGAGCCGGAGGAGGACGAGGGCGCGGAGGACTACGCCGTGCATGTCTTCGTCTCCCGTGAGGGCTATCTGAAGAAGATAACGCCGCAGTCGCTGCGCATGTCCTCCGAACAGAAATATAAGGAGGGCGACGGGCCGGGAAGGGACTTCGAGGCCACGAACAGGGCCGAGATACTGGTGTTCACCAACCGGCAGCAGGCCTATAAGGCCCGCCTGGCGGACTTTGCCGACGCCAAGGCCTCCGTCCTCGGCACCTATCTGCCTTCGCACCTGGGCATGGACGAGGGCGAGGCCGTCGTCGCGGTGATCGCGCCGGGCGACTACAGCCGGCAGCTGGTATTTTTCTTTGAAAACGGCAAGGCCGCGCGCGTGCCGCTCTCGGCCTATGAGACCAAGACCAACCGCAAAAAGCTCGTCAACGCCTATTCCGACAAGAGCCCGCTTTCATGCGTGCTCGAGCTGGACGGCGAGATCGAGATCGCCGCCTTCTCCACCGAGGGGCGGGCGCTGATCTTCAACTCCGCGCTGCTCGCGCCCAAGGCCTCCCGCAGCACCCAGGGCGTGGGCGTGATGACCATGAAGCCGAAGTACAGGCTGACCGCCGCGCGGCCCCTGCACGAGACCGGTATCAAGAACCTCGCCCGCTACCGCGTGCGCAGCCTGCCGGCCGCCGGCGCGCTGCTGCGCGACGAGGACAGGGGCGAAAAACAGATGTCACTTCTGGAGGGCTGAACCATGATACCCAAGCGAACTGCCAAGGAATATGTAAAGGAATATGCTCTCATCATCATCGGCGCCGCCATTTACGGCGTGGGCTTCCAGTTCTTCTTTTACCCCAACCAGGTGTTGGCGGGCGGGCTCACGGGCATCGCCATGATAATCAACATGCTCACGGACCTGCCCGTGGGCGTGATGAACATCATCATGAACATACCGCTCTTCATCGCCGCCTGGAAGCGCTTCGGGCTCGGCTTCGTCATCGGCTCCTTCACCGGCATGGCCGCCTCGTCCGTGTTCATCGACCTCTTTTCCCTCATCGGCTGGGAGGCGACGGACAACGTGCTGCTGGGCACCATCTTCGGCGGCGTGCTCAACGGCACGGGGCTCGGCATCATCTACCGCGCGGGCGTCACCACCGGCGGCGTGGACATCGTCGTCAAGTTCCTGCGCCTGCGCTACGCCTATCTCAACTTCGGCACGCTGATGCTGATACTGGACGTCATCATCCTCGCCGCCTACGCGCTCATCTTCAACTCCCTGGAGGCGGCGATGTACTCCACCATCGCCATGTTCGTCGTCTCCCGCGCCATCGACCTGGTGCTCTACGGCCTCGGCACGAGCAAGGTGTGCTACATCATCAGCGACGAGAGCGACAAGCTGAAAAACGCCATCACCAGCCAGCTGGGCCGCGGCGTGACGCTGCTCAAGGGCGAGGGGGCCTATACCGGCCGGGCCAAGAACGTCATCCTCTGCGTCATCAAAAAGACGCAGATCACCCAGGTGCGCAAGATCGTAAAGAACGTGGACGTGCATGCATTCCTCATCGTCACCGACGCCAGGGACGTGTTCGGCAACGGCTTTGAGAACATAGCAAGCGAAAACTGATGAAAGGAGACACGAAATGGACATTGAGAAGCTGAAAAAGAGCGCAGAAGGCAGGGGCTTTTCCTTCCGCTATTTCGCCACCGGCGCGGAGGCGGCGGACTATCTGGCGCAGGACATGGCCGGCCTGACCGTGGGCATCGGCGGCTGCGGCACGGTGGACGCCATCGGCGTCTACGATAAGCTCACCGCCGTGTGTCCCGACGTCGTCTGGCACTGGAAAACGGGCGAGGAGGCCCGCGTCCGCGCCATGACCACGGAGGCCTATATCACCGGCGCCAACGCCATCAGCGAGACGGGCGAGATCGTCAACATCGACGGCACCGGCAACCGCCTGGCGGCCAATTTCTACGGGCACAAACGGCTCTACATCGTCGCCGGCGTCAACAAGATCGAGCCCACGCTGGAGCGGGCCATCTGGCGCGCCCGCAATATAGCCGCGCCGCTGCGCGCCCGCGGCATGGGCATGGACACGCCCTGCGCAAAGGGCGAGCTGAAGTGCTACGACTGCCGCAGCCCGCAGCGCCTCTGCCGCGGCCTCGGCATATTGATGGAGCCCATGATGGGCATGGAGAAGGCCGAGATCGTCATCATCGGCGAGGAGCTGGGCGGCTGAGCGCCTGGAAGGGGGAAACGGCCTTGCGCGGACGCTTCGCGCGTATCATATGCCTGCTGCTGGCGGCGGCTCTGCTGCTGCCTGCCTCGGGCTGCGCTTCGGTGTTCGACAAGGAGTATTTCTCCGCCACGGACTATGAGTACGCCCGCCCGACCGCCGGCAGCGACGGGGCCATACCCGTCACCAGCTACACGACGCTGCGCCTGGCCATCAGCTCGCTGGTGACACGGCACGACGAGTCCGGCACGCTCGACCTGAGCGGTTATTCCGGCGAGAACATCAGCGACGACCTGGCCTCCGCCTGCAACTCCGTCAGCCGCGAGACGGCCCTCGGCAGCTATGCCGTGGACTACATCTCCTACGAGGTGAACACCATCGTCGGCTATACGGAGGCGCAGATATACGTCTATTACAAGCGCTCGCAGGAGGAGATAGACTCAATCGTCAACGTCGCCACCGCCGCGGGGCTCTACACCAGCATCGCCGGGGCCGTGCAGGCCATGAGCCCGGGGCTGGTGGTGCTCGTCTCCGTCACGGATGTGGACGAGGACGAGGCGGAGAGCTATGTGACGGAGGCCTATATGGACAGCCCGCTCGCCTGCGTGGTGGAGCCCACCGCCAGCGTGGACGTTTATTCCGGCCTCGGGATGCAGCGCATATACGACGTGCGCATCAGCTACCCGACGGGAGGCGGGGACCTGGAACAGATGCACGGCGAGCTGAACGAGGCCGTCTCCCGCCTTGCCGCGCTCATCACCGCGGAGGGGGACGCCTACCGCGCGCTGCAGTGCGCGCGCCTGCTCACCGAAAACTGCCGTAGCAGCGAGACAGAAGGCGGCGGCACGGCCTACGACGCGCTCGTGCGCTCCAGCGCGGACTGCGAGGGCATGGCCCTGGCCTACAAGGCGCTCTGCGACACGCTGGGCATAGGCTGCGTGGTGGTGGAGGGCCGGCTGGACCGCGCCGAGCACTACTGGAACATCATCACCGTGGACGGCGCGAGCTACCACGTGGACACGTCCCGCGCTGCGGAACAGGGCTTTGCCAGCACGTTTTTGCGCAGCGACGCGGAGATGTGGGGCGGCTACTGGTGGGACATCGAGGAATACCCCGAGTGCGCCGGGCCGCTGAGCTACGCCGCGCTCACCGGCCAGGGCGCGAGCCCCTCGCCCGGCGCGGAGGACGCGCCCGGCACGGAGAACACGCCTGGAGCGGAGGCCTCATCCGCGCCGGTGACGCCCTCCGGCGCGCCGGAGGCGGAATGAACAGCGCCGCCCCGCCCGCATCTGCGGGCGGGGCGCTTCTTTTGCGCGCAGCGGTTGACAAATCAGCCTTTTGCGCATATTGTAGATATCAACTAAGGAATTTGGATGGTGCGTCGATGGAGCTCATCACCTCGAGGAAAAACCCGCTCATAAAACGCCTGCGCGCCCTGGCGAACGACGGCGCGCTGCGCCGCGAGAGCGGCCAGACCGTGCTCGACGGCGTCAAGCTGCTGGGCGAGGCGCTCGCGGCGGGCTGCCGCGTGACGGCGCTGCTGCTGGCAGAGGGCATGGGCCCGCCGGAGGGCCTGACGCCGGGGACGGACATATACCGCGCGCCGGCGGAGCTCGTGGGCTACGCTTCCCCCGTGGCCAACAGCCCGGGGCCGGTGTTCAGCGTGGAGCTGCCGCGCATCGCCGCGCCGGCGCGCGCGGATACGGCCATCCTGCTGGAGGATGTGCAGGACCCGGGGAACGTGGGCACGGTGATACGCGCGGCCAACGCCTTCGGCGTGGACGCCGTGCTGCTCTGCGGCCGCTGCGCGGATGTATCCTCGCCGCGGGTGGTGCGCGCGACCATGGGCGCGGCCTTCCGCCAGTGCGTGCTGGAGCTGACGGCGGCGGAGGCGGCGGAGACGGTCCGCCGCTGGGGGCTGCCGCTCTACGGCGCGGCGCTGGGCGAGCGCGCGCTGGACATCAGGCAGCTGCCGCGCGGCGGGGCGGCCGTGGCTATCGGCAACGAGGGGCACGGGCTGTCGGCCGAAATGAAGTCGCTGTGCGACGCGCTGACGCTGATACCGATGGCGCCGGGCAGCGAGTCGCTGAACGCCGCCATGGCTGCCGTGGTGGCCATGTGGGAACTGGCGCGCGCGAGGATAGGGGTGACGTGATGTCGGAACTGAGATACTGGCTTTGGCTCTCCGCGCTCACCGGCGTGCGCCCCCGCGTGAAGCAGGAGCTCATCGGGCGTTACGGCGGGGCGAGGGAGCTGTTTTTCTCGCCTATAGATGAGCTGAAGGGCGACGGGCTGCTGACGGAGGAGGAGCGCGAGGCGCTCTCCGCCCGCCGGCTGGACGCGGCGCTGAACATCATCGAGCGATGCGAGCAGGAGGGCATAGGCATACTGACGATACAGGACGCGGCCTATCCGCGCCGCCTGGCGGCCATATACGACCCGCCGCTGGTGCTCTATGTGCGCGGGCGGCTGCCCTCGATAGACGACCTGGCGGCGGTGGCCGTGGTGGGTACGCGCCGGGCGACGCCCTACGGGCTGAAAATGGCCACGCGCATGGGCTATGAGCTCACGCGCTGCGGCGCGCTGGTAGTCTCCGGCCTCACCGGCGGCGTGGACGCCGCGGCGGCGGAGGGCGCGCTGATGGCCGGCGGCTCCTGCGTGGGCGTGCTGGGCTCGGCCATCGACGACCGCCGCTGGGGCGGCTCCCTGGCCCGGGACGTGGAGACCGTGGGCGCCATCGTCAGCGAATACCCGCCGGGGACGCCGGGGAACGCGGCCTTTTTCCGCGCCCGCAACCGCGTCACCTCCGGCCTCACGGTGGCCTGCGTGGTGGCGGAGGCCCCGGCGAAGAGCGGCGCGCTGCTCTTTGCCGACGAGGCGCTCAGCCAGGGGCGGGAGGTGTTCGCCGTGCCCGCGAACGCGGACGCGCCGGCGGCCGCCGGCTCCAACGCCCTTTTGAAGGAGGGCGCGAGCCCGGCCACGGACGCGCGGGATGTGCTGGCGGATTTTTTCGCGCGATTCCCCTCGCTGCGCGACCCGGGGAAGGCCGCGCGGACGCTGCCCGCCGAGCGGGCGATGCCGGAGCACGAGGCCGCCGCCGCGGCGCCGGAAAAGGCGCCCGATGCGCCCGAGGACGGCGCGGGATTCGCCAAGCTCCGCGAGCCGGGCCGCAAAAAAGGCATTGACAAGCCGCCCGAGCCGGAATATATTGACTTGAAGAAACAGCTCGAGGGCCTGAGCGAAAAGCAGCTTGGCATCGTCAACTGCCTGAGCGCCGGCCCCGTACACATCGACGATATCATAGAGAAGACCGGCCTGCCGGCGGCCGAGGCCCTTTCGGAGCTGACGCTGCTGCAGATAGGCGGCTATGTCCGCCAGGAGCCGGGCAAGCGTTTCTCTTTGAACATTATCCAAAAGTGAGGATGTTTTGATGGCAAAAGCAAAGACGGCACTGGTCATAGTCGAGTCCCCGGCCAAGGCCAGGACCATCGAACGTTATCTGGGCAAGAACTATAAGGTCGTGGCCTCCATGGGCCATTTGCGCGACCTGCCGAAGAGCACCATGGGCGTGGACATCGAGCACGGCTTCACGCCGCAGTACACGCCCGTGAAGGACAAGACGGAGCTCATCGCCGAGCTGCAGCGCCTGGCCGCGGATGCGGACATGGTCTATCTGGCCACCGACCCGGACCGCGAAGGGGAGGCCATCGCCTGGCACCTGAAGGAGCTGCTCGGCCTGCCGGACGGCAAGGCCCAGCGCGTCACCTTCAACGAGATCACGCGCAACGTGATCACCGAGAGCATCAAGCGCCCGCGGGAGATCGACCAGGACCTGGTGGACGCGCAGCAGGCGCGGCGCATACTCGACCGCATCGTCGGCTATGAGCTCTCGCCGCTGCTGTGGAAGAAGATACGCCGCGGGCTCTCCGCCGGGCGCGTGCAGAGCGTGGCCACGCGCATGGTCGTGGACCGCGAGCGGGAGATCCGCGCCTTCGTGCCGGAGGAGTACTGGCTGCTGGACGCACTGCTGAAGCGCGAGGAGGGCGGGGAGTTCACGGCCAGGTATTTCGGCGGCAGCGAGGGCAAGGAGGAAATCAAGAGCGAGGCGGAGGCCGACGCGGTTATCGCCGCGGTGGAAGGAAAGCCCTTTACCATCGAAACTGTCAAGCGCGGGAAGAAAAACCGCAGCCCGTCCCCTCCGTTCATCACCTCCACGCTGCAGCAGGAGGCCAGCCGGCGGCTGGGCATGACGCCCCGGCGCACGATGAGCATCGCCCAGCAGCTCTATGAGGGCGTGGACGTGACCAACCACGGCACCATCGGCCTCATCACCTACATGAGGACGGACTCGCTGCGCCTTTCGGACGAGGCCGTGGCCGCCGCGCGCAGCTATATCACCGCCCACTACGGCCCGGCCTACTGCCCGCCGGAGCCGCGGCGCTATAAGACCAAGGCCGGCGCGCAGGACGCGCACGAGGCCATCCGCCCCACTTATGCCGATATCGCGCCCGAGCAGGTGCGCAAGGACCTGACGAAAGAGCAGTATATGCTCTACCGCCTCATCTGGGGGCGCTTCATCGCCTGCCAGATGACCAACGCGGTGTATGACAACGTGCAGATCGACGCCGTGTGCGAGGGGAACGTGTTCAAGGCGAGCTTTTCCGAGCTTGTTTTTCCCGGCTGCACCGCCGTGTATGACGACGCGAAGGACGAGGAGACCGCCCCGGCGCGCAAGCCACTGCCCAACCTGCAGGAGGGCGAGCAGCTGGAGCTGAAGAACCTCGACAAAGAGCAGAAATTCACCCAGCCGCCCCCGCGCTATACGGAGGCCACACTCATCCGCGCGATGGAGGAGAAGGGCATCGGCCGCCCGAGCACTTACGCTCCCACTATCACCACCATCCTCAGCCACGAGTACGTGGTGAAGGAGGGGCGCTACCTGCGCCCCACCGCCCTTGGCGAGACCGTCACGGGGCTGATGGAGGAGCGCTTCCCCGACATCGTCGATCTCAAGTTCACCGCGCGCATGGAGGATGGGCTGGACGACATCGAAAAGGGCAAGGAGAGCTGGCGGGACTACCTCTCCGGCTTCTACGGCGGCTTTGAGAAGGAGATGAAGGACGCCGAGACGGCCATGGAGGGCGTCCGCATCAAGGTGCCGGACGAGGTGTCCGAGGAAGTGTGCCCCGTCTGCGGGCGCAACCTGGTGATAAAATCCGGCCGATTCGGCCGCTTCCTGGCCTGCCCGGGCTATCCCGAGTGCAGCTTCACCATGCCCATCGTGGTGGAGATGCCCGGCAAGTGCCCCAAGTGCGGCAGCCGCATACTCAAGCGCACCTCCAAGCGCGGCTACACCTATTACGCCTGCGAGCGGGGGGCCGAGTGCGGCTTCATGACCTGGGACGTGCCCACCAAGGAGGTCTGCCCCGAGTGCGGCAAGACGATGTTCAAGCCCTCCGGCCGCGGGCGCATGAAGGCCTTCTGCATCAACGAGAACTGCCCCAACTTCACGCCTGAGGACAAGCGCGGCTACCGCCGGCGCACGGCCAAGACGGAGGAGGGCGCGGAGGCCAAGGAGGGCGCGGAGGCGAAAGACGGCTCCGCCGCCGCGCAGGAGGAAAAGCCGAAAAAGTCCGCCGCCAGGAAGAGCGCGGCGAAAAAGACTGCGGCCAAGAAGGAAGCTTCGGCCTCCGCAGCGCGCAAAACGCCCGCCAAACGCACGAAAAAGAGCGCCGCGGCGGAGGGGGCGGCCGAATGAGCGCCGTCACCGTGGTCGGCGCGGGCCTCGCCGGCAGCGAGTGCGCCTGGCAGCTCGCCCGGCGGGGCATAGACGTGCGCCTGGTGGAGATGAAGCCCGGCAAGTACACGCCGGCGCACGTCTCGCCGCTTTTCGGCGAGCTGGTGTGCTCGAACTCCCTGCGCGGGGACGACCTGACGAACGCCGTCGGGCTTCTGAAAGAGGAGATGCGCCGCCTGGGCTCGCTGATAATGGAGTCGGCGGAGGCCAACCGCGTCGCCGCCGGCGGCGCGCTGGCCGTGGACCGGGAGGGATTCGCCCGCTATATAACCGATAAGCTGCGCTCGCACCCGCATGTGGAAGTCATGGAGGCGGAGGCGGCGGACTTCCCAGAAGGGGACGAGGTGGTCATCGCCACCGGGCCGCTCACCAGCGACGCGCTGGCGGGGAAGATCGCCGCGCTCTGCGGCGAGCCGGGGCTGCATTTTTACGACGCCGTGGCCCCCATCGTCACGCTCGAGAGCGTGGACATGGAAAACGCCTACCTGGCCTCGCGCTACGGCAAGGGGACTGCGGATTATGTAAACTGCCCGATGACGCGCGAGGAGTATACGGCCTTCGTGTCCGAGCTGCGCGCGGCAAAGGAGGCGCCCACGCACGGCTTTGACGACGGGGCCGTGTTCGAGGGCTGCATGCCCGTGGAGGTGATGGCCCGCCGCGGGGAGGACACGCTGCGTTACGGGCCGATGAAGCCCGTGGGGCTCATAAACCCCAATACGGGCGCGGAGGACTACGCCGTCGTGCAGCTGCGGCGCGACAACGCCGAGGGCACGCTCTATAACCTCGTCGGCTTCCAGACGCACCTCACCTTCGGCGAGCAGAAGCGGGTGTTCTCCATGATCCCCGCGCTGCGGGAGGCGGAGTTCGTGCGCTACGGCGTCATGCACCGCAATACATATCTGGATTCGCCGCGCCTGCTCGACCGCTACTACCGCCTGCGGGGCCTGCCGCGGCTGAGCTTCGCCGGGCAGATGACCGGCGTGGAGGGCTATGTGGAGAGCGCCGCCAGCGGCATGCTCGTGGGCATCGAGACGGCGGCGCGTGTGCTGGGGCTGCCGGCGGTGGACTTCCCGCAGGAGACGGCCATCGGCGCGCTGGCGCTGTATGTCTCCGGGGGCAGCGTGGGCTCGTTCCAGCCGATGAATGTGAATTTCGGCATCATCAGCCCCCTGGGCTACCGCGTGAAGGGCAAACGCAACAAGAACGCGGAGATATCCCGCCGCTCGCTGGAGCTGCTCGGCGGGCTGATGGAGACAAAGGAGGTCTTGAGGTCTTGAGGATCATCGTGGACGCGATGGGCGGCGACAACGCGCCGCAGGCGCCGGTCATGGGCGCCGTGAGGGCGGCGTCGGAGCTGGGCGTGGACGTCACGCTCGTCGGCCGCCGGGAGGAAGTTGAAAAATACCTCGGCGCCGCCGCGGGAGTGACGGTGGTGGATGCGCGGGAGGTCATCAGCATGGAGGACGACCCGAGCACGGCCACCCGCCGGAAGAAGGATTCTTCCATGGCCGTGGCGCTGAACATGCTCAAAAACGGGGAGGGCGACGCCGTCGTCTCCGCGGGCAGCACGGGCGCGCTGCTCACCGGCGCGACGCTGACGGTCAAGCGCGTGCGCGGCATCCGCCGCGCGGCCCTGGCCCCGGTGCTGCCGGCCGGCGAGCACGGGGTGGTGTTCATCGACTGCGGCGCGAACGTGGAGTGCACGCCGGAATACCTCCTGCAGTTTGCCTTCATGGGCAGTTTTTATTCCAAACACATCCTCGGCGTGGCGCAGCCCAGGGTCGGGCTGCTGAGCAACGGCACGGAGCCCACAAAGGGCGGGGAGCTGCAGAAGGAGGCCTTCAAGCTGCTGCAGAAGGCCGCGGACGAGGGGCGTATCAACTTCATCGGCAATATCGAGGGCAACGACGTGATGGCCGGCAAGGCTGACGTGGCCGTGACGGACGGCTTCACGGGCAACGTTTTCCTCAAGGCCAGCGAGGGCATGATAAAGTTCGCGCTCGGCAAGCTGAAGGACGTGTTCTACAAGAGCACCAAGAACAAGCTGGCCGCCGCGGCGCTCAAGGGCGACTTCATGGCGATGAAGGACAGCCTGGACGTGAACAAAGTGGGCGGCACGGCCCTGCTGGGCATCTCCAGACCCGTCATCAAGGCCCACGGCTCCTCCAATGAGGAGGCCATTTTCAGCGCGATCCGCCAGGCCGTCGCCTTTGCGAAGGCCGGCGTCATAGATGAGATAGCGAAAAACACAGAATATATGCGCCTCCCCACGGAGGGCGCGGCAAAAACGGAGGAATGAGAAATGATCTACGACAAAATCATCGGCATGGTGGCCAACCAGTTCGGCGTCGATAAGGATGAGCTCTCCCGCGACACTTCATTTGCCGACGACCTCAGCGCCGACTCCCTGGACGTCGTCGAACTGAGCATGACCATCGAAGAGGAGTTCGACCTGGGCGAGATCGCCGAGGACGACCTGAAGAAGATCTCCACCATCGGCGACCTTGTGGACTACGTCGAAGGGGCCACGGCCTGATGAAGGCCATAGAGGAAAAACTTGATTATACCTTCCGCGACCAGGAGCTGCTGGTGAACGCCCTCACGCACAGCTCGTATGCCAACGAGAACCGCGGCCACAGCTGCGAGAGCAACGAGCGGCTGGAGTTTTTGGGCGACTCGGTGCTCGGCTTCGTGGTGGCGGATGCGCTCTACCGCCGCGAATCGGAGCTGCCCGAGGGGCGCATGACGCGCGTCCGCGCCCAGCTCGTCTGCGAGGACAGCCTCAGGCGCGTAGCCGCCGAGCTGGGCCTGGGGGACTACATCCGCCTGGGGCGCGGCGAGGAGCACACCGGCGGGAGGAAGCGGACGTCCATTCTCGCCGACGCGGTGGAGGCGCTGATCGCCGCCATGTACCTCGACGGCGGGCTGGAGGTGGCGCGCGCTTTTATCGAGCGGCACATCCTCTCCGCGCTGGACACGGGGGACTGGCTGGTCTTCGGCGACGGCAAGACGGAGCTGCAGGAGCTGGTGCAGCGCAAGAGCGGCCAGACGCTGAGCTATGAGCTGGTCTCCGAATCCGGGCCCGACCACGACAAGACCTTCTGCATGCGCGTGCTGCTCAACGGCGTGGAGCTCGCCGCCGGCGAGGGGCGGACGAAAAAGGAGGCCGAGCAGGCCGCCGCCCGCTCCGCCCTCAAGGAGCTGCTCAAATGAGCGCGAGGGAGAGCGTGATACCCGTTTTCGTGCCCCACCTCGGCTGCCCCAACGACTGCGTTTTCTGCGACCAGCGGCGCATATCCGGCGCGGCGTCGCCCGCCACGGCGGAGGACGTGCGCCGTGCCGTGGAAGCTGCCGCCGCGTCCCCGGCGAACAACGGGGGCGGGCGGCAGCTCGCCTTTTACGGCGGCTCGTTCACGGCCATACCGGCCTGGCAGCAGGAGGAGCTGCTGGGCGCGGCGCAGCCCTATCTGGCGGACGGCACGCTGAGCTCCCTGCGCCTTTCGACGCGGCCGGATGCCATCGACGGCGAGGTGTTGTCACGTCTGCGGCGCTACGGCGTGCGCACGGTGGAGCTGGGCGCGCAGAGCATGTCCGACAGGGTGCTCGCGCTCTCCGGCCGCGGGCACACGGCGGAGGACGTCGCGCGCGCCGCGAAGGCGGTGAAGGCGGCGGGATTCCGGCTCATCTTGCAGATGATGACCGGCCTGCCGGGCGCCGACGACGAGAGCGACGTGCAGACGGCGCGGGACATCGCCGCGCTGCGGCCGGACGGCGTGCGGGTGTACCCGACTGTCATCGTGCGCGGGACGCCGCTTTTTGACCTCTGGCAGGCGGGGAGATACCGCGAGCACACGGTGGAAGACGCCGTGCGCGTCTGCGCGCGCATCCTGCCGGTCTTCGAGGCGGCGGGGATACCCGTCATACGCCTGGGCCTCAACCCGACAGAGGAGCTCTCAGGCGGCCAGGCGGCGGGCGGGGCCTATCACCCCGCGCTGGGCGAGCTGGTGAGGGCGCGCATCATGCGCTCCAGGGCCGAGGAGCTGCTCGCGGGCGCGGAGCCGGGCGCGCGCGCGGTGCTGTATGTGGAGCCGCGGCTGATGTCGCAGGCAGTGGGCCAGCACGGGGAGAACCGCGCGTGGCTGAAGGAAAAATTTGGCCTGAAAGAGCTGAAGATCCTGCCCCGCGAGGGCGTGAAGGGCCTCATGAGGGCAGAATAAGGCGGCGCCCCCGCGCGGGGGCGCCGCCTTTGCGCGACGATGCAGCTTTTTTCAAAGCGCCGAACGGGGCGCGGCTGTTTACTTACCTTTTTTCAGATGCGCAGTGGACAAAAGCAAAAATGAAACGCCCAACAGCAGGAATATTATTGCCGTGGCAATGTCCTTATCCATGAAATTTATCACCGACACTATAAGGAAACATATCGAAGCAAGGAGAAAGAATATAAACCTGATCTTCTCTTTTTTCATGGCCTTTTCACCTTTTTTGAGCTCTGATTTTGCCGCCCGGCAGTATTTATATTTTACCACTGATGCGGCGCGGGCGCAACGCCTATCAGGCGTGTTCACAGGATGAAGCGGGCGGACAGCAGCGTTATGGCGGCGGAGAGGACGGCGGCGAGCAGCTTTCCGGCGGTGTGGCGGCGGAGGGAGACGCCTGTGCCGGCGAACACGGCGGCGGTCTGGAAATGGACGGAGAGCCCGCCCCAGGCGGCCAGCAGCGAGGCGCAGGCGAGGGATAGCGGCGTCAGCCCGGCGCCGGAGAGGGCGGAGAGCCCGCCGCCGAGCTCAAAAAAGCCCGTCAGCAGCGCGCGGCTGAGCTTCAGCCCGAGGCCCGTGCGCACGGCCAGATCGCCGGCCAGGCGGGAGAACACGCCGGCGGCTTCCAGCGCGCCGGTGAGGGCGCTGAAGGCCACGACATAGCCGCAGACCGTGAGCATGGAGCGCACGGCGCCGGCGACGGCCTCCGTGAACGCGCCGGGCTGCGGCTCCGGCGGCGCGACGGGGGCGGAGGGGCGGACGCCGCCGCGCCGCGGGCGCAATATGAGCCCTGCGAGCAGGGCGGAGGCGATATGCGAGGCATAGAGCAGCGCGCCGGCGGCGGGGCTGGCGAAAACGCCCGCGCCCGCCGCGCCTATCAGGAAGGCGGGGCCGGAACAGTTGCAGAAGGCGAGGGCGTTGGAGGCGTCCTCCGGCTGCAGGTCGCCGGAGCGCACGAGCGCGGCGAGGGTGGCGGCGCCGATGGGGTAGCCGCCGGCGAGGCCCAGCACGAGGGCGGCGGCGCAGCAGCCCGGCACGCCGAAGGCGCGGGGCATCGCCCCCGAGGCCGAGCGCGCGAGCGCGTGCACCGCGCCGCTGGAGCGCAGCAGGGCGGAGACGATGAAAAACGGGAACAGCGAGGGTATCAGCACGGCGGCGCAGGCGTCAAGGCCGCGCCGCGCGCCCTCCATGGCCCCGCCGGAGAAGGCGGCAAGCGCGGCGAGGCCGAGAACGGCAAAGAGCGGCGAAAGGCGGCGTACAAGGCTCATTGGACATACCTCCCGCCAAAAAGCCTATTCGCCGCGCGCTCATTATATCCGCCGCGCGGGCATAAAATCCCGCATGGGGGGGTGAGGCGTATGCCGGCAAGGGCGTTCAGGGAAGAGATAGCCGACCGGCTGGACCTGCCGGCGGAGGCCGCGGGCTGCCTGAAGCTGACGCTGCTGGGCAGCAGGAGGGCGCTGGTGGAATCGCACAGGGGCATCAGCCTTTATTCACCGGAGTGCATCGAGGTGCAGGGCCGCGGGGCGCTGGCGCGCATACGCGGCGAGGGGCTCTCGCTGGCGGCCATGGACCGCGAGGCCCTGCTCGTCAGGGGGCGCATCCTGTGCGTGGAGCTGGACTGATGGGCCGCGCGGGGGATATGCTGCGCGCAAGCGTGCGCGTGGAAGCGGCGGGCGCGCAGCCGGAAAAGCTGCTGAACGCCCTGGCGGAGAGCGGCGTGGGCTTTTCCGGCGCGGAGAGCGTGGACGGCTGCACGCTGCGCCTGACGCTGCCCGCCGCGGCGCTGGGCGAGGCGCGGCGGCTGGCCGTGCGCTCGCAGTGCGAGCTGCGCGTGCTGCACAGGACGGGCGCGCCGGCCATCCGCAGGCGGGCGCGACGGCGGATGGCGCTGATGTTCTCGCTCGCGCTCTGCTTCGCGCTGCTGGCGGCGTCGAGCCTTTTCGTCTGGGACATCGAGGTGACGGGCAACGAGGCCGTCTCCGACGGGGAGATACTGCGCGCGCTGGAGGACGCGGGCGTGGGCTACGGCTCATTCTGGCCGGGCTGGGAGGCGGACCGGATAAAAAACGAGGTCATCCTGGCCGTACCGGAGCTCAGCTGGGTGGGCGTGACCGTGGCCGGCTCGCGGGCCGTGGTGGAGGTGCGCGAGCGCGTGGAGCGGCCTGAACTCATCGACAACGACGCGCCCTGCGCCGTCACCGCCGCGGAGACGGGCATCATCGTGCGCATGGACGTCTATATGGGCGCGCCGGCCGTGCAGCCGGGCGACGCCGTGCTCAGGGGCGAAGAGCTGGTGTCCTCGCTGATGACGTCGCCCGTGGGTGAGGCGAGGCAGGTACACGCGCAGGCGGACGTCACGGCCCGCACCTGGTATGAAATGACGGCCTCCGCGCCGCTATCAGAGCTCACGCGCGGCGATGAAGGGCGTAGTTACAGCCGCTGGGCGCTGGCCGTGGGGAAAACGCGCTTGAATTTTTACCGCGACAGTGGCAAAATGGATATCGGCTGTGATAAAATAATAAAAGAATACCCGCTGGCCGTGGAGGGCGTGTTCGCCCTGCCGGTGAAGCTGATACGGGAGACGTACACGGAGTACGAGCCCGTGTACGCCGAAGCGGAGCGCGAAGCGCTGGAGGCGCGGCTGCGCGCGGCGCTGGCGGCGGAGCTGGAGAGCCGACTGGGCGCGGGGGGCGAGGTGCTGAGCGAGAGCTTTTCCGCCGCCGAGAGCGGCGGGGCGCTGCTCGTGACGCTGCGCGCCGAGTGCCTGCAGAACATCGCGGTGGAGACGCCGCTGGCGCAGTAAGACCTTTCAGGGAAGGAAACGGATGTACGAATGATAGAAAAGACACTGCCGATAGACCGCATGGAGAACGTGATAAGCGTTTTCGGCTCCTTTGACCAGAACCTGCGCATCATCGAGAGCGAGCTGGGCGTGCGCGTGACCGACCGCGACGACCAGCTGCGCATCTCCGGCGAGGCGGAGGACGTGATGGCCGCGGAGAAGGCCATCAACGGGCTGCTGCAGCTGGCGAGCCGCGGCGAGGCCATCGACGCGCAGAACGTGCGCTATATCCTCAAACTCGTGGGCGAGGGGCGGGAAGCGAAGATCGGCGAGCTCTCCGGCGACGTGGTGTGCATCACGGCCAAGGGCAAGCCCATCAAGGCCAAGACGCTGGGCCAGAAGGCCTATGTGGACGCCATGGCACAGAACACCATCACGCTCGGAATCGGCCCCGCCGGCACGGGCAAGACCTACCTGGCCGTGGCCATGGCCGTGGCCGCCTTCCGCAGCGAGAAGGTGAACAGGATCATCCTCACGCGCCCGGCGGTGGAGGCCGGCGAGCGGCTGGGCTTCCTGCCAGGCGACCTGCAGAGCAAGGTGGACCCCTACCTGCGGCCGCTCTATGACGCGCTCTTTGAGATGCTGGGGCCGGAGACGTACAACAAATACCTCGAGCGTGGGAACATCGAGGTGGCCCCGCTGGCCTATATGCGCGGGCGCACGCTGGACGACAGCTTCATCATCCTCGACGAGGCGCAGAACACCTCCCGCGAGCAGATGAAGATGTTCCTCACGCGCATTGGCTTCGGCTCGCATGTGGTCATCACCGGCGACGTGACGCAGATAGACCTGCCGCAGGACAAGGTGAGCGGGCTGAAGGAGGCCATGCGCGTGCTCAAGGGCATAGACGACATCGCCATCTGCCGCCTGACCGGGGCGGACGTGGTGCGCCACGAGCTGGTGCAGAAGATCATCGAAGCCTATGAAAAAGACGAAAAGCGCCGCGCGCCGGCCAAGGAGCTGGCGCCGAAGCAGTTCAGGAGGAAGAGCAAATGAGCGACCGCGTTCAGGTAAAGGCTTTTTACGACGGCGCGCCGGAGGCGGAATGGGCGCGGCTGGAGCAGAACCCCTGGGAATTTGAGATAAACTGCCGCTATATCGACAGGTATGTGCAGCCCGGGCAGAGCGTGCTCGACCTCGGCGGAGGGCCGGGGAGATACTCCATCCATCTCGCCGAAAGGGGCTGCGCCGTGACGCTCGCTGACCTTTCAGACGGGAACGTGGCCCTCGCGCGGAAAAAGGCCGCGGAGGCCGGAGTGGAGCTGACTGCCGTGCAGGCGGACGCGCTTGACGGCGGCACGCTGCCAAAAGGGCCGTTCGACCACGTGCTCTGCATGGGGCCGCTCTATCACCTGCTGAAAGAGGAGGAGCGGAAAACGGCGATAGCCAACTGCCTTTCAAGGCTCCGGCCGGGAGGGGTTTTCTTCGCGGCGTTCATCTCCATGTACGGCGATCTGCTCTACCGCCTCGGGCATATGGCCGACTGGCCGGAGGGGATAGCGGAAGTGGACGGCAATGAGGTCAACAGGCGCTATTACGGCTGCCTCGAGCGCGGAGAGGACTACGCCGGCGAGTCGTTCACAAGGGCGTATTTCGCGCAGGCCGGCAGCGCAGAGCGGCACTTTGAGGGCTTCCCGCTGAAAAAGCTGCACCTTGTGGGCAGCGAGGGCGTGCTCGCCTCGAGGGAGGAGTTCAAAAACCTCCCTGCGGAGGCAAGAGCGGACTGGATTGAGCTTTCGCTCAGGCTCTGTGAGATACCGGAGCTGCTGAGCTGGTCTGAACATCTGCTTTACATCGGACAAAAGATTCAGGAGGACAGAATATGACACTTTCAGAAGCAAGGGAAGAACTGAAACGGCTCGAGATGGAGGAATTCGCCTACGGCTACGCCATGGGCTCGCTGCACTACGACGGGGAGACCGGCGCGCCGAGGGACACTTACATCCCGCGCGGCAAGGCGCTGGGGATACTCAGCGGGGTGGGCTATCAGCTCGCCACCGGCGAGCGCAGCGAAAGGCTGCTCGACGCGCTCTCCGAGCACATGGACGAGCTCACAAGCGCGGAGCGGCGCACCGTGGAGCTCCGGCAGAAGGACCTGCGGGAGCTCAAGAGCATACCGATGGACGAATACGTCGCCTACCGCGAGCTGCTCAACGAGAGCCACATTGTCTGGACCGAGGCCAAGGAGAGGGACGATTTTGCCTCATTCGAGCCGGTGCTGCAGAAGATAATCGACGCCAACAGGCGCTTCGCCGCCCTCGCCGCGCCGGACACGGATCCGTACGACTACTGCCTCGACAAATACGAGGAGGGGCTGACGATGGAGCGCTGCGACCGCTTTTTCGGCGTGCTGCGCGACAAGCTCGTGCCGCTCATCGAGAAGGTGAAGCGCGCCGAGGCCCCGGACACCTCGCTGCTCGGCGTAAATTTCCCGCTCGACAGGCAGGAGAAGCTCTCTTATAAGCTGATGGACCTGCTCGGGCTGGACCGCTCCCGCTGCCGACTCGGAACTACCGAGCACCCGTTTACGCTCGATTTGTCGAAGTACGACGTCAGGATAACCACTCATTACTACGAAAACGCATTTGCCTCCTCGATGTTCAGCGTTGTGCATGAGGGGGGGCACGCGCTCTATGAGCTGCACACGGCGGACGAGTACGCCTACACCGGGCTCGGCTGGGGCGTCTCGATGGCCGTGCACGAGAGCCAGTCGCGCTTCTTTGAGAACATCATCGCCCGCTCGCGCCCCTTCTGCGAGCTCGTGTGGCCCAGGCTGACGGAGCTCTGCCCCGAGCTCGGGCGCTATACGGCGAAGGACTTCTACCGCGCGGTGAACACCTCGAAGCCGAGCCTGATACGCATTGAGGCCGACGAGCTGACCTACAGCATGCACATCATGGTGCGCTATGAGCTGGAGCGCGCGTTCATGCACGGCGAGCTCGAGGCGCGGGACCTGCCCTCCGCCTGGAAGGAGCTCTACAGGAAGTATCTCGGCGTGGAGGTGCCGGACGACCGCAGCGGCGTGCTGCAGGATTCGCACTGGTCCGGCGGGCAAATCGGCTACTTCCCCAGCTACGCGCTGGGCAGCGCCTATGGCGCGCAGCTGGTGGCCAAGATGAAGGAGACCGTGGACGTGGACGAGTGCGTCGCCGCCGGCGACCTGGCGCCCATATCGCAGTGGCTTGAGGAGCGCATCTGGCGCCACGGGCGGCTCTATAAGCCCACGGAGCTCATCGAGAACGCCATGGGCGCGCCCTTCGACCCCAAGTTCTACACCGACTATCTCGAGGCCAAGATGGCCGCCGTCTACCGTTTCTGATGGCGGCGAGGATCAGCGTATCGAGGGAGCGGCGCGGCCTCGGCCACCCCGAGGCCCGCGCGCTGGTGCTGCGCGCCGCGAAGGCGGCGCTGAAGGAGCAGGGGGTGGACATGCCCTGTGAGATAAGCGTCATGTTCACAGACGACGAGGGGATAAGGGAGATAAACCGCGAGTTCAGGGGCATTGACTCCGCGACGGACGTGCTGAGCTTCCCGATGAACGAGCTCTCGCCCGGGGAATTCGACGCGCAATACTGCGAGCGCGACCCGGGGACGGGGGCCGTACTGCTCGGGGACATGGCCATATCCCTCGAGCGCTGCGCCGCGCAGGGGGAGGAATTCGGCCACGGCTTTGAGCGGGAGATAATGTACCTGACCGTTCACAGCGTGCTGCACCTGCTCGGCTACGACCACATGGATGAGGGAGAGATGAAGCGCGCCATGCGCGCGCGCGAAGAAGCGATAATGGCCCGGCTCCGCGGCGGGCCGGCAACGGAGAGTGAATAAATGCAGAAAAACGCCATGATAACCATCGCCGGCCGCCCCAACGTCGGCAAGAGCACGCTCACCAACGCGCTGGTGGGGGAGAAGGTGGCCATCGTCTCCAACAAGCCGCAGACGACGCGCAACCGCATCACCGGCATCGTCGCCCGTGGGGACACGCAGTTCGTCCTGATGGACACGCCGGGCTTCCACCGCGCGCGCACGCGCCTGGGCGAGTATATGGACA
>CHCFR05602__coassemble_401_pt1 | contig 26514 bp, 23 predicted proteins | sample CHCFR05602__metabat2_high_PE_010 | metagenome-assembled genome bin CHCFR05602
GTTTCTTTTTGACAAGACAAAAAGAAATCTCTCAGAAATAGGGTCGCAGGGGCTTTCGCCCCTGCTTCCCGCCCGCCGCCGCGACGCGGCGGCAAATGCCTCCACACGCAGTGTGGTCAGAAGAGGGTCATCTGGCTCTCTTCCGGCATATCGCCGAGGGCGCCGAGTTCTTTCAGCTGCTCCACGTGCGCCTGGCTGACTTTGGGGCAGGAGATGGAGAGCTCCTCCACGGAGACGAACCGGCGCCCGCCCTCGCGGCAGGCCACCAGGTCCGCGGCGGCGGCGGCGCCAAGGCCGGATACGGCCACGAAGGGCGGCCGCAGCTGCTTGTCGCCGACGCGCAGGAAATACACCGCGTCACATTTGTAGAGATCCATCGGCGCGAAGGAAAAGCCACGGCAGTAGAACTCGTAGACGGCCTCCAGCGTGGTCAGGAGTTCCTCCTCCTTCTGCGTGGCCTCCGCCTTGCTGCGTATCTCGTTGATCTTGCGCCGCACGAAGTCGCGGCCCTTCACCATCAGCGCGGCGTCGAAGGCGTCCTTCTGGCTGCGGCGGTAGAAATAGGCGCTGTAGAACTCCAGCGGGTAGTGGACCTTGAAATAGGCGATGCGGAAGCCCATCATCACGTAGGCCACGGCATGGGCCTTGGGGAAGAGGTATTTTATCTTGCGGCAGGAGCCGATGTACCACTCGGGCACACCGTGGTCGAGCATCTCCTGCTCCGCGCCCTCGGGCAGGCCGCGGCCCTTGCGCACGGATTCCATGATCTTGAAGCTGCGCTTGGGGTCCATGCCGCAGGAGATGAGATAGAGCATGATGTCGTCGCGGCAGCCGATGGTGTCCTTGACGGTGGCGGTGCCGGAGAGGATGAGGTCCTTGGCGTTGCCCAGCCACACGTCCGTGCCGTGGGAATAGCCGGAAAGGCGCACCAGCGTGTCGAACTGCTCGGGCTGGGTGTCCACCAGCATCTGGCGCGTGAAGCCGGTGCCGAACTCGGGGATGCCGATGGTGCCCGTTTTGCCGATGATGGGGTCGTCGTCCGTCAGGCCCAGCGGCTTCGGCGTTTTGAAGATGCGCCGCGTCTCCGGGTCGTCCAGGGGCACGGAGCGCACGTCCACGCCCGTCATGTCCTGGAGCATCTTCAGCATCGTCGGGTCATCGTGGCCCAGCTCGTCCAGCTTCAGGAGGTTGGCCTCCATGCTGTGATATTCAAAATGCGTGGTGATGATACCGCTGCCTGGGTCGTCGGCCGGGTGCTGCACGGGGCAGAAGTCCTCCACCTCCATGTCCTGCGGTATGACCACGAGCCCGCCGGGGTGCTGGCCGGTGGTGCGCTTGACGCCCACCAGGCCCATGGCGAGGCGGCTCTCCTCGGCCTTTGAGACCTTCATGCCGCGCTCTTCGAGGTATTTGAGCACATAGCCGTAGGCCGTCTTTTCCGCCAGCGTGCCGATGGTGCCCGCGCGGAACACGTGGTCGCTGCCGAAGAGCTCTTCGGTGTACTTGTGCGCCTTGGCCTGGTACTCGCCGGAGAAGTTGAGGTCGATATCGGGCACCTTGTCGCCGCCGAAGCCGAGGAAGGTCTCAAAGGGGATGTCGAAGCCCTCCTTGCGCATCCTGGCGCCGCACACGGGGCAGTCGGCGTCCGGCATGTCGGCGCCGCAGCCGTAGCCCTTGCCGGACTCGAAGTCCGTGTGGTGGCAATGGGGGCAGACGTAGTGCGGCGGCAGGCTGTTCACCTCCGTGATGCCGGAGAGATAGGCGACGATGCTGGAGCCCACGCTGCCGCGGCTGCCCACCAGGTAGCCGTGCGCGTTGGAGTCCGCCACCAGCTTCTGCGCGGACATGTAAATGACGTCGTAGTGGCGCGAGAGGATGTCGTGCAGCTCGGTCTCCACGCGCTCGGTGACTATCTGCGGCGGGTTTTCGCCGTAGATCTCGCGCATCTTGCCGTAGACAAGGTCCTTCAGCTGCCCGTCGGAGTTTTCGATCTTCGGCGGGAAGAGCCCGTCCGGCAGCAGCTGTATGTCCTCGCACATGTCCGCTATGGCGTTGGGGTTTTTTACAACAGCCTCGTAGCACTCCCGCCTGCCGAGATAGGCGAACTCCTCCATCATCTCGTCCGTTGTGCGGAAATACAGCGGATTTTCGCGGTCGGCGTCGGAGAATTTCTTGGCCGCCAGCAGTATGCGGCGGTATATCTCGTCCTTCGCGTCCAGGAAGTGCACGTCGCCGGTGGCGACGAAGGGCTTTTCCAGCTCGTGCGCAAGGCGCACGATGCGCCGGTTGAGCGCGCGCAGCCCCTCCTCGTCGCGCACCGTCCCGTTTTCCACCAGGAAACGGTTGTTGGCGAGGGGCATTATCTCAAAGTAGTCGTAGAAGGCGGCGATGCGCCGCAGCTCCTGCGGCTGCGCGCCGCGCAGCACGGCGTCGAACACCTCGCCCGCCTCGCAGGCGGAGCCTATCAGCAGCCCCTCGCGGTGCTGCTCGAGCAGGCTCCGCGGGATTATTGGGTTGCGCTGGTAGTGCTTCAGATAGCTGGCCGAGATGAGCTTGTAGAGGTTCTTCAACCCCACCTTGTTGCGCACGAGCAGCGTGATGTGCCGCACGCGGCGGTGCTCGCCCCCGCGCAGGCGGCTGAGCGCGCCGTCGATATCGCAGACGCGCTGCACGCCCTGCTCCCTGAGCATGGGGATGAAGCGGCCCATCATGCGCGCCACCACCTCCGCGTCGTCATACGCGCGGTGGTGGTTGAACTCGGGCAGGCCCAGGTGCTTGGAGACGATGTCCAGCTTGTGCCGCCGCAATTCCGGCAGCAGCCGGCGGGAGATGGCCAGCGTGTCCAGCACCACGGGCTCGAAACGTATGCCGTGCCGGCCGCAGGCCGCGGACATGAAGCCGGTGTCGAAGGCGGCGTTGTGGGCGACGATGGGCCGCCCGCCCACGAAGCCGAGGAAGGCGCGCATGGCCTCCGCCTCGCCCGGCGCGCCGGCCACGTCGCTGTCGCGGATGCCGGTGAGCTCCGTGATGTTGGGCGGTATGGGCATGCCGGGATCGACGAAGGTGCTGAATTTCTCGCCTGTCTGGCCGTTTTTGAAGATGACGGCGCCGATCTCCGTCAGGCGGTCCGTCTCGGCGGAGAGGCCGGTGGTCTCCACGTCGAAGGCCACGAACTCCGTGTCCAGCCCCTCGTCGCACGCGCCGCGGACGGCGGGGCTCTCCTCCACGTCGTTTATGTAGTAGCCCTCAAGGCCGTAGAGGATCTTCACGCCGTATTTCTTGCCGGCCTTGCTCATCTCGGGGAAGGCCTGCGCCGTGCCGTGGTCGGTGACGGCCACGGCCTTCATCCCCCAGGCGGCCGCGCGCTCGACGATCTTCGCCGGGTCGCAGAGGGCGTCCAGCGTCGAATAGCGGGTGTGGAAGTGCAGCTCCACGCGCTTTTCCTCCGCCGTGTCCGGCCGCGGGGTGAATTTGCCCAGCTGGACGCTCAGCGGCTCCAGCACCATGTCGTTGTCGAACTTGTTGAAGGTGACGCGCCCGCGCACCGTCAGGTACTGCCCGGCTTTGATGCCCTTGAGGGCGGAGAGGGCGGCGGCGTCCGCCGTGGCGTCAAAGAATTTGGAGACGCGCACGCTGCCCGTGTAGTCCGTCATGTCAAAACAGATGACGGTGGCGCCGCGCTTTTGTATCTCGCGGTTGTTGACGGCGAACACCTCGCCGCGCACGGTGACGGTGCCGCTCTCCAGCGTCAGCTCGCCCATGTCCGTGCACTTGGGCTCCTTCAGCGCGCGGCCGAAGAGCAGCTTCTCGCCGCCGGCGGGAGCCGCCGCGCCCTTCGCCGCCTCCTGCGGGAAGCGCGGGGTGATATTGACGGCGGAGAGGCCGTACTGCTCGCGCAGGCTGGCGGCCAGGTGGCTCAGCTCCGCCGGCGCGGGGCGCGCGGGGAAACGCGCTTCGATGTCCATCGTGCTGCCGGCGGTGTTCACCAGCACCTGCAGCGCCAGCGCGTTGTCCAGCCCACCGCAGCTCGCGCGCAGCATCTCGCAGCCGGGGAACATCTCCAGAAAGGGCACGCCGCTCATTGGCCCGCCTCGCTCTCTATCAGCTCGAGCAGCGCGTCGCAGAGGCGCTCCTCGCTCACTTTGCCCACTATCTCTCCCTTTTTGAAGAGCAGGCCGCAGCCGCGTCCGCCCGCGACGCCGTAGTCGGCCTCGCGCGCCTCGCCGGGGCCGTTCACCACACAGCCCATGACGGCCACGGTAATGTCGCGCTCAACGCCGGCCAGCCGCCGCTCCACCTCCTGCGCCAGGGCGATGAGATTGATCTCCGTGCGCCCGCAGGTGGGGCAGGAGACCAGCCGCACGCCGCCCGTGCGCAGCCCGGCGGCCTTGAGGATGGCGATGCCCGCTTTGACCTCCTCCACGGGGTCCGCCGTGAGGGAGACGCGGATGGTGTCGCCGATGCCCTCCATCAGCAGCGCGCCGATGCCGACGGCGGAGCGGATGACGCCCTCATAGGCCGTGCCCGTCTCCGTCACGCCCAGGTGCAGCGGATAGGGCAGCTCCTCCGCCGCCAGGCGGTAGGCCGCCACGGTCAGCGCGGGGCTGGACGCCTTCAGCGAGAGGCAGATGTCGTCAAAGCCGCAGTCGTTGAGCAGCCGGATGTGCCCTTTTGCCGACTCCAGCATGGCCTCCGGCGTGGGGTGGCCGTATTTTTCCAGCAGCGGCTTTTCCAGGCTGCCGCCGTTGACGCCGATGCGTATCGGTATCCCCCGCCGGGCGCAGGCCCTGGCCACGGCGGCCACGCGCTCCGGCGAGCCGATGTTGCCGGGGTTGATGCGTATCTTGTCTATGCCGCGCGCCGCCGCTTCCAGCGCCAAGCGGTAGTCGAAGTGGATATCCGCCACCAGCGGGACGCTCACGCGCTCTTTGATGGCGGAGATGGCCTCCGCCGCGGCCATGTCCGGCACGGCCAGGCGCACGATGTCACAGCCGGCGGCGGCAAGGCGCCCTATCTGCGCGCAGGTGGCCTCCACGTCCGAGGTGCGGGTGTTGCACATCGACTGCACCGAAACATCGGCGCCGCCCCCGACGGCGGCGCCTCCTACCATGATGCGTTTTGTGTTCTCTCTCTTCATGACGTCACGATCCTCGCAATGTCGTTATACATAACCACGGCCATCAGCGCGAGCATCAGCACGAGCCCGGCGGCGTGGACGTAACCCTCGTATCTGGCCGGTATACGCCGGCGGGCGACCAGCATGGCGGCGCCGTTGAGCAGCAGGAAGAGCACCCTGCCGCCGTCCAGTCCGGGGATGGGCAGCATGTTCATCACCGCCAGGTTGACGGCGATGAAGGCCGCCAGATAGGCGATCTCCGTCATCGCCGCGCCGAAGCCCTGCTCGGCGGCCGTCTCCGTGCCCACGTCGTTTATCATATCGACGATGCCCACCACGCCGGTGAGCTGGTCGAGGCCCACGGCCCCGGCCACCAGGTCGGAGAGCGAGAGCCACACGATGCGCACGCAGTCCATCGTCGAGTACCAGGTGTTCCTGAGCACGCTGCCGAAGGTGGCCGGCTCCACGGCGAACACCAGCCCGTAGCTCATGCCGCCCTCATACTCGACGGGCACGAGCTCGAAGTCCTTGAGCTCGACTTTTTCCCCGTCCCTTATCACGACGATGTCGTAAACGCCGTCCCCCCGGGAGAGGAAGGTGGAGACGTTGCCCATGAACCAGGTGCGGTGGCCGTCCACGGAGTAGATCTCGTCGCCCGCCATCAGCGCCTGCCCGCCCTCATAGGGGCAGCCCTCGGCAAAGGAGTCGATGACCGGCGAATAAAAGCCCGCCGCCTGCACGTACACCACCAGCACCAGCAAAAACCCCAGTATGAAGTTCATGAAGCTGCCCGCGCAGAGGACGATCAGGCGCTTCCAGCCCGGCTGGCGGGTGAAAGCCCGGGGGTCGTCCGTCTCCTCGTCCTCGCCCTCCATGGCGCAGTAGCCGCCGATTGGCAGGCAGCGCAGGGCATAGAACGTCTCGCCCCGCTGCCGCTTGAGGATGGCGGGGCCCATGCCGATGGAGAATTCGTTGACCTTGATGCCGAGCAGCTTGGCGGCCGAAAAGTGGCCGAACTCGTGCACGGCGATGAGCAGCCCGAAGGCTATGATCGCGATGATGATATACATTCAGTCTATGCGCTCCCTGACAAATCTGCGCCCGGCCTCGTCCGCTGCCAGCAGCTCGCCGAGCGTGGGTCCGGCCGTGAACGGCAGGGCCTCCACGGCCTCCGCCACACGGTCGTATATCTCATTATACCCGATCCTGTGCCCCAAAAATGCCGCCACGGCGGCTTCATTGGCCGCGGACATCACGGCCGGCGCGGTGCCGCCGCGCCGGGCGCAGTCCAGTGCCAGGGCCAGGCAGGGCGTGTTTTCAAAGTCCGGCTCCTCGAACGTCAGCCTTCCCAGCGCCGCCAGGCTGATGGGCTGCGCCTGCGAGGGCAGGCGCTCCGGCCAGGTGACGGCGTACTGTATGGGCACGCGCATGTCCGCCGGCCCGAGCTGGGCGAGGATGCTCCCGTCCCGGAACTCCACGGCGGAGTGCACGATGCTCTCCGGGTGGACGACGATCTCTATCTGCTCCGGGGGGACGGAAAAGAGGTGCATGGCCTCGATCAGTTCGAGGCCCTTGTTCATCATGGTGGCCGAATCGACGCTGATCTTGGCGCCCATCGACCAGTTGGGGTGCCTGACGGCCATCTCCGGCGTGACGGCGGCGGTCTGCGCGCGCGTCCAGCCGCGGAAGGGCCCGCCGGAGCCCGTGAGGATGATCTTACTCAGGTCACCCGGCCGGCGGGATAGGCACTCGTGGATGGCGGAGTGCTCGCTGTCCACGGGTATCAGCAGCGCGCCCTTTTCGCGCACGCGCGGCATCACCACGCTGCCGCCGCAGACCAGCGTCTCCTTGTTGGCAAGGGCGATCTCCTTGCCGGCGTCGATGGCCGCCAGCGTGGGGGCGAGGCCCACGGAGCCGGAAACGGCCACCATCACGCGCTGCGCGCCCTCGTGGCAGGCGGCGAGGACGAGCCCCTCCTCACCCGGCGGGCCCGCTTCGATGCCGGTGCCCTCGAGCAGCGAGCGCAGCCGCTCCGCCGCCGCTCTCTCATAGACGGCGGCGTACCGCGCGCCGCATTCGACGGCCTGCTCGGCCAGCTTTTCGGCGCTGCTGTGCGCCGTCAGGGCGACGACGCGCACGCCAAGGAAGCGGCAGACGTCGAAAGTCTGCCGCCCGATGCTCCCGGTGGAGCCCAATATGGCCATGGTCGGCGCCATATGCCTCACCTCAGTTGAAAATGAACGTGAACATCAGCCAGTAGGCCGGCGCCACGAAGAGCACGCTGTCAAAGCGGTCGAGCACGCCCCCGTGCTCCAGGAAGAGGCGGCCGTAGTCCTTGATGCCGAACTCGCGCTTGATGACAGAGAAGCTGAGATCCCCCAGCTGCCCCAGCAGGCTGCCCGCCAGGCCCAGCAGCACCGCCACGGGCACGCCGATGTCCAGATGCACGGCCGCGCGGGCCGCGTAGTGGAAGATGAGCATGCCGGCAACAGAGCCGATGAAGCCGCCCACGCTGCCCTCCACGGTCTTGTGCGGGCTGACGGCGGGGGCCAGCTTGTGCTTGCCGAACGCGCGCCCGGCGAAAAACGCGCCCGTGTCGCTCATGAAGGCCCCTATGAAGGGCGTGAGCGCGAGCGCCGGCGAAACGGCGCGCAGCCTCGCCAGGCAGGCAAAGGCCGCCGGCAGCAGCACGGCGGAGAAGATGCCCGCCATCACGGTGGCGAAGCTCAGCCTGTGGGCACGCCCGTGCGTGACGACGGCGGAGGCCAGGGCGTACACCACGGCGATGAACGCGGCCGGGGCCGCCGCCTCCCCCAGCTCCCACACGTCCGCCCAGGCGAGCGCAAGGGCGAAGGCGAAGGCGGGCATGGCCGCCAGGAGCTTCCACTCCGTACCGCCCGCGGCGCGCATCAGTTCATAGCAGCCCACGGCCGAGAGCAGCGCGGCGAGCGCCGCCGTGGCCCAGACGGGGGCCAGCAGCAATATGGCCAGCAGCAGCGGCACGCCGAGGGCGGCCACCAGCAGCCTCTGCTTCATTTTTTGATACCTCCAAACCTTCTGTCACGCCGGTGGAACTCGGCCACGGCGGCGTCTATGTCCGCCGGGGTGAAGTCCGGCCACAGCACGTCGGTGAAATAGAGCTCGGAATAGGCACTCTCCCACATGAGGAAGTTGGACAGGCGCATCTCCCCGCCCGGGCGTATCACCAGGTCGGGGTCGGGGATGCCGGCGGAGAACATATAGCGGGAAAAGCCCTCCTCCGTCAGCTCGCCGGCCAGGCCGGCCTTATAGTCCTCGGCATAGCGCCGCGCGGCGCGCACGATCTCGTCCCGCCCGCCGTAATTGATGCAGACATTGGCCTGGAAGCCCTCGTAGCGGCCGGAGATCTGCGCCGTCTCGTCGATGAGCGCGCGCAGCTCCTCGCTGAGCACGGCCGGGTCGCCGAGTATTTTCAGCCGGATGTGGTCGCGCTCCATGGTCTCCACGCTCTCGCGCAGGTACTTGCCCAGCAGGTCCATGATGGCCTCCACCTCCTGCCGCGGGCGCTTCCAGTTCTCGGTGGAAAAGGCGTACACGGTCAGGTACTCGACGCCGATGTCGCGGCAGTAGGTGGCGATCTGCCGGAAGGTCTCCGCCCCGGCGGCGTGGCCCGCCGTGCGCGGCAGGCCGCGGCGAGAGGCCCAGCGGCCGTTGCCGTCGAGGATGATGGCGATGTGCCGGGGCGGGGAAGAGGGCGGCTGCCCCGTGCGCGCCTTTTTGGCGCGCTCGCGGGCCCGCCGGGCGAAAATCCAGCTCGTCAGCGCGTTCATGTCAGATCTCGAAGAGCTCTTTTTCCTTCTTCTCGGCCACCTTGTCGATCTCCTTGATGTAATCGTCGGTGAGCTTCTGCAGGTCCTTCTCGGCGATCTTCAGGTCGTCCTCGGTGATCTCGCTGGCCTTTTTCTGGGCCTTGAACTTGTCCATGGCGTCGCGGCGCACGTTGCGCACGGCCACCTTGGCGTCCTCGGCGTATTTCTTCACCTGCTTGGCCAGGTCGCGGCGGCGCTCCTCGGTCAGCTGCGGGAACACCAGGCGGATGGTGCGCCCGTCGTTCTGCGGGTTGATGCCGAGGTCGGAGGCCAGTATGGCCTTCTCGATGCTCTTGAGCGTGGAGCCGTCCCAGGGCTGGATGAGCAGGCTACGCGGGTCGGGCGTGGAGATGGTGGCGATCTGCTGGATGGGCGTCGGCGTGCCGTAGTAATCGACCTGTATCTGGTCGAGCACGGCGGCGTTGGCGCGGCCCGCGCGGACGGAGGCGAAGCTCACGCCCAGCAGCTCCACGGTCTTTTTCATCTTGCCTTCAAATTCTTCGTATCCCTTGGCCATTTTCTTGTCCTCCTTTATTTTGTAACCACCGTGCCGACTTTTTCACCCATAACGGCACGGACAATGTTCTCCGGGTCCTTCAGCGCGAACACGATGACGGGGATGTCGTTGTCCATCGACAGGCTCGTCGCCGTGGAGTCCATCACCGCCAGGTGCTGCCGCAGCACCTCGTCATAGGTGATGGCGTCGTATTTGACGGCGTTCTCGTCCAGCCGCGGGTCGGCGGAGTAGACGCCGTCGATGTTCTTCGCCAGCAGTATGGCGTCCGCCCCGATCTCCGCGGCGCGCAGCACGGCCGCCGTGTCCGTGGAGAAGAAGGGGCTGCCCGTCCCGCAGCCGAAGAGCACCACGCGGCCCTTTTCCAGGTGGTGCATGGCCCGCAGGCGGATATACGGCTCGGCTATCGGCTTCATCTCGATGGCCGTCTGCACGCGCACGTCGATGCCCTGCTGGCCCATCACGTCCGCCACCGCCAGGCAGTTCATGGCCGTGGCCAGCATGCCCATGTGGTCGGCGCGCGTGCGCTCTATCTTGCCCTCGCCGTCCTTGACGCCGCGCCAGAAGTTGCCGCCGCCGATGACGACGCCCACCTGCACGCCCAGCGCCGCGCAGCGGCCCACGGCGCGGCTGACATCGGATATCACCTTGAAGTCGAGCCCCGTGTGCTTCTCGCCCGCCAGGGCCTCGCCGCTGATCTTCAGCAGCACGCGCTTATATTTTGGCTTTGCCTCCATCTGGTTACACCCCTTTTTGGATTTTAATATATGCCGCCCGGCATTAAAAGGCCGGAATTGTAAATTTTCTTCAGGCGTCGAACACGCCCATGATGACGATGCCCGTCACCGTCACCGCGATCGCCAGGTAGTGCTTCCAGCTCAGCCGCTCCTTGAGGAACAGCCGGCTCCAGAGCACGCTGGCCGCGCAGTAGGCGGAGATGATGGGCGCGCTCATGGCCACATGCTCGCTGTCCGCCAGCGCGTAGATATAGGCGAACTGGCCCGCCGTCTCGAAGATGGCGCCCGTATACTTGGGCAGCTCGGCCCTGAAGGCGAACTTCTGCCGCTTCGCCAGCAGGAAAATGAGGCAGAACACGCCCGCGGCCAGGAACGTCAGCTCATAGGCGACGTTGGCGCTGTCCTCGTTGAGCGTCTCCAGCACCAGCGAGTCGGCGAAGGTGCCGGCGGCGTCCAGCACGCAGTAGGCGGCGGGCAGCAGCAGCGCTTTCCAGTTCTTGGCGTACTGCCACTTGCCCTTCTCCTGCCGGGCGCGGCGCAGCTCCTCGTCCTCCGTCACTTCCGCCACGCCCAGGCCGATGACGCCGCCGCAGACGAGCACTATGGCCGCCAGCTGCCAGCCGTTCATGCCGGCGATTCCGCTCATGACGATGGTGGCCACCGCCACCAGCGCGCCGGAGCTGTTGCAGATGGGCGAGGATATCGAGAGCTCGATATACCGCAGCCCTATGTAGCCCATGGTCATGGAGAGGATGTAGAGCAGCGAAACGGGCAGGTAGGTGAAAATAACCTGCCAGGAGATCTCAGTCCCGCCGATGAAAACCTCGTAAGCCGCGTGCAGGCCCATCACGGCGCCCACGGCGATGACCATCTTCAGGTGCGAATACCGGTCCCGGCCGTCCACGCAGCCGAGCTTGGAAAAGAAGTCCGAGCCGCTCCAGCAGAGCAGCGCGATGATCGCGAACCAAAACCAGTTCATTTTCTGTTTTCCCCATCCCTGAAAAAAGTATAAAGATTATCCGTAGTATTGTACCACACTTTGACCGCGCTTGTAAATGACAACATCCGCGCCCCGGACAGGTGTATCATGCCCCTATGATCTACGCAGACAGCCTGTTCGCCCTCAATATGGCCATCGACTACTTCCTGCTGCTCTGCTCTGCGCGGCTCTGCGGCGCCGGGCTGCGCCGGGCGCGCTTCGCCCTGGCGGCGGCGCTCGGCGGGGCCTACGCCCTCCTCTGCGTGCTGCCGGGCACGGGCTTCCTCTCCCTGGGGCCGGTGAAGCTGGCGGCGGCCGCGCTGATGTCCGTCGCGGCCTACGGCGGCGAGCGGCGCTGGCTGCGCTGCTTCGTGGCCTTCCTGGCCGTATCGGCGGCCTTCGGCGGGGCGGTGTTCGCGCTCTCGCTCGTCTCCGGGACGGCCTTTTCCGGGCTCATGTACGTCCCTGTCTCGCCGCGGGTGCTGGCCGTGTCCTTCGCCGTGTGCTATGCGGCGGTGAGCTTCGCCTTCCGCCGCGCGCACCGTAGAGCGGAGCGGGAGGTGGTGGCGCTGACGGTCACGCTCTGCGGCAAAAGCGCGCAGCTGCGCGCGCTGTGCGACACGGGCAACGAGCTGACGGACCCGGTCTCCGGCCGGCCGGTGGCGGTGGCGGGATACGCCGCCCTGGCGCCGATACTGCCCGCCGGCGCGCCGCGCGAGCCGCCGGAGGACGCCGTGGAGCTCTGCTCCGCGCTCAGCGCCCTGCCCGCGCTGGCGGGGCGCGTGAGCCTGGTGCCCTACAGCTCGCTGGGGCGCAGCCACGGCCTGCTGGCCGCGCTGAGGCCGGACGCGGCCAGCGCCGCGGGGCGGGAGGTGGCGCTGCTCGTGGGTCTCAGCCCCCGGGCGCTGGGGGACGGCAGCTATGACGCCATTTGGCAGAAAGGATGATGGATCGTGAAAAGGAACATGCTGCTCATGCGCCTGCGCCTGGCCCTGGGGCGGGCGCTCGCGCGCTTCGGCGTGGTGCCGCCGGAGATCTACTACATCGGCGGCAGCGACACCCTGCCCCCGCCCCTGCCGCGGGCCGAGGAGGCGGAGGCCATCGCCGCCCTTGAGCGCGGCGACGAGGACGCGCGCCAGCTGCTGGTGGAGCACAACCTGCGCCTGGTGGTGTACATAGCCCGCCGCTTTGAGAACACGGGCATCAACCTGGAGGACCTCATCAGCATCGGCGCCATCGGCCTCATCAAGGCCGTGAATACCTTCCGCTCCTCCAAGAACATCAAGCTCGCCACCTACGCCTCCCGCTGCATCGAGAACGAGATCCTCATGTACCTGCGCAAAAACGGCACGCAGAAGACGGAAGTCAGCCTCGACGAGCCGCTGAACACGGACTACGACGGCAACGAACTGCTGCTCTCGGACATTCTCGGCACGGACGCCGACGAGGTCATCCGCCCGCTGGAGGACGACGCGGAGGCGCAGATGCTGATGGCCGCCATCGAAACGCTCTGCGAACGCGAAAAGCGCATCATACTGATGCGCTTCGGCTTCCTGGACGGCACGGAGTACACGCAAAAGGAGGTGGCCGACATGCTCGGCATCTCCCAGAGCTACATCTCCCGCCTGGAAAAGCGCATCATCGCCCGCCTGAGGAAGGAAATGGTGCGCCAGATGCAGGTGTGAATTGTGGAGGGGCGCAGGGGCGGAGGCCCCTGCACTCCATTTCCTGAGGGATTTCTTTTTGTCTTGTCAAAAAGAAACCCCTCAGACTCCAAAGAGAAAACCGCTTTGGTGCGTGTCGATACGTAAAATCTGCTTGTTAGTCCGGGTGGTGACTGACTTTCGGGTGGTCATCCCGGTGTCGGATGGCTTTGCTCATCGCCGACCGCGGTTGGCTTCGCTTCGCTCGCGCCGCTGGGTTTGCAGAAACTTAATGCACGGCATGGGAGGCCCGGACTGCGTCCGTTCACGCAAAAGCCGCGAAGCGACAGCTGAGCGGCTTTCTTACCTATAAGTTTTCGCAAACCTCACCGTAGACCAGGGCACAGCCCACTGCCTCCAGGCGCAGCCTGGCCGGCTAAAGGGCGGCGAGGGTGACGACGGCTGCGGCCGCCGCGGCCAGCGCGGCCAGCGCCGCCAGCCCCAGCTTCCAGCCGCTGCGCTCGGCCGAGCGCTCGCGCATGTACAGCCCCGCGGCCCGCTTCGCTTCGCGCAGCACCTGCTCGGCGCTGACGCCGCCGCGCAGCGCCCGCTCGCGGACGATGAATATCGCCTCCTCAAACAGCTCGTTCCCCGGCTGGCGCACCACGATCACGCGGCGCGACACGCCCTTCACCAGCTCTGAGCGCTCCCGCGTCCTCATATGCGCTCGTCCACCCGCACGGCCAGGACGGTCATGTCGTCGCTGTTGCCGTATTCGTCCGCGGCCCGCCGCAGCACGGCGCGGGCCAGCGCCTTCACGTCCGGCTCCTCCGCCTCGCGCAGCATGTCCAGCAGCCAGCCGTCGTCCAGCCCGGGCGACACGCCGTCGGAGGCCACCAGCGCCAGGCTGCCCGGCTTCAGGCGCATACGCACCGTGTCCGGCGACGCGCCCGCGCCCGTCATGCCCGCCGCCAGGCTCTCGCCGGCGATGCGCCGCACGCTCTTGCCCGTTTTCACATAGGAGGGCGCCGCGCCGTATTTGTAGAAGCAGGTCTCGCCCGTGAAGAGGTCCACGCACATCAGATCCGCCGTGGCGAAGCCCCACTCCTCCCCGTTGCGCAGCAGCATCACGGAGTTGAGTATCTTCATCGCCGCCGCGCCGTCCACGCCCGAGCGCAGGAAGCGCTCGAGTATGGCCACGGCCTCGCCGCTGTCCTCGGCGGCCTCGCTGCCCGCGCCCATGCCGTCGGAGAGTATCACGCAGAGCACGCCGCCGTCGGTCTTGAAATAGGTCCCCTTGTCGCCGTTAACGCTCTCGCCGCGCTTTTTCATGGCCGCGATGCCCACGGAGACGGTCAGCGGCTCCGCCTCCAGCAGCGTCAGCCGCCCCTCCCCGCCGCCGGATGTGCGGCAGAGCCGCACGCCCAGCACGGCGGAGAGCTTGTCCAGATAGGCCGGGTCCTTCGTCAGCGCGCCCAGGCGTCCGGACTCGACGACGGCCCGCAGCCGCCCGCCCCCGTCGCGGAACACGGCGGCGTCCGCCTCGATGTCCAGCGAGCGCAGATAGCGCATCAGCCGACGCTCCGCGAGCGGGTCGGCGCCGTTCACGCTGCCGATCTCCCGAGCCACGCCGGCGAGGATCTCCGCGAAGTCCTCATACTGCGCCCAGGCCGCCGCGCGGCTCTCCGCCAGATAGCTGCGGTACTGCCGGCGGAAGGCCAGCGCGCGCAGCTCGGCGTTCACAGCGGCGACGAACTGCGGCAGGGCCAGGCAGCGGCGGCGGAACCACTCCGGTATGTCCTCTTCTTCCAGTGCGCCGCGCGCCGCCATCGCCTCCGTGGCGGAGTTGAGGGCGTCCAGCGTCTCCATATAGCCCTTCGTCCAGCACTCGCCGCGCTTTTTGCACTTTACGCAGGAGACGTCCGCCGCGCGGTCGAAAACGCGGGCGATGTCGTTGTCGTTGCCGTCGGCGGTGTTGCGCCGCACGACCTCGCAGACGTCGCCGTAGGCCCGGGCGATGCCCTCCACGCGCCGCGCCGCGTAGCGCCGCAGGCCGCTCTCGCCCATACCGGGGGCCATCGGCTGCAAGAGCGAGCTCAGCCGGGCCAGCGCCGCCGGCGGTATCAGCATGAACACTACGGAGGCGGCAAACACCTCAAAGAGCGCGCCCACCTGCTGCGTCCAGCGCCAGCAGCAGGCGGCGCAGAGCGCGTCGGCCAGGACGAAGCTGAGCAGGAACGTCAGCCGCCCATAGCGCGCGAACACGCCGGACACCAGCCCCGCGAAGGCGTAGGCCATGGTGAAGAAGGGCTCCGCCCCGCCGGCGGCGTCCATCGCCAGGCCGAAGGCCGTGCCCACCGCCGCGCCGGCCATGCAGCCGCCCTTGAGCGAGCTCGTCATCACCAGCAGCAGCGCGATCACCCGCCCCAGGGACACCGTGCCCGCGATGTGTACGCGCGCCAGGGCCGTCAGCGCGCAGGCCGCCAGCACGGCCACCGCCGCTTCGCGCCGGCGCTCGGAGCCCTCCGTCTGCCGCTCGCGCGCGCTCAGCGCCTCGCGGAAGAAAAACGCCGCCGCGCCCGAGAGCAGCGACTCGATAAGCACCTCCGCCGCCACGCCGACGTCGCCCATCCCGCCGGCCAGCCGCCCCAGCGCGCCCGTGGCCGCCGTCACGGCAAAGGCGGAGCAGGGCGCGATCCAGGGCGAGGTCTCCATGCGCTCCTCGCCGATGATGAAGCTGAGCGTGAAGGCCAGCACGCAGGCCGCCGCATAGCGTATGCCCCAGTCCAGCCCGCCCGTGGCCAGATAGCCCAGGCAGGCCCCCGACAGCGCGCCCAGCCCGCCCAGGCCCGTCCCCGAATGGGCCACCAGCGCCGTGCCGAAGGGCGCCATGGTGCCGGCAAAGCGCCCCGCGGCCAGCAGGAAGCCCAGCAGGAAGCGCGCCATCGCCGGCGCCGCCGCACGCAGCCACTCCCGCTGCCCGCCCTCCTCCGGGCGGCTGTTCTCCACGATATTTCCCCTGTCTGACATTGCTTTTCCTCCGCACATGAGTTTACATAAATTATAGATATATTGCTTATGTAAAGTCTGTCGGAGGCCGCTGTAGATAATTGGGTTTTTAGCCGCCACGGTGCTGCTTACAAGGGGATGCAGGGGCGAAGGCCCCTGCACCCACGTGCCACCCCATTTCTTTGGTCTTGCCCAAAGACCAGGCTGCGCCTGGAGGCAGATGCGCTGTGCGCCCCGCTGTTGGAAGCCTTTCGGTAGACCGGGGCACAGCCCATTGCCTCCTTATCGCAGCCTGGCGGCCGCGGCCGGCTTCGCTTCGCTCGCGCCGCTGACTTGCAGAAACTTAAAGCCTCCCCTACTTGTAGGGGAGGTGGCCGCACGAAAGTGCGGCCGGAGGGGTGCCGAAAGTCTGCGGTTCTTATCGAAGATGCGCAAACCTCCAACACCCCTCCGTCGCCTGCTGCGCATGCGCCACCTCCCCTGCACGGCAGGGGAGGCTTTTACGTCGCGTAGAACAAAAGCCGGGGAGCGAGAGCTCCCCGGCTTTTCTGTTATAAGTTCCCGCCCGCTCACCGTAGGACAGGCCGCAGGCAAATGCCTCCACACGCAGTGTGGAACTCGTCAGCGGTGATGGCCCAGGCCGCGTCCAGCAGGGCGGCGCGGAAGCTGCCGGGGCCGCGGCCGGCGGCGTTTTCCTCCGCCCGGGCGGCGCAGAGCTTCCAGAAGGCGGAGGCCAGCGCGGCGGCGGCGGTCATGTCCGGCTCCACGGCGGCGAAGGCCCCGCAGAGGACGGAGAGCATACAGCCCGTGCCCGTCACGCAGGCCATCAGCGCGCTGCCGCCGGGCATGGCGTAGGCCGTGCCGTCCGGCCCGGCGGCGATGTCCTGCGGGCCCGTGAGCAGCACGGAGCGGCCCAGCGCCGCGGCCAGGGCGCGCGCCGTGGCGGCGCGCTCGTCCTCGCTCGCGCGCTCGGGGCTGTCCACGCCCTGCTCGCGGCCGGAGAGGCTCAAAAGCGCCCGCGCTTCCGCCAGGTTGACGCGCACGATGCCCCGCGCGGGGATCTCCAGCAGCCCGCGCACACGGCGCAGCCGCCAGGGGCTGGCGCCCACGCCCACGGGGTCGATGACCACGGGCCGCCCCTCCGCGCCGGATATGCGCGCGCAGGCGAGCGCGGCGTTGAACTTGGCTTCGTCCGGCGTGCCGGTGTTCAGCACCTCCGCGTCGCTCGCGCGGGAGATGTCCGCCATCTCCTCCACGGCCTGGGCCATGATGGGGCTGGCGCCCACGGCGAGCGCCACGTTGGCGCAGTCGTTGGCGGTGACGATATTCGAGATGCAGTGTATGAGCGGCCGCTTTGCGCGCAGCTCGCCCAGTCGTTTGTGATCAGGCATTATTGACGTTCGGGTCGAGCGTGCGCTGCATCCGCTTGAGCGCGCCGCCCGCCTGCAGGGCGAAAACGAGCGCGCCGGCGATCAGCGAGCCGACAAAGGTGGAGATGAAGAAGGGGATGATGTAGGCGGTGACGGCGGTCGTGGCGGCGTCCACGCTCATGAACAGCGTGGCCACCGGGTAGGCGCAGAGCCCGCCCAGTACGCCGGTGCCCAGCATCTCCGCCACCAGCGTGGCGGTGATTGCCACGACGGGCTTCTTGTTCTTCAGCAGCATGTAGACGAGCCCGCAGCAGAGCGCGCCGACCATGCTGCCGGGGAAGGCCATCAGCGAGCCGACGCCAAGCAGGTTGCGCAGCAGGCTGGCGCAGAAGGCCACGCCCACGCCCCAGGCGGGGCCCAGGAACACGGCGCAGAGCACGTTCACCATGTGCTGCGTGGGCGAGCAGTTGCTGCCCAGGAAGGGAAACTGGATAAATACGCTGCCGACGACGGCAACGGCGACGAAGATGGCTGCGATGGCGAGCTTTTTGGTTTTTACTGACTGCATGTTTTCCACTCCTTGAAAAGATCTGCGCGGTCGAACGGCATATGCAGCGTTCCCCCGCGGGCGGGATGATCAAGTCCCCGCCGGGCCTGTCGGTCGAGGCTCGCTGGCCTCCTCTCACGCCGGAACACGGCTTCCCATCGCTGCATATTTGGCCCGGGCGCAGGGCGCTCCCCCTCCGCCCGGCACGGGCTCGCGCCCGAACGCCGTCGTTTTTTTGCCGCGCTCCTCCTCCTTTCAAGGTCTTGCGGGTACGCAAAAAGGCCCCCTTACGGGAGCCCCGGCTCAGCGCATTGACTCCCTACGTCGGCATTACCCGCATCAGGTCCAAGGGTCGAAGCTCGCGCTTCCTCTCAGCCCGCGAAGGGCTCCCCCGTTTTTACGCGGATATTATCTCACTGCGCGCGGCCTTTGTCAAGCGCGCGGGGCAAATATGCGCGGGGGTATTGCATTTTCTCCCTCGCAGTAGTATGATGTACCTGAACTTGACAATGGGGAGTCCGTAAAGCCGGGCTGAGAGGGGGCCGCCGAGGCCCCGACCCTTACACCTGATTTGGATCATGCCAACGTAGGGAAATCATGGCTTTCGCCGCGGACGTACCGTTACTGGTGTGCCGCGGCGGCATTGTTTTATGGGGTGATATCTATGACTATCGCGCGGGAGCGCTATGCGCTCTACGCCGTTACCGACCGTGTGCGTGCGCGCACGGCCGAAGAGCTGCTCGCGCAGGCCGCGGCCGTTATCCGCGGCGGCGCGCAGATCGTGCAGCTGCGGGAAAAGGAGCTGCCCTTCGGCGAGTTCCTGCGCGAGGCGGAGGAGTTCGTCGCGCTCTGCCGCTCGCTCGGCGCGCTGAGCATAATAAACGACAACGTGGAGATCGCCCGCCTCACGGGCGCGGACGGCGTGCACGTGGGCCAGGAGGACATGGCCGCGGCCCGCGCGCGGGAGATACTGGGCCCGGGCAAGCTGGTCGGCGTCTCCGCGCACACGGTGGAGGAGGCCCGCGCGGCGTATGAGATGGGCGCGGACTACCTCGGCACCGGCGCGGCCTTCGTCACCGGCACCAAGACGGACGCCAAGCCCATAGAGCGCGCCACGATACGCGCCGTGACGTCCTCCGTGCCCATCCCCGTGGTGGCCATCGGCGGCATCACGCGCGGCAACCTGCCGGAGCTGGCCGGGCTCGGCCTGGCCGGCGCGGCCGTGGCCTCCGCCCTCTTCGCCCAGGACGACCCGGAAGCCGCCGCCCGCGAGCTGCTGCCCGTCTGCCGGAGCCTCTGAAAGGCGCATGGATACTGGACTTTCCTAATGGCCGGGCGCCAAAACGGGCCCGATCCGTTGACAAGCAGCCGTGCGCGGCGCGCTCTGCCCGCGGGCGCAGTCCGTCCGTGTACGGCTCTGCGCAAAACTTAATACGCACAGCACATTCCGACAGAGGCACCCGCGGCGGCTATGCCGCCGCGCTATGCCAGCGGACGCAGTCCGCCGCGCGGAGCGCGCTATGCCGGCGGGCGCTGCCCGCCAGCGGTGTGTTGGGGGCACCACCTCACGCCGCTATATAAAACTTCAATGCTGAGAAAGGAGAGGTATTAATGAAAACAGCATTGACGATCGCCGGAAGCGATTCCAGCGGAGGCGCCGGTATCCAGGCCGACATCAAGACGATGACGGCCCATGGGGTATACGCGATGAGCGCCGTCACGGCGCTGACAGCGCAGAACACCACCGGCGTGACAGACATCCTCGAGTCCACCCCCGAGTTCCTGGCCGAGCAGCTCGACTGCGTGTTCACGGACATCTTCCCGGACGCGGTGAAGACCGGCATGGTCTCCAGCACGGCCCTGATCGAGGTCATCGCCGCCAAGCTGCGGCAGTACGGCGCGAGGAACATCGTCGTCGATCCCGTGATGGTGGCCACCTCCGGCTCCCGCCTGATAAGCGAGGACGCCGTGGGCGCCCTCTGCGAGCACCTGCTGCCCCTGGCCACCGTGCTCACGCCCAACATCCCCGAAGCGGAGCTGCTCTCCGGCATGGAGATAAAGGACGCCGGGGGCATGGAGCGCGCCGCCCGCGCCATCAGCGAGCGCTACGGCTGCGCCGTGCTCTGCAAGGGCGGACACCAGATAAACGACGCCGACGACCTCCTCTGGCGCAACGGGGCGGGCCGCTGGTTCCGCGGAAAGCGCATCGCCACCAGCAACACCCACGGCACGGGCTGCACGCTCTCCAGCGCCATCGCCTCCGAGCTGGCCAAGGGCCTGGACCTGGACGGCGCCGTGGAGCGGGCCAAGGCCTATATCTCCGGCGCGCTCTCCGCCATGCTCGACCTCGGGCACGGCTCCGGCCCCATGGACCACATGTTCGACCTGAAAAGTGAATTTATAGGAGGTACCGGCGCATGAAAAGGACAACGGCATTCCAGAACGGCCTCATCTGGTTCGGCGCCGGCGTCTCCCTGGCGGAGATACTCACCGGCACCTATTTCGCCCCCCTCGGCATGGGCCGCGGCATCGCGGCCATCCTGCTCGGCCACGTCATCGGCTGCGTGCTCTTCTTCCTCGCCGGCCTGATCGGCGGCCGCGAGCGCAAGAGCTCGATGGAGACCGTGAAGATGAGCTTCGGCGCCAAGGGCGGCATGCTCTTCGCCTTTCTGAACGTGGTGCAGCTCGTCGGCTGGACGGGCATCATGATCTATGACGGCGCGCTGGCTACCAACAGCATCTTCAACGTCGGCATAGCCGTCTGGAGCATCGTCATCGGCGTGATGATCATCATCTGGATCGCCATCGGCGTCACCAACCTGGGGCTGCTGAACAAGATCACCATGGCGCTGCTCTTCATCCTCACCGTGGTGCTGAGCGTGGTCGTGTTCCGCGGCAACAACCCCGGCGCCACCAGCGGCGAGGTCATCACCTTCGGCATGGCGGTGGAGAACGCCGTGGCCATGCCGCTCAGCTGGCTGCCCGTCATCAGCGACTACACGCGCGAGGCGGACAAGCCCTTCCGCGCCACGCTGGCCAGCACCGTCACTTACGGCCTCGTAAGCTGCTGGATGTACGTCATCGGCATGGGCGCGGCCATCTACACGGGCGGCAGCGACATCGCCCAGGTCATGCTCAAGGCCGGCCTCGGCATCTCCGCGCTGCTCATCATGATACTCTCCACCGTCACCACCACCTTCCTGGACGCCTTCAGCGCCGGCGTCTCCTGCGAGAGCCTCTCCAAGAAGCTCAGCGGCAAGACCGTGGGCATCATCGCCACCGTCATCGGCACCATCGGCGCCTGCGTCTACAACATGGACAACATCATGGGCTTCCTCTACATCATCGGCAGCGTGTTCGCGCCCATGATCGCCGTGCAGCTGACGACCTACTTCATCCTCAAAAAGGACAGCTTCGCCGCCGCCTTCGACTGGCCGAACCTCATCGTCTGGGCCGTCGGCTTCGCCGTCTACCGCCTGATGATGCACGTGGACCTGCCCACGGGCTACACGCTCCCCTCTGTGCTCATCACCATGGTCCTCTGCTTCGCGGTAAACAAGCTCATACCCCAGAAAAGCAAATAACAAAAGGGCCGGCGCTCAACGCGCCGGCCCTTCGCATATGCGCGGCGCTTTCGCGCCGGATGTTTCAATCCACCAGGTGTTCGCCTATCTTGTACACGTCCCCCGCGCCGACGGTGAGGATGATGTCGCCGGGCCGCGCCGTCTCGCGCAGGCTGCGCTCGATGTCGGCGAAGTTGGGGCAGAATATGCTGCCCTCGATGTGCGCGGCCAGGTCCGCGGAGGAGATGCCCAGCGTGTTCTGCTCGCGCGCGGCGTAGATCTCCGCCAGGTAGGTGACGTCCGGCCGCCGCAGCTGCTCGATGAAGTCGTCGAAGAGCGCGGCCGTGCGCGTGTAGGTGTGCGGCTGGAACACGAGCACCGTGCGGTTATAGCCCAGCGGCTCCACGGCGTCCAGCAGGGCCTTCAGCTCCTGCGGGTGGTGGGCGTAGTCGTCATAGATGTCCGCGCCGTTATATTTGCCCTTGAACTCGAAGCGCCGCCCGGCGCCCGTGAAGCCGGCCAGGCCGTACTTCACCGCGTTGGGCCGCACGCCCAGGCAGAGGCAGGCCGCCGTGGCGGCCAGGGCGTTCTTCACATTGTGCATCCCCGGCACGTGCAGCGTCACGCTCGTGAAAAGCCGGCCGTGGCAGTATATGTCGAAGGTGCTCGACGCCCCGGAGCGCCTTATGTTGCGCGCATAGACGTCCGCCCTGTCGGTGAGGCCGAAGGTGACGATATCGCGCCCGAGAGGCTCGAGCGTCTCCATCGTGTTGCGGTCGTCGAGGTTCGCCACGATCTTGCCCGTGGGCGGCACCTTGGCCGCGAAGGCCCGGAAGGAGCGCTTCACGTCCTCAAGGCCGGAAAAATAGTCGAGGTGGTCGGCGTCCACGTCCAGTATCACGGCCACCGTGGGGTGGAATGCGAGGAAGGAGTCGTGATACTCGCAGCTTTCAAGTATTATCGTGTCCCCGCCGCCCACGCGGTGCCCCGCGTGCAGCAGCGGCAGCGTGCCGCCGATCATCACGGTCGGGTCGCGCTCGGCGGCCATCAGGATGTGCGTGCACATGCTGGTGGTGGTGGTCTTGCCGTGGGTCCCGGCTATGCAGAGCGCGTTCTCATAGTCGCGCATTATCGCGCCCCAGGCCTCTGCCCGCTCGAAAACGGGCACGCCGCGTGCCCGCGCCTCCACGATCTCCGGGTTCGTGTCCCCCACGGCGGCGGTGCGGATGACAAACTGTATGTCCGGCGCGACGTTCATCGCGGAGTGGCCTATCTTTACGTCTATCCCCAGCTCGCGCAGGTGCTGGGTCTTTTCGCTCTCGGACATATCCGAGCCGTCGATGACGAGGCCCATGCCGGCGAGCACCTCCGCCAGCGGCGCCATGGAGACGCCGCCGACGCCGATGAGGTGCCCGCGCTTGCCGGGCTTCAGGTATTCTTCAAAATCAGCCATAATTTCACCTGGATACAGCGTTTTTGCGCTCTTGCGGATTTTGCCCGCGCGCATTATAATAGCTTAGCCGCATTTGCTCTCGCATTATAATACATTATTGCGCACATTACAAGAAATAAAACGGGGAGGCGCGTGTTCTGCCGCCTGGATATGCCAAAAAAGTGCTCTATACCCTGCGCGGCGCCGGCTACGGCGCGTATTTCGTGGGCGGCTGCGTGCGCGACACCGTCCTCGGCCGCCGCGTCCACGACTGGGACGCCGCCACCTCCGCCCCGCCGGAGGTTGTGCTGGGCCTCTTCAAACGGACGGCGCCCACCGGGCTGCGCCACGGCACGGTCACCGTCCTCGTCTCCGGCCGGGCCGTGGAGGTCACGACCTACCGCGCCGAGGGCGCATACAGCGACCACCGCCGGCCGGACAGCGTACGCTTCACCGGCGACCTCGCCGCCGACCTCTCGCGCCGAGACTTCACCATGAACGCCATGGCCATGGGCCCGGAGGGGGACATCACCGACCCCTTCGGCGGCAGGGAGGACATCGCCCGGCGGCTGATACGCTGCGTGGGCGAGCCGGAGCGCCGCTTCGGCGAGGACGCGCTGCGCATGCTGCGCGCGCTGCGCTTTTCAGCGCAGCTCGGCTTCGCCATAGAGCCGGGGACTTACGCGGCCATCGAGCGCCTTGCGCCCACGGCCTCCGCCCTCTCGGCGGAGCGGGTGAGGGACGAATTCTTAAAGGCCCTCTCCTCCCCGCGTCCGGAGGCGGCCTACGATATGCTCGCGCTGGGCCTTATGGCGCGCTTCGCCCGGGCGGAGGGCCCGCCCCCCGCACTCGCCGCCCTGCCCGTATACGCCCGCCTGGCGCACCTGTGCTTCGAGCTCGAGCGGCGCGGGTACATCGCCTCCACCGCTGAATTCCTGACGGCGCTGCGCCTTCCCCGCGCCGCGGTGCGCGAGTGTTCTGCCGCCGCTGCCGTCCTGAACTCCGGCAGCAGGGACTATAAGCGCCTGCTCAGGGACTACGGCGAGCGCGCCGTCCTCGCCGCCCATCCCCGCAGCCGCGCCCTCCGGCGCGTCCTGCGCAGCGGGGAGTGCTTCTCGCTCTCCGGCCTCGCCCTGAACGGGGACACGCTCCGCGCCCTCGGATTGAAGGGCCGGGAGGTGGGCGAGGCGCTGGACGCGGCGCTGGAGCACGTCATAGATTTCCCGGAGGACAACCGGGCAGACATTTTATGCGATTTCATCATCGGGAAGAGGGATAAAAATGGCAAAGACGCTTGAAGCCCTGCGCGCGGAGTGCCTCGAATGCCGCCGCTGCGGGCTGTGCGAGACCCGTCACAACGTGGTTTTCGGCGCGGGGCCGGACGACGCCGAGGTAATGTTCATCGGCGAGGGCCCCGGCGAGCAGGAGGACCTGCAGGGCGCGCCCTTCGTCGGCCGCGCCGGCAAGTTCCTGGACGACATGCTGGAGCTCATCGACCTCGACCGCTCGCGCGTCTACATCGGCAACATGGTCAAGTGCCGCCCGCCGCGCAACCGCGACCCGCTGGACATCGAGCAGAAGGCCTGCGCCGTCTGGCTGCAGGGCCAGCTGGAGCTGATCGCGCCTAAGATCATCGTCTGCCTGGGCCGCATCGCCGCCATGCGCTTCATCCGTGACGATTTCAAAATCACCCGCGAGCACGGCCAGTGGTTCGACATGGATGGGCGGCGTGTGATGGCCCTCTACCACCCGGCCGCGCTGCTGCGCGACCCCGGCAAGCGGCCGGAGACCTTCGACGACCTGAAGAAGCTCCAGGCCGAGATCCGGCTGCGCTGTACGCACACTTACTGAAAGGCTGTATTATCATATGATCGACTTCCACCGCGTGACCATCGCGGACAAGGCCTGGGTTGACCCCATCGTGGCGGCGGAGGATTCGCGCTCCGCCGACTTCAACTTCGGCAACATCTACATGTGGGACGGGGCATACCACCAGCTCGTCACCAGCCTCGGCGGGCGCATGCTCACCAAGCTGCGCTGGGACCGCCAGCCCTTTTTCGCCTTCCCCATCGGCTCCGGTCCGCTGGAGCCGGCGCTCGACGCGCTCACCGAATTCGCTGCGCAGCGGGGCTACCCCCTCGCCATCCGCGGCATCACGGAGGAGCACCGCGCGCTGCTCGAGCAGTGCTGCCCGGGCCGCTTTGTATTCACGCCCGACCGCGACAACTTCGACTATCTCTACCTGGCGGAAAAGCTCGCCACCATGGGCGGCAAGAAGCTGCACGGCAAGCGCAATTTCTGCAACCGCTTTGAAAAGACGCACTCCTGGGAGTTCCGCCGCCTGACGCGCGGCCTCATCCCCGCCTGCATGGAGATGCTGGGCCAGTGGCAGGCGGAGTTTGACACCCCGCCGGACGGGCTGGAGGAGGAGCACGGGGCCATCATCCGCGCCTTCATGCGCTACGACGCGCTGGGGCTGGAGGGCGGCGCCCTCTTCGCGGAGGGGCGGCTGATCGGCTTCACCATCGGCGAGGTCATCTCCTCGGACACCTTCGACGTCCACTTTGAAAAGGCCTTCGCCTCCATCCCCGGGGCCTACCCCATGGTCTGCCGCGAATTCACACGCCAGCTCCTCGCCGACCACCCGCAGCTCGTCTACCTCAACCGCGAGGACGACATGGGCCAGGATAACCTGCGCGAGGCCAAGCTGGAGTACGCCCCCGAGCTGCTGCTGGCCAAGTACACGGCCGTGGAGGCGCGCCATGCCTGAGGGAACGCGCCTCACCCGCGCGGAGGACATCGGCGCGCTGAGCACCCTCTGGCAGGAGGTATTCGGCGACGGCGGCGAGCTTATTTCCGCCTTTTTCCGCCTGCTCTGGCGGCCGGGATACGGCCGCGTGGCGGAGGAAGGGGGCCGCATCGTCTCCATGGGCTTCTGCCTGCCCGGCGCGCGCGCCGGCGCCCTTGACTGCGCCTACATCTACGCCATGGCCACGGCGGAGAGCGCCCGCGGCCGCGGCCTTGCCGCCGCGGTGGGCTCCGCCCTGATTGAGGACGCCTTTTCCCGCGGCGCGGACATCGTCGCCACCCTGCCGGCGGACGAGGGGCTCTGCCGCTGGTATGAAACGCGCCTCGGCATGGCCCCGCTCTTCAAAAAGGGCGGCGAGGGCGTCACGTTCCCCGAAAGCTGGGCTGAGTTCGCCCGCGTCTGCGGCGCTCACGATGCAAACACGCCCTCCCGCCTCTGGGCCGCCGCCCGCCCCGGCGCCGGCATAGACCTCGCGCCACTCTCCGCCCTTGCCTGGGAGCACACTTTCGATTAGTCGCGCTGGGGGGAGGCCCCCGCGAGGGGGCCTTCTGAGAGATTTCTTTTGCTTGCGCCAAAAGAAACCCCTCAGACTCCAAAGAAAAGCGCTTTTGGTGCTTGTCGGTAGGTAAAATCTGCTTGTTAGTCCAGGTTGTGACTGACTTTCGTGTGGTCATCCCTGTGTCGGATGGCTTTGCACAACGCCGACCGCGGTTGGCTTCGCTTCGCTCGCGCCGCTGGCGGGTCGATAATTTGTAAGGTAGTGCCGCGACCGCAGGGAGCAACGCACGGTCGGCGATGCAGAAAACACATTCACCGCCGGGATGACCACTTTTGACAACTGAAAAGCCATAAAAGCACACAAAAAACGCTCCGACTACTGCCGGAGCGTTTTTCTTTGGAGTCTGAGGGGTTTCTTTTTGACAAGACAAAAAGAAACCCCTCAGTAT
>CHCFR05602__coassemble_408_pt1 | contig 26279 bp, 23 predicted proteins | sample CHCFR05602__metabat2_high_PE_010 | metagenome-assembled genome bin CHCFR05602
TGGCCAACAACATCAAGTCCGCCAAGAAGATGGTGGATAAGCAGCGCACCGAGGTCTGGGACGCGCTGGACGTGGTCATCAAGGAGCACCCCGTGCTGCTCAACCGCGCCCCCACGCTGCACCGCCTGGGCATCCAGGCCTTCGAGCCCATCCTTGTCGAGGGCCGCGCGCTGAGGCTGCACCCGCTGGTCTGCACGGCGTACAACGCCGACTTCGACGGCGACCAGATGGCCATACACGTCCCGCTGAGCGCCGAGGCGCAGGCCGAGGCACGCATCCTCATGCTCTCCGCCAACAACCTGCTGCGCCCGCAGGACGGCCACCCCGTCACCGTACCTACGCAGGACATGATCCTCGGCTCCTACTACCTGACCTATCTGCGCCTGGGCAAGGCGGAGAAGGGCGCGGAGCGCGTTTTTGTCACCGACGCCGGCGACACGGGTCTGCCCGTGGGCGAGGTGGTGGACGCCGACGAGTTCGTCGCCGCGAACAAGGCCGCCAAGAAGGACGGCGGCAGGGAGGCGGAATACCGCCCGCTGCACGCCTATGTCACCAGCGCCGAGGCCATCATGGCCTATAATTCCGGGGCCATCGGCCTGCACGCACCGATACTCGTGCGCGTTGAGAAGACTGTGGACGGCGCCCCCGCTCACAGGCTCATCCGCACCACCGTGGGGCGCATCATCTTCAACGAGCCCATCCCGCAGGACCTGGGCTATGTTGACCGCAGCGATCCCGAGCACGCCTTTGACCACGAGATAAGCTTCCAGGTGGGCAAAAAGCAGCTCGGCGACATCATCGACCGCTGCATACAGAAGTACGGGTTCACGATTTCCGCCGAGGTGCTTGACAACATCAAGGCGCTCGGCTTCAAGTACTCCACTATCGGCGCGCTGACCATCTCCATCGCGGACATGACTGTGCCCGACACTAAGCAGACCCTTATCGAGGCAACCGAGAAGAAGGTCCTCGACATTGAAAAGCAGTACCGCCGCGGCTTCATCACCAACGACGAGCGCTACCGCCTTGTCGTCGACGAGTGGGAGCAGACCACCAAGGACGTCACCGGCGCGCTGCAGAACTGCCTGGACGAGTACAACCCAATATACATGATGGCGAACTCCGGCGCCCGCGGCTCCATGAACCAGATCCGCCAGCTGGCCGGTATGCGCGGCCTGATGGCCAACACCGCCGGCAAGACCATCGAGATCCCCATCAAGGCCAACTTCCGCGAGGGCCTGTCCGTCCTGGAGTACTTCATCTCCAGCCGAGGCGCGCGCAAGGGCCTGGCCGACACCGCCCTCCGCACCGCGGACTCCGGTTACCTGACCCGCCGCCTGGTCGACGTCTCGCAGGATGTCATCATCCGCGAGGAGGACTGCGGCACGCACGACGGCATCTGGGCCAGCGCTGTGTATGAGAAGGGGCAGGAAGTGCAGTCCTTCGCCGTCAGCATCAGCGGTCGCTTCCCGGCCGAGCCCATCACCGACCCCGCCACGGGCGAGGTGCTCTTCGGCCGCGAGCACATGCTGCAGCCGGAGGACGCCGAGGTGCTCGCCGCGCGCGGCATCGAGCGCGTGCGCATCCGCAGCGTGCTCACCTGCGAGGCGCGCAGCGGCGTCTGCGCCAAGTGCTACGGCATCAACCTGGCCGTGGGCCAGCCCGTCAACCCCGGCGAGGCTGTCGGCGTCATCGCCGCGCAGTCCATCGGCGAGCCGGGCACCCAGCTGACCATGCGTACCTTCCACACCGGCGGCATCGCAGGCGACGATATCACCCAGGGCCTGCCGAGGGTCGAGGAGCTGTTCGAGGCCCGCAAGCCCAAGCGCATGGCGACGCTGAGCGAGATTTCCGGCACCGTGAGCCTGGAGGAGACGCGCAAGAACGCGATGTTCGCCATTACCGTCACCAACGAGGCGGAGGGCGACACGCGCGTGTACACCGTGCCTTTCTCCGCCGGCATACTCGTCGCCCAGGGCGACCACGTGGACAAGGGCCAGGAGCTCACCTCCGGCGCGCTCAACCCGCACGACGTGCTGCGCATCCGCGGCATCGAGGACGACGAGTTCGGCCGCCAGGGCGTGCGCAATTACCTCATCCAGGAGGTACAGAAGGTCTACCGCCAGCAGGGCGTCGATATCAACGACAAGCATATCGAGGTCATCGTGCGCCAGATGATGCGCAAGGTGCGCGTGGAGGAGGCGGGCGACACCGCGCTGCTCTCCGGCGCGATGGTCGATATCTCCGAGCTGAAGGCCGCCAACGCCGCCGTCGCCGCCCGCAGGGAGGCCGGCGAGCGCCGCGAGGACGGCAGCGAGCTCTGCGACGCCACCTATACACAGCTGCTGATGGGCATCACCAAGGCCTCGCTGGCCACGGACAGCTTCCTCTCCGCCGCTTCCTTCCAGGAGACGACCAAGGTGCTGACCGACGCCGCCATCAAAGGCAAGGTGGACCATCTGGTGGGCCTGAAGGAGAACGTCATCATCGGCAAGCTCATCCCCGCCGGCTCCGGGCTCTCGCTCTACCGCAACGTAAAGAGCGAGACGGACGAGGAGGCCGTGTCCGAGCCCGAGGATTACGTCGATCTTTCCGTGCTCGTCAACCGCTCCAACGCTCTGTGATCGTAAGACAAGGCCGCCAAAAGCGGCCTTGTCCCTTTACCTGCGGCGTCCCCTGACCCGAGCGGGCCGGGGGACGCCCGAGGGGGACATTTTTGCGGCCTTAAACACAGGATATCGTCAAAAAAGTCTTGCATTACGGCTATATGTATGGTATTATCTCAGGGTAAGTTGTAGTGTTGTGGTTTGAGTGGGCGCGTCCCACTCTTTTTGTTGGAGAAAAATCAACTGTCAAAAGCTGGTAAGGAGTTGCTATGGGAAAGCTCGTTGACACGGTGCGCTCGCTGGCCGAGCCCGTCGCCGCGCAGTGCGGATGCGAGGTCTGGGACGTGGAATATGTCCGCGAGGCGGGGGCCTGGTACCTGCGCGTTTATATCGACAAGCCCGGCGGTGTGGGGATAGACGACTGCGAGGCCGTTTCCCGCGCGCTGGACCCGGTGCTGGACGAGGCGGACCCCGTCCCCGGAAGCTATGTTTTTGAGGTGTCCTCCGCCGGGGCGGAGCGGGAGCTCAAGCGCCCGGGCGACTTTGAGCGCTTCATCGGCGAGCAGGTGGAAGTGAAGCACTATCAGCCGATAGACGGGGCGAAGAGCCATGTGGGGCTGCTCCGCGGATATGATAACGGCGACGTGACGGTGGAAGTGAACGGCGCCGAGAGAGTGTTCAAAAAAGCGCAGGTGGCCCAGGTGAGGCTGCACATGACGATATGAGAAGGAGTTTGGGAAGATGAACGCAGAGTTTTTCGCCGCTGTTGAGGACATCGAGAAGGAAAAGGGCATCCCCCGCGGCTACATGTATGAGAAGATACAGCAGGCCATGCTCGCCGCCTTCCGCAAGGACAACCCGGAGTACGGGGAAAATGTGGAAGTCATCCTCGACGAGAACAAGAAGCGCATCGAGCTCGTGATAAACAAGACTGTTGTGAACGAGGTCGAGGACCCGACAGCGGAGATCGACGTGGACAGCGCGCACCAGCTCTCCAAGCGCTACAGTGTGGGCGACACCGTCGCCATCCCCGTGGAGACGAAGAAATTCGGCCGCATCGCCGCCCAGGCTGCCAAGCAGGTCATCATCCAGGGCATACGCGAGGCGGAACGCGGGATGATATATGACGAGTTCACCAGCAAGGAGCACGAGATACTGACCGGCGTCGTTTCCCGCATCGACCCGCGCACGGGCGCGGCGTCCATCAAGATCAGCTCCAACTCCGAATATACGGACGCTCTGCTGGCCCCCGGCGAGCAGATACGCGGCGAGGAGCTGCACGAGGGCGACCGGCTGAAGGTCTATGTCGTCGAAGTGCGGCGCTCCACCCGCGGGCCGCAGGTGATGATATCCCGCACGCACCCGGGGCTGGTGAAGCGGCTCTTCGAGCTGGAGGTGCCGGAGATATTTGACGGCACGGTGGAGATCAAGTCCATCGCCCGCGAGGCGGGCAGCCGCACGAAGATGGCCGTCTGGTGCAGCGACCCGGCGATCGACGCCATCGGAGCGTGCGTGGGGCCGCGCGGCGGGCGCGTGAACAGCATCGTCGAGGAGCTCGGCGGCGAGAAGATCGACATCATCAAGTACAGCGAGCAGCCGGAGGAGTACATCGCCGCCGCCCTGGCGCCGGCGGAGGTCGTCAGCGTCACGCTGCTGGACGACGCGCGCAGCTGCCGCGTGGTGGTGCCGGACGCCCAGCTCTCGCTGGCCATCGGCAAGGAGGGCCAGAACGCCCGCCTGGCCGCCAAGCTCACCGGATATAAGATAGACATCAAGCCTGTCTCGGAGTCCTGAGACGGGCGTGCAGCGGAGGTGCGCCATGGTGAAGAAAATACCGATGAGGCAGTGCCTCGGCTGCCGCGAGATGAAGCCCAAGCGCGAGCTGCTGCGCGTGGTGCGCTCGCCGGAGGGCGAGGTGTCGCTCGATACGCGCGGCAAAAAGCCCGGGCGCGGGGCCTATGTCTGCCCCAATGCGGACTGCCTGAAAAAAGCCATCAAGACCAGGGCGCTCTCCCGCGCGCTGGAGACGGAGATACCGGAAGAGGTCATGCAGCGCCTCGCGGCGGAACTGGAGGAAGGTAAAGACGGACAGGGCGCTTAATTACCTGGGGCTGATGCGCGCCGCCGGGCGGATAGAGATAGGAGAAGAGAATACGCACGCCGCCGTGCGCCATGGCTCGGCGCGGGCCGTGCTGCTGGCGGCGGACGCTTCGGAAAACGCCCGCAGGCGCGCGGAGGGCTTCCTCATCGGGCGCAGGGCGCTGCTGGTGCCGCTGCCATATACGAAGCAGCAGCTTTCGGAAAAGCTCGGCAAGAGCGGATGCTCGATGGCCGCCTGTACGGACTTCGGGCTGACGGCCGCGTTCCTCTCCGCCCTTGCGGGGGGGGAAGAGGGCGGCGCTTACGCCGGCATGGCGCAGGAGATGCGCCGGCGGGCCGAAAAAGCGTCGCGGCGCAGGGATGTTAAAAGGAAATCGGGGAGGGAACACCATGAGTAGTTTTGAAAAATACAGGGTACACGAGGTGGCGAAGGACTTCAATATGACCTCAAAGGCCATCGCCGAGATACTGACGAAGTATGCCACCACGCCCAAGAACCATATGCAGGTGCTCGAGGACGGCGAGCTCTCCGTGATCTTTGATTATCTCACCCAGCACAACCAGTGCGAGAGCATGGAGGACCTTTTCAAAATACCTGCAAAGCCTGAGCAGCCCAAGGCGGCGGAAAAGAGCGCGGAAAAGGGCGCGGAGCCGGCAAAGCCCGCTCCGCAGCAGCCCGCCAAGCCCCAGCAGCCGCAGGCTCAGCAGAGCGCACAGGCAAAGCCGACTCAGGGCGCCCAGCAGCACGCGCAGCAGTCCAAGGCCGCCGTTAAGGAGCAGAAGCCCCATCAGCCGCGGCAGGTGCCGGAAAAGCGCGTCATCGACACGCGCGGCGGCGGCAACGTAAACCTCGGCAAGTATGACGAGCGCTTCGACCGGCTGGCCGCCGGCGCGCACGGCGCACAGGAGGGCGGGAAGCGCTCCGACCGCGGCGGCAAGGAGAAGTTCCAGAACCGCCAGAAGCAGCGCCAGCAGCAGGCCGCCGCCAGCACCAAGCGCCGCCAGGAAGAGCGCGACCGGATGCAGAAGCTGCACTTTGAGATCGCCAAAAAGGCCCCCACGAAGGTGCAGATACCCGACACCATCGGCGTGGGCGAGCTGGCCTCCCGCATGAAGAAAACGGGCGCCGAGGTTGTGCGCACGCTGATAAAGAACGGCGTCATGGCCTCACTGAGCGACATCATCGACTATGACACCGCGGCGCTGGTGGCCATGGAGCTCGGCTGCAAGGTCGAGCACGAGGTGGTCGTCACCGTGGAGGAGCGGCTGATCGACGACCACGTCGACGCGCCGGAGGACCTGGTGCCCCGCGCGCCGGTCGTCGTCGTCATGGGCCACGTCGACCACGGCAAGACCAGCCTGCTCGACTATATCCGCAAGGCCAACGTGGCCGCGGGCGAGGCCGGCGGCATCACCCAGCACATCGGCGCTTACACCGTCAATGTCAAGGGCAGCCCCGTCACCTTCCTCGACACGCCGGGCCATGAGGCGTTCACGTCCATGCGCGCGCGCGGCGCGTCCGTCACGGATATCGCCATCCTGGTGGTGGCGGCCAACGACGGCATCATGCCGCAGACGATAGAGTCCATCAACCACGCCAAGGCGGCGAAGATACCCATCGTCGTGGCCATCAACAAGATGGATATGCCCGGCGCCAACCCCGAGCGCGTCAAGCAGCAGCTCACCGAGTACGACCTCGTGAGCGAGGAGTGGGGCGGCGACACCATCGTCTGCCCGATATCCGCCAAGACCGGCGAGGGCATCGACAACCTGCTTGAGAACCTGGTCGTACTGGCCGAAGTGCTGGAGCTGAAGGCCAATCCCAACCGCGCGGCCAAGGGCACCGTCATCGAGGCGCGGCTGGACCGCGGCCGCGGCCCCATCATGACCGTGCTCGTGCAGAACGGCACGCTCCGCCAGGGCGATATCATCATCGCCGGCACGGCCGTGGGCCATGTGCGCACCATGATAAACGACAAGGGCCAGCGCGTCACCGAGGCGGGGCCCAGCATCCCCGTGGAGATCGCCGGCATGAGCGAGGTGCCCAACGCGGGCGACGTGTTCAACGCCGTTGACGACGAGCGCATGGCGCGCGAGCTGGTCGAGGAGCGCAAGGAAAAGGAGAAGGAAAAGACCCTCGGCGTGGCGAAAAAGGTCACGCTCGACGACCTCTTCTCCCGCATCCAGCAGGGCGAGATCAAGGACTTCAATATCATCGTCAAGGCGGACGTGCAGGGCAGCGCGGAGGCCGTCAAGACCTCGCTGGAGAAGCTTACCAACGAGGAAGTGCGTGTGAAGGTCATCCACTCCGGCGTGGGCGCTATCAGCGAGAGCGACGTGATGCTGGCGGCGACCAGCAACGCGCTGATCGTCGGCTTCAACGTGCGTCCCGACAGCGCCGCCAGGGACTACGCCGCCCGGGCCAATGTGGAGATCCGCACCTACCGCGTCATCTACGACTGCATCAACGAGATCGAGGCCGCCATGAAGGGCATGCTCGCGCCCAAGTTCGCTGAGCAGGTCATCGCCCATATCGAGATCAGGCAGCTCTACAAGGTCAGCAAGGTGGGCACTGTCTGCGGCTGCTACGTGCAGGACGGCAAGGTGCAGCGCGGCTGCAAGGTGCGCGTGGTGCGCGACGGCATCGTCATCTTCGAGGGCGAGATGGCCTCGCTGCGCCGCTTCAAGGACGACGTGAAGGAAGTCGCCTCCGGCTACGAGTGCGGCATCCAGATAGAGAAGTTCAACGACGAGCACGTGGGCGACATCATCGAGGCCTACGTGATGAAGCAGATAGAGAATTAACGGTTTTAACTGGCACGGAATGCCTCAGGCGTTTCGTGCCAGGGCGTCTCATTTATCATCGCTATTGGGCGTTGAAGTGATGATAAGGCTCGGGAAGAGCGGGAAATTCAGGCGCTGAACGCCTCCATTACTGTTTGAGAGGTAAGCTTATGGCAACTTCCAACCGCATTGGGCGGATAAATGACGACATACAGCGCGTGCTGGCCGAGCGCCTGCGCTCGGTGAAGGACCCGCGCGTGCAGCAGGGGATGATAAGCGTCACGCGCGTGGAGACCACGGGCGACCTGCGCTATGCCAAGGTCTGGCTCTCCGTGCTCGGCGAGCTGAACGAGAAGGAGTTCAAGCGCGGGCTGAAGAGCTGCGCCGGCTGGCTGCGGCACGAGCTGAGCGACGCGCTGTCCCTGCGCTATACGCCGGAGCTGACATTCGAGCTCGACCACTCCATTGAGTACGGGGCCAGGATCAGCCGCATGATAGAGGACATCGAGGAGGCCGAGAGGCATGAAGAACCTGACGGCGAGTGAGTGCGCCGCCTGGCTGAAGGCGCGCGACGGGTATATCATCCTCAGCCATATCAGGCCGGACGGCGACACCATCGGCAGCGGCGCAGCGCTCTGCTCCGCGCTGCGCCGCGCCGGGAAAACGGCCTATTGCTATGATAACAAGGGAATAAAGCGCCTGTTTGCCCCCTTTGCCGCGCCGTACCTGGCGGGCGAGGGGTTTTGCGCTGATACGGTGATATCCGTGGACGTGGCCAGTGAGCGGCTGTTCCCTGAGGGCTTTGATGGGAAAGTGGAGCTGGCCATCGACCACCATCCGACCAACACGCTCTTTGCTGAAAACGTCTGCATCGCAGCGGAGAAGGCCGCCTGCGGCGAGCTGGTGCTGGAGATCATCCGCGAACTCTGCGGGGACGTTACGGCGGAGGAAGCGGAGCTGCTCTATGTGGCTGTGAGCACGGACACGGGCTGCTTCCAGTACTCCAACACCAACGCGCCGGCCCTGCGCACGGCGGCGGAGCTCATAGAGCTGGGTGCGGACAACTCCGCGCTCAATATACGCCTTTTCCGCAGTATTTCCCGCGCGCGGATGGCGCTCGAGGGGCGTATCATGGCCGGGATGCGCTATTTCCACGGCGGCAAGGTGTCCGCCGCGCTGGTGACGCGCGCGCTGCTTGCCGAGTGCGGCGCCACGGAGGACGACTGCGAGGACCTCGCCGGGCTGGTGGGCAAGGTGGAGGGCTGCTCCGTCAGCCTGCTCATCCGCGAGCTGGGCGAGAACGACTGCAAGATATCGGCCCGCAGCAAGCCGGGCGTGGACGTTTCGCGCGTCTGCGCCGTGTACGGCGGCGGGGGGCACGCCATGGCCTCCGGCTGTACGCTCAACTGCCCGCCGGAGGAGGCCCTGGGGCTGATGCTGAAGGCGATAGACGAAAAATGCCCGCAGCTGTGAACGGGATACTGATAGTAGACAAGCCCGCCGGCTGGACGAGCCACGACGTGGTGGGCAAGGTGCGCCGCCTGGCAGGCACCAGGCGCGTGGGCCACGCGGGGACGCTCGACCCCATGGCCACGGGCGTCCTGGTCGTGCTGCTGGGACGCGCCACGCGCGCGGCCGAGTTCGCTGAAGCGCAGGTGAAGGGCTATCGCGCGCGCATACGCTTCGGCATCACGACCGACACGCTGGATACGGAGGGCCGGATGCTCTCCGAGGGCGGGGAGAGGCCGGAATTGCCGGTGATCGAGGCGGCCCTGCCGCGCTTCCGCGGGGAGATAGAGCAGGTGCCGCCCATGTACTCGGCCATCAAGCAGAATGGGCGCAAGCTCTACGAGATCGCCCGCGCGGGCGGGGAAGTGGAGCGGAAGGCGCGAAAGGTTTACATAACTCGCTTAGACTGCGCGGGGCCGTTGGAGGATGGGGACTTTGTGTTGGATATCGAGTGCTCGAAGGGGACCTACATACGCTCGCTCTGCGCAGATATCGGCGCGGCCATGGGCTGCGGGGCGTGTATGTCGGCGCTGAGGCGGACGTATTCAGGCGCTTTCCGCGCTGAGGACGCGCTGACGCTCGCGGAGATAGAGGAGCGGGGCGTTATGAGCTGCCTGCTGCCTGTGGACACGCTTTTTGCGCAGAGGCCAGCCTTGACGCTTGCCGGCGGGAGGGACGAGCGCGCCGTGCGCAACGGCTCGGACGTGGCCGCGCCGGCGGGCGCGCCGGAAGGTGAGGTGCGTGTCTACGCCGCGGACGGCGAGTTTTTGATGCTCGGCGCGGTGCGTGAGGGCGTGCTGCACACGATAAAGAGCTTTTTTGAGGTCTGATATATGGCGGAGACAAAGAGAGTTATCGCGCTGGGATTTTTTGACGGGGTGCATCTGGGCCACGCGGCGTTGATGCAGATGACCAAGCGGCGCGCGCAGGAGCGCGGCGTGACGCCGGCGGTGCTTACCTTCGACACGCACCCGGACACGCTGGTGAAGGGCGTCGAGGTGCCGCTCATCAACTCGCCGGAGGGGCGCGCGGAGATCATCCGCCGCGTATACGGCATCGAGAGCGTCATTTTCATCCACTTTAACCGTGCGGTGATGCAGATGCCCTGGCAGGACTTCTTGCGCTCGCTGGTGGACGAGCTGCACGCGGTGCATGTCGTTGTGGGATACGACTTCAGCTGCGGCTACCGCGGCGAGGGCCGCGCGCTGAACATTGCCGGCTGGTGCTCGCAGCACGGTCTGGGCTGCGATATCATCGACGCCGTCAAGCTCGACGGCGAGGTGGTGAGCTCAACACGTATCCGCCGGGCGATAGCCGAAGGCGATATGGAGGAGGCCAACCGCCTGCTTGGCCACCCGCACTGCCTGGTGGACACAGTGCACTATGGCTTCCAGCTGGGGGCCAGGCTGGGCACGCCAACTATCAATATGCGTTTCGCCGAGGGTGTGCTGGTGCCGCGGCACGGGGTGTACGCCGCCAAGGTGTTTCTCGACGACGGCTCCGAGCACATGGCGGTGACGAACGTGGGCGTGAGGCCCACGGTGTCCGGCAGCGACCGCGTGAGCGTGGAGAGCTATATCCTCGGTTTTGACGGCGACCTTTATGACCACACGGTGCGGGTGGAGTTCCACCACTTCATACGCGACGAGCGCAGGTTTGCCGGCACGGAGGAGCTGCGCGAGCAGATCCTGCACGACGCGGAGAGGACAAGGCGCTATTTTGGCGGCCAGGACAAGTGAAAAGACGCGAGCGCCCCGCCGTGCAGGAGGGGCGGCAGAAAAAAGCCCGGCTCTGCCGGGCTTTTTTGACGGATGCGTCTGCTATTTTGTTGCGTTATCTGATATGGCGTGTTATAGTAAATAAAGAAGGGAGGCGGGGCAATGGACGACGCCGCTGTGGACAAGCTGGTGAAAAAGACGTACGGGCGGGCGTGGGCGCCCTGGTTATATATTATCACCGGCGCCGTCGTCTTTGCGCTGCTCTCGTTCATCGTGCTCTGCGCGCTGCTGGGCACTCCGTTCTCCTATGAGGTGGACGCGCTGTTTTTTACCATCTCTTATGAGGGCTGGCTGGACACGAAGCCATATATGTGGGCGGTATGGATGGCCCTGGGCTTCACGCCGTATATGGCCCTCTATTTTGCCGAAAGAGGGCGGAGGGTGCGGCGCGTCATGCGCATATACACGCGGGACTGCGACGAGGAGCTCTGCCTGCGCGTCCTGCGCCGCGCCGTGGACTATGGCAAAGAGAAGCGCATATACCGGCGTTTCGATATGCGCTGTTCGTTGTACTTCATCCTGGAAAACGGGTACGTGCATCTGCTCTGCACCTCCGGGCGCGTGGAAGAGGCGCGGGAATACATGGAAAACGGCTGGCTCAGGCGCAAAGGCTACCTTTACCGCGACACGTTGTGTGCGGTAGACTATGCTGAGGCCGCGTACGCCGGGGATGAGCCGCGCGCGAGGGCGGCGGCAGCCCGCGCCGGCAAGCTGAAGCGCAGCAACTACGGTGTACAGGCTACGCTGAGCGCGCTGCGCGGGGAATACGCAGCGGCCATTGAGCTGGCCGGCAAGCAGGCCGACTCCACGGACGCCGGACTGGTCAGCTACTCATATTTTACCGCCCGCTGCTACGAGCGTATGGGCGATACGGACATGGCCGCCGTGCGTTACGGATACGCCGCAGAAAACGGCGGTACCATGCGCTGCGCTCAGAAGGCGCGCGAATGGCTCGCGGCGCGTGAAAGGGAACAGTGACGGACAGCAGGAGACCCGGCCAATGCCTGAGGCATGGGCCGGGTCTTTGAACAAAGCGTCCCGCTTCTGGCGGGACGCTTGCTTTTATCTCTTGCGCCAGGTGCTGGGCGTGAAGAGGATAAGGATGGGGAAGATCTCCAATCGGCCGAGGAGCATGTCCGCGCTGAGGATGAGCTTGGAGATGTCCGAGAAGGCGCTGAAGTTGCCCATCGGGCCCACATCGCCAAGGCCGGGGCCGACGTTGGAGATGCAGGTGACGACAGAGGTGAAGGTGGTAACGAGGTCGAAGCCGTCCAGCGCCACCAGCACCGTGGAGATGAAGGTGATGGTGATGTAAAGCACGAAGAACACCAGCGCGGCGCGGATGGTGGTAGCCTCCACAGAGCGGCCGTCCATGCGCACGGAGTAGGTGCGGCGCGGGTTGAGCATCTTGACGATCTCCTGCTTGGCTGTTTTGGCCAGGAGGATGATACGCGAGACTTTCAGGCCGCCGCCCGTGCTGCCGGCGCTGGCGCCGATGAACATCACGAGCACCAGTATCGCCTTGGAGAACGAGGGCCAGAGGTCGAAGTTCGTAGTGGCGAAGCCGGTGGTGGTCATCACCGACGAGACCTGGAAGAAGGCGTATCTGAGGGCCGTCCAGAAGGACTCATAATAGCCGCCCAGAAGGTCCACGGCGATGAGCACCGAAGCGGCGGCGGCGATGCCGAAATAGCCGAGGAACTCGCTGTTGGTGAACGCTGCGCGGAATTTGCGGATGAGCAGCAGGAAATAGATGTTGAAGTTGACGCCGAAGAGCATCATGAAGATGCCGGTGACGATGTCTATGTAAGCGCTGTCGTAATAGCCGATGGAGAGCGCCTTTACGCTGAAGCCGCCGGTGCCGGCGGTGGCCATGGAGTGGTTGACGGAGTCGAAGAACGGCATCCCGCCGGCGCAGAGGAGGATGATGAGGATGACCGTGAGGACGACGTAGATGAGGTAGGTGATGGCGGAGCTGCGGCGGATGCGCGGCACCAGCTTGCCCACGACGGGGCCGGGGACCTCCGCGCGCATGATGTGCATGCTGCGCTCCTCGCTCAGCGGCACCACGGCCATGATGAACACCAGCACGCCCATGCCGCCTATCCAGTGCGAAAGGCTGCGCCAGAGCAGGTGCCCATGGCTCATCGCCTCGACATCCGTGAGGATGGAGGAGCCGGTGGTGGTAAAGCCGGAGACGATCTCGAAAAAGGCGTCCACATAGTGGGGTATCTCCCCGGCAAACACGAAGGGCAGAGCGCCCACGAGGCTTATCAGCAGCCAGGCGAGGGCCACGCTGACGAAGCCCTCGCGGGCATAGAGGTCCTTGCGCTTGAGCTTCGGCAGAGCGAGCAGCACGGCCAGGGCGGCCGCGATGCCCATCGTGTAGAGGAAGCTGGCGGGGGATTCGCCGTACCAGAGGGCGGTGACAGTGGGCAGCAGCATCAGCGCGGCCAGGACGCCCATGACGCGGCTGAGTATCTTCGATATCATCCGGTAATTCATAGGTCAGTCCTCGAAAATATCCGAAAAGCGCTGGATGCCGAAGCGGGCGGTGACGGCGATGACGCTGTCGTGCTGGCGGATGACGTCGCTGCCGCCGGGGATGATGCAGGTATTGCCACGGATGATGGCCGCGAGCAGCGTGTCGTGCCCGATGTTCAGGTCCTTGAGGGGGATGTTGAGGTAGGGCGCGTCCTTGCGGATGAGGAACTCGAGCACCTCAGCCTTGCCGTCCGCTATCTCGTGCAGGGACTCGATGCCGCTGGCGTCCAGCGAGTTCTGCATGGCGCGCACGTACTGGACGATGTTGTCCGCGGCGATGTTGGTGGGCGTGACGAAGCTGTCCAGCTTGTGGGAGCCCACGAGCGTGCGGTAAACGTCCTGGTTTATCTTGGTTATCACCTTGCCGGCGCCGCTGTTGGCGGCGAACATGGAGGTGATGATGTTGTTCTGGTCGCTGCCGGTGAGGGCCACGAAGGCGTCCGCCGTGCTGATGCCTTCCTCCTCAAGCAGCTGGGGGTCGGTGCCGTCGCCCAACAGGACTTCCGCCCTGGGGAGTATCTCCTTGATGGTCTCGCAGTGGTCGGCGTTTTCCTCGATGATCTTGACGCGGATGCCGGCGTCGATAAGCTCGCGCCCCAGATAGAGGCTGATGCGGCCTCCGCCGAGGATCATCACGTCGCGCACGCTGCGCTTATAGGTGCCGATGGCCTTGAAAAAGGCGCTCATGCTCACCGGCGCGCCGACGACATGCGCCACATCGCCCGCCTCCAGGCGGTAGCTGCCGGTGGGTATGACCACGTCGGACCCGTGCTGGACGGCGCTGACGAGGATGCCGGAGCCGTAGCGGCTGCCGAGCTGGGAGAGCTTGAGGCCGCAGATGGGCATTTCCTGCGTGACGGTGAACTCCACCATCTCCGCGCGGCCCTTGGCGAAGGACTCGACCTTGGCGGCCGAGGGGATGCGGAGGATGCGCGAGATCTCCGCCGCGGCGTCGTGTTCGGGGTTGAAAACAAGGGAGAGGCCCAGCTCCTCCTTGAAGAACACGAGCTGGCGGAAATACTCCATCGTGCGCACACGGGCGACCGTGTTGCTTATGCCCAGCTTGCGCGCCGTCAGGCAGCAGAGCATGTTGACGGCGTCGTCGTCGGTGACGGCGAGGAGCAGGTCGGCGTCCTCCGCGCCGGCCTCGGTTAGCACCTCGTAGTCCGCGCCGTTGCCCTGAAGGGCCATGACGTCGTAGTTGGTGGTTATGTGCTCGATCTTGGCCGGGTCACGGTCGATGACAGTGACGCTGTGCCCCTCGTAGATGAGCCTGTCCGAAAGGCCCTGGCCCATGCGCCCGACGCCAATGACGATGATGTTCATTCAACGGTCCCCTTCTTCTGAGCGACTTTTTTCTTGCGCTTCGAGCGCCCGCGGCCGCGCCGGCGGGGCTGGGCGGCCTTGGCGGCATAGTAGTTCTGCATGGCCTCGTCGGCCTCGTAGATCAGGCGGTTGACGGTGTACTGGCCGTCGCTCCCGCGGCGGAAACGCAGCCTGAGGAGGTATTTGCCGTCGTCCGGGCAGTCGGCAAGGTTCATATAGCGGTGGTCGCCCTGATCGACCCACTTCGACAGGGACAGCTCACGCCCGCAGACGGGGCAGCGGGGGAGGCTGACTCGCTCGTCGGCAAAGGCGTCGCCCTTTGAGGCGAAGGCGGAGATGCAGTCGTGCTTCAGCGGCTCGGGGCCGCTGCTGCCGGAGCTGGGCAGGTCGCCGGAGCGGGAGGCCGTCTCGTGGTAATGGCGGAGGCCGTTCTCCATGTCCAGATGCGAGCAGACGAGGCCGGTATTATACGCGTCGCCCAGCGCGTCGTGCGCCACACGGGTCTGCTCTATGCCGAAGTGCTCCATGGCGGAGGCCAGGGACTTCTGCTCGCGGTCGCCGCTGACCTGCATGCTGTATATGAGCTGGAGATTCACCCAGTCCTCTATCCAGTCCCAGTCAAGGTCGTGGATGATGATGTTCTGCTCCATGATACCGCGGTCGTCGTACCCCCAGGTGAGGAAGGTGACGCCGTCGCCGCACCATTCGCGGAATTTTGCCAGGGCCTCGGGGAAAGGAAGGCCGTTATTCAGCCGCTCCTTGTCGAAGCCGGTGAGTTTTTTGACCTTGTAGTGCATGCGCTTGAAGTAGACGGGCTTGACGTCCACGGTGAACTCCTCGCCGGGCGTCATGTCCTCGTTGAGCTTCACAGCGCCTATCTCTATGATCTCGCCGCGGAGGCGGATGGGAAGCTTGTTGAATACGGAGGCCTGCGAGTTCATCGCCTGATTCCACTCGAGGTCCACCACCACATAATTCATCTGAGTACCTACCCTCTTCCGGAAACACATTCTCAGCAATTATAGCACATGGCCATGCGAATATCAATCGGCAAAATAAGCGCCGCGCCGGGTTTTCCGGCGCGGCGAAGGCTCGTACAGGGCTGCATCGGCGTTATTTGCCAGGGCCTTCCGGCGTGGGCTCGACTGTGAATATCTCCTCGATGGAAACGCCAAAGACGCTGGCTATGTTCCAGGCCAGGACCAGCGAAGGGTTATAGCGGCCCTTTTCAAGGTTGCCGATGGTCTCGCGGCGGACGCCGACCAGTTTTGCCAGCTCCTCCTGCTTCATATCGTGCTTGGCGCGGTATTCCCTGATCCTATTCTTTATCACGTTCGAGCCCCCATTTTTCCCTGAAGCCGTAATAGGCGGTGGAGAGCGCATAGACAACGACGGACGCCGCCCAGCCGGCGGCGAGGCCGGTCATGAGGGCGTCTGTCCCGCCGCCTTTGCCGGCGATGAAACAGGCGAGGGAAACGAGCGCCACGGCGGCCATGCCGCTGTAGAACGCGCGCGAAGCCGACTTGTTCATGTATTCCTCCATCATCTCATCCGACTTGATGAAGAAATACTCAAAGTCAACGGCAAAGGCAAAGAATGCCAGGAAAACACGCGCCTGCGTGAACACGCCGATGAAGCCGAGAAGCGAGAGCAGGCCGGTGGAAGCGTACAGGCAGCGTTTCATGCTCATGGGATGGCCTCCTTGTATGTGATGTATTTCGCTTATGATGTGATAAATATACCATATACGATGCGCGATGTCAAGGAGCTGCGGCGGACGGCAAATATCCTTTGAATACGCTTGCGTTACGTGGTATAATGGCACAGTCATTTGAGAAAGGAGGCTGACGGGATGAAGATCGTGGTATTGTGCGGCGGGCTCTCGCCGGAGAGGAACGTCTCGCGCTCTTCGGGCGCGAAGATCGCCGCCGCGCTGAGGGAGCTGGGCCACGCCGTTGTGCTTGTCGATATGTATTTCGGGCTGGAGGACTACGCCGGGGGGCTGGAGGATATTTTTGAACGCCCGCCGGAGGATTTCGGCACGGTGATAGAGGAAGCGGCGCCGGACATGGCTGCCGTGAAGGCCGCGCGCAAGCTGAAGAGCGCGAGCCAGTTCGGCGACCGGGTGCTGGAGCTGTGCGCCATGGCGGACATCGTGTTCATGGCCCTGCACGGGCAGTGCGGCGAGGACGGGCGCGTGCAGGCGGTGTTCGACATGCTGGGGATAAAATACACGGGCAGCGGCCACCTGGGCAGCGCCATCGCCATGGACAAGGACCTCACCAAGCGCATCGTCGCGCCGCTGGGCGTGCTCACGCCGGAGTGGCGCACCTATGAGCTCTCACAGCTCGACCTGGACGCTGCCTGCGGCGAGTGCGCGCTGCCGGCGGTGGTGAAGCCGGTGGATTCCGGCTCCAGCATAGGCGTCTCCATCGCGCATACGCGCGAGGAGCTGCGCTCAGCGCTCTCGGCGGCGGCGCGGGAGAGCTCCCGGGCTGTGGTGGAACAGTACATAGCCGGGCGCGAGGTGCAGATCGGCATCCTGGCGGGGAAGCCGCTGCCGAGCATCGAGATAAGGCCGCTGGTGGGCTTTTACGACTACCGGAACAAGTATCAGGCCGGGGCGGCGGAGGAGATAACGCCCGCGCCCATCCCGGCGGAGACGGAGGAGCGCGTCGCGCGCACCGCGATGACGGTGTACACCGCGCTGGGGCTGAGCGCCATCTCGCGCGCGGACTTCATACTCGACGGCGAGGGGCAGCTGTGGTTTTTGGAGATAAACACCCTGCCCGGGATGACGCCCACGAGCCTGGTGCCGCAGGAGGCGGCGGTGCTGGGGATAAGCTATCCCGAGCTCTGCCAGCGCATCATCGACGCCTCGCTGGAGAAGTACGCATGAAGGATATGACCATATTTTCCGCCGCCCGCGCCGCCGGCGGACGCGTTGCCGGCTGCGGGCAGGATGCGCCGCTCTCAGGCGGCGTCATCGACAGCCGCGAGGCGGGCCCGGGGCTGATGTTCTGCGCGCTGCCGGGCGAGCGTGCGGACGGGCACGAATACATGCGCTCCGCGCTGGAAAAGGGCGCGGCCTGCTGCCTGGCGACGCATGTGCCGGAGGGCGTGACGGGGCCGGTGATACTGGTGGACGACGTGCGCTCGGCCATGGCGAAGATCGCCGGCGCATGCCGCGACAGGCTGGGCATCCCGGTGGTGGGCATCACGGGCAGCAGCGGCAAGACCACGGCCAAGGAGATGTGCGCCGCCGTGCTCTCGCAAAAATACAACACGCTAAAGACGGAGAAGAATTTCAACAACGAGCTGGGCGTGCCGCTGACGCTCTTCCGCATCGGGCCGGAGCACGGCGCGGCGGTGGTGGAGCTGGGCATCAACCACTTCGGCGAGATGAGCCGCCTGGGCGCCATGGCGAAGCCGGACATCGCCGTCTACACGCTCATCGGGCGCTCGCATCTGGAGGCGCTGGGCGACCTGGACGGCGTGCTGCGGGCCAAGGGCGAGCTCGTCGAGCACATGCCGCCTGACGGGATGCTGATCGTCAACGGCGACGATGAAAAGCTCGCCGCCTGGCGTCCCGCGCGGCGCAAGCTGACCTTCGGGCTCGGCGAGGGCTGCGACGTGCGCGGCGTGGGCTTCGCCCCGCGCGGGGCGGAGGGCTCGGCGCTGACCGTGCTGGCAGGGGAGAGGCGGATAGAGCTCTTCCTGCCGGCCTATGGCCGGCATCTGGCCTACGCCGCGCTGGCCGCGGCGGCCGTGGGCATCGAGCTTGGCCTGAGCGACGGACAGATCGCCGCCGGGGCGGCGGATTACGCGCCGGTGGGGCGCCGCGCGCGCATCATCGAGACGCCGTCGCTTACTGTCATCGACGACTGCTACAACGCCAATCCCGATTCCGTGAAGATGGCCATCGCCTCCGCCGGCGCGCTCGGCGGGCGGCTGGTGTGCATCCTCGGCGACATGCTGGAGCTGGGGGAACAGTCCGAACAGATGCACCGCGAGGTGGGCGAGGCGGCGAGAGCGGCCGGCGCGCTGCTGCTGACGGCAGGAGAGCGCAGCGCCGCCATGGGCGGCGAGCACTTTGCCAGCAAGGCGGAGCTCATATCCGCCCTGCCGCGGCTGCTGAAAAGGGGAGACCGCGTACTGGTGAAGGCCTCGCACTCCATGGCCTTCGAGGAGATCAGCGACGCGCTGCGCGCGCTGTCGCTGTAATGAGCGCTCAAAGTGCACAGTACGGACGGCTGTGGAAGGCCGCTATTGCCTAAACTTCAATAATATTGGCTGAATGTTGATTTAATTCATTGCAATCACAAAGAAATTGTCGTATATTATAAGTATTATACGGCGGCGGCGCACCGGGCCAGGCGCGCGGGCCGTCCAGCGCTTTTCCCTCGCACCGGACCGATCAAAGAAAGGACAGATGAGAATGAGCGATATCAGAAGCAAGGTACACGAGAATTTTGACGAGATGATCTCCTGGCGGCGCGATTTCCACCGCCATCCTGAGCTCTCCAACGAAGAGTTCAGGACGAGCGACAAGATCGCCGAGCTGCTGAAGAGCTTTGGCTGCGACAGCGTTGAGCGCCCGCGCCCGACGGGCGTTGTGGCCCTTATAAAGGGCGAAAAGCCCGGCGGCTGCGTGGCTATACGCGCTGATATCGACGCGCTGCCGGTGACGGAAAACACCGGCCTCGCCTTTTCCAGCGAGAACGAGGGCGTCATGCATGCCTGCGGGCACGACACGCATGCGGCCATGCTGCTCTGCGCGGCCAAGGTGCTCTGCGGTATGCGCAGCGAGCTGCCCGGCACGGTGAAGCTCATTTTCCAGCCGGCGGAAGAGAAGGCCCCCAACGGCGGCGCCAAGCCCCTGATCGAGGCCGGCGTGCTGGAAAACCCCACTGTGGACGCCATCATGGCCCTGCACATCTCCCCGGGCGGGCCGAAGGTCGGCTCTTTCAGCGTCTACAACGGCATTGCCACCACGGCTTTCGACCTCTACAACGTCGAGGTCAACGGCCAGACCGCGCACGGCTCCCAGCCGCACCGCGGGCATGACGCCATCCTCGCCGCCTCCCAGTTCGTAGTGACCGCGCAGCAGATCGTCGCCCGCCGCATCAACCCGGTCAAGACCGCTATCGTCTCCGTCGGCCTTATCAACGGCGGCGAGGCCGTCAACATCATCCCCAGCCACGTGCGCATGGAGATGGTCTGCCGTACCTACGGCGAGGAGGCCCGCGCCATCATCCGCGACCAGATACTGAAGATCGCCCACGGCATCGAGGAGTACTCCGAGTGCCGCCTGGATGTGGAGCACATCGAGGGCTACAGCTCCGTGGAGAACGACCCCAAGCTCATCGCCATCGCCGACGAGGCCGTGACCGAGGAGCTGGGCGAGGGCTACATGGACTACCTCGACGAGCCGCTGAGCTTCAGCGAGGACTTCGGGCGCTACGGCCAGGCCGCCGGCGTGCCCTCGCTGTTCATGCTGCTCAACGCCGGCTATCTGGGCACCGCGCCCTATTCCCTGCATGACAGCCGCTGCACGTTCAAGGAAGAGGCGCTGGAGTACGGCGTCACCGCCATGGTCGCCACGGCGAAAAAGATACTTTCCAAGCTGCCTAAGGCCGGCGCTCAGAGCTGAACCTTTCGATATTTTCCAAGGAGGAAACACACATGCCTGATATCAAGAAACTTGCCAAGGATGTTTGGCCCTACGTCGTGGAGATGAGGCGTGATTTCCACCGCCATCCCGAGCCGAGCTATCATGAGTTCCGAACCACGGACCGCATAGCTGAAGAGCTCGACAAGATGGGCATACCATACCGCCGCTTCGAGCCCACCGGCCTGCTGGGCGAGATCGTCGGCGGAAAGCCTGGCAAGTGCATCGCCCTGCGCGCGGACATCGACGCGCTGAGCGTCAAGGAGAACACCGGCCTGGAGTACGCCAGCGAAAACGAGGGCTTCATGCACGCCTGCGGCCATGATACGCACACGGCCATGCTGTTGGGCGCGGCGAAGGTCCTCTCCTCGCTCAAAGACGAGCTCTGCGGCACCGTCAAGCTGATGTTCCAGCCCGCCGAGGAGCTGGGCTCCGGCGCGAAGACCATCATCGCCCAGGGCGCGCTCGAGGGCGTTGACGCCGCATTCGGTATGCATATCTTCTCCCAGGCGCCGGCCGGAACGGTCTGCATGACCCCGGGCGTCATCCTCCCGGCTGCGGACAGCTATAAGCTCTGCGTCGAGGGCGTGACCTGCCACGGCGCCGAGCCGAACAGGGGCGTTGACGCCACTGTGGCGGCCGCCGCCATAGTCATGAACCTGCAGACGATATCCAGCCGCGAGTTCAGCCCGCTGGAGCCCGTCGTCGTCACGGTGGGCACGCTGCACTCCGGCTCCCGCTTCAACGTTGTCTCCAACCACGCCGAGATGGAGGGCACCGTCCGCCTGTTCGATGAGGAGCTGCACAAGCAGATACCCGGCATGATGGAGCGCATAGCCAAGGACACCGCCGCGGCGTTCCGCTGCACGGCTTCGCTGGAATACAATATCCTTTGCGACATGCTCGTAAACGAGCCCAATATGGCCGCCCTCGCAACGGCGTCCATAGAGAAGGTCGTCGGCGCGGGCAATGTGGCCCCCTTCAGGCGCACCATGGGCGGCGAGGACTTTTCCGCCTATACCCACATCATCCCCTGCGCCTTCGCCGGCCTCGGCGGCGGCGGGGAGGCCCCGCAGCACAGCGATATGTTCTGCATAGATGAGACCGCCATGGAAAACGGCACGGCCACCTACGCCCAGGTCGCCTGGGATTACCTGAACGGCTGAGCTTGACAAAAACGAAAGGCACAGCGGCGCGCCGCTGTGCCTTTTTGCATCCAGGAACCCAGGGAGCTTATGTACCGGGGGCTGTGCCCCCGGGCGTCATTTGTCGAAGGCCGGGTTGACGGCGTAGATGTTCTTCTGGTCGAGCTTCTCCTGCGCCATGCGCAGGCCCTCGCCGAAGCGCTGGTAGTGGACGATCTCGCGCTCGCGCAGGAAGCGGATGACATCGTTCACGTCCGGGTCGTCGGACAGCCGCAGGATGTTGTCGTAGGTCACACGGGCTTTCTGTTCTGCTGCCAGGTCCTCATTGAGGTCGCAGATGACGTCGCCCTTGATGCCGATGCTGGCGGCGCTCCAGGGGAAGCCGGAGGCGGCGGTGGCGTACACGCCGGCGGTGTGATCGACGAAATAGGTGTCGAAGCCGGCGGCCTTGATCTGCTCCGGCGTCAAATTGCGCGTCAGCTGGTGGACGATGGCGCCGATCATCTCCAGATGGCCCAGCTCCTCGGTGCCGATGTCTGTGAGCAGCCCCTTGAGCTCGGCGGTGGGCATGGAATAGCGCTGGCTGAGGTAGCGCAGCGACGCGCCCAGCTCGCCGTCCGGGCCGCCGTACTGTGAGATGATGAACTTCGCCAGGGCCGGGTTGGTGTTCTTGATCTTTACGGGATATTGCAGCTTTTTCTCATACACAAACATGGCTCAACCCTCCGTGTTGCCCTTGTAGTCCCAGGGCCAGGGATCCTTCAGCCAGGTGTAGCTGGCCGCGCCGGCGAGGTCGGAGCGGGTGATGGGGCCGTACTGGGCCACATACTTCGCCTTGCCCTCATTGTAGAGCTGCAGGAAGCTCTTGTAGGTCGTGAAAGCCGAGCTGTCGGAACTGTGCGTGTCAAGATAGAGCGCCAGCTCCTGCAGCACGAAATCCAGCGCCATCAGCTCCCGCAGCGGCGTGCTGTCCGCCGGCATCTGGTTGACGATGTTCATGAACGGCAGGTCGAGCCCGGGGAAGAGCGTGCCGCGCGAGAGCGCCTCGCCGCTGTCATAGGCCGGCTCCGCCGCGCGCTGCATGGGCACATAGGCCGCGGCCAGCGGGGCGCACTGGGGAAGGTCGCCCGTCCTGTAGTCGCAGCCGCTGGTCTGGTTGCTGTTACTGTTCAATGCGTATTCCTCCTTGGGAATTCCTGAGAGGGCGTGGCCCTCGTCTCAGAATATGCCGGGAAAGGGCGGTGGGTGCGCACAGCAGGGCTTGCATTTCACACGCGAAAGTATTATTATACTAAAAAGACGTAGAGCAGGAGGCTGAGGACATGAGTTACATCCCGACACCGGAGCAGGCGCTTGAGCTTGTAAAGCAGTACAACAAGGAAGCTTTCCACATCCAGCACGCGGAGACCGTGGGCAAGGTGATGGGTTACATCGCCGCGCAGTACGATCCGGGCAAGGAGGACTACTGGACCGCCGTCGGCATCCTGCACGATATCGACTTTGAGCAGTGGCCCGAGCAGCACTGTGTGAAGGCGCAGGAGCTGCTGAAGGAGCTGGACATCGACGAGGGCGTCATCCACGCCGTCGCCAGCCACGGCTACGGCCTGGTCTGCGACGTGGAGCCCACGCTGCTTATGGAGAAGTACCTCTTCGCCGTTGACGAGTTCACCGGCCTCATCGGCGCCGCGGCCCTGATGCGCCCCACCGGCTATGAGGGCATGGAAGTCAAGAGCGTAATGAAGAAGTTCAAGGACAAGAAGTTCGCCGCCGGCTGCTCCCGCGATGTCATCACCAAGGGGGCGGAGATGCTCGGCATCAGTGTGCAGGAGCTCGCAGACCTGACGCTGAAGGCCATGACGGCATAAATGTGTGGCAGCTCTCCCGGGAAACAGCGTCGTTTCCCGGGGGACGCATGCAGCGGCGGCAGTTTGGGCGGTTTCAGGCAAATGCGCCCGCAACTGCTGCCTGTGGAAACGCGATTTTTTATTGTCACAATCTCGGAACATTGTTCCGATAATCGGGCTTTGCTGAGGAGCAGGGGCATTTACAGAAGTATCTCACCGCCGGGAGCGCATCTGCTGCGTGACGGCGGAGATAGGGCGGGGCATTGCGGCAAATACTAAATGCCGCGGCGCCGCCGGGCACAGGTAAACAAAGCGCTGCCGGACGTCACATGACGGGACGGCCAGCGCTACAGAAAAGGAGGATAAATTTGGCTAAGATCATATCTGCCGCCGAGGCCGTTGAGCTTATGCACGACGGCATGACCCTCGGCGTGAGCGGTTTCGGCGCGTTCGCCTCGCCGGACACGATCCTGGAAGCTATGGGCAAAAGCTTCCGCGAAAAGGGGACGCCCAGAGCGCTGACCATCGTCTCCGGCGTGGCGCCCGGCGACTTCATGGAGGACGGCTGCGGCATGTCCAAAATAAAGGACGAGGGCATCATCGACACGCTAATTGCATCGCACCTGCGCATGTCGCCGGCTGTCGGCAGGGCGTGCAGCGAGAACAGGATCGCGGCCTACACCATGCCGCTGGGGGTGTATGGCCAATTGATGGCGGCGATAGGCGGGCACCGGCCCGGCGTCATCACGCACGTGGGCCTGCACACTTACGCCGACCCGCGGCAGGAGGGCTGCCGCATCAACGACAGGGCCAAGGAACAGGGCCGGGAGATCGTCCGTCTGATGCAGATAGATGGCAGGGACTATCTTTTTTACAAGGCTTTCAAGATAGACGCCTGCATCCTTCACGCCAGCCTGGCCGATGAGGACGGCAACATCTCGGCGGAAAACGAGCCGCTCAAGAGCGATCTGCTGGAGCTGGCGTCAGCGGTACACAACAACGGCGGCACCGTCATCGTCGAGGTGAACGAGGTCGTCAAAGCAGGCTCACTCGACCCGAGGCATGTGCTGATACACAAGTCGAGCGTGGACTACGTCGTGCGCGCGGACAAACAGGCCAACATAGCGCTCGGCTACTTCCCGCAGATGATAGGTGACATCCGCATGCCGGAAGGGCAGGGCGTGCCGCCCATGCCGCTGACAGGGAAGAAGGTCATCGCCCGCCGGGCGGCCATGGAGCTTGAGCCCGGCATGCTCGTCAACCTTGGCATCGGCATACCGGCTTCTGTCGCCAATGTCGCCAACGAGGAGGGGATAAGCGGGCAGCTTACGCTCTCGCTGGAGACCGGCGTTTACGGCGGCGTGCCGCTGGACGGGACGCTGTTCGGCTCCGCTGTCAACCCCGATTCCATCTCCCGCTCGGCGGACATGTTCGTCACCTATGACGGCGGCGGGCTCGACCTGACCGTTCTCGGCTGCGCTGAAGCCGATCCATCCGGCAGCGTGAACGTCTCCAAGTTCGGCGGGCGCTGCGTGGGCCCCGGCGGTTTTGTCAACATATCGCAGAACACGCCCCGCGTGTGCTTCGCCTTCTCGTTCACCTCCGGGAGATCGGATATAGCCGTCGAGGACGGCAAGCTGGTGATACGCCGCGACGGCAGCGGCATCAAGTTCAAGAAGCAGCTCGAGCAGGTGACGTTTTCCAGCCGGTATGCCCAGGAGACGCATCAGCAGGTGATGTTCATCACCGAACGTGCCGTGTTCAGGGTGATCGACGGCAGGCTGACGCTGACGGAAATCGCCCCGGGCGTCGATCTTGAACGGGACATCCTGGGCAAGATGGAATTCGTGCCGGAGATCGCGCCTGACCTGCGCGAGATGGACGCGCGGCTGTTCCGGCCGGAAAAGATGGGCCTGAACGGGAAATAAACAGGCCGGCGCTGCGAATATGCACGGATGAAAAAACGCACCCCGGACATCGGGGTGCGTTTTGCATTTACCTGCGGCCTCCTCCGCCGCCGGAGGGGCGGCCGCCGCCGCCAAAGCCTCCGCCATGGAAACCGCCGCCGAAGCCGCCGCCGTGGAAGCCTCCGCCACCGCCGAAGGGCGGGCGCGGGCCGCCCGGCCACCTCGGGCCCCTTGGCCCGCGCGGGCCGCCGGGACCGCCGCAGAAGAAAAACAGCGGCAGGTGCGTCCCGTAGGAGCGGTAATAGCGCCGGCGCCGGCCCATGGAATTGACGAACAACAGAGCGAGAACGATGACTATCACGGCTAACAGCACAAGCCGCGACTGGAGCTGCTGGCGACGGTAATCCTCCGCAGCCTGCTCGAAATAGTCCTCTGCGTCTGTAAAGGTCACATTGGGCCCGGCGTAGAGCTCGTTGGTGTCGTAAATGTCCGAGTAAACGGCGACAAGCTGCGGGATGAGGCGGGCCACGGCCTCATCGTACTCGCCGGCGTCCGACAGCGGCCAGAAGATATTGTCGAGCAGGTCATTGATGTCGTCCGTGCTGAACTGGCTCTCGATGCCGGATCCCTGGACGAGCCAGCCGCGGTCCTCGCGCACGACGTGCAGAAGCAGCATGCCGTTATTTTCCGTTTCGCTGCCCACGCCCCAGGAGCGGAAGAGCAGATTGGCGTACTGCTCGCTGTCATAGCCCTCGGGCAGGTAGTTGATGGTGACGACGACAATCTGCGCGCCGGAGCAGTACTGCTCAAGCGGGCCGTTAGCGTTGAGGATAAGCTCCCGTGTGCTTTCCGAGAGGGTGCCGGCCTCGTCGTGGACGTAGAAGTCGTCCCCCGTGCCGGCGTCGGGTATGTCCGCGGCGAGGACAGGGAGGGAGAGGACGGCGATGGCGAGCAGCAAAGTTATAATACGTTTTTTCATATGCGCCTTTCGCTCAGCTGAAGCGCTGAGGCTCGTCAACACCGGCGAGCTCGGCGAGAATATCAGTGGGGAAGGTGTTGTATACG
>CHCFR05602__coassemble_410_pt1 | contig 26237 bp, 28 predicted proteins | sample CHCFR05602__metabat2_high_PE_010 | metagenome-assembled genome bin CHCFR05602
CAGAAATAACAGGCCGTAAGCACTGAAAAACACAAATAAGAGGGGATTTTGATATGGAATACACCGCTGCTGTCATCCGCGTTGAGGATGACAGCGTATACGACGGCGGCTCGGAAGAGGTCGCCCTTGCTCTCAGGGACCTGCTGGAAAAAGACGGCTGGGAAATTATCAGCGTCTCCACAGTTCCCTCCGACTTCGACAGGATAAAGGGCGAAATCGTCCGCTGCTCCTATGACCTCGGCTCCGCACTCGTCCTCACTACCGGAGGCACCGGCTGCTCGCGCTACGATGTTACGCCGGAGGCCACCGAGGCCGTCATCAACCGCCTTGTGCCCGGCATCCCGGAGGCCATGCGCTTCGCAAACAACGTACGCACCCCGCTCGCAGCCCTCAGCCGCGGCATCGCCGGCCTTCGCGGCAGCACGCTCATCGTAAACCTCCCCGGCAGCTCCGGCGGGGCCGTGACGAGCCTTTCCGCCGTTCTCCCTGCCCTCAAGCAGGGCGTCGAGAGCCTGCGCAGAAGGCAGAGCAGGTAATGACACACCGTCCTTTCTGACATAGCCAGGTAGTATATAAGCAGCCGGGAGAGCGTGCCTCTCCCGGCTGCTTTGCTATTAACCACGTGTTATGTAAACTCACCTCAGGGCGTCCACATACCTGCATGCCGCCACGGCGGCAGCGGCACCGTCACCCACCGCGGTGGTCAGCTGGCGGACGCTCTTCGCCCGGCAGTCGCCCGCCACAAAGAGCCCGGGCTTCCCGGCCTCACAGCTCTCCCCAGCCGTAAACCAGCCCGCGGCATCCGTGGCCGCCAGGTCCGCAAATGGCGCGCTGTCCGGCTCAGAGCCGACGGCTACGAACAGGGCGTCCACCTCTATCTCGCGCGCAGAGCCATCCTCCGACTCCACGCGGACGCCAGTGAGCTCCCCGTCCCCCAAAAGTGCGGTCACCCGCGCCGACATGAGCATCGCCACGTTTTCCCGCTCCCTCAACGCCTCCACGTTGGCCTCCTCGGCCCGGAATTCACCGCGTCGGTGAATTATGTAAACCTGAGAGCAGGAATTGGAGAGCAGCAGCGCGTCCTGCACGGCGGAGTCCCCGCCGCCGGCCACGGCCACCGGCCTGCCGGCGTAAAACGCCCCGTCGCAGACCGCGCAGTAGCAGACGCCGCTCCCGGCCAGCTCGTCCTCGCGCTCGATCCCGAGCTTGCGGTGCTTCGCCCCGGTGGCGAGGATGACCGCCCGCGCCAGATAGTCCCCCTCCGGCGTCTCCACGCGCCAGAGCGCGCCCTCGCGCGCCAGGCCGGTGACTTCCGCCAGGTCGGCCTCCGCGCCCATCTCCAGCGCCTGGCTGAACATGCGGTCGGAGAGCTCCGCGCCGCTGATGGCCGCCACGCCGGGGTAATTCTCCACGCGCGGCGACCAGGCTATCTGCCCGCCGAAACCGTTCTTTTCAAGGACGAGGGCGCTTTTGCCCGCGCGCCGGGCGTATATCGCCGCCGCCAGGCCTGCCGGCCCGCCGCCGACGATGACGATGTCGTATGTCTGAGGCATGTCTCTTCACCTTTTCCTATATATTATGTAAACTTGCGCCGCAGTTTGCCCGCGGCGCAAGTCTTTTCTCTCAAAGCGCACACTTTTCCATATCCACCCTCCCGTCGGGCAGGAACTCCACGCCCTCGTCCTCGAGCAGCCTCCGCTGGACTTCCGGCCCGCCGAAAGCGTAGCCGGTGCAGATACTGCCATCCCGGAAAACTACCCGGTGGCAGGGCACGATGCCCGGATAGGGGTTGTGGTGCAGCGCGAAGCCCACTCCGCGCGCGGCCCTCGGGTTCCCCGCAAGGGCCGCCACGCGGCCGTAGCTCATCACGGAGCCGCGTGGGATACCCTTCACCACGTCATAGACGCGTTTTGAAAACTCTGTCATTGCGCCTGATGGGCCGCGGCGTACTGCTTTATGGCGCCCGCGCCGGCGTATTTCTCAAACCCGCCGTCCGTGGTCACCACAAGCGTCGGCGCCTGCTTCACGCCGAACTGCCTGGCAAGGTCGGCGTTCTCCTCGGCGTTGAGCTTCTGATAGGGGAAGTTCTGCTTGTCGAGCATGGTCACGGCCAGGCGGCAGTTGGGGCAGGTGGGCGTGGTGAAGAGCAGGGCCTGCCCGCCGGGCACGGCGGCCTCCGCAGCCGGGGCGGGCTCGGCGGCCTTTGCCGGCTCAGCCCCGATGTGCCTGTCCATATCCGGCTCCTCGCCGCAGGCGCAGCCCGCAGGGTGCTTCACGGGGTCGAGGTGGCTGTGCGCCACGTCGTAGGTCTTGCGCTCCTTGTACTCCTGCGTCTTGCCGGCGTTCCAGTTCTGCACGGGGCGGTAATAGCCGGTGATGCGGCTGTACACCTCCGCGCTCTCGCCGCAGTGCGGGCAGGTGAACTGCTCGCCGCTGAGATAGCCGTGGTTCTTGCAGACGGAGTAAGTGGGGCTGAGCGTGTAATAGGGCAGCTTGTAGTTCTCGGCGATCTTGCGCACAAGGCTGGCCGCGGCCTGCCAGTCGGGCAGCTTCTCGCCCAGGAAGGCGTGGAACACGGTGCCGGAGGTGTAGAGGGTCTGCAGCTCGTCCTGCACGTCGAGGGCGGCGAAGATGTCCTCCGTGTAGCCCACGGGCAGGTGGGAGCTGTTGGTGTAATAGGGCGTCCCGCCCGGCTCGGCGGCGGTGATGATGTCGGGATAGCGCTCCACATCGTGCTTGGCGAGGCGGTAGCAGGTGCTCTCGGCCGGGGTGGCCTCCAGGTTGTAGAGGTCGCCGTACTGCTCCTGATAGTCCTGCAGGCGGCCGAGCATGTGCTTGAGGGTCTTTTTGGTGAATTCCTGGCAGCTCTCGTGCGTCATGTCCGCGCGGATCCACTTGGCGTTGAGCCCGGCCTCGTTCATGCCCACCAGGCCGATGGTGGAGAAGTGGTTGTCAAAGCTGCCGAGATAACGGCGGGTGTAGGGATAGAGTCCCTCGTTCATGAGCTTGGTCACGACCTCGCGCTTCACCTTGAGGCTGCGGGCGGCGATGTCCATCAGCCTGTCGAGGCGGCGGAAGAAGTCGTCCTCGTCCTTGGCGAGGTAGGCCAGGCGCGGCATGTTCAGCGTCACCACGCCGATGGAGCCGGTGCTCTCGCCGGAGCCGAAGTAGCCGCCGGATTTGCGCCTCAGCTCGCGCAGGTCCAGGCGCAGGCGGCAGCACATGCTGCGCACGTCGCTGGGCTCCATGTCGGAGTTGATGTAGTTGGAGAAATAGGGCGTGCCGTACTTGGCGGTCATCTCGAAGAGGAGCTTGTTGTTCTCCGTGGGGCTCCAGTCAAAGTCGCGGGTGATCGAATAAGTGGGGATGGGATACTGGAAGCCGCGGCCGTTGGCGTCGCCCTCGATCATGATGTCGATGAAGGCCTTGTTCACCATGTCCATCTCTTTTTTGCAGTCGCCGTAGGTGAAGTCCATCTCCTTGCCGCCGACGATGGCCTTCTGGTCGCGCAGGTCGGCGGGGACGGTCCAGTCGAGGGTGATATTGGAGAAAGGCGCCTGCGTGCCCCAGCGGCTGGGCGTGTTCACGCCGTAGACGAAGGACTGGATGCACTGCTTGACCTCGTCGTAGCTCAGGTCATCGACCTTCACGAACGGCGCGAGATATGTGTCGAAGCTGGAAAAGGCCTGCGCGCCGGCCCACTCGTTCTGGAGTATGCCGAGGAAATTGACCATCTGGTTGCAGAGCGTGGAGAGGTGCTTGGCCGGCGAGGAGGTGATCTTGCCGGGTATGCCCCCCAGGCCCTCCTGGATGAGCTGCTTGAGGCTCCAGCCCGCGCAGTAGCCGGTGAGCATGGAGAGGTCGTGCAGGTGGAGGTCTGCGTTCTTGTGGGCGTTTGCGATCTCGTCGTCATAGATCTCGCTGAGCCAGTAGTTGGCGGTGATGGCGCCGGAGTTGGAGAGTATGAGCCCGCCGATGGAGTAATTGACGGTGCTGTTCTCCTTCACGCGCCAGTCGGAGTTGTTGATATACCCGTCCACGACGTTCTTGTAGTCGAGATAGGTATTCCTCATATTGCGCAGCTTCTCGCGCTGGCGGCGGTAGAGGATGTACGCCTTGGCCACGTGCTCGTAGCCGCCGCGGGAGAGCACGGCCTCCACGCTGTCCTGCACGTCCTCAACGGTGACGGCCCCGTCCTTTATCTTGTCCTGGAAGTCGGCGGTGACCTTCAGCGACAGGAAATCTATAACGCTGTCGTTATATTCGGTGCCGGTGGCCTCAAAGGCCTTCTTTATCGCGGCACTGATCTTGTTGATGTTGAAATCGACGAGTTCCCCGTCCCTTTTCTTGACCCTGTACATGTTTCTCCTCCTGTATCATCTGAGGCAGCGCCTCGTATTTTACCCTCTCATATCCCCCGCAGGCGCACATTGGGCACCCAGGGGCGGATGATGTCCGCGAATATCTTCATCTCGTCTTCCGTAAAGCCGGAAAGGCCCGCGCCGTCGATGAGATCGCCTGAATCGCGGAAGGCCTGTATGTAATACTCCTTCGCGCCCTTTATCCACTCGCCTATCGAGGCGAAATCCGCCGGCTCGTGCAGCGGGCGCACCGCCGTGGTCCTGAACTCGTAGTCGATGCCGCAGATCATCAGGTAGGCCGCGCTCTCGCGTATGGGCGCGAGGTCGAGCCCCGGCACGCCGGTGACGGCGGCGTATTTTTCCGGCGGCGCCTTGATGTCCATCGCCACCCGGTCAACGAGGCCCTTTTCCACCACCTCGCGCAGCCGCGCGGGGAAAGTGCCGTTCGTGTCCAGCTTCACGGCGTAGCCCAGTTCCTTTATCTTCCTCAGCAGCGGCGCTATGCCGGCGTTCAGCAGCGGCTCGCCGCCCGTGACGGCCACGCCGTCCAGTATCCCCTGCCGCTTTTTGAGGAACCTGAGCAGCTCCTCCTCCGCGATCACGTCCCGCTCCCGCTCGGGCAGGGCCAGCGACGCGTTGTGGCAGAAGGGGCAGCGCAGGTCGCAGCCGGCCGTGAATATCGTGCAGGCCACCTTGCCCGGATAGTCCAGCAAAGTGAGCTTTTGCATACCTGAGATCGTCATTTTCACTCTGTCCTCGCAACTTTTCTCTCGCAAACGGGCGCCCACCGCGCACCGCACATATTGCGGTGGCGTGAGCGTCCGATACACAATATATAGTGCCGCGCGCCGTTTGTCAAGGGGGTCCGGCGTAAAAATCAGGATTGTTTCTGTCCGTAACTGTTCTGTAAAAACCGCTTCATGCTTTCGACACGTTCCGGCGGGAACGGCTCCGCCGGGCCGCCCATGGAGAGCGCCAGGCGGTAGACCTCGCAGGTCTGCTCCAGCACAAGGGCGCAGGCCAGCGACTTTTTCAGGTCCGGCCCCAGGCAGACGGCGCCGTGCGCGCGCAGCAGGCAGGCCATCGAATCCGCCCCCAGCGCCGCCACGCAGTTTTCCGCCAGTTCGCGCGTGCCCGGCAGGGCGTATTCCGCCGTGCGCACCTCGCCGCCCAGCAGCTGCGCCGCCTCGTCCGTTATCACGGGCACCGTCCGCCCGGTCACGGCGAAGGCCGTGCTCTCCGCGGCGTGCGTGTGGACGATGGCGTTGACATCATCGCGCGCGGCATACACCGCCAGGTGCAGCGCCGTCTCCGTGCTCGGCCGCCGCTCGCCGGAGAGCACGCTCCCGCCGCTGAGCGACACCTCCGTGATGTCCTCCGGCAGGAGCGAGGCGTAGTCCATGCCGCTCGGCGTTATGTAAACTGAATCCCCCACCCGCAGGCTGATATTGCCCCAGGTGGCCACCGTCAGCCCCGCGGACGAAAAGCTCTTCGCGGCGGCGACGACTTCCTCGCGCGCGCTCACAGGCCCCACCTCCGGAAATCTTCCTCAAACGGCGCGCGGGCAATGCCGTGCTCGGTGATGATGCCGGCGATGAGCGCCGCGTCGGTGACGTCAAAGGCAGGATTATACACCTTCACGCCCGCGGGCGCCATGCGCTGCGCGTACCAGAGCTCGGTGACCTCCTCCGGCGCGCGGTGCTCGATGGGTATCTCCGCGCCGCTTTTCAGCGCCATGTCGATGCTCGAACTGGGCCCGCAGACATAAAACGGCACGCTGTAGTGCTTCGCCAGTATGGCCACGCCGCTGGTGCCTATCTTGTTCGCCGTGTCGCCGTTGGCGGCCACGCGGTCGCAGCCCACAATTATTATGTCAACTTTGCCCTCTTTCATCAGCGAGCTGGCCATGTTGTCGCAGAGCAGCGTGGTGTCCAGCCCCAGGGCCATGCCCTCGAAGGCCGTCAGCCTCGCCCCCTGCAAAAGCGGGCGCGTCTCGTCGCAGTAGAGCCGCAGGCCCTCCACGCCGGCGTCCAGCGCGGCGTAAACGGGCGCCAGCCCGCAGCCGAGGCCGGAGGTGGCCAGCGCGCCGGCGTTGCAGTGCGTGAGGATGCCCATGCCGGGTTTTATCAGCGCCCGGCCGTGCTCGCCCATGCGCTGCGACATCTCCAGGTCGTCGTCCATGATGGCCTGGGCCTCCGCGCGCAGGCCGGCGACGATCTCCCCCTCCGGCCGGCCGGAGAGCCGCCCCATGGCCGACTTCATGCGCTCAAGGGCGTAAAAGAGGTTGACGGCCGTGGGCCGCGAGGTGGCCAGGTAGTCGCAGGCGGCGTAGAAACTGCGCTCCGCCTCCCCTGCCGGCGCGTGTTTCGCCGCCAGATAGGCCCCGAAGCCGGCGGCCACGCCGATGGCCGGCGCGCCGCGCACGCGCAGCGCGCGTATGGCCTCCCAGATGTCCTCCGTTTTTGTCAGTGAAAGGTACTTGAGCTCCCCCGGCAGCAGCGTCTGGTCGATGATGACCAGCGCCGAGCCGTCGTCAGAGAGCCGCACCGTGTCTATCCTCGGTGTCTGCATTGCGTGTCCTCCTGTATTTTTGCCGCCTAAAGCGCCTTTTTGGGGCAGGCCCTGACGCATTCCATGCACAGAATGCACTCCGTGCCGTTTTTGCGCCGGCGGGAATTGTCCGTCACATCCACGTCCATGGGGCACACCTGCGCGCATTTCCCGCAGGAGACGCACTTGTCCTTGTCGCACTGCACGCGGAAGACGGCGAAGTAGCTCATGGGCTTTAAAAACACCGTGACAGGGCATATGTACTTGCAAAAAGCCCTGTTGTCCCTCAGCGCGAAGGCCAGCGCCGCGCCCAGCGCGTAGTAGGCGGCGTTGCCCGCCACGAAGGCCCAGAACATGATCCGCTCCATACCCTCCACATGGGCCAGGAACAGCGCACCGGCAAAGGCCAGCGACAGCGCAAACATGACATAGCGTATCCAGCCTATCCTCCGCCGCTCGTGGCTCGCCGGCACCTTGTAGGGCAGGAAGTCGAGCACCATGGCCGTCCAGCAGGCGTAGCCGCACCAGCCGCGCCCAAAGAGCAGCGGGCCGAATATCTTCGCCACGGCGTAGTGTATGGTCGCGGCCTCAAATACCCCGGTGAAGAGATAGTACCAGAAGCCCTCGATCTGCATGTTCTCGTTGCATATCAGCCCCAGATACACCAGCATGTACGTCCCCACGAGCAGCTGCACCACACGCCGGGCATGCGCATAATTGCGCGCGTACAGCACCATGCCAAGGGCTATGGCCCCGCCGATGTAGCTGAAATTGAAGAGATAAAACACGTTGGCCTTGCTGAGCCACAGCGATATGGCGACCGTCTCAAAGGCCGCGAATATCACCGCGGCCGGGGCGTACTTCCTCATGCCGCTCTCCCCCGCCTTTTTGTCCATTATACCACGGCCGCGCCCGCGGCGCCAGTGGCAACCGCCAACTGGTTGACATACGGCGGCATATATACTACAGTATATCGTAGGTGTGTAGCCTGTAGGCCGGGTGACGGGCTGGCGGCGACACGGAGAGCAATTACCCGATGGATATTGCGCTGGGCCAGGTGTTTGTGATAGAGTATCATCTGGCGGGGGCGGCAGTGGGCCGGCTGTCATCCCTTTTTGCCCGGCCTCCCGCCCCCGAAAGTCCCCATATGACAGGTGATATTTTTGAAAGGTCTGGAATTATCAAGACGGTTTTACTTTGAGTGCGGAGCGCCTGCTCTCAGATCCCGCTTCCCGGAGGTCATGTCCCGCGCCGCGGCCGGGCTCTCCGGCCAGGGCTCGGAGTGCCTGGGCCTGGACGACGAGGTCTCCCGCGACCACGACTTCGGCCCCGGCTTCTGCATCTGGCTCTCGGACGAGGACTTCGAGCGCTACGGCGAAGAGCTTCAGGCGGCCTACCGCGAGCTGCCGCGGGAATTCCTCGGCTTCACGCGGCTGGACAGCGGCAAGGGCGCGCAGCGCACGGGCGTTATGCGCACCTCGGACTTTTACCGCTACTACATCGGCTGCCCCGGCGCGCCGGAGACGGCCATGAAATGGGTGCGCATACAGGAGCACTTCCTCGCCACCTGCACCAGCGGCGAGGTGTTTGAGGACGGCCTGGGTGAATTCTCGGCCATCCGCAATGCGCTCCTGCCCTGTTACCCGGAGGACATCCGCAAGAAAAAACTGGCCGCCCGCGCGGCCAGCATGGCGCAGTCCGGGCAGTACAACTACTACCGCCTGATGAAGCGCGGCGACGTTTTCGGCGCGCGGCTGGCGCTGGGCGAGTTCCTCAACGCCGCGCTGTCGATGATGTACCTGCTCAATTTCCGCTATGAGCCCTTCTACAAGTGGCAGTTCGCCGGCGCGGAGGGCCTGGTGGCGATGGCGGAGGCCCTGCCCTATCTGAAGGACATCGCCGCCTCTTCCACCATGAGGGACGCGGAGCGCATCGCCTCGGACATCGAAAACGCCAGCGCCGTGGCCATCAGCGAGCTGCGGCTGCAGGGCCTGACGGAGGCGGAGGGCGACTATCTCGAACCGCACGCATATTCCATCATGCAGCAGATAACCGACCCGGAAATCCGGGGATTACACGTAATGGAGGGTTAAAAATGGACGCAAGATACGAAAAACTGCTCAAATGCCGCGACTACGTGCGCACGCGCACGGACTTCGTGCCCAAGGCCGCGCTCACGCTCGGCAGCGGCCTCGGCGGCTTTGCCTCGGAGGTGGACATCGTCTGCGAGGTGCCGTATGCCGACATCCCCGGCTTCCCCGTCTCCACCGTGCCCGGGCACGCGGGCAAGTTCATCTTCGGCTACCTGCGCGGCGTGCCCGTCGTCTGCATGCAGGGCCGCGTGCACTACTACGAGGGCTACGAGCTCAGCGATGTGGTGCTGCCCACGCGCCTGATGCGCATGCTGGGCGCGGAGATACTCTTCCTCACGAACGCCTCCGGCGGCGTCAACCCGGACTTCAACGCCGGCGACTTCATGCTCATAACCGACCACATCATGACCTTCTTCCCCAACCCGCTCGTGGGCGCGAATATCGAGGAGCTGGGCACCCGCTTCCCGGACATGTCGCACGTCTATGACCCCGAGCTCTGCGATATCATCCGCGCCACCGCCAAAAAGGCGGGCATCGCCCTGCGTGAGGGCGTCTACTGCCAGCTCACCGGCCCCTGCTTCGAGACGCCCGCCGAGGTGCGGATGCTTGGCGTCCTGGGCGCGGATGCCGTGGGCATGTCCACCGCCGTGGAGGCCACGGCTGCCCGCCACTGCGGCCTGCGCGTCTGCGGCATCAGCTGCGTCTGCAACAAGGGCGCCGGCCTCTCCCCCACGCCGCTGACGCACGAGGAAGTACAGGCCGCGGCGGACGCCGCCGCGCCGCTCTTCAAGCGCCTGGTGGGCGAGAGCATCGCCGCCATGAAGTGAGCTGTCTCCAATAATTATGTAAACTGTAAAACCCTTACAGCAGCTTTACGAAAAAAACTTGCGATTTAATATTTTCGTAATAAAACCCCTGTTTTTTGCTTAACATCTGCCTGTTATTATAACAATCGCAAGAGACAGCTTCATCTTTTTCATTTTGTCCTCATTCCATAAAGGACCGCCCACCGGAAGTCGCGCCGGTGGGCGGTTTCTTTATTTTTCCCTATTTCCCGGCCTCCGGACGGGCGCTTTTCTATCCACACGTAGTCGAAATCGACCGCGTGCAGGTTATACGAAGGGTCGTTGCTCCAATATCCCAGTTCAAGAGCCTGCCGCTCAAATTCTTCGTCCGGTGCGCGCATTGCCGCCTCTCCCTCGTGCGACAGAGTCCCAAGGAAAACCTTGCCGTCGATATAAAACGTCAGGTCCTCGAGCCGGTAGTAACCTTCGGGCAGCAGATCCATCGCCTTGAGCGCGATATCCACCCTATCCTTGTTCCGCAAATAGATGTCGCTATAATATGAGCATATCACGTCGCACGCGGCCTTTTCCGCCCGGAAAATGGACACATATATTTCCGGCTCGACGCCGTAATATCCAAACCAGCGGTCGGTCTGGATCGTGCCTATCCTCAGCTCCTCAAGCTCTTCGAGCACCGGGTGCCTTTGATATTTGGGGTTTTGCATACTGGTAAAACTGAACAGCTCCGCTCTGGAGAAGCATAGCTTCATCAGTTCGTTGAACGCCCGGCCCTTCAGGCCGCCGTACCCGTTCACATTGAGCCCGCTCCTGAGCAAAAACCATTTGTGCGGGTCCACCGGCCGCTTTATAAGGCCCACATAGTATTCTACATCACTCATATAAGAAACCACGCATGCGCTCCGATATGCCCTCCTCCTGATTTATATCTGTGATAGCAGCCCGTCACTCTACATTTTTCAGCAGCTCCTCCGCGCTGACGCCGTAGAGGCGTGCCAGCGCCAGCAGGTTCGACGTGGAGGGCTCCGCCGCGCCAGTCTCCCATTTGCTCACGGCCTGGCGGCTGACGCCCAGGGCCTCGGCCACAAATTCCTGCGTCATGCCCCGCTCCACGCGGCAGGCCCTGAGCGCCTCGCCCAGCGTGCGCCGCACGGCGGCGGTCTCCGCGCGCCTGTCCCTCCCGCGGAGATACTTGGCCAGCGCGCAGATGCCGAGCACGGCGAGGGCGGCGAACACGCCGTAAAACAGCAGCCTCACCGCTATCAATATGGCCATGGCGGCGGCGGAACCCATGCCGCCGGCCGATGCCGCTGATGTTGCTACGATATCCATCCTTACACGCTCCCCTGTCCGGTTTGGCGCAAGCATACCGCAAGCGCGCGGTTGCGTCCACCAACTATCGCGCAAATACCGCTCGCGCGGGCCGTTTGCCGCCCGGAGGCGGCTCAGCGCGGCTCGCCCGTCGCCAGATCAAAGGACTCGCCCGTGGACGTCACGTCCACCAGGCTGCCCCGCACGGAGAGCGTCAGCTTCGTCGTTAAGTTTACATAATTTCCGCTCACTGCCGTCACGCGCGTCTCCTGCCCGGCGGTATAGGCGGTAAAGCCCTCCTCCCCGCCGGCGTAGTCGGCGTATGCCCGCTCGAGCTCCGCGTCCAGGTCATAGAGCGCGCCGCGCCCGGCGTAGTGTCCCTCTATCCTCTCCGCCGCCTGCGGCGGGATGTCCTCGCGCTCCAGCCCGCTCAGGGTGACGCCGAGATCGTCCAGCAGCACCGTCCCGTCCGGCAGGCAGTATTCCTTCCAGGCCGGCCGGCGCATCTGCCAGACCTCCAGCTCCGTCCCGTCCGCGAGCGTGTACCGCTCCGGCAGCAGGTATGCGCTGACGGAAACGCTCCGCGCCCGCCGGGCGGCGATGCTCCCGCCCTGCGGCAGTTCCAGCCGCTGCGGCCAGGGCGCGCGCTCCACGCTCACCATCGCCGCTTCAAAGTCCCCGGACATGAATCCATTGCGGGTCATCAGAACTCCCGCATCCGTATGGAACTCCGTTTCGCTGTCCACGATGACGCCGTGCCTGTTCCCCAGCTCGTCTGTCAGCACGAAGCCGGTGAGGACGCCGTTTTCGTCCACCACGGCGTCCGCGCGGCCGTATAGGCCACCCGCCCCGCAGCCGGAAAGGGCCGCCAGCGCCAGGGCGAGCAGCAGCGCGCAGAGCTTTTTCATGCTTCACCTCCGGATATCGGAAAAGGCCCCGGTGTACGCCGGGGCCTTCCCTTGTCATTGCTCGTAATTGTGCGCTTTTTGCAGCACCATGTCCTTCACCTTCAGCAGGCGGACCTTGGTGGAGTTTTCGTTCTCCTCCAGCTTCATGGAGATGTAGCGGATGTTCTCCTCCAGCTCGGGTATCATCACGTACTCGAGGGCGTTGACGCGGCGGCGGGTCTTTTCGATCTCATCGGCCAGCAGCTGCATGGATTTCTCCACCTGCGCCAGCTCCAGCATGTCCTCGAACACGCGGGCCAGCTTCTCCAGCGCGTCGTCGAGCTCGCCGCTCGTCTGCGCGAAGCCGTAGGGGTAGATCTCGCTCGGGTCGTTGTTTTTGGTGCGGAAGCTGTACTCGGGGACGTTGACGCTCATGACGTTCTTATACGTCACACCCAGCTCCACGCTCTGGCGCGGATAGAGCAGGGACTGCTCGAGCATCTCCGGCGACATGATGGTGCTCGCCACCGTGAGGGAGGCGAAAGCGCCGGTCATGCCGTCCTCGACCTTTTTGCGCAGCTCCTTGTTCTTTTTCACCACGTCCATGAACTGGCGCATCAGCTCGTCGCGCTTGTCCTTGAGCAGCTTGTGCCCGCGGCGCGCGGTCTTCAACCGGCCCTTGAGCTGGTTGAGCACCATCCTTGTGGGGGTCACTGCGGTTTTAGCCATCAGATCACCGCCTTACTCAGACTCGGGCATATACTTCTCGATATACTCCGGTTTGATGCGCTTGAGCTCCTTCCTCGGCAGTATGCTCAGCAGCTCCCAGCCCAGGTCGAGCGTCTCCTCAATGGTGCGGTTGGTCTCGTTGCCCTGGCTGACGTAGCGGCGCTCGAACTCGTCGGCGAACTTGGCGAAGAGCTTGTCGTCGTCGCTCAGCGCGGCCTCGCCGAGGATGGTCATCAGCTCCTTGGCGTCCTTGCCGCGGGCATAGGCGGCGAAGAGCTGGTTCATGGTGCCGGAGTGGTCCTCGCGGGTCTTGCCCTCGCCGATGCCCTTGTCCTTCAGGCGGGAGAGGCTGGGCAGGACGTCCACCGGCGGGACGATGCCCTTGCGGTGCAGCTCGCGGGAGAGGATGATCTGCCCCTCGGTGATGTAGCCGGTGAGGTCGGGGATGGGATGGGTCTTGTCGTCCTCGGGCATCGTCAGGATGGGTATCATGGTGATGGAGCCCTTCTTGCCGATGCGCCGGCCGGCGCGTTCGTACATCTGCGCCAGGTCGGTGTAGAGGTAGCCGGGGTAGCCGCGGCGGCCGGGGACCTCCTTCTTGGCGGCGGAGATCTCGCGCAGGGCCTCGGCGTAGTTGGTGATATCGGTGAGGATGACGAGCACGTGCATGTCCTTCTCGAAGGCCAGGTACTCGGCGGCGGTCAGGGCCATGCGCGGCGTGGAAATGCGCTCGACGGCGGGGTCGTTGGCCAGGTTGGAGAAGACGACGGTGCGGTCGATGGCGCCCGTGCGGCGGAAGTCGTTGATGAAGTACTCGCTCTCCTCAAAGGTGATGCCGATGGCGGCGAACACGACGGCGAAGTTCTCGTTCGCGCCGAGGACGCGCGCCTGGCGGGCGATCTGCGCGGCCAGCGCGGCGTGCGGCAGGCCGGAGCAGGAGAATATGGGCAGCTTCTGCCCGCGGACCAGCGTGTTCAGCCCGTCGATGGTGGAGACGCCGGTCTGGATGAACTCGGCGGGGTAGGCGCGGGCGGCGGGGTTCATCGGCAGGCCGTTGATGTCGCGGTGGGCCTCGGCCAGGATGGCCGGGCCGCCGTCGATGGGCTCGCCCATGCCGTTAAATACGCGGCCGAGCATGTCCTCGCTCACGCCCAGCTCCAGCGGGTGGCCGAGGAAGCGCACCTTGGTCTCGGCAAGGTTGATGCCCTGTGCGCTCTCGAAAAGCTGGACGACGGCCTTGTCGCCCTCCACCTCGAGGACCTTGCAGCGGCGGATCTCGCCGTTGGGCAGCTCAAGCTCGCCGAGCTCGTCATAGGTGACGCCCTCGACCTGGCGGACCACCATCAGAGGACTGGCGATCTCCTGGATAGTCTTATATTCCCTGATCATTCGTCCTCACCTCCCTCCGCGATGGCGCGGATCTCATCCTTCATCTCGGCGATGATCTCGTCATAGGTCGCGGCGACCGCGTCCTGCTCGACCATCTTCGCGCGGCCGATGCGCTCGCGCGCCGGGATATTGAAGAGCTTGTTCACGTTGGATGCGTTGATGACGCCGCGGCAGGCCGCGTCGTACTCGAGCACCATGTCGAGCAGGCGGAACTGCTTGAAATAGCTGGAATAGGCGTCCTCGTCGATGAAGGCGTTCTGCTGCAGGAAGTCCTCGCGGATCATCTTCGCCGTCTCCATCGTCAGGCGGTCGGCCGGGGACAGGGCGTCCTGGCCGACGAGGCGGACGATCTCCTGCAGTTCGGCCTCCTCCTGGAGGACGTGCATGGCCTTGTCGCGGTTGGTCATGTATTTATCGCTGAACTCCTTCACATACCAGGGGCGCAGCGTATCGACGTACAACGAATAGCTGGTCAGCCAGTTGATGGCCGGGAAGTGGCGCGCGTAGGCCAGCGAGGAGTCCAGCGCCCAGAACACCTTGACGATGCGCATCGTGGCCTGGGAGACGGGCTCGGAGGTGTCGCCGCCCGGGGGCGAAACAGCGCCGATGGCGGTGACGGAGCCCAGGCGTTCGTCGCTGCCCAGGCACTCCACCACGCCCGCGCGCTCGTAGAACTGCGCCAGGCGGCTGGCGAGGTAGGCGGGGTAGCCCTCTTCGCCGGGCATCTCCTCAAGGCGGCCGGACATCTCGCGCAGGGCCTCGGCCCAGCGGGATGTGGAGTCGGCCAGAACCGCCACGTCATAGCCCATGTCGCGGAAATACTCCGCTATCGTGATGCCGGTGTATATGCTCGCCTCGCGCGCCGCGACGGGCATGTCGGAGGTGTTCGCTATGAGCACCGTGCGCTTCATCAGCGGCTCGCCGTTGCGCGGGTCGGTCAGCTCGGGGAACTCCATAAGGACGTCCGTCATCTCGTTGCCGCGCTCGCCGCAGCCGATATAGACGACGATGTCCACGTCCGACCACTTGGCCAGCTGGTGCTGCACGACCGTCTTGCCGGAGCCGAAGGGGCCGGGCACGGCGGCGGTGCCGCCCTTGGCGATGGGGAACAGCGTGTCGATGATGCGCTGGCCGCTGTTCATCGGGCGCTCGGGGGTGTGCTTGGCCGCATAGGGGCGCGGCACGCGCACGGGCCAGCGCTGTATCATGTTCAGCTCGTGGTCAGCGCCCTTTTCGTCCGTGAGGACGGCCACCGTCTGCTCCACGGTGAACTCGCCGCTCTCCACGCTCTTGATGGTGCCCTTCATGCGCGGGGGCACCATGATCTTGTGCAGCACGGCCGGCGTCTCCTGCACGGTGCCGATAACGTCGCCGCCGGCGACGAACGCGCCGGGCTCCACTACGGGGGTGAACTGCCACTTTTTCTCACGGTTCAGCGCCGGCACCTGCACGCCGCGGGCGATGCACTCGCCGGTGAGGGCCCGGATCTCCGGCAGGGGGCGCTGGATGCCGTCGTATATGTTCTCGAGCATGCCGGGGCCCAGCTCCACGGAGAGGGGCAGGCCGGTGGTCTCCACTTCGGCCCCAGGGCCGAGGCCGGAGGTCTCCTCATAGACCTGGATGGAGGCCGAGTCGCCGGACATGTTGAGTATCTCGCCAATGAGCCGCTGGCTGCCCACGCGGACGACGTCCGACACGTTGGCGTCGGCAAGGCCCTCAGCGACGACCAGCGGGCCCGATACTTTCGTTATGATTCCGCTCATCTGCAAACCTTCTTTATCACAAAATATCAGTTCCCACGGCTTTCTCGACCGCCGCCTTGAGCGCGGACTGGCCGAGGCCAAGCGGGCCTTCCCTGCCGGGGATGAGTATGATCGCGGGGCTTGGCTGGTCCTTGTACCGCGCGATCTCGTGCTCCAGGTACTGGGCCAGGTTCTCCTCCACATAGATGATAGCGTATTGCCCGTCGCTCTCGCGGGCCAGGCGGCGCAGTATGTCGCGCGCCTCGTCGGCGCCGGCGGCCGGGAACACGTCCAGTCCCAGGGCCTTGAAGCCCATGACCGTCTCGCGCCCGCCCAAAACAGCGATCTTAAGCATTGATATCACGCAGCCTTTCCCGGATGACCTCCGGCTCGATGCCGGCCAGGCGTCCCGTGAGGATCATGCGCGCGGCAGTGATCTCCGCTTCCAGCAGGGAGATGTACTCCACCACGGCCTCGATGCCGAAGGGCTTCATCTTGGCCGCGGAGAGATAGTCCGCCACCGCGTTGTCGCACTCGAGCTCGAAATCCGTCAGCGCGCCGCCCTTCACCGCTTCGGCCGCCAGGGATGCGGCCCGGGCGAGCGGCGTGGCGTTGAAAACGGCGCTGAGGGCGTCCCCGCCCTCGGCGGCCTGGGCGATACGCGCGCTGTCCGTGCCGCCGCCCTCCACCATGGCCGCGGCCATGAAATCGCGGTCCTTTCCCATGCGCACCGTGCGCACGGCCGTGCGCAGGTTGGCGCTGTCGATGAGCAGCTGGACATAGCCCTTCAAAAACGCGCTGCCGCTGCGCTCCGCCATGGCCAGGGCCTCGGCGAAATACGCCCTGTCGAGCCCGAAGTCGGCCAGCTGGGGGTTGCCCGTGCGGTTGAGCGTGGAGGCAGCCTCCGTATAGGCCGCGGCCATGTCCGCGGGCAGGTCGCCCAACCCCTCCTCCTTCACGGCGGCGAGGAGCTTCTCCGCGCCCACGCGCCCGCAGTTGGAGAGCAGGTATTCCCCGTCCACGCCGGCGGCGGCGGACTTGACCAGCACTTTGATGTTATGGTAGTCGTATTTGAGGCGGAAGATGTCCACGGCCTCCGCCTGCGGGACCATGCCCGCCAGCTCGGCAAAGACCTCCGCCCTCCGGCGGGAGAGCGCCGCGTCGATGCCCGTGGCGTTGGCGGAGGACATGTCCTCATAGCCGCAGTCCACGAGCTGCTTGGCGCACTCGGCAAAACTTGGCGCGGAGAGCATACGGTCCATGCGGTCGCGGCTGAGCATCCCTGCCTCCCTCGCCCTCAGCATGGACGAGAGCATCAGGTATTCAGTATCCTTCGTTTTTTTAGACAAGACCTTACCTCCCTGCCCGTGAATATACGCCGCGCATCAGCGGCTCAGCTCTCAAAGAGCACCTCCGCCACGCGGGCGGCAAGCTCGCCGCGGGAGAGGTCGAGCAGGGTGTCCACCGTGCAGTTGACCTCGATATCGCCCTGCTTGAGTATCAGCCCGCCGGACATGGAGCGCGTTTCGTCCGCGAGCGTGAGCACGCCCGTGCGGCCCTGCGCGGCGAGCAGCTCGTTCGCGCGCCTGACGGCCTTTGCGCCCACCTTTGCGCGGTCGGCGGCGTTGAGGATGACCTCCTCCTCGCCGGTGATGGAGGCCGCGGCGGCCTCGCGGGCGAGGAAGGCGACATAGTCGGCCTCCGGCAGGGCGGCGATGAGCTTCTGCGCCTCGTCGAACGCGCGGGAAACGGCCTCCTGCTTCATGGAGAGGACGCTCTTCTTGGCCTCCAGGGCGGCGGTGCGCGCCATGCGCTGCACGCGCTGCTCGGTGTCCTTAACGCCCTCGCGCACCAGGCGCCAGTATTCCTCCTGGGCCTTCTTGTCGTTCTCCGCGCGGATCTCGGCGCACTTTTTTTCGCTCTCGGCGCGGATCGCCTGGCATTCGGCCTCGGCATCCGCCGCTATGCGGGCGGTTATCTTTTCGATTCCGTTCATAGCATCGATCCCTTCTCAGCCGGAGCGTGGCTCAGCCGATGTTCAGGATCATCAGCATGGAGGCGAGCAGCGAGAGGATGGCGTAGAACTCGACGGTGATGCAGAGCACCATGCCCTTGGACCAGTCGTCGGGCTTCTTGGCCAGCAGGTTTATGGACGCCGCGGCCACCTTGCCCTGTGCGATGGCGGAGAGCCAGCCGCCGAGAGCCATCGGGATGCAGGCCACGAAGTACCTGAGCCCCTCGGTGACGGTCATGTCAACGATGGTGCCGTTCAGCAGGCCCATCTGGAAGCTGGCGAAGAACCAGACGACCAGGCCGTACAGGCCCTGCGTGCCGGGGATGACCTGCAGGATCATGACCTTACCGAACTTGCTGGGGTCCTCGCACAGGAGGCCCGCGCCCGCCTCGCCGGCGATGCCGGTACCGATAGCGGAGCCTACGCCGCTGAGAGCCGCCGCCAGGCCCGCGCCGAGCAGGCCGAGAGCCATTCCGCCGAACTGTTCAAGAAACATTTTGATTTCCTCCTCTTATTTGTCAGTGTTGGTGACCGTTACGTACTTGGTGTTTACCGCCAGGGGCCTGAACGGCTTGCCGCCGTCCTCATAGAATTTGCCGAAGTACTCCAGGCACTGGAGTCGCAGGTCGTGCACGAAGCAGCCCAGCAGGTTGAGCGCGAAGTTCAGCGCGTTGCCCACCAGGGAGATGATGAGGAACACCACGATGTTCCCCGGTATCGCCGCGATGGTGTTGAACACCTGGGCGATGACGCTGCCGGCCAGCATCAGGGCCATCAGACGCGAATAGCTGAGTATGTCGCCGAAATAGCCGGTGACGCCGTTGTAGATGGCGCCGACGAAGCCGGTGAATATGCCGAAGCCCTTCTTGCCCTTTGCCGAGCCGATGAAGAGCATGACGACGCCGGTCGCCAGCACGACGGGTATCTTGCCTATCTTGCCTATGCCCAGCACCCAGCAGCCTATGCCGAGGAAGATGACCCACCAGGTGCCCTCCTCGAACACGGCGGAGAACACTTCGCCGCGCCTGATCTTTATCGCCACGCTGACGATCATGCCGGTGATGATCTGTACGAAGCCCAGGCACATGGCGCCGATGAGTATCATGATGGTGTCGTTCAGCGGCGTGAACAGCGCCGGCAGGCCCTGCCACGTCGTGCCGGGATCGATTATCCTCGCTATCTGCACCGGCGCGTCGGAGAACAGGCCTCCCGTCACCGCGCCCCAGATGGTGGTGGAGATGCCGCACCAGAGCATGAGCTCGAAGAAATTGCGCATCCCCTTCTGCGGCTTTTTCTTGGCCAGGATGACCGCCGCCGCGATGACCATCAGTATGCCGTAGCCCATATCTGCCAGCATGATGCCGTAGAACAGTATGAAGAACGGGGCCATCAGCGGGTTGGGGTCCACGTTGTTATAGGCCGGGAGCGAATACATCTCCGTGACCATGTTCAGCGCGCGCGTCAGTTTGTTGTTTTTGAGCTTGACGGGCACTTCGGGGTATTCGTCCTCCGTGGGGTCGGCGGTCTCCCAGGCGCAGTCGTATTTTTCCAGCGTCCTGGCCAGGTCGGCCTCGCGTTCGGCCTCCACCCAGCCGCTGAGGCAGACGGTGCTGTCCGTCCGCAGCAGCTTGCCCTCGGCCTCCGCGCGGGCGATGCGCGTGCCCAGCGTATCTGCGCGCAGCTTCAGCTCGTCGCGCGTATCCGCGTGCGAGGCTATCGCCGCGGCGCACTGCTGCTTTTCCTCCGCCAGGGCGGAGAGGCGCTTCTCCGCCGCCGCGATGCCCTCTTTGGCGGTGCCGGCGGTCTCCTGCACCGTCATCACGGAAAAGCCGAGCGGCCGCAGGGCCTCCGCCGCCGCGTCCTGCTCCTCCTTCAGGCAGATGAGCACCGCGTAGTGCAGCGCCTTGTCGTCCGAAACGCGCAGGAGCTGCGCCTCCGGCGCCGCGGCGCCGAGCGCCAGGTCGGCCTCCGCCATATCCAGCGCCGCCGGGAAGGAGCACAGCGTCACCGCCGCGCGCTCCGTGCCGCGGAAGCTGAGCGGCATGTCCAGCTCCGCCCAGGGGCTGAGCGCCTCGATGGCCGCCTTTTCGCGCCCCTCCTCCGCCGTCGCGCGGCGGATGCGCTCTTCCAGCTCCGCGATATGCTCGCAGAGCTCCACGTCGGCGTCCAGCGTGCTCTCGTCAAGCACTTCGTCGATCCCCGCGCCCGGCAGCGGCGCGAGGAAGCTCTTTTTCGCCGGCGCGTACTTGTCCAGCAGCTTGAGTGCGTTGGTGATGGCGGCGTGGCGGGCCTTTTCCGTGGCGAGCCCGGTCTGGCCCATCTCCCGCAGCGCGGGGGTCGCCTCGTCCGTGGCCGCCTGTTCCTTGAGCTCAACGCAGCCGAGCAGCATCAGGTCCTTCAAAAGCGCCTTGCGCTCCGAGGCCACGGCCAGCAGCGTGAGCTTTTTCATCCTTTCGATCATGTCAGCCGTTCACTACCCTTTCCACGATGAGCGCCGCGGCCTTGCCGAGCCTGGCGTCCGCCCGGGCCCTCATCGCCGCCTTTTTGTTCTCCGTATCCGAGGCGAGCTGCCGCGCGTCCTCGCGCGCCTTCTCGTCGGACTTGGCCCGCAGCTCGGCCAGTTCGGACGCGGCCTTTCTGGCCGCCGCCTCGATGGCCGCCTTGCCCTCCGCAGCCGCGGCGGCCTCCGCCGCCTTTGCCGCGGCGATGGCCTCGGCCTTCAGCCGCCGGGCGCTTTCCTCCGCTTCGCTGATTGTCGTTATCGCTTCCAAAGACATTGATACACCTCCCGCCGAAACGGCGGAGAACGAGAGCAGTCTCCGCCAAATTAGTTTGCCTCTAACATAATAGCAAAAAAATCTCCGTTCATCAAGCAGTTTTCACTCACAAATTGACAAAATTACAACCATTTAACGTCCTGAAACGCCGTCAATTTTTTGTCAATCCCTACGAAAGCGGGGCTTTTCTCCCGCCCTGGCCATTAACCACTTGCCATTTCCGTTTTCAGGTATTATAATGATTCATAATTGCGCGCACGTAAGGAGGAGTACCCAAATGAGCGACACCCGCCGCCGCTTCGGCGACCGCAAGGAAGGCCGGCGCCTGCGCACCATCACCCCCCTGATGGCCTTCACGCCCTTCATCATGATCGACCGCAACGACTCCTGCAACCAGTTTGCCGGCGCCGTGGAGATATCGGAGACGGACCGCTGGCTCCGCGCTAAGAGGCAGGAGGGCTACAAGGGCCTCGGGATGCTGCACCTCTTCATCGCTGCCTACATCCGAGTGCTCTGCCACCTCCCAGGCCTGAACCGCTTTGTCTCCGGCCAGCGTGTCTACGCCCGCAACACCATCACCATCAATATGATGGTCAAGCGCGGCATCACGGTGGACTCTGAGGAGACCTGCGCGAAGGTCGATTTCGAGCTGACGGACACCATTTATGACGTCTACCGCAAGATGAACGACGCCGTGGAGGAGATCCGCTCCAGCGACGACAGCGGCACGGAGAAGGCCGCGCGTATCCTCATGAGCACGCCGCGGCTGCTGCTGAAGCTGGCCGTCAAGCTCATCAAGCTGGCCGACTACTTCGACTGGCTGCCGATGTCGCTGCTGCGCGTCAGCCCCTTCCACGGCTCGATGATCATCACCGACCTGGGCTCGCTGGGCATCGGCCCCATTTACCACCACATCTACAACTTCGGCAACCTGCCGGTGTTCCTGGCCTTCGGCGCCAAGCGGCGCGAGGTGGAGCTGGACCGCCACGGCCAGCCCGTGGAGCACAAATACGTTGACTACAAGATCGTCTGCGACGAGCGCATCTGCGACGGCAACTACTACGCCAGCGCTTTCAAATACCTGCGCTACTACCTCAAAAACCCCCACGAGCTTGAGCGCGCCCCCGAAAAGATCATCGAAGACATCGACTGACCGGGCTGCGCCCGGAGGCAGAGCGCGGCGCAAGCTCCGCGAGGCGTGTCCCGGAGGCAGAGCGCGGCGCGCTCGCCGCGAGGTGCGTCACGGAAGCAGAGCGCGGGCGCGCGCCGTTGGACCGCGGAGGGACCTCCCTCCGCGGTTTGCTTTGCCTGTTGTATTATTGATTATCGATAAATTTTTCTTGACTTTCGGTAATTCGCGTGCTATGCTCGTCCGTGAAAGGGGGAGTTTTCTTGAAACAGAAAGAACTCTCGGTCTGGCTGCGGATCATACTTGCCCTGGGCGCGCTGTGCGTGCTGTTCCTGGCGCTGGTGTTCGTGCCCTCCGTGGGGCAGGACATCGCCGGGGAAAATCCAAACCTCGCGCCGGCCTATCTTCCCTGCCTGATATTTTTCTGGGTGACGACGATACCCGTATACGCCTTCATCGCCCTCGTGTGGCTGATAGCTGTGGAGATCGGCCGCGACAACAGCTTCTGCCGCAAAAACGCCGACCGCCTGCGCGCGTGCAGCCTGCTCGCCCTGCTGGACACGGTGCTGTACCTGCTGGCGGCGGTGGTGCTGGCGTATTTCCACCTGCTGCACATCTCGCTCATCATCGGCGGGGTCGTCCTCTGCGCCATCGGCTCGGCGGTCAGCGTCTGCTGCGCCGCGCTCTCCCACCTGACGCGCAAGGCCGCCGACATGCAGTCGGAAAACGACCTGACCATCTGAGGTGCCGCCATGATACGCATAAATCTCGACGTCATGCTCGCCCGGCGCAAACTGAGCCTCACGGAGCTCAGCGAGCGCGTGGGCATCACGCTGGCCAACCTCTCCGTCCTCAAAACAGGCAAGGCGAAGGCCGTGCGCTTCTCCACACTGGACGCGCTCTGCCGCGCGCTGGACTGCCAGCCCGGGGACATCCTTGAATACACGGAGGATGGAAAAAATGACTGAGCTCACGCGCCCTTCCTCCCGCGACTGGCTGCTGCTGCCCGCCGCCCTGGCCCTCGCCCTGCTCTGGAGGGCGGTGTTCCCGTTCTATCAGCTCATCTACCTCGCCCTCGGCGACGGCGGCCCGGCCCTCGGCATCACCGCCGTGACGGCGGCCATCTGGGCGGCGGTGCTGCTCTTCCTGGGCAAAAGCGCGCGCTGGAACGCATATAACATCTTCCTCGCCGCCGGCGTGCTGCTGCTCGCGCTCTGCTGCGCCGTATATGGCGACGCCTCCGTGCGCGCGGTGAACTGCGTGCTCATCCTCTGCGCCTCCGCGCTGGCCTTTTTCTCGCTCTCCGGCGTCTCCGGGCGCGCGCTGACGGACGCGCGCTGCGTACCCGAGGCCGTGGGCCTCGCCCTCCGCGCGCTGTTCTCCCGCTGGGGCGAGCCCTTCCGCCTGCTGGGTTCCCTCTTCCGCGGCGACGGCCGCGGGCGGGTCCGCGGCGTGGCGCTCGGCGCGGTCTGCGCCCTGCCGCTGCTGCTCCTGTGCGGCGCGCTGCTCGCCTCGGCGGACGCCGTGTTCAGCGGCGTGTTCGGCTCCTTTGCGGACTGGCTGATGGACCTCGACGCGCTGAGCGCGCTGTTCAAGGCGCTGGACACGCTCTTTTTCACGCTCTGCTTCTTCTCCGCCGTCTTTTTTCTCTGCCATCCGCCCGCGGAGGGCAACGCTGAGGCACAGGGGCCGGCGGAGGAGCGTCTCGAGCGCAGCGCCGTGCCCTACGTCACGGCCCTCACGCTTCTCTGCTCGCTCTATGCCCTATTCGCCGCCGTGCAGTTCGAATACCTCTTCGGCGGGGCAGAGGCCGCCGCCATGGAGGGCGGCTGGGCCGAATACGCCCGCAGCGGCTTCATGCAGCTGGTGCTCGTCGCGGCGGTGGACCTGGCCGTGCTGCTGTTCTGCGCGGTGCGCGCCGGGCATTCCCGCGCCGTGCGCATCCTCTGCCTGCTGCTGGCGGCGCTGACGGCGGTCATCCTCGCCTCCGCCTTCTGGCGCATGAGGCTCTATATCCTCGCCTACGGCCTCAGCGTCCTGCGGGCGATGACGCTCTGGGCCATGGCCTTCATCCTCTGTTGCCTTGTCCTCGCCTCGGTGAAGGCCCTGCGCCCCGGCTTCCGTTTCTGGCCCTGGTTCGCCGCCATCGGCCTCGCCGGCTGGATAGCCTTCAACCTCTGCAACGTGGACGCCCGTGTCGCCGGCTGGAACGTTGACGCCTACCTCGCCGGCGAGCTGGAGAGCGTGGACACCGCCTATCTCGCCGGCCTCTCGCCGGACGTCCTCCCCGCCCTGCGCCGCCTGCAGGCGTCTGAGCCCACGCCGGAGCTCGCCTCGCTCATCGCCGCCCTCGAGTCCCACGCCGGCAGCGATTGGACGGAGTGGAGCCTCTCAAATGTGCGCTATGGCTGAATGCGGGTTTACATAATATTTCGAGCGTGTAAAAAAACACCGCCCTTCCGCGTGGCCTCCGCCGCCCGGAAGGGCGTTATCATATTCAGCAGCCCCGCTGCGGCGCGCCGAGGAACACGCTCGCCAAGCGTTCAAACTCCTCCGCGTCGCCGCTCGCGTGCAGCTCCAGCGCGCCTATGCGCCGCGCGTTGCAGGCGATGCCGGCCTCGCGCAGCAGGCAGGCGAGTTCCCGCGCGCCGGCGGCGCCGGTGTCGATGAGCGTCACGCCCGGGCCCAGCAGGCCGGCGATGGCCTCCCCCAGCAGCGGGTAGTGCGTACAGCCGAGGATCAGCGTGTCCACCGCGCCGCCGGCAAAGGGCCGCAGGCAGCGCTCGAGCGCCGCGCGGACGCCGCCGTCGCCAAGCGAGGTGCGCCCGCTCTCCACCAGCGGCACCAGCTCGCCGGTGCCCTCGGTGACGACCTCGATGCCCGGCTCCATGGCCGCTATCTCCCGAGCGAAGGCGCCGCTGCGCGCGGTGGCCATGGTGGCGAGCACGCCCACGCGGCCAATCTTTGTCGCCTGCACGGCCTCCCGCGCCGCCGGCACCACCACGCCCGTCACGGGCAGGCGCGATGCGCGCGACACGGCCCCCAGGCAGTTGGAGCTCACCGTGCCGCAGGCCACAAGTATGGCCTTCACGCCGTGCGAGAGCAGGAAGCGCGTGTCGTCAAGAGCGATGCCCTCCAGCTCCTCCACGCTGCGCCCGCCGTAGGGCACGCGCGCCGTGTCGCCGAAATAGACGATGTCCTCCGCCGGCAGCAGCCGCCGCAGCTCGCGCACGGCGGTCAGCCCGCCGAGGCCGGAGTCAAATATGCCGACTGGTCGAAGATCCATAGAACCTCCAGGATGCGCAGAGCGCAAAAAAGAATAAGGCGCGCCGCGAACGGCGCGCCTTTGATTATAGCTGATTACTTGTTGCGCACGCTGTCGATGTGAGCGGTGAGGTCGAGCATCTTGTTGGAGAAGCCCCACTCGTTATCGTACCAGGCAACGAGCTTCACGAAGTTGGGGTTGAGGCTGATGCCGGCCTTGGCGTCGAAGATGGAGGTGTGGGGATCGGTGCGGAAGTCGCTGGAGACGACCTCCTCGTCCACGTACTCCATGACACCGGCCATGGGGCCGTCAACGGCGGCCTTGACGGCGGCGCAGATCTCGTCCATGGTGGCGCCCTTCTCGAGGCGGCAGGTGAGGTCAACGATGGAAACGTCGGCGCTGGGGATACGCATGCTCATGCCGGTCAGCTTGCCCTTCAGCTCGGGGATGACCTTGCCGACAGCCTTGGCGGCGCCGGTGGTGGTGGGGATGATGTTGTCGAAGCAGCTGCGGCTCAGGCGCCAGTTCTTCTTGGAGAAGGCGTCAACGACCTGCTGGCTGGCGGTGCCGGCGTGCACGGTGGTCATCAGGCCCTCGACGATGCCGAAGTTGTCGTTGATGACCTTGGCCAGAGGAGCGAGGCAGTTGGTGGTGCAGGAGGCGTTGGAGACGACGGTCATGCTGGGGTCGTACTTGTCCAGGTTGACGCCGCAGACGAACATCGGGGTGTCGTCCTTGCTGGGGCCGGAGAGGACAACGACCTTGGCGCCGGCGTCCAGGTGCGGCTGGGCGGCTTCCTTGGTGAGGAACTTGCCGGTGCACTCGAGGACGTAGTCAACGCCGAGCTCGCCCCAGGGCAGGTCGTGGGGATCGCGGGAGTTGAGGAGCTTGACGGTCTTGCCGTTGACGACCAGGTTGCCGTCCACGACATCGACGGTGCCGTTGAAGCGGCCGTGCACGGTGTCGTACTTCACGACGTAAGCGAGCTGCTCGGGCTTCTTGTCCGGGGCGTTCACGGCGACGATCTCGATGTCGTCACGGACGATGCCGGCGCGGAAGACGAGGCGGCCGATGCGGCCAAACCCGTTGATACCAATTCTGATGCTCATTTTTAATTCCTCCATATCTAAAATGTGTTGTTATTTTTATCGCCTTGAGTATTCTATAACATTCTTCCGAAAATAGCA
>CHCFR05602__coassemble_423_pt1 | contig 25535 bp, 24 predicted proteins | sample CHCFR05602__metabat2_high_PE_010 | metagenome-assembled genome bin CHCFR05602
CTTTTGCCCCCAGCGTTTTACGCCGAGATAGGGAGATTTCTATCCACGTGCCCCGTGAGGGGCACGACAGCAAAAACGCCTAAAATTTGCAGGCGGTTTTGCAGCATAATGGCCATGATCTAACAACACTTGATCGCGCGACTGCATGTCATGGGGCCTGAGCAGGTTGAAAACGGCCGTTTTTCCGGTGCGAAGCTCCCGGGCAGCAGATGAACGCTTACGCTTCGCACTAAACCAGCAGAATATCGTCCTGCGACCATTGCGGTGTGCGCCCTACGTGCTCGACCTTGCTTTTATAGTTGTTGCCCAGCTGATAAAAGCGAAGACTGTCGTGGGCCGGGTCGATGAGCGCGGAGAGCCGGGCTTTGAACACTGCGTACTGCGCCGCATCAAGAAGGCACTCAAAGACCGAGTTCTGCACACGCTGGCCATAGTCGACGCAGGCTTTTGCCACTTTTCTCAGCCGCCGGCGGCCGGCAGGGCTTTCGGTGTTCACATCGTATGTCACCAATACCAGCATAAGCGCCTCACTTCCAGAAAAACGGCGGATAACGCTCGAGGTCCCCGCGCAGGGTCCTCGCCAAAATCAGCGCCTGTACATATGGAACGAGGCCCCAGGGCAGCTTTTCGCCGAGGAACGGATGCGTTATGGCCTCCTGACGCCGCTTCTGCCAGGCGCTCAGGAACGCCCGCCGCCCTTCATCGGTGAGGAATACGGCGCCGCTCTCCTGCCGGTGGCAGTGCTCGCCGGTGAGGATCCGCTGATTCACGCATGAGAGCACGAAGCGGTCCGCATAGACGCAACGCAGTTCCTCCATGAGATCGAGCGCGAGGCTGGCCCTCCCGGGCCGTGGACGGTGCAGGAAACCGACATATGGATCAAGCCCGACGCCCTCCAGCGCGGCTGCGCAGTCGCGCGCCAGCAGGGAATAGGCGAAGCTCAGCAGGGCGTTTATCGGGTCCAATGGCGGACGCCGACTGCGGCCGGAGAAAGTGAAAGCCTCGCGCTGCTGCAGTATCAGGCTGTCAAAGCCGGAGAAGTAGGCCTGCGCCGCCTCGCCTTCTATGCCAAGCAGCTCTCCTGGAGTCTCGCAGGACTCTGCGTTGGCGAGCGCGGCGGCGAGTTGAGATGAAAGGCCCTTGAGCCGCTCGACCGGGACGCGCATGGGGTGGTCCCGCGTGGCGCGCTCGAGCACCCAGCGGGCATTGTATATCTTGCCGAGAATGAAGCCTTTTGCCAGCCGGACGCTCTCATACGGAGAATCAGAGGCGCGGTACTGCGCCTGGCGCAGCAGCACGTTGCCGCGCTCTTCGCCGGTGGTCCGTGCAAGGAAGCGGCCGCGCTGGGTGAAGAACACAAGGTCTACGCCGCGCCTGGCACACGCGCCCATGAGCGCCGGGGACGCCCCGGCATAGGCGAAGGTGAGTATCCCCTCAAGCGTGTGAAGGGGGAAACGCGCGGTCTCTGTTTTGCCGCGCTCGACGACGACATTTTCCCCGTCCAGGCTGAGATAGCTGTCCTCGCTCAGGACAAACAGCGTGTTGAGCAGCTTCCTCATTACTCACCTCCAAGCGCTTCCTCAATGTGTTCTTGAACGTATCGCGCGGTGTCGTGACGGCGGTAAAGCGCCGGCAGGCATAGCTCTTTGAGCGAGCAGGCGTTGCAGTGCTTTCCGGGCCTGACTTTGGGGGTATGGCCGCGGCGGAAGTATTCGTTCATTTCATCGGCCATAGACTGCGTTTTGCCGCGCAGTTCCGGCGAGATGTCTACCGATTCGCGGCGGCGCGTTTCGGCATAGAATATGGCGCCGCGGGGGATCTCACACACGAGCATCTCTTCCAGCGCCATGGCCTGGGCGCAGAGCTGAAGGCGGTCGGCGTCGTTTTCCTTGCTTGAGCCGTGCTTATACTCCACCGGCATGGGCAGCCAGCGGCCGGCCCGGCCATGGAGCTCCACGCCGCCCGGGCCGGCGCGGAACTCCACCACGTCGCACTCGCCGCTCAGGCGCAGCCGGTGCGATACCACGCGCATGCCGCGCACAGTGAGAAGCCCGCCGCGCTTTTCGCTGAGCGTTTCGTCGTGGGCGCGCTCATGCTGCAGGCGCCCTTCGGCGGTGTGCAGGTTCTCGCTCCATTGCTGTTCCATGTAGGCGAGCGCCCACTGCCTCCGGCAAAAGCAGAAGTGCTGTATGCCGGACATTTGCAGATAGTCGTCACTCCCCGTCATAGATTTCGACCGCAAGGCCGGGCAACTCGCCGCAGGTGATCACATAATCTTCGATGCGGCGCGGGTCCTCGGCCTTCTTTTCGACCTTGAGCAGGCGGTGCACTTTGGCGGAAGAATACTGCCCATTCTTGCAGTTGTGCCGCCACCAGTAGAGCTTGACGACCTCCATGCTGCCCTCCGGGCGGGCGGCGGAGACGTCATTTTCAAAGAGCGTGCGCAGGGCCTCTTTGATGGCCTCGGCATCGTCGTCGGAGAAACCGGTCTTTTCAGCGAGCTGGCAATTGATGCTGCCGAAGGTGGTGTACAGCCCAAAGCCCACGCGGTGCTTCATCCCCATCGTGTCGCTGGACTTTTTGGAAGCCGGCTCGCTGTTGACGCTCTTCGTGATCTGTACGCTGTCGATGATGATGGGATCCACGCTGAAAGCGGGGTGTATTGAAACGGGCCCCCGCACGCCGACGGAGACGCCGTCATCCTTGCTGCCGGACTTGAAGGCAAAGACCTGCCCAAAGCTGCGCACGTCGAGCCAGGTCTCGCAGGCGATGCGGGCGTACTCGTCTTTATCTTTGGTCTTGAGCTCCTTGACGGCGTCGGCGCGCTCCTTGAGCGAATGGAAGCCGTCGGTGCAGCGGTCATCAGACTGGACGAAGACGCGCTTGCCCATGTCCATGAGGCGGTTGCGCATCTTGCGCTTGAGGCAGACGTCAGAGATCTCGCCGTAGCCCTCATAGGTCTCGCGCGGGCGGTTGCCGTTGAGCGGGTCGCCGTTGGGATTGGCGTTGCTGACGGCGATGACAAGAGCGAAGTCTATTTTGTTCTGGAGAGCTGACATTTTCTTTTCCTCCCTGTTTCTCATTCATTGTTCTCGCCGTCGCCGGCGTTTTTATCTTTCCTGGAAGTGAAAAACGTCTGCCGCTGGCTGGCGTAACCGAGCAGATAGAGTTCGTTGAGCGGCTTGTCACTGAAATCCCCGATGGGCATTCCGGCCAGCAGTTCCTCCATTTCCCTTACGCCTGCGAGGGTCTGCCCATTCTTTATCAGACGGTTTATATATGGCACGAGCTGCTTCCTGAGCAGTTTGCAGGTCTTTGCCGGGCGCTGGGTGAAAACGACCTCCATGCGCTGGGCGTTCGTGGGGCGGCGTTCGGCGGCTTTTACATCGCCTGCGTTCTGGGCGCAGAACTCTATGTAATCGGCGCAGGCGAGTATGCGGCCAAAGAGATAGCTGCGATCTTTGCAGCTTTCATTTACAGCCATCGTATATTCCTCCTCAAAGTTACGTTTGTGATGACCGCGCACCAGCGCGCAGGCAATGCTCCGTACCTTCCGCGCCTCCCAATATTCCAGCGCTGCTGAGTTTGAAGCGCGGCGGACGGCTGAGAGCATGATATCCCGCGGCAACGGCTTCCCTTCAGTTATGCAGGGCAGCACCCGTTCGACAGTCTGGCTCACCAGTTTCTCATCGGATTTTTCACCGTAGGCTGCTTTGGCGATGTCATAGGGGGAGGGCGCGCCATAAAAACTTATGAAGACATCCTTCCTTTTGCCGTCCTTTTCCGTTTGTATCTTGCGGTATTCATGCTGCCAGGTAAAAGTTTTGTGCCAGTTGAGGATGTTTCCTATCAGCAGTGAGCGGCTCAGCTCGCGGTAATACTTGACAGACATGCGCCCGGGCGTGGCGGAATCGAGTATCATGACGCTTATCTTGGAATGACCGCCAAGCTCGGCCGCGTAGCCCTGCGCCTTGCGGGCAAAGAGCTCGGCAAAAGCGGTGCGGGTCGTGTCTACATAGCTGCCTTCTGTGCCATCCAGTTCGTCTTCCAGGTCGTCCTCGCCCGCGAAGCTTACAGAGTCGCCGGTGACAGGCGGAAGATCCTCATTTTCGGTGCCCCAGACGAGTATGGTCTGGCCGCCGTTGGCGATGCCCTGTTTGCCGATCAGCCAGCGAAGCGCGCTGTGCGCTTTCTGGGTCGTGTCGTAGCCGATGCGGAGCGCCTGGCCCGCTTCGGCAAAGCGCTCGCCGCGGAAGGTGAAATTGATGGCGTCGTTGCTGGAAATGAGCTTGGAGCGGTCGCCGGCATGGCGTATCTTATAGGGGCTGAGCTGGGAGAGCGGCATTTCCCGGCCGGTGACATAGCAGACGCCGCGGCTGCTGAAACCGGACGTGTAGTAGTCGCTCCAACTCTGCCACACGTCCCAGTCATCATGCAGTGCAGCACCGTTTACGCGCCAGCGTACGAAGCACTCTGTTTCGTCGGCGAGGACGCCGGAGATCTGCGGCGGCTCCCCCTCGTAGCCCTTCCAGTCGGTGACAAGTTTCCCGTCGCTGCCGGTCACAAGTACGCGGGCGTTGATGAGATCGGCGATCACCGTGCCTTTTTCTACGTATGCCAGCACCGCACGCACGTTTTCGTTACGAAATGGCGAGCCGCACCACGCACACAGCTGCTCGGCATATGCACGGTATTCGCTTTTCTTTTTGCCGCCATAGGCCGTATAGTCGCCGGCGATATATTGCAGTTTGTCCACAAGCGGATGCGGGACGGGGCCGGAAGTGCGGGACGAGGAGCCCTCGGTGCACGGTATCACAGTTGTCGCCTCGTCCGGCCTTACAACACGGGCGGAGAGGAAACTACCCTCGGCGGAGAGGCTTATCTCCGCCTGCACTTTCTGGGTGGTGTGCGCCACGGGGAGCAGCATGGGGGCTTCTTTGTCCCCGTGCATCGCGCTCTTGCCGACTTCGGTGAGGTTTTTCTCATAGGTCTCATAGCAGCGTTCAAGCCAGCCCATCGCGCTCCACCTCCTCCAATGTCCGCTCAACAGGACTGAAGTTTTTCCCGGCTGTGAAGGTCCTGACCTTCGAGCGCCTGATAGTGTCGATGACCGGGCAGTCCTCGGGACGGCAGAACTCTATAATGCCCCGCTCTTTCATCACCGGCCGCCACAGACGTTCTTTCAGCAGCCCGTCGCCGCCCTCGTCGGGGTAGGTGAAGCCGTGGAACATCAGCCCGAGCGGCATGCCGGGGTTTCCGTCATAGTCCCCGTCTCCTTCGCCGAAAACACAGGGCGCTATATAGCCCTGGCACTCGCGGGCGCCGAGATAGATGTCGCGCCGCCCGCCGCGTTCGAGCATCCGCTTTGCGATGAAAAAGTGCTTGTTCTCGTCGCGGTCCCCGGTGAGGTCGGGCCTGTTTTCGTTCCACTCGAAATGCGCCTTTATCTGGTACACCACGTTGACAAGGTATGTGTAGTACGAGAGGTCGTTGGTGCCGTCGTTGTAGCGTATCGGACGTATCCCCTTGCTCTCCGTCTCTATCGTGCGCATCACGCGCAGTTTGTCGGGGTACCAGATAAAGGTCGGTTTCCAGTAGCAGCTCTCGAGCACGCCCTTTATAGCCTCGTATGTCGGCACTGGGTAGCTGCACTTTTCGCCGCCGACGCGCGTTATCGGCTCGCTGAAGAGCGCGTAGCGGCCCCAGAGGCGCAGCTCGATCGAGTTTTTGAACCGCAAATCGTTTCCTCCTTTCTTTATGCGAACATATTGCCCAACGGGAGGGGGTCGAAGACGACGCCGGTCCCGTCGCTGTCATAGTAGTTTTCCTGCAGGATGTGCACTGCGCCATCGAGCGCCGCGTACACTGCGCTCCCGAGGCGCTCCAGCTCGCCCTGGCGGAGCTGGACGGTATATGCTTCTAGCTCTCGGAAGACCCCGGCGGACGGGCTGCCGGAGAGTAGTCCGGCAATGAGCTCTTTGCCCTTGCCATATGGCACGAGCACGCCGGTACCGCCGTCTTCTATGGCCTCAAAAACGCCTTCGGCCGTCCCAAAAGCCTGCCGCAGCTCAAAATCGCGCAACGTCCTGTTGTGCTCTCCGGCAAGAGCTTTCGATCCCTTTTCGTTTACAGACAGCAGGTCCACAAGGGATACGGATATGCCTTTGGCAGACTTGGTGTTATACATCATCTCATCGCGGCTGAAACGGGTCGAATACAGCAGCTTATAATATCTGTCCAGCGCTTCGGGGCTCAGGCAGTCAACGCCCGCGGGCAGGAGCGAGAGCAAGTCCAGGCAGGCCTTTTTGGCTTCGTCTATCTCCGGCAGCTTTGAGAGGTCTTCGTCCTGGAGATCGACCAGATACAGCGTCCCGAGCCCGCCCCCGCCGTGGCGGTGGCAGCGCCCGCCTGTCTGCACGGCGTTGACCAGGCCGGCCAGGGAGCGCACGGCGCAGTCGAAGTCCAGATCTACGCCGGCTTCGATCAGCTGGGTGCTGACACACACCACGCGGGCGCTCTTATCGTTGAGAAGCGCTTCGAGCTGCTTGATGAGCGCTTTCCTGTGGGCCGGGCAGAGCCGTGTGGTGAGGCAGAAAAGCTTCACATTCCTGTCAAGCCGCCCTTTGAGTTCGGCATGGAGCTTTATTGCCGACATCCTGGTGTTCAAAACAACAAGCGTGCTGCGGTGCTCGTCCGAGATCGCGCTTACAAATGTGGCGAGCTCAATGGTGCTCATGCCGCCGCCTTTACAGCCGTCAGTGTTGCATTCTATCCTGCGCAGGCGCTCGAACAGCGCAGGATAGTCGGGAATGATGTCGCTGCTTGCAGACAGCATCAGCGGATGCGCCAGCGCCTCCAGTTTGGGTTGGGTGGCGGTGCAGAGCACGACGACGCAGCCCAGCAGCTCGGCGAGCGTATTTACGGCAAAGTTAAAGAGGTATGTATGCCTGAGCGGCAGGGCCTGCACCTCGTCGAAAAGCAGCACCGAGCCGGCCAGGGCGGGGAGGCGGCGCGCATTCCGGCGCGGCGCAGCGAAGAGCGTGTCGAGCAGCTGCACCATAGTGCTGCAAATGACCGGCGCGCCCTCCCAACGGCTGCTCCTTGCGAGATATATGCCCTGCCCGGTGTCTGTGTCCGCAATGAAGTCGGAGTGGTGCTCGAGAACACAGTCATCGCCGAGAGCTTCCCGGATGCGCTGTGCGTTCTGCCCTGTGATAGACTTGTAAGGCGCAAAATAGAAGATATGCCGCGCGTTTATGCCCTGCGCCGCCTGCAGGCAAAACCGCAGCCCGGCGTAGGTCTTGCCCGCGCCGGTGGGGAGGCAGAGCCGGTAGATCCCGGGCGAAGCCCCGCGGCCGGCATCCCGGCAGCGCTCGGAGAGCTCGCGGCGCAGGGCGTCGATGGGGTGCTTTTCCGGAAGCGAAACGATGTGCGCCTCACCGCGGGCGGCAAGCTCGGCCCAGCGCGCCGAACGGGCCGCGCTGTCCGGCCGCTTCGGCAGCGGGATGCCGTCTGCGAAGCAGGCGGTATCTGTCCAGTCGGCGTCCACCAGCGCGCCGAACAGCAGCCGCTGTACAAAACCGCGCGCAAATTCGCGCTGGGCCCTGTCGGGAAAAAGGCGCTTCAAGTTCATGTGCAGCGCCTTCACCTCGGCGGCGGCCCCGTCGATAAGCGCCATTACTTCGGCCTCTGAGGCCACTTCGGAGAAGAAAGCTTTTACACTTTCAGCATACTGCTCTTTCGCATGGCCGCCTTCGGGGTGCAGGCGGCTTTTCCACGTCTCTTCGCCAAGGGGAGACACCACATCGCAGCGCCCGCTGTGGTGGCAGCCTATGGCCAGCGCGGCCATCTGAGCGGCCAGATACGCGCTTGAAGGTTTTCCCTGTACCGCTTCCATCAGCCAGCGCATCCCCGCCGCAGAGTGATCGAAGCGCTGGTCGGTCTCGCCGCGGATGCGCCGCTGAACGTTGGCTGCCCCCTTGCCCTGGTCGTGCAGCGATCCGGCTAAGCGGCCGAGCTTGCCCAGGCCGGCAATTGCGCAGCCCTCCTCACAGAGCGCGGCGACGTTTCGGCTGTGATCAAATAGCGACTGCATATCTTTGCCGTCCGGGTGTGAGTGAGCGACAAGCATGGCTATTCTCCTTTGTGAAAATGTTATTTAATAAATTATGGACATTATAACTGATCGTGGATAAAATGTCAAGAAAAACGTCAACGAAATTGAAGCCGTTGTATTTAACCCCGCGCAATGGTAAAATATCATAGCGTTGACATCAACGCGGTCGCTGCTGATAGCGTGGATAGAAATGTGAATATGTTCTTGAGAAACAAAAACGGCAGTCAGCATCAGCTGGCAGCCGTTTTTGTTTTTACCCTGTATTCTCCACGATCGCAACGCGCAAGGCAAATGTCTTGCGCTGAGGCGAGGCCAGGCAGATCACACCTCCACCTCCAGGCCGTCGTGGGCGGGGATGAGGCCGCGGGGGGCGCAGTAGCGCTCCAGCTCGGACTGCGTTACGCAGCCGTTGTGGCTGAAATGGCTGAGGATGCAGCGCGTGCCCGGCCCGGCGCTGCCCAGCTCGCGCAGGCGGGCGAGGAAGCGCTCCGCTTCGCCGAGGCCCATGTGGTTTTCGCTGCTGGGGAAACGGCCCGTGGTGGCGTCCAGGCTCACGACGTCGAAGCGCTGGGCGGCCAGCAGCCGCCAGGACTCCGGCGGGAGGCGGATGCCTGTGTCGTGCGCGTAGAGCAGCGTCTTGCCGCCCTTTTTGCAGATGTAGATGAGGCACTCCTCGGCCGGGTCGTGGTCTGCGGGCACGGCCGTGATCTCCCACTCGCCGCGGCGCACGCTCTCGCCGCCGCGGATGACGTGGACGCGCACAAAGCGCGCCATATCCCGCTCGCAGGCTTCGTTGGGGCAGAGCTCGCGCCGGTAACTCGCGAGCACGGCCTCGTTGCCGTAGACGTCCAGCAGGCCCTCCGCACCGTGCTGATAGATGTCCAGGCGCTCGGAGAGCCCGGCGGGATACCAGTGGTCGGAGTGGCTGTGCGTGACGAGCAGGGTGTGGAGCCTGCCCAGATAGAGCCCGTGTAGCAGGCAGTGGTAGTAGGTGTCCGGCGGGAAGTCGATGAGCAGTTCGCCGTCCACGAGCAGCTGCGCGCGCGAGCGCACTTCGCGCCCGCCCACGCGGCGGGCGTTCTCGCAGATGGCGCAGTTGCAAAAGGAGGCGGGCAGCCCCTCCGCCGCCGCCGTGCCCAGGTAAAGCAGTTTCATGTGTGTGGCCTCCCTGCAGGGGTCGCGCCTTCGCGCGCCAGGGACATCGTACCACTATCCGGCGCGCAATGCAACGGCATTGGGCGCTGGGGGCGGCGAAAAAAACCGCCCCCAGCGAGAGACTCGCCAGGAGCGGAAAAAAGGGGCAATGTGAAGCGTTGTTCGCCTTGTTGGATATATGATACCACAGCCGAGACGGAGTTGCAAGTAAAATTTGCGTATGCCCCGCAAATTGGGGGGATATAAAAAACGCCCCGGGGGACGGGGCGTTGGGCGCGGCTGTGGAGCGGCCGCGCCCTTTGCGGGGGGGAAATGGGGAAGGGTAGAGTAAATATCGATCCTGTCAGTCCGCGGCCGCGCTGTACTCCGCCGAGCGGCGGACGCCGGCCACAGTGGCCACGGCCATCACCAGCGCGAGCACCATGAAGGCGATCCAGGCCGGAGCGTAGGAGCCGCTGCCGTCGAACACCTTGGCCGCGACAACGGGGCCCACAGCCACGCCCACGCCGTAAAAGAGGCTCAAAAGGCCGTAGATGACCGAGTAATTGCGCCGGCCCACGACCAGCATCGTCAGATAGGGCGGCGTGACCGTGGTCATCGAGCACACGAGCCCGAAGAAGGCGCCAAAGGCGATGGCCAGGCCCGTGCCGCCGGCCTTGAGGCTGCAGCCGGCCGCCAGCAGGAAGAGCACCGTGCAGTAGGCAGTGCCGAATTTGACGCCCTTTTTGTCATACACGGCGCCCAGCACGACCTTGCCCACGATCTGGATGCCCATCACCAGCGTGAAGACGTTGGTGGAAAAGCCCTCGCTGTGGCCCAGCTCGTCCTGCATGTAGATGCTGAAGTTGTTCTGCATCCCCATGTTGATGAAGCCGATGATGAACATGCTGGCGGCCAGCAGCCAGAACGAGCCGGTCTTGAGGAATTTACCGGCGCTGATGCCCGTGAGCGGCGCGGAGGCGGCCTTGTCGCCGCTCTTCACGCCCAGGGGCAGCAGGCCCTTTTCCTGCGGCGTCTCGCGCACGAGGAAGATGGAGGTCGGTATCAGTATCACGGCGGCGATGACGCCCAGCACGGTGTAGCCCATGCGCCAGCCGGCGGAGTCCACCACCGCCTGCGTCACCTGCACGAGCACCATGCCGCCGGCCACGCTGCCGGTGAAGGCGATGCCCGTGGCGGTGCCCTTTTTCTCGCTGAACCAGTTGTTGATGAGCGCGCCGCAGGGTATCAGCGACACGCCGCTCATGCCCAGGCCGACGAGCAGCGAGACAAGGTAAAAGGCCGGCAGGCTGTGGCAGAAGCGGTAGAGGAAAAAGCCCGCGGCCGTCGCCACGGCGTAAATAGGCATGGCCACGCGCATGGTGGCCCGGGCCATCACCTTGCCCACCACCGCGCCGCCGATGAGCGCCGCGAGGGAGACGATGGTGCCGATGAGCTGTACGTCGCCGGCGTCCCAGCCGTACTCGGCCCTCAGCTCGACGGTGAAAACGTTGAAGCAGTTGATGACGATGCCGATGGAAGCGGCCATCATCAGGAAACAGGCGATGACGATCACCCAGTGGTAAGTGAAGCGCTTTTCTTTCATTTTTTACTCCCCTTGTTGTCCAGTTTAGTGGGCGTTTTGGGCCGCTCCCGGGCAGGGACGGCGCAGTGTGCGTTGGGTCCTGTGCTGCGGGGTGGTCAGCGCCGGACCGCTGTGCGGCCCGGCGCCGGGGTCTGGAAAGGAAATGAGCGTCGCTTTATTCGGTCATGGAGCGGTATTCGCGCGCCCTGCGGGTGGAGAGCACCGTGGTGAAGGCGGCGATGACCATCAGCACGGCGAAGGCGATCCATGCGCCGTTGAAGGAACCGGTGACGTCGAACACGCGGGCGGCCACCACGGCGCCCACGGCCACGCCGATGTTGAAGAACATGTTCACCACGCCGAAGATGCCGGCGTAGCTCTTGCGGCCGACGATGAGGGCCGTCAGGTAAGGCGGGGTGACGGTGGTCATGGAGCCCAGCAGGCCGAATATGACGCCGAAGCAGACGGCCATCACAGCGTTGCCGCTGGCCACGGCGAAGGCCGTGGTGGCTATGACCAGCACGGTGTTGTAGACGGTGCCGGCCTTGATGCCCTTCTTGTCATATATGCGGCCGAGGATGAGCTTGCCCAGGATCTGCACGAGCATCACCAGGCTGTAGACCATGGAGGCGAAATCCTCGCTGTGGCCGTGCTCGTTCTGCAGGCAGATGGCGAAATTGCGCTGGATGCCCATGTTGGTGAAGCCGACGACGAACACCGTGAAGGCCAGCAGCCAGAACGTGCCGGTGCGGAAGAACCGCTTGGCGCTGATGCCGGTGACGACGGGGCAGGCGCCGCCGGCGGCGTTTTCGCTGCCCAGCGGGCAGAGGCCCTTTTCCTCCGGGCGGGCGCGCACGACGAACATGGAGATGGGCAGCATCAGCACGGCGCAGACGGCGGCGAGCACATAGTGCGTCACGCGCCAGTCATAGACCTTCATCAGGGCGGTGGCCACCTGCACGAACAGGATGCCGCCGACCACGCTGCCGGTGAAGGCGATGCCGCTCATGGTGCCCTTTTTCTCCATCGAGAACCAGTTGTTGACGAGGACGCCGGAGGGGATGGTGGAGATCTCCGCCATGCCCAGGCCGCAGACGAAGTTGCTGGCGCAGAGCGTGAGCATGGTGCTGGCCGCGCCGCGCAGCGCAAAGCCGCCGCACATGAGGATGGTGCCGACGGTCATCGTCCTGCGTATGCCGAAGCGGGACATCAGCTTGCCCACGAAAAGGCCGGCGACCATGTTGGCAAGGGTGCTGACGAGCGAGATGAGCTGTACCTGCGTGGCGGTGATGCCCAGGTCCTCGATCATGGCCGGGCTGATGATGGTGAAGGTGTTCACCGTGATGCCCACGGTGGCGGCCATCATGATGAAACAGGCGATGATTATCACATAGTGGTAAGTGAAGCGCTTCTCTTTCAAATCTCTCCCTCTCTCTAGCCTGTGGGGCGGCCGAAGGGCCGCCCCGCTTTCTCTTTTTCCTTATCTCTGCGCGGCGGCGATGCCCCGCTTGAGCGCTTCGGCGTTCATGGCGCGCACGGCGTCCGACTTCTTGGCGAACTTGAGGTCCAGGCTGCGCTGGAACTCCTCCGGCGTCACCAGGCCCGTGAGGGCGATGAGCGCGCCGATGACGATCACGTTGGCCACGCGCGGCGAGCCGACCTCCAGCGCCAGGGCGTCCGCCGGGATGCCGATGGCGGTGATGTCCGTGCGCTCGATGGGCACGGTGACGAGCGTGCTGTCATAGAGCAGGGTGCCGCCCGGCTCCAGCTCGCCGATGAACTTCTTATAGGCGGTGTTGTTCATGGCCACCAGCACGCCGCCGCTGCCCGCCATCGGGGAGACGATCTCCTCCGTGTCGATGACGACGGTGCACTTGGCGCTGCCGCCGCGCTGCTCGGGGCCGTAGCTGGGCATATAGGCCGCGTGGCGGCCGCTCTCCACGGCGCTCTGGGCGAGCATGATGCCCATGCTCATAACGCCCTGGCCGCCGGAGCCGGTGAATATGATAGCGTTTTTCATACTGGGCTCACACTCCCTTCTCAACGTCGCGGAACACGCCGAGCGGGAAGGCCGGGATCGTGTTCTCCTCCATGAACTTCAGCGTGTCGAGCGGCGCCATGCCCCAGTTGGTGGGGCAGTTGGTGAGCAGCTCGACGAAGCTGAACGCCTTGCCCTCCAGCTGGTAGCGGAAGGCCGTCATGATGCTCTCCTTGGCCTTGCGGATGTTGGCCGGGGTGTTGAGCGCGCAGCGGGCGATGTAGCTGGGGGCCTTGAGCGTGCTCAGTATCTCGCACATGTTGGTGGGGTAGCCGTCCACCAGGGCGTCGCGCCCTTTGGGCGTGGTGGTGGACTTCTGGCCCACGAGGGTGGTGGGGGCCATCTGGCCGCCGGTCATGCCGTAGGTGGAGTTGTTGGCGAACACTACCGTGAAGTGCTCGCCGCGGTTGGCCGCGCACATGATCTCCGCCAGGCCGATGCTTGCAAGGTCGCCGTCGCCCTGGTAGGCGAACACAAAGGTGTCGGGCTGGGTGCGCTTGATGCCGGTGGCCACGGCGGGCGCGCGGCCGTGCGCGCAGCTCACCATGTCCATATCCCAGAAGCGCAGTCCCATGGTGGAGCAGCCGACGGACATGACGACGACGGTCTTGTTTTTCAGTCCCAGCTCGTCGATGCACTGGCCGACCAGCTTGTTGGCCATGGAGTGCAGGCAGCCGGGGCAGAAGGTGTTGGGGATCGGTTTGAGGCACGAGGGCCTGAGGATCTCCTTGCTCATTTGTTCAGACCTCCTATCAGCGCCTTGATGGCGGCGGTCGTCTCCTCGTTCTTGAGGGTGATGCCGCCGGAGTGGCCGAATTGCAGTATGGGAGCGCGCTCCATGACCTGGAGGGCGATGTCCTCCATCATCTGGCAGGGGATGGCCATCTCCACGTCGATGATGGCCTTCACGCGGCTGTAGTCGAGGTCGTGCAGCACTTTCTTGGGGAAGGGGTAGAGCGTGATGGGGCGGATGAGGCCGATCTTCAGCCCCTCTTTCCGCAGCTCGTTGATGGCGTATTTGCAGATGCGGGCGCTGGTGCCGTAGGCCACGCAGACGTACTCCGCGTCGTCGAGCATATACTCTTCCCACTTCACGTCGTTGGCGGCCCAGCCCTTCTGCAGCATGGCCGCGCGCTTGTTGAGCAGTTCGACGACCTCCTCGTCGGCGATGGAGGAGATGAGCCGCGGCTCGCGCGCTTCGTCCGTGAAATTGCCGAGGGCCCAGTCCGGGCGGCGGGGCAGCTCCTTCATCGGCGGCAGCTCCACTTCCTCCATCACGGAGCCCAGGCAGCCGTCCATCAGGATGAACACGGGGTTGCGGTCGCGCTCGGCGAGCTCGAAGCTGTCATACACCAGGTCTACGGCCTCCTGCACGGTGTGCGGGGCCTCCACGATCAGGCGGAAGCCGCCGTGGCCGAGGGCCTTGGTGGCCTGCAGGTAGTCCTGCTGGGCGGGCTGGATGCTGCCCAGGCCAGGGCCGCCGCGGCTCACATTGATTATCACGGCGGGGAGCATGGCGCCGGAAAGATAGCTTATTCCCTCGCTCTTCAGGCTTATGCCCGGGCCGGAGGAGCCGGTCATGGCCCTCACGCCGCTGGTGGCGGCGCCGTATACCATGTTGATGGACGCGACCTCGCTCTCGCCCTGGATGAACACGCCGCCGACTTCCGGCAGGCGTGCGGAGAGATACTCGGGTATCTCGCTCTGCGGGGTGATGGGATAGCCGGCGAAGAAGCGGCAGCCGCCGCGCACAGCGGCCTCGGCCACGGCCTCGTTGCCCTTCATCAGTATCTTAGCCATTGTTGTCCTCCTCTCTCAGCTCCAGCGCCGCGTCGGGACAGACGGTGGCGCAGATGCCGCAGGCTATGCACTTCTCCTCGTCCACGACGGGGTAAAACACGCCCAGCACGTTGCGCTCCTTGCCGAAGCTCAGGGCCTTTTTCGGGCAGTAGTGCACGCAGTAGCCGCAGCTTTTGCAGTACTGGCTGAGAACCTTTACTCTCATTGCCTTTCCTCCTCCTTAGATCAACATACCGGCCTGCTTGGCTTCGTAGGTCAGTTTATCGCGGAAATCCGGGTGCGCGATGGCTATCAGGCGCTTCGCGCGCACGTCGAGCGGCTCGTTGCGCAGGTCCGCCACGCCGTATTCGGTGACGATGTACTGCACGTCCGCCCGGGGGGTGGTGACGACGCTGCCCAGCGGCAGCACGGCGGAGATCTTGCTCTTTACCTCGCCGGACTTGGTGGTGAGCGTGCTCGGGAGCGCAAGGAAGCTCATGCCGCCGCGGCTCCAGTTGGCCCCGCGCACGAAGTCGGCCTGGCCGCCGGTGCCGGAGAACTGGCGAGGGCCGATGCTCTCGGCGCAGACCTGGCCCATCAGGTCCACCTGCATGGCGCCGTTGATGGAGATCATGTTGTCGTTCTGGGCGATCACGCGCGGGTCGTTGACGAACTCAAAGGGGCGCGCCTCGATATCCGGGTTGTGATCCATGAAATCGTACATCTCCTGCGAGCCGAGGGAGAAACCGAGCACGGTCTTGCCCGGCAGCAGGGTCTTTTTCGAGTTGTTGGCCGCGCCGCACTTGAGCAGGTCCACCAGGGCGTTGACGAACATCTCCGTATGTATGCCGAGGTCGCGCTTCTCCTTGAGGAAGCCGCCGATGGCGCTGGCCACGCCGCCGATGCCGAGCTGGATGGTGGCGCCGTCCGGTACGCGCTCCACGATGTGGCCGGCGATCTTCACTTCGGCCTCGCTGGGCTCCGCGCTGGGCAGGACGGGCAGGTCCTCCTCCGCCTCCACCAGCCAGGTGACGCGCTCGGCGGGTATCACGGCCCCCTGGCCGTGGACATAGGGCATCTTCCGGTTGACCTGCACGATGACGGTGTCGTAGTAGTCGAGCATGTCCCCGCCCATGGGCGAGGGGCCGAGGGAGATGAGCCCGTTTTCGTCCGGTTCCGTGCCGGCCATCAGCAGCACGTTGCCGCGGTGCGTCCGGCAGCGGTCGCGTGTGGTCTGCGAGAGGTGTATGGGCTGATAGGGGAAGTGGGAGCCGTGGGCGACGAACGCCCTCTCGATGGGGCCGAAAAAGAAGCTCTTGACGTTGAGGTGGCCGTTGAAGGGGGGCATGCCCATCTTATAGGGCTTGAAGCCCGCGCCGTAGTAGAACTCGACATCCTCCAGGTGGCCCAGCGAGTAGTCCGCCAGGGCGTCCAGCAGCTTATAGGGCACGCCGGTGGCGATGCCGGCGGCCAGGGTGTCGCCGCTTTTTATCTTCCGCACCGCCTCGTCCATGCTGACGAGTTTCGACGCGTACTTTTCTCTCCAGCCCATTGCTCAGCCCTCGTACTGCTTGTCGTAGTTGGCCTGCATGCAGAGCACCTGCTTGGTGATGAAGTCGCAGGCGGGGGTGGGGATGCCGAGCTGCTTGCCATACTCGGCGACGGCGCCGTTGAGCGTCATGATCTCCGTCTGGCGCTTGAACATCAGCATGTCCTGGGCCATGGAGGGGTAATAATCGACGATGCCGCTGCCGCCGGACTGCTTGACGCCCATCATGAAGGCCTTGGGGTCCATCGGGCAGCCCTTGGCCGTGGCCACGGCGCAGCACTCGCTGACGACCTGGATGACCATGGCGAGGCCGTTGGGGTCGGAGAGCAGATCCTTCACCTTCAGGCGGGTGAGGGCGCAGAGCGGGTTGAACGTGGAGTTGACGACGATCTTGGTCCACAGGGCGGGGCGCACGTCCTCCCAGAACTTGGCCGGGCAGCCGCCGTCGATGAAGCACTTCTCCAGGTGCTTGCCGGCCGCTTCCGTGAGGGGGTTGTTCTCCATGGCGCCGAAGTTCATCTGTATCTCGCCCGCGCCGGGGGAGGAGATGCACTTGCCGGGGCCGTCGAGTGCGGTGCCGAGGACGCCGGAGCCATAAATCACCCTTCCGGGGCCAACGGCGGCGGCGAGCTTGTCTTCGTTGCCGAGGCCGTTGAGCAGGCTGACGAGCACGGTGTCCTCGCCGATGCAGGGCTTGGCCGTCTCGATGGCGCTCTCCAGCTGGGTGGCCTTGGTCATGAAGATGACGATGTCCATCTTGCCGATGCTGTCGGCGTTGTAGGCCGTCTTGAAGCCCGTGACCTGGTATTCCTGGTCGGGATAGATGACGAAGGTGAGGCCGTCGCGGGCGATCTTGTCCATGTGCTCCTTGTAGGGATCGACGAGCGTCAGCTCGGCGCCGCCGCGCCTCAGGTAGCCGGCGAACACGCTGCCCGCCGCGCCGGAGCCTATCATTGCTATCTTCATGTCTCTTCCTCCATTTTGTGATTTTGGGGCGGTCCCCCGCGCCCGATACTGTGTAAAACTTAGCACAACACTGGTGAAACAGTCCAATTCAGCAAGACTTTGCGGGGCGCACGCTGTGAAAATACACCAAGTGATACGATTGCGCCGCTTTCGCGGCGGAATCGTACCCGCCGCGAAAGGATTTGAGCGCTCAAACCGTCAAAGCGCGCAAAAAAGCGGCATCCCCGTGTGCATTTCGGGGATGTCGCCAAAAATATGTACCGGTTTTAGGACGTTTTAACGGGCGGCCCTGCCGGAGAGGCGGCTGCGGTTCTGCAGGCAGGAGTTGGCGCAGAAGTCGATGTGCTTGTCCATAGCCTTACGCGCCAGCTCGGGGAAGCCGAACTTGACGGCGCGGTAGATGGCCATGTGCTGGCTGCCAAGCAGCAGCAGGTTGTCCGGCTCGCGTTCGTTGACCAGGAACTGGTTGGTGCGGATGGAGAGGTACTCCACCGTCTTGCCGATGGCCTCGTACATGCTCAGCAGGTAGTCGTTGCGCGTGGAGCGCACGAGCAGGCCGTGGAAATCCATGTCCAGGCGGGCGGTGATGCCGATGTCCGGGTGCGGGTTCTCCGGGACGCTGACAAAGTCGCGCAGCGCGCGCTGGAAGCCCTCCGCCAGCCGGCCGAGCTCATTGAGGTCCACGCGCCAGTTCTTCTCCGCGCAGATGGCGGCCGCCATGCCCTCCACGCTCTTGCGGGCCACGAAGAGGTCGGCGATGGAGCTGTCGTCGATGTCAAAGACGTAATAGTTGAAGTATTTCCCGTCGCCCTTCTGCTCGGCGCGCACCAGGCCGCGGGTGCAGAGCTGGTCGATGGCCTCGCGCACGGGCGTGGCGCTCACCTCCAGCTCGCCGGCCAGCTTGGCCACGTTCAGCCGCGCGCCGGGCCGCAGCTCGGAGCTGAGGATGGCGCCTTCGAGGATGGTAAAGACGATGCTGCTGAGCTTTTCAAAGGGGTTCCTTTCCAGCGCGCTGCGCACGGCCTCGGAACAGATGCTCCTGTCCTGCATGCGGCCTGACCTCCCTGTAGACAGTAGTCAACAGATTATAACACGTTCCCCGGGGAAAGACAATCGCTCTTTGAGCGTTCAAAAGCGGAAATAACTCTCGACAGGGCGGGCGCGTTTCTGGTATGCTGTAGCTGGGCGCAGCTGCGCCACGGGAGGGGCTAATGAACGTATTTGATATCATCGGCCCGGTGATGATCGGGCCTTCCAGCTCGCACACGGCGGGGGCCGTGCGCCTGGGGCGCATCGCGCGCCGGCTGCTGGGGGAAGAGGCGGTGCGCGCGGAGATATCGCTCTCCGGCTCCTTCGCGGAGACCTACCGCGGCCACGGCACGGACAAGGCCCTGGTGGCGGGCATCATGGGGCTGCACTCCGACGACGGGCGCATCCGCCATTCGCTGGAGCTGGCGCGCGATGCGGGCCTGGAAGTGGCCATCCGCGAGGTGAGCATACCCGGCGCGCACCCCAACACGGCGCGGCTGGAGCTGACGGGCCGCTCCGGGCGGCGCGCGGCGGTGCAGGGCGCGAGCGTGGGCGGCGGCAATGTGCTGATAACGTCCATCAACGGCATGGACGTGGCCTTCACCGGGCAGTACAACACTATCCTCGTGCGCCACCTGGACAAGCCGGGCGCCATCGCCGCCGTGACGCAGTTCATGGCCGGCTCGGGCGTGAACATCGGCAATTTCCGCCTCTCCCGCGAGCGGCGCGGGGGCGAGGCGCTGATGACCATCGAGGTGGACGGGGACGTGTCCGACGCGCTGATGGAGGAGCTGCGCGCGCTGCCGCCCGTGCAGCAGGCCGTGCTCATCCGGGCCATGATGTGAGGAGGTGCGCCATGCTTGAATATAAAACGGTGTCCGCGCTCTGCCGCGCGGCGGAGGAGAGCGGCTCGGCCATCTCCGCGCTGGTGCTGGCCGACCAGGCCGAGCAGCTGGAGCTGGACGCATCTGAGGTCTACGCGCGCATGGAGCGGCGGCTGTCGGTGATGGAGGAGGCCATAAAGACGGGCCTTGACGGCGCGCTGCGCTCCGCTTCCGGCCTCACGGGCGGGGACGCCGCGCGCATGTGGGGCTACGCCGCCGGCGGCGGCATCTGCGGCGGCTTCGTGGGGCGCTCCATCGCCCGCGCGCTGGCCGTGAGCGAGAACAACGCCGCCATGGGGCGCATCGTGGCCGCGCCCACGGCGGGCTCCTGCGGGATATTGCCGGGGACGGTGGCGTCCCTGCTGGCGGAGGGCAGGTGTACGCGCGAAGCGGCGGTGATGAGCCTCTTCACGGCCGGGGCCTTCGGCATGGTGATCGCCCAACGCGCGACCATCGCCGGGGCGGAGGGCGGCTGCCAGGCCGAGTGCGGCAGCGCCTCCGCCATGGCGGCGGCGGCCCTGGCGGAGCTGATGGGCGGCTCGCCGGGGCAGTGCGCGGAGGCCTGCGCCATGGCCATCAAGAGCCAGCTGGGGCTGGTGTGCGACCCGGTGGCGGGGCTGGTGGAGATACCCTGCATCAAGCGCAACGCCTCCGGCGTGATGATCGCCTTCGCCGCGGCGGAGATGGCCCTGGCGGGCATCAAAAGCAAGATCCCCGCCGACGAGTGCATAGACGCCATGCGCGCCGTGGGCGAGAGCCTGCCCAGCTCGCTGCGCGAGACGGCCCGCGGCGGCCTGGCCGTCACCCCCACGGGCGAGCTGCTGCGCCGGCAGGTGTTCGGCGAGCGGGAAAAATAGGCCAGAAAGCGCAAAAATATCCCCCGGCGGGGCTCCGCCGGGGGATATTTCAGTTCGTCTGGCCGGGCTCGGGGAAGGAATCGCGGAAGGCGACCTCCGGCTGGAGGACGATGTGCGCCTTCGGGTCGCCGCGGCGGGAAATGAGGTTGAGGCAGAGCTTCAGCGCCTCCGACGCCACGCTCTGCATCTTCAGGTCGATGGTGCTGAGCGAGGGCGAGGTGAAACGGCAGAGGCTGGCGGGGCCGGCGGTGGTGGTCAGCAGCAGCGTGTCCCGCCCCACGGCCACGCCGAATTCGTTCAGCGCGGCCAGCAGCCCGCGGGCGATCTCCTCCTGGTTGCAGAAGATGGCGCGGCTGACGAGCTTTTTCTGCACCAGCTTGATGCCCAGCTCATAGCCGCTCTCGGCGCTGGCCTCGCAGAAATAGGCGCTGTTCTCCGCCGACAGCCCCAGCTCCGCCCAGCGGCCGGCAAAGGCGTCCTTGCGGGCGTTGGTGGCCACGTGGAACTGGTGCTCCCAGACGGTGGCGACCGTCTGCGGGCGGACGGCGGCGATCAGCTCGCAGGCGCGGCGGCCGGCGGCGCGGTGGTCGATGGTGACGCAGGGGTAGCCCGGCAGCGTGCGGTTGACGAGCACCGTGGGCGTGAGGAAGCTGCTGCCCGAGAGGAACTCCATGTCGCTCTGCGAGGCGCCTGCTATCAGCTGGCCGGCGTAGAGCTGCGAGGAGAGCGCGTCGCGCCGCTCCGGCAGCGTGCCCGGCTGGTAGAACTGGATGTTGACCTCCAGCGGCTCGGAGAGGAGCTGCGTCACCTGGTTGACGGCGCGCATGATGGCGATCATCGGCTGCTCGAAATAACGCCAGGGCCAGTAGAGGGCAACGCTCAGCTGCTGCGGGCTGTCCGTGCTCAGGCGCTTGGCGTTGGTGTTGGGGCGGTAATTGAGCGCCTCCGCCGCGGCGAGTATCTTTTCCTGTGTGGCCTTGGAGATGCGCCGCTCGTCCCCGCGGCCGTTGAGCACGTAAGAGACGGTGGCGGCCGAGGTCTGGCACAGTTTGGCGATGTCGTAGATGGTGGCCATGGCAGCTCCTTAAAAATGTCGGTATTTGCGGCCGCCCCCGGCGGCCGACATTTATCATACGCCCAAAAGCGGTGAAAAGTCAATGCCGGCTTTCACTTTTGGCGCGGAAGCACAACGCGGGCTGCGGTGGTCAGCCGCAGCCCGCGCCGTGTCAAAATGTGAAAGGAGAGAAAGGGTAAAAGCGTTTTCAGTCCTGCGTCTCCCACGCCAGGCCGAAGCGGTACCACTTGTGGTGCTCCAGCTGCATCATGGCGGCGGTGGGGACGCGCTCTTTTATCACCTGCGCGAAGCGGCCGACGAAGGCCTCCGCGCTGAACTGGCCGTCCACCAGATAGGCCTCCTTGGCCTCCGGCGGGAGCATCTGGTCGATGAGCTCCGGGCGCGAGCGCAGCAGCGGCTCGGTGAGGTCGTGGTGGTGCGGGACGACCACCTTCGCGCCGATGGCCTGCACCAGCCCGGCGAAGACCTCGGGGTCCTGCTTGGGGCTGAGGTGCATGCAGGCGACGTCCGGGCGCAGGCCGGCGAAGCGGTACTTCTGGTCGGGCGTGGTCTGGCCGGCCCAGACGAGCACGCGCGTGCCGTCCGCGGCGGTGATAAGGTAGTTTTGCAGTTCCATGGAGCCATACCAGCCGGTGAGGCTGTCGAGCGAGCTCACGTCGCTGTCGAACTCCGCCGGGCGGTAGACGCCGCGGGCGTTTTCCGTGTGGCGGCCGGCGTAGACGTTTATCTTCACGTCGTCGAACTGGTACTCCTCGCCGGGGCGTACGCGGTAGACGTTCGTCAGGCTGACGCGCTGCTCGCGGCAGAGGGCGTCCACGGAGAGGTCGCCCACGAAGAGGCGGGCCTTGGGGAACTTTGCGAGGATGGCGGCTATGTCCTGCGCGTGGTCGAAGTGGACGTGCGAGAGCAGGATATAGTCCGCGCGCTCGATCTTTTCAAGCGGGAAGGGATAGACGTCCGAGCTGTCCAGCCAGGGGTCCACCAGCAGGTGGGCCCCGCCGGGCAGTACCATCTCGAAGCCGGCCGTGTTCAGCCAGCGGACGCGGACGCCGTTGTCGAGCATGGTCGCCATATGCTATACCTTCCTGCGCTGTCAGACGAGCATCGGGATGAGGACGCCGAGCACCAGCAGGGCCAGCGCGCCGCCGAGGCGGGTGGAGATGCTGGCGAACGGGAACAGGTCCATGCGCTTGGAGACCTGGCAGTTGACGAGGTCGCCGGTGCCGCCGATGTCGCAGGAGCAGCAGCCGATGGAGATGGCGCTCTCGATGGGGTACATACCGAACAGGCGGCCGAAGATGCCGGCGGCGATGACGAAGGTGAGGATGACGCAGGTGACCATGAGGAAGAACTTGATGCTCATGGCGTCGGCCAGGACGGTGAGGTCGATGGCGGTGATGCCGACGCAGACCATCATCGCCGGCAGGAAGAGGCCGGTGACCAGGTCGGAGGCCCAGGCCAGGCAGTCGATGATGCGCTGGGGCACGATGTTGACGATCTTGATGACGATGCAGAGGATGATCAGCCAGACGATGTAGTTGAGGTTGATGAAAGAGGACGTCAGGTTGGCGATGACGTTGGATACGGCGAAGAGCACCGCGCCGAAGAACACGCCGGTGAACAGGGAGCTGATCTTGCCGTCGAACTTGGCGTGCTCGGTGTTGACCTCGATCTGCTTGCCGGTGCGGACCAGGTTGCCGTTGCCGGTCCAGCTGGGCTTCACGCGGCCGACGGCGTCGAGGACGCCGGAGAGCACGATGGCTTCCACGTTGGCCAGGGACATGGCCGCGACCATGATGCCGATGAGGGCGTCGCCGTCCACGCCGGCCTCGTTGAGCATGGCGGGTATGCTGACCAGCGGGCCGCTGGAGCCGCCGGAGAAGATGGGGAAGGAGTAGACGACCAGGGAGTTGAAGAGGTCGTAGCCCAGCAGGGGGCCGACCAGGCAGGCCACGCCGATGGTGGCGAACATGGAGAGTATCAGCACGGGGATGTAGCGCAGTATGGCCTTCATCAGCAGCTTGCGGTCAAGCCGGCCGAGCACCGCGCCGCACATCAGCATGGCGATGTTGGTGGGGTTCAGCACGTTGTCGCGCAGCTCGGTGATGTCCGCCTGCATCTCGGGGGTGATGTAGCCCACGAGCACGAGGACGGAGGGCCCGAAGATGGTCAGCAGGGGGCCGAAGCCGACGTATTTGCCGAGGAAGGGCGTGTGGTCGCCGATCCAGCGCAGGGGCAGGGCGATGGACAGCAGGAAGATGAACAGCGTGAAGTAGCTGTTGCCGAGCCAGCCGAAGCCCATGCTCACCCAGAGGATGACGCAGATGACGGCGTACATGGCGAGAGGGATGCCCATGAACTGGAAGTCCCTCAGCGCCGGAAGGCGCGATTGTTTGTTCTCACTCATGTTTGATTCTCCTTTTCTCTAAAAAAGGCGGCCCCCCGGCCGCCCGGGATCACTTGGCTTCTTCCTCCAGCTCCTCAAAGAGCTCGGCGGCGGGGATGACGGCGGAGACGCCGCAGATGAGCAGGGCCAGGCGCAGGGCCTCGCCCACTTCCTGGATGGTGGCGCCCTCGGCGACGGCCTTTTTGCCATGCACCAGGATGGTGGTGCTCACGCCGCGGGTGCAGCCCAGGAGCATTATCATCAGCTCGCGGTACTTTTTGGGGATGACGTTGTCGCCGCGGTTGCAACTGACGAAATCGTTCATGAAAGCCTTCAGCAGCTGCGGGTCGTTGGCCAGCTTGCGGTGGAAGGGCAGCAGCTCGCCGCCGCGGATCTCCTTCAGCTCGGCCATGACCTCCCGGGACTGGGCGATCATGCTCTCATCGGTCTGTTTCATACATTAGTCCTTCCTTTCGATCGAATATCTCACGCGGCAGGCGTCGCCTGCGCGCCGCTTTTCCAGATAGGGCCGGGCGACGGCGGGGAACAGGGCGTACATCAGCACTTCCTCGTCGTTCGCCGCCAGGGAGCCGATCTCCGCTTTGGCCTTTTCCCACTCGGGGGGGATGAGGTCCGCCGGGCGGCAGGTGATGGGCTCCTCGCCGCCGATGATCTTCCGCTGTATCTCCGCGTCCACGGGCGCGGGGAACTGGCCGTACTCGCCGCGCATGTAGGCGCGGCTCTCCTTGGGCACGATCTTGTAGCGCTCGCCCTGGATGACGTTCATCGTCGCCTGCGTGCCGACGATCTGGCTGAACGGCGTCCCCAGCGGGGGATAGCCGAACTCCTCGTGCACGCGGGAGACCTCCGCGAGCACCTCCGGCAGGCGGTCGTAAGCGTGCATCTCGCGCAGCTGGCTCTCCATGTTGGAGAGCATCCCGCCGGGGATCTGGTGCTGCAGCACGGAGGTGTCCACGCCGGTGAACTTGCTCTGGTACTGGCCGTATTTGGCCTTTATCTCCTTGAGCTGGCCGTTGATCTCCGCGATCAGGCCCATGTCCATCTCCGCGGCGTAGGGCGTGCCGGAAAAGGCGATCAGCATGCTCTCCAGCGGCGGGTGGGCCGTGCCCAGGCAGAAGGCGGAGAAGTCCGTGTCGATGACCTCCGCGCCCGCGCGGACGGCCTCCCAGTAGCAGAGGTCGGCCATGCCGCCGGTGCTGTGCGCGTGGAAGTGGATAGGCACGTCCACGGCCTTTTTCAGCGCGCGCACGGTGAGGAAGGTGGACACGGGGTCCTTCATGCCGGCCATGTCCTCCAGGTGGATGGCCGAGGCGCCCATGTCCACGAAACGCTTCGCCACGTCGCAGTAGAGCGCGTCGTCGTGCGCGGGGCTGGTGGTGTAGAGCAGGTTGCACTCCACCCGCTTGCCGCACTTGAGGGCGGCCTCCATGGCCGTGCGGCAGTTGCGCGTGTCCATCAGACCGTCAAAAATGAGGAAAATGTCGAGCCCGGCCTCCGCCGCGGCCTCCACGAAGCGCGTGACGACGCCGTCCGCGTACTGGCGGTAGCCGACGATGTTCTGCCCGCGCAGCAGCATCCGCAGCGGGGTGTTGGGCGCGGCCTTTTTCGCCAGGCGCAGGCGGTCGAAGGGGTTCTCGCCGAGGAAGCGCAGCGCCGCGTCAAAGGTGGCGCCGCCCCACATCTCGATGCTGTCAAAGCCGAGAGCGTCCATCTTGCCCAGCACGCTGACCACGTCCTGCGTCGTCATGCGCGTGGCGATCTGGGACTGCTGGCCGTCGCGCAGGTCCACGCTGCAAAAGCGCACGGGACGGGCGGGCGCGCGGTAGCCGAGGTATTCTTCCATCTGCTCGCTGCTGTATCTGCCGGCGGGCTGCTTCATCATACCGCTCCTTTCAATTAAAGGGAAGGCGCAGTCGCGCCTTAGTTAAGCGATTAATCTAACGCTGCCATTCTAACAGCGGCGAATGGCATTGTCAACACATTCTCAATATAAACAGCCATGGCAAAATTCACAAAAAGTTCTTATATTTTTTGACCTATTGGCGCTTATAAACAAAATTAGCGCCCGTTTTTGTACATATCCACAAAAATAATAAATTTTCTGAAAACGATTGAC
>CHCFR05602__coassemble_428_pt1 | contig 25173 bp, 21 predicted proteins | sample CHCFR05602__metabat2_high_PE_010 | metagenome-assembled genome bin CHCFR05602
TTGGTGAGGCGCGCTTCTTTGCATCCAAGCGCAGCTTGGCCGGCCGTGCGTTGCTTCGCTTACGCTCGCGGCACTAACAATTACAATCCCGGTAGCGGCGCGAGCGAAGCGAAGCCAACCGCGGTCGGCGGTGAGCAAAGCTATCCGATGACGGGATGACCACCCGAAAGTCCGTCACCACCCGTACTAACGGGCAGATTTTACGTATCGACCCACACCAAAGCGGTTTTCTCTTTGGAGTCTGAGGGGTTTCTTTTGGCGCAGGCAAAAGAAATCTCTCAGGAAAAGGGTCGCAGGGACTTTCGTCCCAGCATCCCCCTGCCTGCGGGCGGGCCGCAGGCAAATACCGGCGGCCGTTGGCCGCCCTCCACACGCAGTGTGGTCAGACGAGTTTGTCGCTCATGTCCGCGCCGGCGAGGATGTGGAAGTGCAGGTGCGGCACGGTCTGCCCGGCGGCAGCGCCGGAGTTGGTTATGACGCGGAAGCCGTCCTTCAGCCCCTCCTGGGCGGCGACCTTGGCGATCACCTCGAAGCAGTGCGCCACGGCGGCGCTGTTATCGGCGGTGATCTGCGCGGCGGAGTCCGCCGCGTGCGCCTTGGGGATGACGAGGATGTGTACGGGCGCCTGGGGGTTGATGTCCCTGAAGGCGAGGACGCTCTCGTCCTCATATACCTTGTTGGACGGTATCTCGCCCGCGGCGATCTTGCAGAACAGGCAGTCGGACATTATCGTTTCCTCCTTATTCTTTGTTCAGGCCCAGCTTCATGGCCACGAAGTTATCGACCATGGCGAGGGCGTTGTCGAGCATCAGCACGTCCTTGCCGCCGCCCATGGCGCTGTCGGGCTTGCCGCCGCCCTTGCCGCCGGTGATGGCCGTCACCTGGCGGATGATGTCGCCGGCCTTGACGCCGGCGGCGACGGCCTCCCTGCCGCAGACGGCCAGGAAGGTTATCTTGTCTTCATGCGCGCTTGCGAGCACGGCGACGATGTTCTCCGCGCGGTCGCGCAGGAAATCGCCCATGCGGCGCATGTCGTCCGGCGCGGGCGCGCCGGGCAGGGTGACGGTGACCACGCGAAGGTCGCCTACGGCGTGAGCGGAGGCGATGAAGTTGTCGATTTCGCCGGAGCGTATCTTGTCCTGCAGCGCGTCCACGCGGCGGCGGAGCTCGCGGAGGCTCTCCATGGCTGCGCGGGCCTTCTCCACGACTTCCGCGGGGGAGGTCTTGAGCATGTCGGCCATCTCGAGCAGCTTGCGGTTGTTCTCCTCGTTCTCGCGGAAGAACTCGAGGCCGGTTACCGCCTCGATGCGGCGGACGCCGCTGGCCACGGAGAACTCGCTCTCTATCCTGAAAGGCCCGATCTTGGCGGTGTTGTCCATGTGCGTGCCGCCGCAGAGCTCGCTGGAAAAGCCGCCCATGGTGACGACGCGCACGGTCTCGCCGTATTTCTCGCCGAAGAGCGCCTGAGCGCCCTCCGCCCTGGCCTCGTCGAGGCTCATCTCGCGGGTCGTGATCCCGTCGCCGGAGAGGATCTCGCGGTTCACGAGCCGCGCGACCTCCAGCAGCTCCTCGCCCGTCATGGCGGAGAAGTGCGTGAAGTCGAAGCGCAGGCGGTCCGGCTCCACCAGGCTGCCGGCCTGGTGGACGTGGTCGCCGAGAACCTTGCGCAGCGCCGCGTGGAGCAGATGCGTGGCGGAGTGGGCGCGCATTATGGCGCGGCGGCGTTCGGCGTCGACCGCAGCGCTCACCTCTTCGCCGAGGCGGAGGCTGCCGCGCTCCATTTTGCCCGTGTGCAGGTATTTCCCGCCCTTGGTCTTCTGCACGTCCGTGACGGCGAACAGCGCGCCGGAGGCGGTGCTTATCGTGCCGTGGTCGGCCACCTGGCCGCCCATCTCGGCGTAAAACGGCGTACGGTCGAGCACTACGGAGCCCTCGGCGCCCTCGATGAGTTCGCCGGCGAGCTCGCCTTCGGCGATCAGGGCCTCCACCGCGGCCGTGTCCTCCAGCGTGTCATAGCCGGTGAAGGCCGTGGGCGCGCCCTCCAACCCCAGGTCAAGGCCCGTCCAGCCGGAGATGTCGCCGCGGGCGGCGCGCGCCCTCTCGCGCTGCTCGGTCATGAGCTTGTCGAAGCCCTCCGTGTCGGCGGTCATGCCGGCGTCGGAGAGGATGTCCTGCGTGAGGTCCAGCGGGAAGCCGTAAGTGTCGTAGAGGCGGAAGGCGTCCGCGCCCGGGAGCACGCTCTCGCCGCGCTCCTTCATGCCGGACATCAGTTCGCCGAGTATCCTCATGCCGCCGTCTATCGTGCGGGCGAAGCTCTCCTCCTCCGTCCTGATGACCTTGGTGATGAAAGCCTGCTTGTCTACAAGGTCGGGATAGGCGGTGCGGTTTTCGTGGATGACCGTCTCGCAGACCTTGTAGAGGAACGGCTCGTCCATGCCCAGCAGCTTGCCGTGCCGCGCGGCCCGCCTGAGCAGGCGGCGCAGCACATAGCCGCGGCCCTCGTTCGAGGGCAGCACGCCGTCGCCGATGAGGAAGGTGGCACTGCGGATGTGGTCGGTTATGACGCGCAGGGAGACGTCCGTCTTGTGGCTCTCGCCGTAGTGCGCGCCGGTTATCTCGCTCACCCTGTGGGTGATGTTCATGACGGTGTCGACGTCAAAGAGGCTGTCCACGTCCTGGCAGACGCAGGCCAGGCGCTCAAGGCCCATGCCGGTGTCGATGTTCTTCTGGGCGAGCTCGGTGTAGTGCCCCTCCCCGTCCGAGTTGAACTGGGAAAAGACGTTGTTCCAGACCTCGATATAGCGGTCGCAGTCGCAGCCAACGGTGCAGGTGGGCTTGCCGCAGCCGTATTTCTCGCCGCGGTCGTAATACACCTCGCTGCAGGGGCCGCAGGCGCCCGTGCCGTGCTCCCAGAAGTTGTCCTCGCGGCCGAAGCGGAAGATGCGCTCGGGGGCAATGCCGATCTCGTCGCGCCAGATGTTGAAGGCCTCGTCGTCGTGCTCATAGACGCTGGGGTAGAGGCGGTCGGGGTCCATGCCCACCCACTCGGGGCTGGTGAGGAACTCCCAGCACCAGGCTATGGCCTCGTGCTTGAAATAGTCGCCGAAGGAGAAGTTGCCCAGCATCTCAAAGAAGGTGCCGTGGCGGGCGGTCTTGCCGATGTTCTCTATGTCGCCGGTGCGGACGCACTTCTGGCAGGTGCAGACGCGCTTGCGCGGCGGGGTCTGCTCACCGGTGAAATAGGGCTTCATCGGCGCCATGCCGGAGTTTATCAGCAGCAGCGAGGGGTCGTTCTGCGGCACGAGCGAAAAGCTCGGCAGGCGCAGGTGGCCCTTGCTCTCAAAGAACTGCAGGAACATCTCCCGCAGCTCGTTCAGTCCGAATGCCTTCATATGTTATCCCTCCGAATCTGTCCGCTTTCGCATTCTCCTATAATAATCACGCCGCCGCCGAAAGTCAAGAGCGCAAGCGCGTTTTTGGCCGGGCAGCGGCGTTTTTGGCCCGCGCACGCTGGTATTTTGCCGCCGTTTGTGCTATCATTTCAACGGGGTGACGCCGATGGAACTGCGGGTGCTGCGCTATTTCCTCACCGTTGCGCAGGAGGAGAACATAACCCGGGCCGCCGAGGCCCTGCACATGACCCAGCCCACGCTCAGCCGCCAGCTCTCGCAGCTGGAGGAGGAGCTGGGCGCGCGCCTTTTCGAGCGCGGGGCGCGGCGCATAACGCTCACGGACGCCGGGCTGCTGCTGCGCCGGCGGGCGCAGGAGCTGCTCGCGCTGGCCGGCAAGACCGAGCGCGAGCTGGCCGCGCAGGGCGCGCCTTTGGCGGGCGAGATATCGCTCGGCTGCGGCGTGCTGGAGTCCGTGCGCGTGCTCGCCCGCCTGATGGGCGGCTTTTCCGCCCTCCACCCGGGCGTGAGCTTCGAGCTTTTCACCGGCACGGCGGACGAGATACGCGAGCGCATGGACCGCGGCGCCACGGACATCGCCCTGCTGCTGGAGCCGGCGGGCACGGAGCGCTATCAGTTCATGCGCCTGGACGTGCGCGAGCGCTGGGCGGCCGTGATGCGGCCGGACGACCCGCTCGCGGCCCTTGAGTCCGTCTCCGCCGCCGACCTCGCCGCCCGCGCGCTCATCCTGCCCCAGCGCGAGGCCGTGCGCAACGAGCTCGCGAGCTGGTTCGGCGCCCTCTGGCCCGGGCTCGACATACGCTGCACCTCCAACATGAGCGCCAACGCCGCCATCCTCGTCCGCGAGGGCTACGGCGTCGCCGTGGTCGTCACCGGCTCGCTGCCCTGCCTGGACGGGAACGAACTGGTGCTGCGCCCGCTCTCGCCCGCGCTCTGCTCCAGCTCCATCCTCGCCTGGAAGCGCGGCGTGCCGCTCAGCCGCGCAGCGGTGAGCTTCATCGAATACGCCCGATGCTCGCTGGGCATGGAAACACATGAAATATGAGCATTTGACGCCCCGGCGGGCCGGGGATAGAATACAGCTGTCCCGCCGCGGCGGGAAGGAGGAACATATGAAGGCCCTTATCATCTATTATTCCCGCTCCGGGGCCACGGAGGCCCTCGCGCAGCTCATCGCCCGGCTGACGGGCGGAGAGCTCTGCCGCGTGCAGCCCGCCGAGCCCTACAGCGACGACTACCGCGCCACCGTGGAGCGCGCGAAGGCCGAGCTCGCCGCCGGCGCGGCCATCGGGCTCGCGGGGCGGCTGCCGGACGTCTCCGGCTTTGACGCCGTGCTGGCCGGAACGCCCAACTGGTGCGGCCTGATGGCCCCGCCGGTCTCCTCCGCGCTCGCGCGCCTGCCGCTGGAGGGCAAGCTGCTCGCGCCCTTCTGCACGAACGGCGGCGGGGGCTTCGGGCGCATCGAAGCGCAGCTGGCCGCGCTCTGTCCCGGCGCGCGGCTGCTGCCGGGCTATCAGTGCCGGCGCGCGGACGAAGAGGCCGTGCGCGCCTGGCTGGCCGGGATAGATCTGCTGTGAACAGCTGTTAACAAAAGGAATATCCCGCCGGGACACCGGCGGGATATTTTTCATTATCTCCTTATTCCAAATGGTGACCAGCCTATAGGCTCATATATGTCCGTTATCACAGGGCGGAGGCCGTCCATGTCAAAGCTGATATAAACTGCCGCGCCTCTGGTTCCACTTGTTGCGTTGCCTTTATACCATAAATCACTGTTGTACCAGAAAACAGATCTTCCGCCTGTAAACCACGATAGTGTCAACACCGGCGACCTCATGTCCTGCTGGCGGTAACCCTCCTCGTCATAGTGGTCGGGAGTGTCGGCCTTCGGGCGGTAGCGGTAGCACAGCGCTTTAAAATCCTCCGCGCTTATGCCAAACTGGCCGGTGTATTCGCCCATGCTGTTGTTGCTCTGCCGGACCAGCGAGCCCAGCTGGATGGAAATGGCCGCGCAGTAGACGACGTACAGCGCTAGGATGGTAAGGACGGCTATCGTCACCCGCCGGCGGGCCGTGCGTTTTTTCGTTTTCATTCGGCCGCCTCCCGAGCTCATTATACCTCAAAAGGGACGAGCGGTAAATCGTAGGAACTGACGATTTGGAGCTGGCGGTTTTGTGCAGCTGCAACAACGGGTTTTGCGCAAGCCGTTGGCGCGAAAGATCCGGCGGAGCCGCGGCTCCGCCGGATCTTGGTCGTCTTTTTCAGAAGGAGACGCTTTTTTCTTCCCTCTCCGTCTCCACGCCGGCCTTTTCGGCCAGGTAGGCGATGACGGCGCGGCGGGTGAGGATGCCGCAGAGGATGCCGCGCACGTCCACGATGGGGACGAAGTTCTGGCTCATGATGGCGGTGATGACGTCCGCCTCGTCGGCGTCGATGCCGAGCGGGGGGCAGAAATCGTGCCGCACGATGTCTTTGATCTGCTTGAGCTCATAGTCCCTGGGGTCCGTGGAGCCGACGGAGACGAGCAGGCGCAGAAAGTCGCCCTCGTTCACCGTGCCCACATATTTCCCCCCGGCGTCCAGCACGGGGATGGCCGTGTAGCCCTGGCGGCGCATGAGCTCCATGCCCCGGCGGACAGAGCTCTCCTCATGCAGGAAGGCGGTGAGCACTTTGGGTATCATGATCTTGGCAATATTCATCAATTCGCGGCCGCCGCGGGAGCCCTCTCCCGGCGGTCATGCCTGAGGACCTCCTGTCTATCCATGGTAACTACAGTATAGCACGCGCGCCCGGGGAGCGCAAGCGCCCCGGCACGCTTCGCGCATATTCGACAAAAGAACGTTGCAAACGCTGTCAATAATGTCGGTAACCCCTCCCTGCCGCGGCTTTTTCCGCCGCCGCCCTTGTATTTGCCGGCCGCGTATGCGATAATGAAGTGTCGAATAAAAACACTACGGAGGATGAACGATGGACTTCATGACCGAATACAAGAGCAAGCTCGGCACGCCCGCGCAGGCCGCCGCCCTCGTGCGCGACGGCGACTGGGTGGAGTACGGCAACGGCACCACCTTCGCCGCCCTCTGCGACGAGGCCCTGGCCGCGCGCCGCGACGAGCTGCACGACGTCAAGATCCGCGGCCAGATCATGTATGGCCCGCTGAAGGCCGTGGAGTGCGACCCCACCGGCGAGCACTTCACCTATAACTCCTGGCACTGCTCGGCCTATGAGCGCAAGCTGCTGGACCGCGGCCAGGGCTTCTTCTCCCCCATGATATTCCGCAACCTCGCCTGGTATTACCGCGAGAACATCCCCAGCGACGTGGCCTTCGTGCAGGCCACGCCCATGGACAAGCACGGCTACTTCAACTTCTCCGTCTCCGCCGGCACCACGCTGGATATCGTCGGCCACTGCCGGGCCATCGTCATCGAGGTCAACAGCCATCTGCCCAAGGTCTACGGAGCGTGGAACGAGAGCATACATATCTCCGACGTGACCATGGTGGTGGAGGGCGGCGACCGCCCCACCCCGCAGGTGCCCTCCCGCGCCCCTTCGGCGGAGGACATCGCCATCGCCAACCATGTGATACCCTACATCGTGGACGGGGCCACTTTGCAGCTGGGCATCGGCGGCACGCCGGACGCGCTCGGCTCCATCATCGCCCAGAGCGACCTCAAGGACCTGGGCATGCACACCGAGCTGTGCACGGACGGCTTCCTCGACCTCTACAAGGCCGGCAAGCTCACTAACAAGCGCAAGAACATCTTCCGCGGCAAGGGCGTGCTGGGCCTCGCCACCGGCAGCCAGGCGCTGTACGACTGGCTGGACGAGAACCCCGGCGTCATCGCCCTGCCCATCGCCTATGTCAACGACCCTGCCGTCATCTCCCAGATGGACAACTTCATCAGCCTCAACAGCTGCGTGTCCGTTGACCTCTATGGCCAGGTGAGCTCCGAGAGCGCCGGGCTGAGGCAGATATCCGGCACCGGCGGCCAGGTGGACTTCCTCACCGGCGCCGCCATGAGCCGCGGCGGCAAGGCGTTCATCTGCGTGGCCAGCTCCCGCGTCGGGAAGGACGGCGTCCGCCGCAGCAACATCGTGCCGCACTTCAACGGCGAGATCATCACCTCTCCGAGGGCGCAGGCCTATTATATTGCCACGGAGAACGGCGTCGTCAACCTCGCCGGGCGCTCCGCCTGGGAGCGCGCCGAGGGGCTCATCGGCCTTGCCCACCCCGACTTCCGCGACGAACTCATCCGCGCGGCGGAGGAGCAGCGCATCTGGCGCCGCTCAAACCGGCGCTGAGGGCGGAAAATTATCTCAACTTTTCTCTTGGCGGCGGCGCAGGCTTATGTTATACTTGACATAACACCTGAAAACACGCGGCGCCGCCCCGGCAAAAAGCCGCCTGGCAGCGCCGCCTCAAGAGAAAACGGAGGTATACATAATGAAGTGCCCGTTCTGCGCCTACACCGAGAGCAAGGTCATTGACTCCCGCCCCGCCGAGGAGGGGGCGACCATCCGCCGCCGCCGCGAGTGCCTCTCCTGCGGCAAGCGCTTCACCACCTATGAGATCATCGAGCGCCTGCCGCTGGTGGTGATAAAGCGCGACGGCTCGCGCCAGACCTTCGACAAGGTGAAGCTCATCAACGGCATGGTGCGGGCCTGTGAAAAGCGGCCGGTGCCGCTCTCCGCGCTGGAGCAGATCGGCGACGATATCGAGCAGGAGCTGCAGGGCGCGCTGGAGCGCGAGGTGAGCACGACGGAGATCGGCGAGATGGTGATGGACCGGCTGAAGGATGTGGACGAAGTGGCCTATGTGCGCTTTGCCTCCGTCTACCGCTCGTTCAAGGACATCAACACCTTCATGGAGGAGCTCACCAAGCTGCTCAAGCAGAAGGAGTCCGGCCAGCGCCCCAACTGAGGGCGTACCCCTCTCAAAGGCAGGAAAACCCCCGTATGGCTTTTGCCATACGGGGGTTTTTGTTTGTTACTCCTGGGGGGCGTCTTCGCCGGGCTCCTTCTCCACGGTGATCTCCACCGTGATGCCCTCGGCGTCCTCGTCCTCGTCGCCGGCGCCGGCGCGCTCGGCCTCGTCCACCACGCACTCGAAGGAGACGTCCACCGGCTCGCCGGACTCGTTCACCACGGCGCGCAGCTCCTCGAGCTCGGCCTCCAGGCGCTCGACGGCGGCGTTGGCCAGCATCACGCTGTCAAAGGCGCGGATGTATGGCTCGGGGACGTTCTTTTTGTCCGTGGCGTCGAAGAACAGGCGGCCCACCTCGGCGTAGGCGTCCTTGGCATTGGCCTTCTCGGCGGCGATGTCCAGCTTCAGCTTGGCGATGCGGGCCACGGCCTTGGCCTTCTCGCCGGCGTCCCCGGCGATGTCCTTGGCGCGGTCGCCGGCGGTGGCGGCCAGGTCCTTGGCCATGTCGGCCACGCCGCTGGCGGCGGCTTTCAGGGAGCGGATGATCTCGTTGTAATCAGGCATCGTTATTTTCCTCCTGTACAGTGTCGGTCTGGTCTATGTTATCGCCCGCAGGGGCGGAGCCGTCTTCGTTGGCGGCGGATAGCTCCTCCGCCGCAGCTGCCGCGCCCGCGGCGGCCCCCGCGGCGGCGGCGCGCTTCACGTAGGGCTCGCGGTGGCGGCGCGCGGAGTTGTAGAGCAGGATGATGAAGCCGGCGATCATCGATACCGCGGCCACCACCTGCGAGATGCGCAGCTCCGTGCCCGGTATGTAGAGGCTGTCCGTGCGCAGCCCCTCTATCCACGAGCGGCCGGCGCCGTACCACATGGCGTAGAAGATGAACACCTGGCCGTCGTATTTGCGGCGGTCCTTTTTCAGCCAGAAGAAGTTGATGATGAGGAAGCCTATGAGGTTCCAGAGGCTCTCGTAGAGGAAGGTCGGGTGCACGTACACCGTCTCCTCCCCCGGGCGGGTGAGGCCCATGCGGCAGAAGATGTCGGTCTGGTAGCCGAATGCCTCGCGGTTCACAAAATTGGCCCAGCGGCCGATGACCTGGCCCAGTATCAGCGCCGAGCCGGCCACGTCCAGCGTGGCGCCGACAGGTATTTTTTTCGCGCGGCTCCAGATATAGACGGTGATGACGCCGGCGATGATGCCGCCGTACATGGCGATGCCGCCCTCCCAGATATAGAGGATCTCGATGAGGTTGTCCTTATAGCGGTCCCACTCCGTGGCGACGTAGTAGAGGCGGCAGCCGATAATGGCCATGGGCAGGACCCACAGCACCAGGCTGTAGACATCGTCGCCCTTGATGCCCATCTTCGGCGACTTGTGGGCGGCGTAGAGCACGGCGGCGATGAAGGCCACGGCCATCACCACGCCGTAAAAGTAGATGCGGAAGCCGAATATCTCAAAGCTTGCGGGGAAATTTACCGACCAGTCGCCCAGCATGGGGAAACTGATGGCGGCGTCGCGCATCATTGTCGGTATGCTGCTGTCCATTCAAGGTCATCCTTTCGCGCCCCGCGGCCGGACCGTGGCGAGCGCCAGGCGCTCCGGGGCAAAGTTCTCTCTGATATACTGCGCGCAGTCCTCCGCCGTCAGCGAGCGGCTGAGGGCGAAGACGTCGAGGTAATCGTAGCCGTTCATGGCCCCTTCCGTCAGCTGGCGGGCAAGCGCGCGGAAAGAGTCCAGATAGCGCAGGGAAAGGCCGTAGTCCGCGCGGCGGGCGTTCTCAAAGGCCGCGGCGTCCAGCCCGTTCTCGCTCACGCGGCGCACCTCGGCGTTGAAGCGCTCCAGCACGCGCCCGGGCTCCGCGCTCTCGCCGCCGAGCTCGAAATAGGCCGTGCCGCAGGTGCTCTCCTCGCCGTAGCTGAAGTCCGCGCGCAGCAGCCCCTCGCCGTAGAGCGAGGTGTAGAGCCGGGACGAGCGGCCCACCAGGCAGCGCAGCGCCAGCTCGCAGATGAGCATCTGCCGCAGCTGCTCGCGCCCCTGCGGGCAGGGGAGCTTGCCGCCGATCAGGAATTGCGGGGCGGAGACGTCCATGAAGAGCTCCGCGCGCGCCGCGGCGGGCTCCGCCGCCTCCGCCGGGCCGAAGTCCGGCTGCGGGACGGGCATTTTCTCCGGCGGCAGGATGCGCAGGGCCGTTTCCGCCACGGCCTCCGGGTCCAGGTCGCCCACGGCGCAGAGCACCATGTTGGACGGCGCATAGAAGGCCCGGTGGCAGTCGTAGAGCGTCTCCGGCGTGATCTCCGCTATGCTCTCCACCGTGCCGGCCACGCTGTCGCGTATGGGATTGTGCTCATAGAGCGCGCGCAGGAAGGCGTAATAGAGGGCGAAGTCCGGGCTGTCCTCGGTCATGCGTATCTCCTGGCCGATGATGCCCTGCTCCTTCTGCACGCTCTCCGCCGTGAAATAGGGCGTGCTTACAAAGCGGCAGAGCAGCTCGAGGTCGTCGAAAAATCCCTCCGTGCAGTCGAAGTGATAGGCCGTGATGCCGCTGGAGGTGAAGGCGTTGGCCCGCGCGCCGCGCTGCGAGAGCATGGCAAGGGCGTTGCCCTCCGGCAGGTCGAACATCTTGTGCTCCAGGAAATGCGCCACGCCGGCGGGCGTATCGACTTCCCGGCCGTCGAGCGTGAAGCGGCGCATGGCCCCGCCATATTTGGTGGCGAAGAAGGCAAGGCCCTTCGCATAGCCCGGCCGCGGGCAGACGAGCACCTGCAGGCCGTTCGGCAGCACGGCGCTGTAGAGCGCCTCGCCGCTGTCGGGATAGTCACGCCTGGTCATCATCGCTCTTGCCCTCCCCCGCTTTGAGATAGTAAATGGCGTCGCAGTCCGTATTCTGCGCGATGCGCACCACGTCCTCGGCGGTGACGCCGTCGCAGGCGGCGGCGATGTCCTCCGGCGAGGCGTCTGAGCCCGCGATGTTCATCGAGAGGTAGTGGCTCTCCAGCGCGAAGGGGTCGTCGCCCATGGAGGCGTAGCGGTTGCGGACGGAAAGGCGCGCGGCCTCCAGCTCCTCCGCCGTCACCTCGCCGCGCTTCATCGCCTCCAGCTGGGCGAAAATCTCGTCGCGCGCCGCGCCCAGCTTGTCGAAGGCCACGCCGCTGGAGACTATCAGCAGGCCCTTCTGCCAGTCGAGGCCGGAGGAGGCGTAGTAGCATAGCTGCAAGCGCTCGCGCACGTTCATGAAGAGCTTGCTCGTCACGCTGCCGCCGAAAACGGCGTTGAACACCAGCAGCGCGGGCACGTCCGGCTCTTCCATGCTCTCGCCCAGCCGCCAGCCCATGGCCAGCTTGCCCTGGGTGACGTCCATATGGTCCGTGAACTCGCGCGGGGCGCTCTCCATGGCGTTCATGCGCACGTCCGTGCCGATGTCCGCGTCGAGCTCGCCGCGAGGCAGGCCCGTGAGGGCCTCCGCGAGCGCGTCGGAGACGGCCTCAAAGCCCTCCGAGCCGCAGTAGAAGAGCTCGATGGGCGCCGCGGCCGTCAGCTCGCGCCAGCGGCGCGTGAGTTTCGTGTAGTGTATGGCCTCCGCCGACTCCTCGCTGCCCAGCGTGCCGGCGGCGACGGCCTCGCAGGGGCACATCAGCTGCACCAGGCGCTGCACGGCGTAGGAGTCCTTGTCGTTTTTCTGCGCGCGGATGCGCTCGCAGAGCTTGTCGCGCTCGCTGTTCACATAGTCCGGCAGCAGCAGCCCGCCGCGCGTGTTGGGGCGCAGCAGCAGCTCGCCCAGCAGGGCGGACACCTGGCGCAGCAGCGACGCGCGCTCCGGCAGCAGGCGGTCCTCCGGGAAGGAGGAGAAGAAGCCGCTGCACTGCACCTCGCCCACGCGGCGCACGGCGCTCTCCGCCTGCGCGCCGTAGAGGGAATCCAGGCGCGAGGCGATGCTCTCCATGTCCGGCAGGCTCACCGTCCCGCGGCGCAGCACGCTGGGTATCAGCGCGTGCATGGAGGCCGTCTCCGCGTCCAGCTGGCTGAGCAGCGTGAGCGTCAGCGTCCCCGTTTTGAATTTCCCCGTGCGCAGGGCCGTCAGCCACACGCCGGGCAGCAGTTCTTCGCGCCTGTAGTCCATGCAGTTCCCCCCATCGGCCTTTCTGAAAAGCGATTATAGCACACTTATTTCAACAGCGCATCAATTTTCTTCCCCCTTTGGTAAATTATTTGTGAACTGGTATCCGTGCTCCCGGCCGGCGGCGTCCGTCCACTTCGCCTCGAAGCCCCAGCCCGGCGGGACGCAAGGCGCGAAGCGCACCTCGCCGTTTTCCAGGCGCAGGCCCAGCAGTTCCTCCGCCGCGATGCGGAAGAGCCAGCCGGCCGAGCCGGTGTAGCCCGTCCAGCCCGCCTCGCCGCAGCGCCCCGCGGCGGCGCAGATGTCCGCCGGCACGGCGTGGGGCTCCGCGCCGTATCTTTCATCGCCGCGCGGCAGCGCGCAGAGGATGACGCGCAAAGCGTCCTGCGCGCGGCCGTTTTTCAGGCAGGCGAGCGCCAGCCACAACGCGCCGTGCGTGTACTGCCCGCCGTTTTCGCGGAAGCCGGGGCCGTAGCCGTTGATATAGCCCGCGCTGTCCGCGCCGGGCGCGAAGGGCGGCGCAAAAAGCCGCGTGAGCGGCGCGTCCGGGTCGAAGAGCCGCGCGAGGGCGGCGTCGAGGGCGGCGTTCCGGCGCTCCGGCGGCACGGCGGCGCTCATGGCCGCCCAGGCCTGGGCGATGACGTCGATCTCACAGCCGCGGCTGCCGCGGCCGCCCAGGGGCGCGCCGTTGTCGTACCAGCCGCGGAGATACCACTCCCCGTCCCAGGCCGCGAGCGCGGCGCGCTCGCTCTCCTCCGCGAGCGAAACGAGCCCGCCGCGCTCCGCCTCCGGCAGCAGCGGCGCGAAGGCCCTCGCCGTGTGCGCGAAGAACCAGGCCAGCCACACGCTCTCGCCGCGGCCGCCGCTGCCCACGGCGTCAAAGCCGTCGTTCCAGTCGCCGTCGAGCATCAGCGGCAGGCCGTGCGCGCCCGCGCCGCGGGCTTTGTAGAGCGCGAAGGCGCGCCGGCAGTGCTCCAGCACGGTATACGTCTCCCCCGTGCGCTCCGGCTGCTCATAGCGACTGCGCTCCCGCCCGTCGAGGGGCCTCGAGCGCAGGAAGAGCGCTCTCTCCTGCAATATTGCCCGGTCGCCGGTTTTTTGCACATACTCCGCCACAGCCCAGGGCAGCCACAGGTAGTCGTCCGAGCAGCGCGTGCGCACGCCGCGCGAGACGCCCTCCTGCGGGTGCCACCAGTGCATCACGTCGCCCTGCTCGTACTGGTGCGCGCAGGCGTCTATGATGCGCCCGCGCGCGAGCGCGGGGTCGATGAGGATGAGGTTGACGGCGTCCTGCAGCTGGTCGCGGAAGCCGTAGGCCCCGCCGCTCTGATAGAGCCCCGTGCGCCCCAGCAGGCGGCTGGCCAGCGCCTGATAGGCCGCCCAGCCGTTCACAAAGCGGTCCAGTCGCTCGCATGGCGTTTTCACCTGTACGCGGCGCAGCAGCGCGCGCCAGTGCGCGGCCGTGCGCCCCAGCTCCGCGCGGGCGCGCTCCAGGTCCGCCAGCTCCGCGGCGAGGCGCGCGTCCGTGGAGACGGCCACGGCCAGGTCGGCAGCGGCGAACTCCGCGGCGAAGCAGGGCAGCAGCCCCGCCCCCGCGCGGCCGTCCATCTCCCCGGCCAGGGCGGAGGCGAGGTCGCCCGTCCAGCCTGTGGGCGGCGCGGAAAAGGCCGCGCTCACGCCCGCCCCCTCCCAGCAGGGGGAGGCGGCGTGGAACGAGCCGTCTTTAAACTTCACCGTCACGCAGCGCGCGTCGCGCCCGTTTTCCGCCAGCGTCAGCGCCGTGCGCCAGGATATGCGCCCCGGCGCGCGCTCTATGAGCAGCACGCGGGCGTCCAGCCCCGGCGGCACGAAGGCCGTCACGGACGCGCCGCACTTTTCCCAGCGGGCGAAGCCGAAGCCGTAGGTGACGCGGCAGTTTTCCCCGTCCGCGTCCGCGAACAGGCTCAGCCGGCGACCGTTCACCACCGTCTCCAGCGCTTCCGGCCCGCTGACTGCGAGGTCGTCGTTGACCCACTCGTTGATGCGGCGCAGCCGCGCGTTGCCCTGCCACATGCAGCCAAGGCCGCTGTCCGCCGCCAGATAGCCGAAGAGGCCGTTCGAGAGCATGTGCGTCCAGCAGCGCGGCGGCAGCTTGCCGCGCGTTTCAAAAACCAGCGAGCCGTCCGGCAGCCATTCGGCCTCCGGCATGGCCGTACTGTTCGTGCGGCGGCGCGGCAGGGGCGGGTATGCCCCCGGCGCGCGCCCCGCCCCCGGCGCGTATGGCGGCAGCAGCTCCGATGCGCCGTCCGCGGCCAGCGTATACTGCGCCGCGGCGGCGCGCTCGATCTCCGGCGCGGGGCGCTCGGCAGTGTGCACGCCTCCGTGCTCGCCGGCCAGGCCCTCCAGCCCGCACGCGGCGAGCAGCTCGGACACGGCGCGCCCCAGCGGGCGCATATACTCCCCGCCGTCCGCGGTGATGAACACCAGGTCGCCCGTCAGGCCGCAGGCGCGCAGCAGGGCATGGCGGCGGATGAGCGCGAGCGCCGCGTCGCGCTGCTCAAGGCCGTCGAAGCGCGCGCAGACGATGGGCTCGTCGCCGGAGACGCCGTAGCGCCACAACTCGCGAGACGGCGCCACGTCCTGCGAGCGCGCGCGGGGGAAGGCGAGGGCGGAGGCGAGATCCATCGCGGCGCTGATGTCGCCCGCCCTGAAGCCGCCGCGCGCGGCCAGCTCACCGGGGATGTCGGCAAAGCCCTCCGGCCCCATGGCGAGGGCGGCGCGGGCAGAGGCAAGTGCCGAGCGCCCGTCCGCAGCCAGGGATATGGCCAGGCGCAGCCGCCAAGCCTCCCCCGCCCCCGCTTCCACCGGCGCGGCGAGCGTGACGCGCGGCCGGTTCAGCCAGCCGAGGGGCTCGCCGTCCTCGTTCGCGCGCCAGGCGCACGCGCGGTCGGCGAGCGCGCAGAGGCAGAGGGCCGGCGTGTCCCCGCGCGGCAGGCGCGTTATGAGCAGCGCGCCCTCCTTCACTTCCGCGCGCAGTCCCAGCCGCCAGAAGGCAGGATGGTTTACATAATCGTTGAGCCGCGCCAGCATGGGCACGAACTCCACACGCAGCTCGCCCGCCAGTTCATCGCTGCGGAGCGTGAATTCGCGCAGTTCCGCCGTGTGCCCGGCGGCCACGGCGGCGAGGGCGCGCGTCTCCAAACCCTCCCCGCGGCCCGTGAAGGCGGCAAAAGCGCCCGTGAAAAGGTGCTCGAAGGCGAGGCCGCCCTCCGCGCCGGGCAGGGGCAGCAGATCCATGGCCCGCCCGCCGCTGATGAAGCGGGCGGAGACGCCCGCCGGGCCGCGCAGGGCGTCCTGCGCGCCCAGATAGACGCCGTAGCCGTCCGAGGATGCGGTGGAGAGGCCGGTATCAGTTAACATAACATTGTACACGCCGTTCGACAGCAGGCAGACTTCGGGCCGGACGGCGTCCGCGGCCGCGCCGCGGCGCTCACAGGCGGCCGCCGGGAGGCGGCCCGGTTTGGCCGGCGGCTCCTCCCCGCCCGGGCGCAGCGTGACGGCCCGGGCGCTGGTGCGCTCGGCCAGCAGCGGGGCAAAGGCCCTCATCTCCGGCGCGGACATGAAGCGGCGCGCCATCACGCCGTCCAGCAGGCAGTTGGCCGCCGCCGTGATGCTCATGCCCAGGTGGTGGGCCATCACGCAGCGCACGGCACGCGGCCCGTCCGGGCAGCGCGCGGGCGTGAAGTCCACGGCTTCGCAGAGGCCGAATGGCCCCTCCGCGCCCAGGGCGGCGAAGCGGCGCAGGTTCTCAACGGCCTCCCGCGGGCAGACGCAGAGGGCGAGGTAGCTCGCGTAGGGCGCGGCGACGGTGTCCGCGCCCATGCCGCGCTTGAGGGCCAGCGCGGCGCAGCCGTGGGCCTTGTAGCGGTAGTTTTGCGCGCCGTCCAGGGCGTAAAAGGCGCTTTCCGACTCGCCCCAGGGCAGGCCGGGCGGCACGTCGCGCCGCTGGGCATAAATGCAGAAGCGCGCGCTCTCCCAGAGCGCGCCGCCCGGCGCGAGCGGCAGGAAGATCTCGGGCATCAGATATTCAAACATGGTGCCCGTCCAGCTGGCCATGCCCCGGCGCGGCCCGCAGCGGACCATGGCGCGGCTGAGCGCGCGCCAGTGGCGGCGCGTGACGAGGCCGCGGGCCACGGCGTAAAAGCCCGTCAGGCGCGCTTCGCTGCTCATCAGGTCGTAGAGCCCCTCGGAGAGCTCGCCGCGTTCGGCGTCGAAGCCGATGCGGAACAGCCGCCGGCGCCCGTCGAAGAGCGCGGCGAAGTCCATGCCCTCCGCCAGCGCCTGCGCCCGCTCCGCCAGGCCGCCGCGGCCGTATTCGCGCAGCCCGGCGGCCAGGGCCGCCAGGCAGGCGGCCAGGTTGCCGCTGTCCACGGTGGAGACGTAACGCGGCGCGAGCGGCGCGAGCGCCCTGATGTCGTACCAGTTATAGAGGTGCCCGCGCCACTTGGGCAGGGACTCGAGCGTGCCGAGCATGTTTTCGATGAGCGCGAGGGCGTTTTCCGGCTCCTCCACGCCGAGGTCGGCGGCGGCCAGGGCGGAGATGAGGGCAAGGCCGATGTTCGTCGGCGAGGTGCGCTCCGCCGCGCCCACGGGCGGCTGCTGCTGGACGTTGTCCGGCGGCAGATAGCCGTATTCCGGGCGGCAATAGGCGGAAAAATAGCCCCACATCTTCTTCACCTCCCCCAGCAGGAAGGCGCGGCCGTCCTCGTCAATGCCCTCCGCGCGCAGCGGCCCGCCGGCGAGGTATCTGCCCACCGCCGGCCCGACGAGCCAGAGGGCGCACACGCCGGCCGTGGGCGAGAAGGGCGCGGCGGCCAGCGCGGCCGCGCCCAGCAGGCACTGCGGCCACATGGCGCGCACGTGCGCGGCAAAGGTGCCGGAGGCGCTCTCGCCCTGGGCGGCGGTCTGCCATTGAAGCAGGTCTTTTTTTGTCACGAAGCTGCGCCAGAGGGCGGTGGCGGCCGCGCCGGTACAGACGGCGGCCTCCGCCGGCAGCAGCAGCGCTTTTACGCCGGCGCGCAGCAGCTCCCCCGCCGCGCCGCGGTGGGAGAGCGTCTCGCCCCGTCCCTCGCGGCGCGCGGCGAAGCCGTAGGCCGCCGCGCGCGGGACATGGGCGAAGAGGGCCGCGGCGGCCACGCCGGCGGCGGCGAGCGTCCCCGCGGATGGGAACACGGCGGCGGCAAAGAACGCGGCCGTACTGCCCAGCGGTTCCATGCTGCGGCGCAGGCTGTCCGCCAGGCGCGCCCGCTCCACCCAGGGCAGGGCGGAGCCGGGCGCGATGAAGCGGATGTTCTGCCAGTCGCCGCGCGTCCAGCGGTGCAGGCGCTTGAAATACGGCAGCGGCGCGGAGGGGAAGGAATCCATGAGGGCGGTGTCGCTCATATATCCGCCGCGCAGCAGCGCGCCCTCCACCGCGTCGTGGCTGAGCACGCCCGGCGGGAGGGCCGAACAGCAGCCGAGCAGGGCGGCGGCGTCGATGATGCCCTTGCCGGAAAAGCCTCCGCGCCCGGTGAGGTCCATCCACACCTCGCCGCAGGCGGCGTTATAGGGGTCCGTGCCGCCCTCGGGGGCGAAAACGCGCGCAAAGCGCGTGGCCACCGCGCTCTGCAGCTCCGTGTCCATGCGCGGGTGTATGAGCCCGCGGCCGCGCACCACGCGGCCATTTTCCACCACGGCGCGGTTGAGCGGGTGCAGCATGGCGCCGATGAGCTCCTCCGCCGCGCCCGGCAGCAATCGCGTGTCCGCATCCAGCGCCAGGATATACTCCGCCCCGCGGATGAGCGATATGTCGCCGCTGGCGGCTTCCAGCTCGCTCTCCCGGCCCTGCATCAGCGCGGCCAGGGCCATGATGGCCCCGCGCTTGCGCTCGCGCGGCAGCCAGCGGCCGTCGCGCGCGGAATATGACCGCCGGCGGCAGAGGAGGAGGAAGCCGCCGCCGTATTTTTCGTTCAGCGCGTCGAAGGTGCCGCGGGCGGCGGCGATGCGCGGCGCGTCCTCCGGCGTCTCCGCCGTTTCCGCCTCCGGCAGGTCGGCCAGCAGGGCGAAAACGACGCGCCCGCCGCAGCCGCGGGCGGCACAGCGGTATTCTTCCAGCCGCGCGGCCATGGCGGGGCCGGAGCCCTCCTGCGTCAACAGGGCGGAGATGGCGCAGACCGTGCGCCCCTCCTCCCCGGCGCACCCGTCGAGCTCCATGCGCGGTATCAGCCGCGGGCGCGAGCAACGGAGCACCGCCGCGTCCGTAAACCCCTTCGCCAGGGCGGATGCCGGCAGCAGGGCGAGCGCCGCCGCCGTCAGGCTGCGCGCGAACACGCCCACGGCGGCGGAGACGGCGGCGGTGAGGGCCGCGTTGGCCGCCAGATAGGCCGCCGCGGGCAGGGGTGAGGGCTGTTCGCGGCCGAAGAGCCACCAGCCCACGTGCCGTGCCTCGCCGGACGAGCCCTCCGAGAGGGCGAGGATGCGACGCGCGAGCTTCTGCTCGCCGGAGCGCTGTTTTTTCGCCAAGCGCGTGATCTCCGCCAGGTACATGCCGCGCGTGCGCTCGTCCATGCGCGGATAGACGCCCGCCGGGTCGCGGCGCAGTATGGCGTCCGTCAGGTCGGCGCGCTCCAGCGCCGGGCCCAGGTCGAGCGTGGAGAGCGCGCGCAGGCTGGTCACCGCCGCCGAGAGGCAGCCGGCGTCGCGCACGTTGGCGGCGGCGAAACGCACCAGCGCCGCGCGCACGGCGTCCGCAAAGCGCGTGAGCTCCGCGCGCTCCAGCGGCAGCACGCTCTGGAATCCGGCCAGGAAGGCCTCCAGGCGCTCCGCCGTCACCTCGCCCCGGCCCGCGCGCACCAGCGCCGCCGCCGCGTAAGCCACCAGGGCCCCGCCCCTGACGGCGCGCAGTCGCGGCGCGCTGCGGAAGCCCTCCGCCGCGGCCAGGCCCTCGCGCTCGAGGAGATAGGCGTTGTCGAGCAGCCACTCGGCCGCCGCGCCGCCGCCGACCTTCGCCGTCTCCCGCTCGCGGCGCAGCCGCGCGAGCGCGCGCGCCACGGCCCGGCGCTCCCCCGCCCCGCCCGTGCGGCCGCGCGGGAAGCTGCATCGCGCGGCGTTGGCGGCGAAGGCGGAGAGCCGCTCCAGCGGTATATATTTTCCATCAGCGCCCATGGGCATGGTCTTCACCCTCCGTTTTGTCGTTGTTGACTAATTTGCCCGCCCGCGCGCCGCGCTATACCGTCAAATAAAAATGCTTGACAGCCGCCGCGCCCGGGGGTATAATCATCGAGGCTGTAAAGGGCTGCGCTTTTACAGGCCCCAATTTTTCTCCGGAGGCGACCGCCGTGGCGGACGACACCGTTTTCCGCACCATGCTCTTCGATTTTTACGGCGAGCTGCTCACGGAAAAGCAGCGCGAATACTTCGACCTCCACTACAATGAGGACCTCTCCCTGGCGGAAATCGCCGCGCTGAGCGGCGTGTCGCGCCAGGCGGTATGGGACAACATCCGCCGCGCGGAGAGCTCCCTGCGGGAGATCGAGGGCAAGGTGGGCCTGGTGGAGCGCTGGCAGCGGCAGCGCGAGGCCCTCGCCGGAGTGGGCGCGGAGCTGCGGGCGCTGCTCGACAACGGCGACGAGGGCGTGAGGGCGGCGGCGCGCCGCGCGCTCGAACGGCTGGACGGCATAGAGTTTTAAGGAGGGCTGGCATGGCATTCGAGGGCCTTTCAAGCAAACTGAACGAGACCTTCAAGCGCCTGCGCGGCAAGGGGCGCCTCTCCGAGCAGGACGTCGCCGAGGCCATGCGCGAGGTGCGCCTCGCCCTGCTCGAGGCCGACGTGAGTTACAAGGTCGTAAAGGACTTCGTCAAGCGCGTTTCCGAGCGCGCGAAGGGCGCGGAGGTGCTGGAGAGCCTCTCCCCCGCCCAGATGGTAATAAAAATCGTCAACGAAGAGCTCTGCGCGCTCATGGGCAGCGAAAACCGCAAGCTCAGCATCTCCTCCAAGTCCCCGAGCGTGGTAATGCTCGTCGGATTGCAGGGCGCCGGCAAGACGACCAACGGCGCGAAGCTCGCCGCGCTGATGAAAAAATCACAGAACAAGCGCCCGCTGCTCGTGGCCTGCGACGTCTACCGCCCCGCCGCGATAAAGCAGCTCGAAACCGTCGGCGGTCAGCTCGGCATCCCTGTTTTCCAAATGGGGCAGGGCGACCCGGTGGAGATAGCCAAGGCCTCCATAGCGCACGCCAAAAAGCACGGCAACGACCTGGTGTTCCTGGACACGGCCGGCCGGCTGCACATCGACGAGGCGCTGATGGACGAGCTGCAGCGCATAAAAGAAGCCACCGACCCGGCGGAGATATTGCTGGTGGTGGACGCGATGACCGGCCAGGACGCCGTGAACGCCGCCTCCGCCTTTGACGAGCAGCTCGGCATCACGGGCGTGATGCTCACGAAGTTAGACGGCGACGCCCGCGGCGGCGCGGCCCTCTCGGTAACGGCCGTCACCGGCAAGCCAATAAAATTCGCCGGCATCGGCGAGAAGCTCGACCAGATTGAGCCCTTCCACCCCGACCGCATGGCGAGCCGCATCCTCGGCATGGGCGACGTGCTCACGCTTATCGAGAAGGCCGAACAGGCAATGGACGAGAAGAAGGCCGCCGAGATGGCCGAGCGGCTGAAGCAGAACCGCTTCACGCTCACGGATTACTACGAGCAGCTCACCCAGCTCAAGGGCATGGGCTCGATGGAGGACATAGCCGGGATGATGGGCCTCAGCCCGAAGGCGCTCAAGGGCGCCAAAGTGGACGAAAAGGCCATGGCCCACACGGAGGCGATAATCCTCTCCATGACGCCGAAGGAGCGCGAAAACCCCTCCATACTCGGCAACTCGCGCAAAAAGCGCATCGCCGCCGGCAGCGGCACCACGGTAATGGAGGTCAACCGCCTGCTCAAGCAGTACGACATGATGCTCCAGCTCGTGAAGCAAATGAACGGCGCCGGCGGGAAAAAGATGAAGAAGTTCGCCAAGATGGGCGGCTTCCCCGGAATGCCCGGCGGCTTCCCCGGCCTGGGATAAAAAGCGGACACCGCGGCGCGGCCGCGATTTCCATACACGCAATAACGACATGGAGGTGAAAATAAATGGTCAAGATCAGGCTCCGCAGGATGGGCGCCAAGAAGGCCCCCTTCTACAGGATAGTCGTCGCCGACTCCCGCAGCCCGCGCGACGGCCGGTTCATTGAGGAGATCGGCCTCTACGACCCGCTGGCCGACAGCGAGAAGCTGAAGGTGGACCTCGAGCGCGCCAAGTATTGGATCGCCAACGGCGCACAGCCGACCGATACCGTCAGGGCGCTGCTCAAGAAAGCGGAAGCGTAAGGAGAGCTGCAGCAGCAATGAATGAACTTTTGACCTATATCATACAGAACCTTGTCGACGAACCCGACAAGGTGTCTGTGACCGAGCGCAAAGCCGACGGCGAGACCGTTTTTGAGGTCAGGGTCGCCGACGGCGATATGGGCAAGGTCATCGGCCGCCAGGGCCGCATAGTCAAGGAGATCCGCACGCTGATGAAGGCCGTCGCCCAGAGGCGCGGCCAGCGCGTGAGCGTCGAAATCCTCGACTGATCAAACTGCCGAAAAAGCGCCTACGGGGCGCTTTTTCGGCATTGTAACGGCAGGTGTTCAGCATGGAGCGAGAGCTCATAGAAATCGGCAGGATAGTAAACACCCACGGGATAAAGGGCGAGCTGAAGCTGCTGCCCCACGACGAGCGGCCGGAGGATTTGCGCGCCCTGCGCTCCCTTTTCGTGGACGGGCAGGAGATGAAAATTCTCTCCGCGCGCGTGCACAAGGGCGCGCTGCTCATCATGCTCGAGGGCGTCGGCGACATGAACGCCGCGCTTGAATACAAGGGCCGCGCCGCCTTTGCGGACGCGGACGACCCCGGGCTGCCGGAGGGCTTTGTGTTCATGGACGAGCTCTTCGGCTGCGCCGTGCGGACCGAGGACGGCGAGGAGCTCGGCACGCTCGAGGAGATCATCGACTCCCCCGCCAACCAGGTCTATGTAGTGCGCGGCGCAGGCTCGGAGCGGCTCATACCCGCGATCCCGGAGTTCGTCGTCAGCGTGGACGCCGAGGCCGGCGAGATAGTCGTGCGGCTGATCCCGGGGATGTGAGCATGGCATACAGGATTGATATTTTGACCCTCTTCCCGGACAGCATGTCCGCCGTCCTGGGCGAGAGCATAATAGGCCGCGCCAAGAAAAAGGGCGCGGTGGAGATAAACTGCGTCCAGATACGAGATTACACCGAGAACAAGCAGATGCAGGTGGATGATTACCCGTACGGCGGCGGCTGGGGCCTTGTCATGATGGCGCAGCCGCTCAAAAGCTGCCTGGACGACGTGATGCGCCGCGCCGGACAGCGGCGCAGCCGCGTCATATACATGTCCCCGCAGGGGAAGCCCTTCAACCAGGAGGAGGCCAAGCGCCTCCGGCGCGACTACGACCACCTCGTGCTCGTCTGCGGGCACTACGAGGGCGTGGACGAACGCTTCATCGAAGAGTGCGTGGACGAGGAGCTCTCCCTCGGCGACTTTGTCCTCACGGGCGGGGAGATCGCCGCGATGGCTGTGGCGGACTGCGTCTGCCGCATGGTGCCGGGCGTCCTCGCCGACGAGGAGTGCTACACCGGCGAGAGCCACTGGGACGGGCTGCTCGAATACCCACAGTACACCCGGCCCGAGGTCTGGGAGGGCCGCGCCGTGCCGGGCGAGCTGCTGACGGGCGACCACGCCCTCGTGGCGCGCTGGCGGAGGAAAAAGCAGCTCGAGCGCACCATGGACAAGCGCCCGGACATGTTTGAAAAGCTCCAGTTGACATCAAAGGAGGACAAAAGGCTCGTGGAAGAGATAAAATATGAGCGCCTTCCGGAAAAAATGAAGCTGAAATTTGAGCCCCGCCGCTCCACGAACGAGGACGTGCCGGGGATCATGGGAATAGTCCGCCAGGCGCAGAGATACCTGCGCGAGAGCGGCATAGACCAGTGGCAGGACGGCTATCCCAACGAGGCGGTCCTCTACAGCGATGTTGAGAGCGGCCGCGGCTGGGTGTTCGAGTGCGAGGGGCGCATCGCCGGCTATGTCTGCATCTCAATGGACGTGGAGGCCAGCTACGCGCACATCGACGGCCGCTGGCTCACCGAGGGGGACAATTACGCCGTCGTCCACCGCTCGATGGTCGGCGACAAATACCGCGGCTCCCGCCTGGCGACGGAGATGTTCTCCCTCGCCTTCGACCTCGCCGCCGGGCTGGGCAAGGCGAGCGTGCGGGTGGACACCCACCGCGACAACAAGGCCATGAACCGCCTTGCGCAAAAGCTGGGCTTCACCTACTGCGGCGAGGTGGACGTGAGTTTGATGGACCCCTGCCGCGACCCCAAGCGCAACGCTTACGAAAAGCTCGTCTGAGCGGAAAGGATGAGGGTCATGGCAGCGAAAAAGGAAAAACGTTTCATAATAAAAGAGCAGCAGGACCTCGGCTTCGGGGCCATGTATGTGCTCACGGACACAAAAACCGGCGTGAACTACCTTGCGACCGTCGGCGTCGCCGTCTCCGGCATAACGCCGCTGCTGGATTCCAACGGCAATGTCGTCATCGACAGCACGGCGCAGTACGCCGCGGAATAATCCACGTGAGGTGATTTGAATGGTCATCGGCATAGACATGGGCGCCTCCGCCGTGAAAATAGCGGCGCTGGAGGGGGACAGGATAGTCCTGACGCACTACGAGCCCGGGCGGGAGGCGGACGTGCCCGCGCTGCTCTCCAGGCTCGGCATCAACCCCGCGAGTGCGGAGCGCGTCGCCATCACCGGCCTCTCCGCTCAAAAAGCCGGGCTCGAGGCCCTCGGCTGCACTCCCGAATACCTGAGCGAGCCCGCCGCCATCGGCGCGGGCGCGCAGTGGCTCACCGGCCGGGACAACCTTGTCGTCGCCAGCATAGGCACCGGCACCGCCTTCGTGCACGCGAAGGGCGGCGAATACCATCACATCTGCGGCACGGGCGTCGGAGGCGGGACGCTGCGCGGCCTCGCCTCGCGCGTGCTTGGCTATGAGAACATGCGCGAGTTCGACGTGCTGGCCCTCTCCGGCGACACGCGGAGGGTTGACCTGCAGATCGGCGATTTTGTGGAGAGCTACGGCCAGCTCGACCCCTATCTCACCGCCTCGAACCTCGCGCGGCTCGACGGCACGGCGACGGACGCCGACTGGGCCGCCGGGCTGACGAACCTTGTGCTGCAGGTCATCGGCACGATGTCCATGATGGCCCTCAACGGCGCGCGGGCCGAGGCCGTCGCCGTCATCGGCGCAATGGCCGGCACCGCCGCCTCGCGGGCCAATTTTGCCAACTTCACGCGCGCGTACGGCCTGGAATTCCTGATCCCCGAGCACTGCGAGTGCGCCACGGCCATCGGCACGGCGAGGCTGATATCATGAACCCGGCAAATCCCGCGGAGCTCCGCGCCGCGCTGGAACGGCACGGCTTCCGCTTTTCAAAATCGAAGGGCCAGAACTTCCTGATCGACCCCAACATCCCCCGGCGCATTGCCGAGTGCTCCGGCGCGGACGAGGGCAGCTTCGTGCTTGAGGTCGGCCCCGGGGCCGGCAGCCTGACCGTCGAGCTCGCGCAGCTCGCGGGCCGGGTCTGCGCCGTCGAGG
>CHCFR05602__coassemble_434_pt1 | contig 24825 bp, 18 predicted proteins | sample CHCFR05602__metabat2_high_PE_010 | metagenome-assembled genome bin CHCFR05602
CCATGCCGTCCACCGATACCACCGTATCCGCTCCCAGCACCAGGCTGCCGGCGGCGTCCGTCACGCGGGTGTAGACGTGGCTCTCGGTGAAGATGCCGCCGTTGACGAAGGTGCAGAAGGCCTGCGTCATCTCGCGCACGGTGGCGCCGTTGGTCAGCTCGCCCAGGGCGAGGGAGGAATAGTTCCTGTCCTGCTCGATGAGCGTGGTGAAGCCGAGGTTGTTCTCCAGGAAGCTGTAGGAGGCGTCAAGCCCCAGCTTGTCCAGCACCTGCGCGGCCACGGTGTTCAGCGAGCTCATGACCGCCCGGCGTATCGTGACGATGCCGTGATTCATGTGGTCGGAATTGTTGGGATACCAGCTGGTGCCGGAGAGCGTTATCTCGCCCGCGGGCGCGTCGTTCACCAGCGTGTTCTGGGTGATGAGCCCGGCCTCGATGGCGGGGGCGTAGACGCTCAGGGGCTTGAAGGACGAGCCGGGCGGGCGCTCCGACTGCGTGGCCCGGTTGGTGATGAGGTTGGCCGTCTTTTCGCCCACGCCGCCGGCCAGGGCCACGATGGCGCCCGTGTAGGGATCCATGATGACGATGGCGCTCTGCAGCTGCTGCTCGCCCGGGCGGTAGGACTTGGGCAGGGCGTCCAGGTTCTGATATACGGCGTCCACGTCGGCCTGGATGTCCGGGTCGTAGCAGGTGTAGATGCGGTAGCCGCCGGAATAGAGGAGCTGCTCCGCCGCGTCGGCGCTTATGCCCTTCTGCGCCATCAGGTCGGCCTTCACGTCCTCGATGACCGTCTCCACGTACCAGGAGTAGATCTCCTGCTGCCCGGCCTCGTTGGCCGAGCGGGCGAACACCAGCTGCTCATTGACGGCGGCGCTGTATTCGTCATAGTTGATATAGCCCTGCTCGTACATCTCGCGCAGGACAGTCTCCTGCCGGGCCTTGTTGTTGGCCTCGCTGTAGAAGGGGCTGTAATAGGTGGGCAGGTTGACGATGCCGACGATGGCGGCGCTCTCCGCCAGCGTCAGCTCGCTGGGCTCCTTGCCGAAGTACGTCTTGGCCGCGGCGTAGATGCCGTAGCTGCCCTCGCCGAAATAGACGGCGTTCAGGTACCAGGTGATGATCTCGTCCTTGTCGTACTTCTTCTCGAACTCCAGCGCCTGGAATATCTCGATCAGCTTGCGCTTGACGGTGACGACGTTGTTGCCGGTGAGGTTCTTGATGAGCTGCTGGGTTATCGTGGAGCCGCCGAAGATGTCGTCCGAGGAGGAGAACATGGTGGTGATGGCGGCCAGCGTGCGGAACCAGTCCACGCCCTTGTGCTCATAGAAGCGGCGGTCCTCGATAGCGACGAGTGCCTTCACCAGATAGTCGGGGATGTCCTCCAGGTCCACCCATATGCGGTTCTCCCTGCCGGAGAGGGTGGCGAGCTCCTGCCATTCGCCGTTGTTGTCCTCGTAGTAGATGATGCTCGACTCGGAGAGGGAGTAGTCCGAGAGGGAGACGTCCAGGTCGTCCTGCAGCGTCGTCTTGACATAGAAGGCAAATATGCAGGCGAAGAGCAGCCCCGTGGTGAGGAAGATGAGCACCGCCGTCGCCAATATCTTCACAGCCAGGCCGACCGCGCCGAAAACGCCCCCGGCAACGCTGCCGGCGGCCTTCCCCACGCGGTGGAGCTTGTCGTTATCCATTCGTGTTCGCACCTCCGTGCCCTGGCCTTCGCGCGGCCGCGGCCGCTACAGGCCATTGTAGAATATTAATATACCACAATCTGTCGCAAAGGGATAGCTAAAAAACAAATTTTTGTTTTCCGCGCGCCTGCGCGGCGGAGTATAGTTTCTCCGCTTCGTGGGATAATTTACCCGAAGGGGGTGAAAATACGTGAAAAGCACCTGGATAAAGTGCGCGGCGCTGACGGTGCTGGCCGGCGCGGCGGCCTGGTCGGCGGTCTCCGCCCTCTCCGGCATCAGCGCGCTGGCCTCCCGCCCGGAGGAAAAGCGCGCGCCGTTCCACTACGAGCCCAGCTGCGCCATCGAGGAGGCGGAGTTCGTGCTGCGGGAGTACAACGGCTGCATCGGCGTGTTCAGCCCGCAGTCGGACGCCGGGCCCATCACCGTCACGGACATAGAGACGCGCTCGCTGCGCGAGGCGGACAAGGAGATCGTCAAAAACGGCATCGCCGTGGCCGACCGCGAGGAACTTCTGACCCTGCTCGAGGACTTTGGCTCGTAGAAAATGCGGCCGCGCGGCGCCCTGAGAAAAAAATACGATTGATTTCTGCTCGGGAATAGAGTAAAATAGACCTGCAAAGCAAAGAGATAACCCCGGAGGTCATCTGACAATGGACGAGGATTTCGGCAGCAGCTACATCACCATCGAGGACGAGGACGGCAACGAGTTCGAGCTCGAGCAGCTCGCGGAGCTCGAATATGAGGGCCGGAGCTACGCGGCCTTCCTCCCCGCGGACATGGACGAGGACGACCCCGATTACGGCTATATCCTCCTGCGCATCGAGGAGGAGAACGGCGACGAGGTGTTCTGCTCCGTGGACGACGAGCAGGAGCTCGCCGCGGTGTACGAGGCCTTCATGGCCCAGCTCTTCGATGACGAGGACTCTGACGAGCCGGAGGAGGAATAAGTTCCCCCCGGCGCCCAAAACGGTTTTTATTCCTGCCCTGTGCGCGGAATGGCATTTGCCTGGACCCTTTTAGACCCACATTTTTAATAAGGGACGCTGCATCCCCGCGTGGATTGCAGGCCTCCCGGTACCATGGACCGGAAGTTGGAAGCGAGGTAGCGCGGGGGAGGCGACCCACCTGCCGAGTCGTGCAGGTTATAATCGGGTCCCCACGGCAGCGGCGGGGGTTGCCCGTATGCGAAAGCATACGGGCAATTTTTTTGACCTTTTGCAGGGAACAGGCTCCCTGCGAGCCCTTTCTGAGAGATTTCTTTTGTCTTGCCAAAAGAAACCCCTCAGACTCCAAAGGCGGCCAACGGCCGCGGGTATTTGCGCTGCGCGCCCCACTGTTGGAAGCCTTTCGGTAGACCGGGGCACAGCCCATTGCCTCCTTATCGCAGCCTGGCTTCGCTTACGCTCGCGCCGCTGGCGGTCGGTCAATTACCCGTTAGTGCCGCGTCCGCAGGGAGCAACGCACGGTCAGCCAAGCTGCGCCTGGATGCAGAGAAGCGCGCCTCACCAGCGGATGACCTCCGTCAGTGAGGCGCGCAGCGCATCTGCCTCCAGGCGCAGCCTGGGCCGTTGGCCGCCCTCCTTACCGCAAGGCGGCGTCGATGATGACGGGGCGTCCGGCGCTGGACACCATGCCGAAGCAGACCTCGGCGGTCTCGCCGCTGATGAGGTCCGTGTACTGCCCGTCGGGTAGGCCGGACTCCACGAGCGCGCCCTGGCCGTAGGCGGGGAAGAGGCCGAAGAGCTGCCGCCCAGGCAGGGAATAGGAGGCGGTGAGGGCGCCGCAGGGGTGGGCCTGGACGCTGTATTTGCCCTCGGCGAAGATGCGCTCGCGCTTTATCTGCGCCAGGCGGGCCATCAGCGGCGAGAGGTCGGGCCCGTGCTCCAGGTCGATGGTGTCCCGCTCGAAGAGGCTCGGCAGGTGCTTTGCCGCGCGTTCCTGCCCGGCGTAGACCAGCGCCGCGCCCCGCTGGAAGTAGTTGAAGGCCGTCCAGCTCTCCAGCGCGGTGAGGCTGGGGATGAGGAAGCCCGCGCGCGGGCGGTCGTGGTTTTCCAGGAAGCGCAGCTTGACGTAGTTTTCGGGGAAGATGCCCTCCTGCGTGTTGACGGCCGCGGCGTAGGGCGCGAGCTTCTGCGCGTCGCGCAGCGCGGCCAGATAGGCGTTGGCCGTGTCGTAGTCGTAGCAGAGGTCGAAGGCCCGGTAGAGCTCGGCGTCGGAGAGGCAGGGCGTGCCGTTGGCGCGGTTATAGGCGATGAAGAGCGGCTCCACGGACTCCGCCAGCCAGATGCAGCCGGGGCGCACCCGCGCCACTTCTTCGCGCGCGCGCAGCCAGAAGTCCAGCGGTACCATGGGGGCCACGTCGCAGCGGAAGCCGTCCACGATGCCCGCCCACATCTTCAGCGTGTCTATCTGGTAGTCCCAGAGCGCGGCTGAGGCGGAGTAATCGAGGTCCACCACGTCGCTCCAGTCCGCCACGCGGGGCATGGGCGCGCCCTGCGCGTCGCGGATGAACCACTCCGGGTGCTCGTGCGCGAGCACGGAGTCCGGCGAGGTGTGGTTGTAGACCACGTCGATGATGCACTTCATGCCGAGAGCGTGGATGCCGTCCACCAGGCGGCGGAAGTCCTCCAGCGTGCCGTACTCGGGGTTGACGGTGCGGTAGTCGCGGATGGCGTAGGGGCTGCCCAGCGTGCCCTTGCGCTTCACCTCGCCAAGCGGGTGGATGGGCATCAGCCAGATGATGTCCACGCCCAGCGCGGCGATGCGGTCGAGGTCGCGGCGCACGCCCTCAAAGGTGCCCTCGGGGCTGTGGTTGCGGACGAAAACGGAATAAATGACCTGGTTCCTGAGCGTTATCGGGGTATCTTTTGCCATTTCAGTTACCTCCTCGTATAGTCACGCGCCCTCGGGCGCGGAAGGTGCGATGCGGCGGCCGGGGGCGTAGAATTCCCGGTCGCGTCCGTCTATTTCCCGCAGCACGCGGCAGGGGCTTCCCACGGCCACGACGTTGGCGGGCAGGTCGCGCGTCACCACGCTGCCCGCGCCGACGACGGTGTTGTCGCCGATGCTCACGCCCGGCAGCACGATGACGCCCGCGCCCACCCAGCAGTTGCGCCCGATGTGCACGGGCAGGTTGTACTGGTAGGCCTTTTCCCGCAGCTCGGGCAGCACCGGGTGGGCGGCGGTGGCGATGGTGACGTTGGGGCCGAACATCGTGCAGTCGCCGACGTAGATGTGCGTGTCGTCAACAAGGGTGAGGGCAAAATTGGCGAAAACATTGCTGCCGAAGTGTACGTGCGCGCCGCCCCAGTTCGCGTGCAGCGGCGGCTCGATGTAGCAGCCCTCGCCCAGCTCGGCGAACATCTCCCGCAGCAGCCGCTCGCGCCGCTCCGGCTCGGAGGGGCGGGTGGCGTTGAATTCATATAGCAGCTCCTGCCTCGCGGCCTGCTCGCGCGCCAGTTCCGCGTCGCCGGGCAGATAGAGCTCGCCCGTGTGCAGTATGTCAGTTATTCCCATATCGTCCTCCCTGATCTATGCCCGGCGGTCCGGGCGGATGAAGGGCTCGCGCACCTCGCGCGAGCAGAGCGCACCGTAGAGCTCCGGACGGCGGTAGGCGTTGCCGTGGACTTCCGCGGCGCGGTAGGCGCGCAGCGCGTCCAGATCGAGCCGCGCGAGGTAGATGCCCGCCTCGCCGGGCGCTTCCAGCACGCAGGTGTCCCGCGAAGCGGCCTCCCCCGGGGCGTATGCCACGCCGTCGAAGAGCGTGGAGCGGCCGTTGCAGTCCGGCTGCCCCGCGGGGTAGTTGCAGGTGGCGAGGGCGAGCATGTTCTCATACGCCCGGGCGCGCAGCTGCGCCAGGCGGTTCAGCTCCATCGGGCAGGCGTTGGGCACCAGTATCAGCTCCGCCCCGGCGAGCATCAGCAGCCGCGCGCTCTCCGGGAACTCGCGGTCGTAGCAGATCATGGCCCCCACCTGCACCGCGCCCGCCGCCGTGTCCAGCGCGGCGGTGGGGAAGCCGCCCCCCGGCGTCAGCACGCGCTCCTCGCCGAAGTCGCAGGTGTGCGCCTTGGCGTAGTCGAGGACGCGCCGCCCGCGCCGGTCAAAGAGCGCGAGCGCGTTGCGCGCAGAGGGCCCGAAGCGCTCGAGGTAGGTGATGGCCACGGCCATGCCGAGTTCTCCGGCAAGGCGGCCGAAGGCGGAGACGAACGCGCCGTCCGCCGCGACGGCGAGGGCGCGCAGCTCCGGCGGGGACTGCGGTATGCGGTAGCCGCAGCTCCACATCTCCGGGAAGAGGGCGATGTCTGCCCCCAGCTCCGCCGCCCGGCGGCAGGCGGCGAGGCCGAGCGCGAGGTTTTCCTCCGTGTCCTCACCCGGCAGCAGCTGCAGCAGGGCGATAGTCAGAGCGGCCATGGGCGGGCCTCCTTTTTCCGCTTTCTGCGCGGCCGGCCGCCGCGCGAGCTGATTCTATCACGCGGCGCGGCGCTCCGCAAGGGAGAAAAAGCGCCGTGCCGCCGCGCGCGGAGGGGAAACCGCGGATTTTTGGATTTAGCGGGAAAAAGCACTTGACAAGCGCGCGATAGCGTGTATAATAATGCGTAATTTCATATGAAAGATAGAGGCGCGGCCGACAAGAGTACGCACGGGAAAACGCCAGACAGCGTGTGCCGAAAGGGGAAGCCGCCGAGGGGTCGGGTATGTGTCTGAGTTCCCGTCGCCCGGGCCGGGGGATAACATCCGTCGGACTGTCACGGTCGTGGAGCGCTATCGAAAACAGTGAAAGCATTTTGCCGCCATTGGACTTCACCACCGGGAGAAGAAGTTCAAGGCGGTAAATTTTATGTGTCTCACGCACCGACGCGCCCAACGCCGCTTGATCCTACTGACGCGGGCATCTGCCGCGTTTCGCTCCCTTGACGGGCACAAAGCCCGCCTGCGGTTGCGAAGCCTTGCATCTGCCTCGCCTCAGCGGATCCATCGGCATTGTTCGTTCGGCGTGTGAGCCACCGAATTTTCCTTGAGCTTCACAGCCGGACCAGCGGGCGCGAGACCCGCCGCGGAACATCGCGTGGAAAAAAGAAGCGAAAGGACAAATGAAAATGACCAGAAGGATACTTGCCATGCTCATGGCCCTCGCCATGATGTTCGCCTTCGCCGCCTGCGGCGAAGAGCCCGCCGCCGACGCGGAGGACACGGTCCTCTCCGCCGAGGAGCTGCAGGCCCAGGTCCAGGCCATCGTGGACGCGCTGACCGTCCCCGAGGACGTCGACCCCGCCGCCGTGCAGGGCGTTGAGGATGGCGTACTGACCGTCGCCATGGAGTGCGCCTATCCTCCGTACAACTGGACGCAGATCGACGACTCCAACGACGCCGTCGCGGTCTCCAACGCCTCCGGCAGCTACGCCAACGGCTACGACGTCATGATGAGCCAGATCGTCTGCGACCTCTACGGCTGGGAGCTCGAAGTCGTCTCCAGCGCGTGGGACAGCCTGGTCCCCGGCGTGCAGAGCGGCACCTACGACGCCGTCATTGCCGGCCAGAGCATGACCGCCGACCGCATGAGCGAAGTTGACATGGCCGGCCCGTACTACTACGCCGACATCGTCGTCGTCACCACCGCCGACGGCGAGTACGCAGGCGCCCAGAGCATCGCCGACCTCGCCGGCGGCACCGCCACCGCGCAGAGCGGCACCATCTGGTACGACTCCTGCCTGCCCCAGATCCCCGACGTTGATCTGCTCGCCCCCGCCGACACCGCCCCCAGCATGATCATGAGCCTGACCACCGGGCAGTGCGACTACATCTGCACCGACGTCCCCACCGCCACCGCCGCCGTGCGCAATAACGAGGGCCTCAAGATCCTCAACTTCTCCGGCACCGACGGCGACTTCCAGTTCGCCAGCGAGGAAGAGCGCGCCGAGAACGTCAACATCGGCATCAGCGTCCAGAAGGGCAACACCACCCTGCTCGACGCCATGAACGCCGTGCTCGGGCAGATGGACTCCGCCGACTTTAACACCATCATGGACTACGCCATCGCCATCCAGCCCGAGATCTGACAGGCTGCCTGACGCAGCTGCAATGCCTTTCACAGGGCGCGACCTTCCGGCCGCGCCCTGTTACCCGCGAATAAATATAAAGGGGTCCTGACCGCCGATGAACGTTTTCTCCAAGTTGATATCCGACATATGGGCGCTGCTCGACGTATACTGGCTGATGTACCTCAAAAACATGGGCAATACGCTCGTGCTGGCGCTCATCGCCACGCTGATAGGTTTCATCATCGGCCTCACCTGCGGCATCCTCAACACCATCCCCTGCACCAGGAAGGACCCGGCGGCGAAGCGGGTGCTCCTCAAGATCGTGCGGGCGATAGTCCGCGCCTACGTGGAGATATTCCGCGGTACGCCCATGATACTCCAGGCCGTGTTCATCTTCTACGGCCTGCCCTACTTCACCAACAACGCCATGCGCTTTGACAGCATCTGGGCGGCGTCCATCCTGATAGTCTCCATCAACACCGGCGCATATATGGCCGAGAGCGTGCGCGGCGGCATCATCTCCATCGACCCCGGCCAGACCGAGGGCGCCAAGAGCATCGGAATGAACCACTTCCAGACCATGACCAGCGTCATACTGCCGCAGGCCATCCGCAACATCATGCCGCAGATAGGCAATAACTTCATCATCAACGTGAAAGATACCTCCGTAATGTTCATAATCGGCTTTATGGAGTTCTTCGCCTTCCACCGCCAGCTGGTCGCGCTGAACAACAAGTACTTCCCGAGCGCCACCATCGAAATGGTCGGCTACCTCATCGTCACGCTGACGGCGTCGATACTGCTGCGGTGGCTGGAGCGCCGCATGGACGGCAAGAGCAGCTACGAGCTGGTGCAGACGGACGACCTCACCATGGCCGCCGGTACCTACAGCCACCCGGACCGCGGCACGCCCTTTGACGAGCGCAGCAGCGAGTTCGGCGAGGAGGGCCGCAAGCGGATACGCGGCGCGCTGAAAAACAGCAACGGCAGTTCAAGGGAGGGACGGTAAAATGAGCGACGCCATACTTGAAGTCCGCCACCTCTCCAAGAGCTTCGGGAGCAACGAAGTGCTGCGGGACATCGACTTCGACGTCCGCGCTGGAGACGTCACCAGCATCATCGGCGCTTCCGGCTCCGGTAAGAGCACGCTGCTCAGGTGCATCAACCTGCTGGAGACGCCCAGCAGCGGCGATGTGCTCTTCCACGGCGAGAGCGTCGTCAGCGGCAAGGTGAACCCCAACAAATACCGCGCCAAGGTGGGCATGGTGTTCCAGAGCTTCAACCTCTTCGACAACATGACCGTGCTGAAAAACTGTATGGTGGGCCAGATGAAGGTGCTCAAGCGCTCCGCCGCCGAGGCGGAGGCCAACGCCATGAAATACCTCGAGCGCGTGGGCATGGCGCCCTATATAAAGGCCAAGCCGCGCCAGATATCCGGCGGCATGAAGCAGCGCGTGGCCATCGCCCGCGCGCTGGCCATGGACCCGGAGGTGCTGCTCTTCGACGAGCCGACGAGCGCCCTCGACCCGGAGATGGTGGGCGAGGTGCTCTCCGTCATGCGCGCTCTGGCCGCGGACGGCATGACCATGCTGGTGGTCACGCACGAGATGGCCTTCGCCCGCGACGTCTCCGCCAACGTGGTGTTCATGAAAGACGGCGTGATCTGGGAGCAGGGCGCGCCGGAGCGCCTCTTCACCGCGCCGGAAAAGCAGGAGACGCGCGACTTCCTCGCCCGCTTCATGGAGCGGTAAACGGCCCATACGCCAAATAAAAAACGCCCGGGACCGAAGTCCCGGGCGTTTTTGCGCCGTTTTTTATCAGACGGAGCGCCAGAGCAGCCGGTTTTCCGCAAACTCGGCGCTCACGCGCCCGGCGTCGAGCAGATAGGCGAGGAAGCTGCGCAGCGTGGAGCCCACGAGGGCGTACTGCTGGAAGTTCAGCTCGAGCCCCAGGCGGTCAAAGGCGCGCTTGAGCGCCTCCTCGAACGTCACCGGCTGCGCGCAGAGCTCCAGCACCAGCGAGCACAGGCCCTCCACGTGCCGCCGGTTGAGCTCCGCCAGCGGCGCGATGTCCTCGCAGGCCGCGGCGTGGGATGGGACGTACATCTTCGCGCCGGCGCCGGTCAGGGCGTCGAGCGTGGCCAGGTAGGCCGCCACGTCGTAGATGAAGGGGAAGCCGTATTTTTCCAGCGTCTCCGGGCTGGAGACGCAGTCGGCGATGAAGGCCGTGCCGTCCGGCAGCAGGTAGCCGCACATGTCGAAAAAGTGCCCCGGCAGCGGCAGCACCTTTACCTCCTGCGGGAAGGCCGGCGAGGCGGCGTCCTCGCATTCGCAGGGCGCGGCCAGGAGGAACTTGTGCCTGAGCGCCGCCGGCGGGAAGCCGCCGTAGAGGAAGCCGGGCTCCAGTATGGGCGTGCGCGTGAACTGGGCCTCTATGCCCGGCGCGAACACCCGGCAGCCCGTCTGGCGCTGCAGGTACTGGCAGCCGCCGATGTGGTCGGCGTTGGAGTGCGTGACGAGGATGCCCAGCAGCTTCCAGCCCTGCCCGTCGAGTATTTTCCGGGCGCGGCGGCCGGCGTCCTTGTCACCGCCGGCGTCGATGAGATAGGCCCCGTCCCCGGTGGTGTAAACGCCGATCTTGGCCGGGCAGTCGATGTAATAGGACTGCTCCCCGGTGCGTATGAGCTCGTACATATAGCGCCTCTTTCCTGCCCGCAGGCTGTATTGAACGATATTTTACCACTACCTTGCGCTCCTGGCAATGGCCGGGGCGGAACTGCGCCCCCGGCGGCGGAAAAAAGTTGGACGGAGGGCGGGTGCGCCTGTGCTATAGTGGGCACAGCTTAAAAATACAGCAACGTGGGAGGTAAAAATATGGAGATCAAGATGGTACAGTGCCCTAACGGCCACTATTACAATGCGGCGCTCCACACCAGCTGCCCGGAGTGCAGCGGCGCCGTGGGCAAGACGGAGCCCGTGGGCGGGCCGCAGGGCGGCTCCGGCGTGGGCCGCACCGAGCCTGTGGACGTGGAGCGCGACGCGCGCATCGAGCCTTTCGACCCCACCATCATCGGCGCCGACTCCGCCGAGGGGCGGCCGGAGCCGGTCGTCGGCTGGCTCGTCTGCATCGAGGGCTCCTGCCGCGGCAGCGACTTCCGCATCCACGCCGGCTACAACTACATCGGCCGCGAGACCGGCGACATCCACATCCGCGGCGACCAGCAGATCTCGCGCAAGAACCACGCCATGGTCGCCTATGACAGCAGCGAGCGCGTCTATTACGTGGGCCCCAGCGCCGGGCGCAACCTCATCAAAGTGAACGGCAAGACGGTGCTGGGCGCGGTGGAGATACACAACTACGACGTGATATCCATCGGCACTACCAAGCTGATGTTCGTGGGGCTGTGCGGCGAGCAGTTCGGCTGGGAAGAGGAAGCGCGATGACGGCGGCGAACGGGCTCTGGGGGCTTCTGCTGACGGGCAGCTTCCCCCTGCCCCCATCGGGGGCCGTGAGCGCTTATACGCCGGGGACGCCTTCGCCCACGCCGCTGCCCACCCTGCCGCCGCCCACGCCCACGCCGGCCGCTTCCGGCGCGGCGGAGGCAGCGGGCTTCGCCCTGGAGGGCTGGATGATCGCGGCGGGCGCGGCCGCGCTGGCGCTGCTCATCGCCCTGGCCGTGTTTTTCATCGTCCGCGCGCGCCGGCGGCGCGCCCCGGCGGCTTTCGCGGGCGGCGTGACGCTCTCCGTGGGCAAGGTGCATGAGACCGGCGCGCGGGAGAGCCAGCAGGACTGCTTCGCCGTACTGCCGGAGGAGCTGTGGCCCGAGCACGGCCTGCTGGCCGTGGTGGCGGACGGCATGGGCGGCCTCGCGGACGGCGACAGGGTCAGCCAGTGCGCCGTGAGCGCTTTTTTTGACAGCTTCTGCAACGTCCAGGGCGAGCCGCAGCTGGTGCTGCTGGAGCTGCTGAGGCGGGCGAACAACGCCGTGAACGGCCTGCTGGGCCCCGGCGGGGCCTCGCGCAGCGGCTCCACGCTGGTGGCCGCGCTGATACGCGACGGCGGCCTGAGCTTCGTCTCCGTGGGCGACAGCCGCATCGCCCTGCTGCGCGACGGCGCGCTCTATACGCTGGATCGCGAGCATGTTTACCGCAACGAGCTGCTGTGCGCGGCGGTGAACGGCGAGCGCAGCTTCGAGTCCGCCCTCAGCCACCCGCGCGCCGGCGGGCTCACGAGCTATCTCGGCATGGGGCGGCTGAAATACGTCGATTTCCCCGCCGCGCCCATCGCGCTGATGCCCGGCGACCGCGTGGTGCTGATGAGCGACGGCGTCTATAACGCCCTCGGCGTCTCCGAGCTGGCGGACGCGCTGCTGCTGCCGCCGGAGCAGGCGGCGGAGGAGATACGCCGCGCCGTGTCCGCCAAGGGCTACTCCACGCAGGACAACTACACCGCCGTCGTCATCGGCCTGGAGAGGGGGACGCGCGCATGATACGCACGGCCAGCTACACGGACACCGGCGGCCGGCCATATAACGAGGACTGCCTGGCGTTCATAGACCGCGGCGGCGCGCTCTGCGCCGTGGTGGCGGACGGCCTCGGCGGCCACGGCGGGGGCGAAAAGGCCTCCCGCGCGGCGGCGGAGTGCGTACAGGAGCTATGGAGCGGCGCCGTCAGCGAGACGGAGCTCGCCGCCCTGGTGCAGGCCGCGCACGGGCGCGTGCTCTCCATGCAGACGCGCGCCTGCGCCATGAAGACCACCATCACCGTCCTTGCGCTCGGCGGCGGCCGCGCCGCCTGGACCCATGTGGGCGATTCGAGGATATATCACTTCCACAACGGCGCGCTGGTGTTCCAGACGCGCGACCACAGCGCTTCGCAGATCGCCGTGATGCTGGGCAATATCACGCCCGACCAGATTCGCTTCCACGAGGATCGCGCGCGCATCTACCGCGCGCTGGGCCAGGACGGCGAGCTGAAGGTGGAGACGCACGCCGAGACGCTGGAAAAGGGCGCCCATGCCTTCCTCATGTGTACGGACGGCTTCTGGGAGTACGTGCTGGAAGACGAGATGTGCGCCGACCTGTCCGCCGCTCAGGGCCCCGAAGAGTGGCTGGGGCTGATGCGCGCGCGGCTCGCGCAGCGCGTGCCGGGAAATAACGACAACAACACAGCCGCCGCCGTGTGGCTGGAGACAGAATGAATCTGGGGGGTCAGATATGAAAAGCAAGAAGATCATCAGCATCGCCCTGACGGCCATCCTTGCGCTGGGGCTGCTCTCGCTCTCCGCCTGCGGCGTGGACATCCGCGATACGCGCAGCGGCGTCGTCCGCTTCGTCGCCATGCTGCCGGAGATGGGCATCATGAGCTCGGACGGCACCATCTCCTATGACGCCGGCTACTACACCGGCTCCGGCTTCGGCGTGGGCGAGGCCGGCGAGCCCACGGACATATTCATCACCAACAGCCACGTGGTGGCGGACACCGTGCCCGTTTTCAGCGAGAATGGCGACTACCTGGGCGACGTGGCCGCCCCCGCCGTCAACCTCTACATCCTCACCAGCGACCTCGCCTGGGACCCCGCCACGGGCACGCTGGACACCAGCCAGTGCATCCCCTGCTCCATACTCTACTACTCCGAGACGCTTTACCCCGACTATGCCGTCATCCAGGCCGCGCAGGCGCCGGCCGACCGCATTGCCCTGCCCATACTGCCGGATGAGGAGGCCGTCAGCGAGCTCGACCGCGTCTACGCCCTCGGCTACCCCGGCAGCAGCGACGACACGGAGGAGGGTTTCTGGGGCCGGCAGATACTCGGCACCGTCGCCAGCTCCACGATGACGGACGGCAGCGTCTCCCGCTTCACCACCGGCGCCACCTTCGGCAACACCCGCCTCATCCAGCACACGGCCCAGCTCAACCACGGCAACTCCGGCGGCCCGCTGCTCAACGAGGACGGCCAGGTCATCGGCATCAACACCTACGGCGCGGGCGGCGACGTCTCCACCGGCGACGTGAACTCCTACTACGCCGTGCGCGTCAGCTACGCATCCGACATGCTCGACCAGCTGGGCATCGAATACGACACCAGCTGGGGAAGCAACTGGCTGCTCTTCGTCCTCATCGGCCTGGGCGTGCTCATTCTGATCGCACTGCTGGCGCTCGCCATCAAAAAGTTCGCCCCAAAGGGCGGCAAAAAGCGCAAAAAGCCCGCGCCCGGCAGCGACCTGCGCGTGCAGTGCGTCTCCGGCTGCTTCGCCGGGCGGCGGTTCGAGATCGGCCGCCAGCTTCGCATGGGCCGCGACCCCAACCGCAACGACCTGGTGTTCCCGCCGCAGACCCAGGGCGTCAGCAGCGTCCACTGCATGCTGATGCTGACGGAGGGCAAGCTCTATCTGCAGGACCTCGGCTCCACCTACGGCACGTTCCTCAGCGACGGGCGCAAGCTCTCGCCCAGCCAGGCGGTCGAGCTCAGGGAGGGCGACAGCTTCTCCCTCGGCTCGCAGCGCGAGCGCTTCATCGTCACCGGCAGGGGAGGTATGTGATATGGCAGCCTATTGCCCGCACTGCATGTTCCCGACGGATACGCCCTATTGCCCCAACTGCGGCCAGAGCACCAGCTGGCAGCCCGGCGAGGGCCAGCTGCACGCCGGCACCGCGCTGAACGGCAGCGGGCTGCACCGCTATATAACGGGCGCCGCCATCGGCCAGGGCGGTTTTGGCATCACCTACATCGCCGTTGACATGGACAGCGGCGAGCGCGTGGCCGTCAAGGAGTGTTTCCCCACCCAGTGCGCCCAGCGCGGCGTGAACGGAGTCACCGTGGAGGCCAGGAGCGGCTTTGAGCAGACACTGCAGGGCGCGCTGGAGAGCTTCCTCGAGGAGGCGCGGCTGCTCGCACGGCAGGGCGCCCTCGCGTCCATCGTACAGGTGCGCGACTTTTTCCGCGCCAACGGCACGGCCTATCTGGTAATGGAATACCTCGACGGCGTGACGCTCAAAAACATGATGTGCACGGGCGGCGTGATACCGGCGCAGGAGCTGCTGCGCCGCCTGCGCCCGCTGATAGGCGACCTGGGGCGGCTGCACGCCTCGGGCGTCATCCACCGCGACATCAGCCCCGACAACCTGATGTGGATGCCCTCCGGCGGCATCAAGCTGCTCGACTTCGGCTGCGCCCGCTCCATGGAGAACGGCAAAAGCATGAGCGTGCAGCTCAAGCACGGCTTCGCCCCCGTCGAGCAGTACCAGACGCGCGGGCAGGGCCCCTGGACGGATATTTACGCCCTCTGCGCCACTATCTACTATTGCACCACCGGCCGCCTGCCCACGCCCGCCGTCGAGCGGCTGGAGGGCGGGGAGCTGACCGCGCCCACGGCGCTGGGCTCGGACCTGACGCCCAGGCAGGAGGCGGCGCTGCTCTGGGGCATGGAGGTGCAGCCGGCCCGCCGCCCGCAGGCCATGGAGGACCTGGCCGCCGCGTTCTATGCGGACCCGGCGGAGGACGGCGGCAGGGAAGGCGGCCGCCGGCGCGAAAAAACCGGCGGGAACGGCTATACACCGCCCGAGGAGGAGAAAAAGCGCGACGTGCGCAGCGGAGGGCTCCCGGCGCGCACCCGGCGCATCGCCGCCATCGCGGCCGCCGCGGCGGCCGTGGCCGTCATCGCCATCGTGCTCGCCGCCAGCGGCCTGTTCGGCGGCGGCGGCAGGGACGTGGGGGCGCCTGTACAGCCCGCCGTCACCGGCGCGCCCGGGCTCTCGCTCGCGCCCAGCGCCGTCCCCAGTTCCGTTCCCAGCCCCACGCCCGAGCCCACCCCCACGCCCGTCGTGCCCGACGGCGTGACGGAGGACGGCTATGAGTACGTGCTCGGCGGGGATTCCGCCACAGTCGTCGGCTACACCGGCAATGAGACAGCGCTCGCCCCGCCGGAGGAGATCGAGGGGCTGCCCGTGCGCGCCATCGGCGAGGGGGCCTTCAGCGGCAACAGCTATGCCGAGCAGCTGATATTGCCGGAGGGGCTGGAGGAGATCGGCGCGGAGGCCTTCGCCGGCTGCACGTCGCTCACCTGCGTGGTCGTATTCAGCGACGCCCAGGTGGCCGAGGGCGCTTTCAGCGGCTGCCCCGTGCGCGCGGTGCAGCAGATGGAGAGCGGATACGTGACGGAAACGGAGCTTTACGACATCTGGGGGCTCGAGGGCGACGTGCGTGTGTTCACATTCGGCGAGGACACAGGCGACGGCAGCCTGGTGCTGGTGTACGTGGACGATGCGGGCATCGTCTATGCCCTGACGGAGGGCTCCAACGCCGTCATCATGGACTTCCCCAACGACGCCGATGAGATCGTCCCGCAGACGAGCGTCAGCGAGTTCACCGTCACCTGGATCAACGAAAACGCCGCGGACGGCCTGGACGGCGTGCCCAACTACTGGCTGCGCGGGGACATCCTCTTCCCGCAGGAGCTCATGTATTCCCTGGAGATGAACATATACGAGGATGCCGACGGCGTCAGCCTCAGCGCGTCCTGGTTCACGTCGAATGCGCTGGCCATCCTCATGGATGAGGTACGCGCGGAAGACGGCGTCACGGAGGCCATCGCGCCCAACGAGGCCCTCACGCGCGCGTGCATGGCCCGCGCCGCCGAGCTCACGGAGAGCTTCACCTCCGAACGGCCGGACGGCAGCGACTGGGGCGACGCGCTGCGCGAATACGAGGTCGATTGGGCGAACGCCTGGCAGTTTATAAGGTCCTTCGGCAGCGATGAGGACGGCGAGGCGCTGGGCGAATACCTGTTGGAAGTCGCGCAGCAGTTCGCCGCTTACGACGAGGACATCAGCGGCTACTACGACGGCGTCGGCGTGGCCATGTCTGTCGGCGAGGACGGCACGTATTATATCTGCTGCATCGCCACCGCCGCGTGAATGCAATTGACCACGCCCGGAGGAACAAGTATAATGAGAACATATGACGCAATGAAGGGAGGCGCGGCGTGTGGACCGGAGAGATAAATACTGCCCATACTGCATGAGCCTCCTCAGCGAGGAGGGCCCCTGCCCCAGCTGCGGCCTCACCTCGGGCACATATATGCCCATGCCGCACCACCTGCCTCCCGGCACCGTGCTCATGGACCGCTATCTCGTGGGCCGCGTGCTGGGGGAGGGCGGCTTCGGCATCACCTATATCGGCTGCGACCTGAAGCTGGAGCTGAAAGTCGCCATCAAGGAATATTTCCCCACCACCTGGGTCTCGCGCCACGCGGACGTCTCGCAGGAGGTACACTGCTACGCGGGCGCGCAGGGGAACTACGACAAGGGCCGCCGGCGCTTCCTCTATGAGGCGCGGACGATGGCAAAAATGGACAAACAGCCGGAGATCGTCTCCGTGCGCGACTTTTTCGAGGCCAACAACACCGTCTATATCGTCATGGAGTACGTGGACGGCACGACATTCAAGGAACTCGTGACGCAGCGCGGCGGGCGCATACCCGCCGGCGAGCTGCTGCACATGATCGAGCCGCTCTTTTCCGCGCTCGGCGCGATGCACTCCGCGGAGCTCATCCACCGCGATATCAGCCCCGACAACCTGATGCTGGAGCGCGGCGCGGTGCGGCTGCTGGACTTCGGCTGCGCGCGCGAATCGGCCCAGGGCGACGAGACCATGACCATCACGCTCAAGCACGGCTACGCGCCCATCGAACAATACCAGCACAAGGGCCAGGGCCCCTGGACGGATGTCTACGGCCTTTCGGCCACCATCTACTACTGCCTCACGGGCAAAACGCCGCCGCAGGCACTCGACCGCCTGCTGGACGACGACCTCATCCGCCCGCGCAGCCTGGGCGTGGACCTGACGGAAAAGCAGGAGCGCGCGCTGCTGCGCGGCATGGGGATAAAGCAGCATCAACGCTTCCAGAACGTGGAAGAGCTGCACACGGCCCTCTACGAGGGCGTGTTCCCGCTCGCTGAGGATGGCGGCGCGCCGGAGCAAACGCAGGATCTCGATACCGGCGCTGAAAAGCAGGAAGAGCCGGACGCTGCCGCGGAAACGGGGGCGGACGCCCCGCGCGGCGGCAAAAAACCCGCGCGGCGGCTCTATCTGGGCCTTGCCGCGGCGGCAGCCGCGCTGCTCATCCTCGCGCTGGCGCTCATCCCCCGCGGCGGGGAGGACGTGACCGTGCCCTCCGCCCTGCCCACGGCGGCGGGGACCGCCCCGGCGCAGACGCCGGAGGCTGAGGCCCTGCCTGACTTTGACAGCCTCTTTGCCAACGCCGTCACGGCGGGGCCGGAGGATATCCTCACGCTGCTCGAAAACGGCAGCGTCGGCGCCATCTCCATCAGCGATGACTGCTTCATCGGCGGCGGCGGCACCGTCATCGACAAGCCCGTCCATATCCCGGAGGGCGCCAGCCTGGACATCCGCAACTTCATCACGCTCGGCGAAAACGCCGTCCTCTGGGTGGAGGGCGCCGTCACAGGCATGGATGGCGCGCTCATCGCCGGCGAAGGCCGCCTGGTGGCCGCCGCCGGCTGCGACATCGGCGCCGCCGTCTGCCTGCAAGAGGGCAGGCTGCTCGCCGGGCCGGACGGGGAGCTGGGCGCGCTGAACGGCAGCGTTTACACCATCCCGGCCCTGCCGGCGGACGCCGTCAGCGTGAGCAACATCGACGAGCTGAGCCAGGCCCTGGCCATGGGCAGCTCCGTGCTCGTGGAGGGCGATATCGAGCTCACGTCGGATGTGGAAGCCAGGTCGGCCGTGTATGTCGCCGGGGGCGCGGCGCTCAGCGGCGAGGGCAAACTGCTCATGAACGGCGCGCCGTTCGTCAATCGCGGTACGGTCGGCTGCAATGTCTGGCTGGGCTGGGGCGAGGATGCGGTGTTCGTCAACGAGGGGAGCGTCTCGTCTGCCGAGGTCTGGCTGGACGAGGGCGCCGGCTTTGCCGTCAACCGCGGCGAGCTGCTGCCCACGGGCCAGGTGGTGCTCTTCAGGGACTTTATAAACTTTGGCAGCGTCAGCCTCGATGCGGAGGGCAGCGCGGTCACCAGCGACGGCGCGCTCACCATAAACGCCGGCACCATCGACGTGCAGCAGGGCGCCTATGAGCCCATGGGGCCCGTTTTCAACTGCGGGACGCTGCGCGTGGCCGGCTACATGAACAATTCCAACTACCTCACGAACGACGGCGAGCTGCGCGTGGCCGCCGGCGGGTACTTGGACAACATGGGCGTCATCGACATGTACGACGGCTCTCCGCTGCTTGCCGTGGAGGAGGGCGCGGAGCTGAACTCGTACGCCGGCGTGATACTGCACCGCGACCAGACGGTCATCGAAGGGCGGATAGAAGGCCCTGTCTGGGGCGTGGACTTCTCGCTCATCGACGGCGACGCCGAGCGCGCCTATGTGGGCAGCGAGGAGGAGCTGCTGGCGGCCCTCGCGGACCCCGCGGTGGAGTGCGTGGTCATCAACGGCGGCGTGCGCTTCACCCAGCCGCGCACATTTACCAAAACGGTGTATATCGAGGGCGGGGGCAGCCTGCTGGTGCCGTCGGGCATGTCCCTCACCGTAGACGGGACGGTGCTCTGCGTCAACGGCGTGCTCTACTGCGACGACCTGACGGTGCGCAGCGGCGGCATGGCGGAGTTCCTCTGCGACTGGCGCGGCATGGGCGACGGCGGCAGGCTGACGCTCGAGGACGGCTCCTGGGCCTACACGCGCCATTCGTCGCTGTCCTTCACGGAGGTATCCCTCGGCCAGGGCTCGATGCTCGTCTACAACAACGGGAGCAGCATCTCCCTGCGCAGCGCGGAGATCAGCGGCGGCACGCTGGCCATCGCCGCCGGCATGGACGTCCCGCAGCTCACGGCGGACATCAGCTCCGGCGGGCGCATGATAAACGTCGCCCCCGTCAACGTGGCCGCGGGCGAGCTCAGCATAGCGGGCGGCAGCCTGATGTTCATGAACGACGACTTCGCGCTCGACGCCGGGCGCCTGGAGGTGGACGCGGAGAGCACGCTCGTGCTGCGCCCGCGGCTCGCGCTGGGCGCGGAGGCCGTGCTGGAGAACCGCGGCGTCGTCTCCTTCGAGGGGTTGAACGCCGTCTACTGCACGGAGATCGCCGGCGTGCTGGAAAACTACGGCGAGCTCAGGCTGGGAAATCCGGTCACCGTGCGCGGCGGGCTCGTGAACGAGGGCACGATCGTCACCAACGACCGCTCGTGGTCCATCCGGCTGGAGGGCGGCGAGCTCAGCGGCAGCGGCGGCTTCCGCCCCTTCGAGTGACAAAAATATGCGCAAAAAGGCCCCGGGGAGCCCCGGGGCCTTTGTTTTATGCGCTTATACGTCCTTGAATATGTGCTCGATGACGCTCTCCATGCGCTCGCTCATGCCCTCGTCGCCGGCGGTGACGGCGTAGAGCACCAACCAGTCGGTGGCGTTGCGCGGGTCGAGCAGCGGCATCCCGCAGTCGGTGAGGATGGCGTTGAGGGCCATCCAGTGGTCGTTGAGCCGCTCGCGCGGCGAAAGGTATTCCTCGTCCGTTTCGCAGTATTCGTCGTCCACCACGTTCTCAGTGATGACATAGAGCAGGAGCAGCAGCTTGCGCGGCACGTCCGCGCGGCGGGAGCGGATGTTTTTCAGCGCCGTGGCGTTGGGCCAGTTGTATTTTATGAGCCGCTGCACCACGCTGTAGCCGGCCCGCGAGCGGCTGGAGGGCATGTTCATGGAAAAATAGAGGCGCATCACGGCCTCCATCGAGTAGTCCGGCTCTTCCAGCCCCGTCCAGGCGGGGATGGGGTGTATCAGCCGGTCAAGATAGCGGGTGAAATAGGCGTAGGCCCGCGTGTGCAGCGCGCCGAAGTTCGGCAAATTGGCTATATAGCACGCGCGCAGCTCCTCCCTGCTGTGGACCTGCAAAAAGGCGCTCTGCATGTTCTGCGTCAGGTGCGAGGTGACAACGCCGCGGGCGGCATCCTCCTGCGGCACCGGCGGCAGCGAGGCGAAAAAGTCCCGCGCTTCGGCGTAGGCCGCGCCGCGGCGCAGGAACCAGGCGTACACCACGTCCCGCCCCTCGCGGTAGTGCAGCCCATAGTCCGTGCAGGAGCCCAGCAGGCGGCTCGTCTGCCCCTCCGAGAGGCCGAGGGCGAAGGCGATGCGGAAGACGTCCTCCCGCCGCGAGGGCTGCGCGCGGCCGGAGACCCAGTTGCGCACCGTGCGCGCGCCGCTCTCGCCGTTCACATCCGGCCCGCCGGCAAATTCCGCCGTCAGCCGCTCCATCAGGTCCGGCCGGGGATAGAGCGAGCGCAGCACCTCGCCGAAACCGCGCAGGCGGAACTCGCCGCATTGCAGGTAATGCGCCGCCATCTCCGGCGTCATCTCGCCGGAGCCCAGCCGTTCGTATTCGTTTTCTGAGAGCAGAGTCAGTTCAAGGCCCACCAACGTCACCCCACAGATACGTCATCCTACATAATAATACATGAGAATGACAACTTTTTCAAGGCTGTGGGCCGCCTGACGTTACAATAATTTTGATTTATCCACATTCCATCACGAAGCTCAGCTCCTGCCGCTGCACTTCGCCCTCGACGGGGAAGAGGCGGCCGCCGTAGTCCCTGTAGCCGCTGTAGCGCGGGTCGTTTATCACCGTCACGCCGCCCCATTCGGCGACATAGGCCTCGTTGGCATGCTCGTACACACAGTCCACGACCTCCTGCCTGGCGTCAAAGTTGAACATGCCCATGCCGGGCCGGCCCCAGATATAGGCCATGGCGGCCAGCTGGTAATAGCGGCCGTAGCCGCTGGCGAGCGCGCCGTCCTCGCCGGCGAAGTCCACGCTCAACTCCACGCGCGTGAGCACGCCGCCTTCCTCCGTGAAGTGGAACTCGGGCAGCGTCCCATTGCCGAGGTGCAGGACATATGTGCCGTCGGGCGCATCCTCGACCAGCCCCTCCGGCGTCAGCTTCACATACGCGCCGCCGATGCCGAAGTAGTCGGAGAGCTCGTTGTAGTTTTCAACGAACTCCTCCGTGCTCAGGTCGCCGCGGTGGGGCGGCATCTGCGAGCGCGCGATGCAGAGCACGCCCACAAGCAGCAGCGCGGCCGCCCCGCCGGCGGCAATCGCGGCGGTGGCCCCCGCGCTGCGCTCCTGGCGGTAGACGGGTATCCAGCGGCCGTATTCGCTGTCCCAGGGCTGGTCCTCGCCCTTCAGGGAGCGCCGGTAGGCGAGCAGGCAGGTGATGAAGTAGACTATGGGTATATTCAGCCCGAGGCCCATGACATAGACCTTCCAGGTGCGTGCGAAGGCCTCGCTGAAGCTCAGGCATTTGCCGTCATAGTCCCTGACGCTGATGCCAAGCAGCCACTTGCCGGGCGTGGCGGCAAAAAAGTGCAGGCACAGCGGCTCGACCGTCAATAGCAGCAGCGAGCGGAGCAGCCATTCAAAAATGGACGCCCCCATGCCCTCGTCCGTCGGGTTAAGGCCCAGTACGAGTGTGACGAAGGCGAGCGTGGCGGTGGCGTACAGCCACGAGTCGATGAAACGCGCGAAGTAGCGCCGCCAGGGGCCGGGCTCGGTATGACCGTCCGTCCAGCCCAGGGAGGGGCGGCGATGGGAATATTTGATGCCGGTGTCGAGATACAGCCGCCGCGCCTCCTGCTGCGGCCGGCCGGCGCGCGCGGCGGCCTCCCGGCCCGTGAGCGGAAAATCGTCCCCGGCGCCATCCCTGCCGCCCGGCTCTTCCCTCTGCGCGCCGGGCAAGGCCTCCTGCGCGGCGGGGGAGGGCAGGGCCACGTCCATCATGTCCGCCCAGCCCGCGCCGGCGTCGATCAGCGAGCGGCACTCGGCCTCGGCCCGCGCCATCTCCCCGCGCATGGAGCCCAGGCGCACGAGCTGCGCGCGCAGGGCGTCGGCGAGCGGCAGCGCGCCGGACTGCACCTCTTTTATCTCCTGCAGCGAGAGCCCCAGCGAACGCAGGCGCTTGATCTTCATCAGCGTGTCCAGGTCGTCCTCCGAGTAGTCGCGGTAGCCGTTGGGAGAGCGCGCGGGGCTCAGTAGCCCCTCGGATTCGTAAAAGCGTATCCCGGAGCGCGGCAGGCCGCTGCGCTGCTCCATCTCCTTGATGTTCATGTGACCGCCTCCCGACCCTATAGTAAGCTATAAACCCCCTTTACTGTCAAGTCCATATGCGCCAAACGACGTCTCTCCGGCCGTGAGCGCGGCTCATTTTTCCCGCGCGCATTTTGAATCGGCCGCGATTGTGCCGCATGCGCGGCTGTGGTATCCTGATGCCGGGGTGATAACATGCGCATAAACGAGATAATACGGGAAAAGCGCCGCGCGCTGGGGCTCACGCAGGAGCAGGCCGCCGAGCGCCTCGGCGTCACGGCCAGCGCCGTCAACAAATGGGAGCGCGGCGCGAGCCTGCCGGACATCACGCTGCTCCCGGCCCTCGCGCGGCTGCTGGGCGTGGACCTGAACACGCTGCTGGACTTCAGCGAGGAGCTGACGGACGCGCAGATAGGCGAATTCGTAAACTCCCTCGACGGCATGGCGCGCTCGGAGGGCTACGATCGGGCCTTCCGGCGGGCCGTGGAGAAGATACGCGAATATCCCAGCTGCGAAAAGCTGCTGCTCTCGGCAGCCTATTACCTGGACGGCGCGCTCTTCCTCTGCGGAGTGGAGGACGAGGGGGAGTACCGGCGGACGCTCGACGGCTGGTATGAGCAGCTGCTCGAGAGCGCGGACGGGGAGATACGCGAAGCCGCGCTGGTGATGGTGCTCGCCCGCTGCCGGCAAAACGGCGAGCTGGAGCGGGCGGAGGCGCTCATCAAGGCCCTGCCGCGGCCGCAGATTGACCGCCGCGAGCAGCTGGCGCTGCTCTATACGGCGCAGGGGCGCGCGGACGAGGCGCGCGGCATCTGGCAGAGCCGCGCGCTGGAGGGCATTACCGAGGCCGTGACGGCAATGACGCGCCTGATGGACGACGCCTTCAAGCGCGGCCGCTCGGAGGACGCGGAGCTCATCGCCGGCGTGGTCGAGGCCGTATCCGCCGCGGCAGGGCTGCCGGAGTGGATGGGCCTTTCCGCCCAGCTGGCGCTCGCGGAGCTCCGCGGCGGTGGGGAGGAGCACGGCGGGCTGATGGAGCGCATGAAGCGCTCGCTCGACACGCCCTGGGAGCCGGAGGGCAGCCCGATATACAATTTCCTCTCCGGCGGCGGCGTGAACGATCTCACAGGCCGGCTGAAGGAACTGCTCGAGCGCAGGGGGAGCGGCGCGGGCTGTTGATATGAAAAAGGCGCACGCCGTAAGCGTGCGCCTTTCGGCCGTCCATATCACTTTACGTTGCACACAAGCTCGCCGTTTTCCACGTCCAGCACCAGCGTGCTGCCCGCGGGCAGGTCGCCGGAGAGGATGCGCCGGGCGATGAGCGTCTCCGCGCTGCTCTGCAGATAGCGCCGCAGCGGGCGCGCGCCATAGAGCGGGTCATAGCCGCGGTCGATGATGAGCACCTTGGCCGCGTCCGTGAGCTCAAGGCCCAGCGAGCGGCCGGCCAGGCGCTCTCGCAGGCCGTCCACCATTATGTCCACGATGCCGGTGAGGTTCTCGCGCGTCAGCGGGCGGAACATGATGATCTCGTCCAGGCGGTTGAGGAATTCGGGGCGGAACGCGCCGCGCAGCTCGCGCTTTACGGCCTCCTGCGCCTCCTCGCTGATGCTGCCGTCGGGCTTTATGCCCTCAAGCAGGTACTGGCTGCCGAGGTTGCTGGTGAGGATGATTATGGTGTTCTTGAAGTCCACCGTGCGGCCCTGGCTGTCGGTTATGCGGCCGTCGTCGAGCACCTGGAGCAGGATGTTGAAGACATCCGGGTGGGCTTTCTCCACCTCGTCGAAGAGCACGACGGAGTACGGCGCGCGGCGCACGGCCTCGGTGAGCTGGCCGCCCTCGTCATAGCCGACGTACCCCGGGGGCGCGCCGATAAGGCGGGAGACGGAGTATTTCTCCATATACTCGGTCATGTCTATGCGCACCATGTTGCGCTCGTCGTCGAACAGGCACTCGGCCAGGCTCTTGGCCAGCTCCGTCTTGCCCACGCCGGTAGGGCCGAGGAAGAGGAA
>CHCFR05602__coassemble_454_pt1 | contig 23854 bp, 23 predicted proteins | sample CHCFR05602__metabat2_high_PE_010 | metagenome-assembled genome bin CHCFR05602
CTCAGCATGAGGGAGGTACTGTAATGGCCGTTGTATTTGAAAAGACCAAAATGCTGACCGACGCGGTGTTCCACTACTGCCCGGGCTGCAACCACGGCATAGCGCACCGCCTGGTCGGCGAAGCGATAGAGGACCTCGGGCTCGAGGATAACGTCATCGGCGTGGCGCCGGTCGGCTGCTCCGTTTTCGCCTATAACTACTTCAACTGCGACATGTACGAGGCCGCCCACGGCCGCGCCCCCGCCGTCGCCACCGGCATCAAGCGCGTCCACCCGGAGACCTGCGTGTTCACCTACCAGGGCGACGGCGACCTGGCCTCCATCGGCACCAACGAGATAGTCCACGCCACCCACCGCGGCGAGAAGCTCACCGTCATCTTCATCAACAACGCCATTTACGGCATGACCGGCGGCCAGATGGCCCCCACCACGCTGATCGGCCAGAAGACCACCACCAGCCCCTATGGCCGCAGCGAGGAGTGGTGCGGCGCGCCCATCAAGATCTGCGAGATGCTCAGCGCGATCCCCGGCTGCTACTACGCCGAGCGCGTGGCGCTGAACACCACCGCCAACATCATCAAGGCCAAGAAGGCCATCACCAAGGCCTTCCGCTACCAGATGGAGGGGCACGGCCTGAACATCGTCGAGATACTCTCCACCTGCCCCACCAACTGGGGCCTCAGCCCTGTCGAGGCCATGAAGTGGCTCGAGGAAAACATGATCCCGTACTACCCGCTGGGCGTATACAAGGACAAGGGGGCCGAATAAAAGATGAAGGAACAGTGTATATTCGCAGGCTTCGGCGGGCAGGGCATGCTGCTCATCGGCAAGTTCCTGGCCGAGGCCGGCATGGAGACCGGCAAACACGTCTCGTGGCTGCCCAGCTACGGCCCCGAGATGCGCGGCGGCACGGCTAACTGCTCCGTCGTCGTCTCCGACAAGCCCGTCGCCTCCCCGCTGATCTCCATGGCGGACACCGTGCTGGCCATGAACCTCCCCTCCATGCTCAAGTTCCAGAGCGAGGTCAAGCCGGGCGGCCTGCTGCTCGTCAACAGCAGCATAATCGAGGAAAAGTCCAACCGCGACGACTGCGACGTCGTGTACGTCCCCTGCAACCACATCGCCGAGAAGATCGGCAACCCGCGCGGCGCGAACGTGGTGTTCCTGGGCGCCTATGTGGCCAAGAAGCCCGACGTCATCAGCGAGGAGGCCATTATAGAGGCCATCCGCGTCGAGCTCGGCGAGCGCAAGGCCAAGTTCTTCGAGGGCAACGTAAAGGCCCTCAAGGCCGGCATCGAGTACGTAAAGAGCCTGTAAGGCCGGCCAAAGCAAAATAGCGCCGGGCCGGGAGAAAATCTCCCGGCCCGGTTTTTCATATCCTGCCTTTTTCAGAAGTCCAGCGTGGCGAAGTAGTCCTCCGGGGTCTCCGCCCGGCGGATGAGGCGGTCGGAGCCGTCCTCGCAGAGCAGCACCTCCGCGCTGCGGAGCTTGCCGTTGTAGTTATAGCCCATCGCGTGCCCGTGCGCGCCCGTGTCGTGTATCACGAGATAGTCGCCGACGTTTATCGCCGGCAGCCAGCGGTCAGTGGCGAACTTGTCGTTGTTCTCGCAGAGCCCGCCGGTCACGTCATAGAGGTGGTCGCAGGGTGCGTCCTCCTTGCCCGCCACGGTGATATGGTGATAGGCCCCGTACATCGCCGGGCGCATCAGGTTGCAGGCGCAGGCGTCCACTCCGATGTACTCCTTGTGTATGTGCTTCTGGTGGATGCACTTCGTGACAAGGCAGCCGTACGGCCCGAGCATATAGCGGCCCATCTCCGTGAAAATGCGCACGTCGCCCATGCCGGCCGGCACAAGTATCTGCTCATATACCTTGCGTACGCCCTCACCTATCGCCATTATATCCGGCTTGTGGCCGTCCGGGCGGTAGGGTATGCCGACGCCGCCGGAGAGGTTTATGAAGCCGATGTGCGCGCCGGTCTCCTCGTGGAGCTCCACGGCGAGGCGGAAGAGCTGCATCGCCAGGGCTGGATAATAGTCGTCCGTCGTGGTGTTGGAAGCGAGGAAGGCGTGTATGCCGAACTCCTTGGCGCCCTTTTCCATGAGTATGCGGTAGGCCTGGAACATCTGCGGCTTGGTCATGCCGTATTTGGCGTCCCCCGGGGAGTCCATGATCGTGTTCTGTATCTCGAAATACCCGCCCGGGTTGAAGCGGCAGCAGATGGTCTCCGGGATGTAGCCTATCGTCTTCTCGAGGAAGTTGATGTGCGTGATGTCGTCGAGGTTTATCGTCGCTCCCAGCTTCGCCGCGAGCACAAAGTCCTCCGCCGGCGTGTCGTTGGAGGAGAACATTATCTCCCCGCCTGTTATGCCCTGCCGCTCACAGAGCATCAGCTCCGTGAGCGAGGAGCAGTCCATTCCGCAGCCCTCCTCGCGGAGTATCTGCATTATCGCGGGGTTCGGAGTGGCCTTGACGGCAAAAAATTCCCTGTATCCCCTGTTCCAGGCGAAGGCCTCGTTCACCCGGCGCGCGTTTTCGCGGATGCCTCGCTCGTCGTAGAGGTGAAAGGGCGTGGGGTACTTTTTCACCAGCTCCTCGATACGTTCCCTGGTCACGAACGGCCTTTTTGCTTCCGTCATACCTGTTCTCCTCCCTTTCCGTCGAAAATTATGCTGATTTTCGTGCCCTTTTCAGGCGCGCTCTCGGCCTCTATGCTCGCGTGGTGCCAGGCGGCCGCGTGCTTGACTATGGAAAGGCCCAGCCCGGTGCCCCCCGTGTCCTTCGAGCGGCTCTTGTCCACGCGGTAAAAGCGCTCGAACACCCTGCCGAGGTGCTCCGGCGCTATGCCTATGCCGTTGTCCTCCACGGAGAAATACGGGCATCCGTCCCGCTCGCCGGTGCGGATTACCACCCTGCCGCCCTCGCGGTTGTATTTTATGGCGTTGTCGCAGAGGTTGGTGATCATCTCGTCTATAAGCTGGGCACTGCCCATCACGCTCGCCCCCGGACCTGAGACGGTCACGTTCACGCGGCAGCGCGCCGCCTCCACCTCGAGCCGATCGGCGCATCGCCGGGCCTCGGCAGCCAGGTCCACCTGCGCGGCGGGTTCGCTTATCGAGCCCTCGTCGAGCCTCGAGAGGCGGATGATGTCGTCTATAAGCGCTATCAGCCGGCGGGACTCCGAGTAGATCTTCTCGGCCAGCTTCGGCCAGTCCTCCCGGCGGGCCATGCCCGTCACCATCATCTCCGCGTAGCCGGAGATGGACGTTATGGGCGTTTTCAGCTCGTGTGAGACATTTGCAGTGAATTCGCGGCGCATCTCCTCGGTGGCCTCGGGGCGTGGCGTGTATTCACGCTCGTACATCGCTCTTACCTCACTTCTCCGCCATGTATCCCACGCCGCGGACGGTTTTTATCATGGAGCCGGAATCGCCAAGCTTCAGCCGCAGCGCCCTTATGTGCACGTCCACGGTGCGCGTCTCCTCGCCGCCGGAATAGCCCCATACGGCGCCTAACAGCTCCTCCCGGCGGACCACCGTGCCCGCCCGGCGCATCAGGTATTCGAGCAGGTCGAACTCCTTGGCCGTCAGGGCCACGTCCTGCCCCGCGGCCTCCACTCGGCGCGACGCCGGATACAGCGTCACACCGGAGGCGATCAGCTCGCCGCGCTGCTCCCCGCGGCGCAGCAGCGCGCGCACGCGGGCGAGGAACTCCATGATCCCGAAGGGCTTTGCGATGTAATCGTCAGCGCCGAGGTCGAGCCCGCGCACCTTGTCCATCTCCTCGCCGAGGGCGGACATTATCATAACCGGGATCTGCGCCGTCTCCGCCCTTGAGCGCAGGCGGCTGAGTATCTCCAGCCCGTTTTCGCCCGGCAGCATTATGTCCAGTATCACAAGCTGTGAGCGCGAGGGGTCGAGCGCGGAATAGAACTCCGGCGCCGAGTTGCAGCAGGTTATCTCGAAGCCGGCGGAATCCATGGCGTAGGCCACCAGCTCGCGTATGCTCTTGTCATCCTCCACGACGTATATCACTTTTTGGCGCACCTCCGTGTCAAAAAGGGCGCAGTCTGCGCTGTTTCCAGTATATACTGAGCTTGTGGACTTGTCAAAACCCCGTTTTACGAAAAAATACTTTGATTCGTGGCGAAAAAATTGTATAATGGGACGAGGCAAAGAAAGGCGGCCACGCCCTCACCATAGATTTGCGATCGGAGGTAATCTGATGGATCAAAGAGAACTCACAGAAAAATACGTTCCCAACGATGACATCTATCTCTTCAACACCGGCGGCGCGCGCATGGCTTATCTCACCTTTGGCTGCCGCTACATACCCGGCTGCGATATGCACCGCTTCGTGGTATGGGCCCCCAACGCGCGCGAGGTCTCGGTCGTCGGCGACTTCAACGGCTGGGACAGCTCCGCCGATCCCATGTACCGCCGCGAGGACGGCGTCTGGTGCGCCTTCATCCCCGGCGTCAAGCAGGGCGACATCTACAAATACCGCGTCGTGGACCAGGGCGGCAACGCCGTGCTCAAGGCCGACCCCTTCGCCTTCCACGCCGAGACCGGCCCCGCCACGGGCAGCAAGGTCTGGGACATCGAGGGCTGGCAGTGGCAGGACGGCAAATACCTCGCCGCGCGCGCAAAGCGCGACGCGCTGCGCTCGCCGATGTCCATCTATGAGCTGCACCTCGGCTCCTGGCGCGTGAGCGAGGGCGAGACCTTCCCCAACTACCGCACGGTGGCGGACGAGCTGGCGGAATATTGCAGCGGCATGGGCTACACGCATGTGGAGCTGCTGCCCATCACGGAGTACCCCTTCGACGGCTCCTGGGGCTATCAGGTGACGGGCTATTTCGCCCCCACCAGCCGCTACGGCACGCCGCAGGACTTCATGTACTTCGTGGACAGGCTGCACAGCGCCGGCATCGGCGTCATCATCGACTATGTGCCCGCGCATTTCCCGCGCGACGCGCACGGCCTGCGCCTGTTCGACGGCACGCCCTGCTATGAGTGCAGCGAGCGGCGCATGGCCGAGCACCCGGACTGGGGCACGATGATCTTCGACTACGGCAAGCCGCAGGTGCAGAGCTTCCTCGTCTCCTCGGCCATGTTCTTCTTTGACAAGTACCACGTGGACGGCATCCGCGTGGACGCCGTCAGCAGCATGCTCTATCTCGACTACGGCCGCCGCGGCGGCGAGTGGACGCCCAATAAGGACGGCGGCAATATCAACTACGGCGCGGTGGACTTCCTGCGCAAGCTCAACCACGCCGTGCTCAGCACCTACCCCGGCGCCGTCACCATCGCCGAGGAGAGCACGGCCTATCCCCTTGTCTCCCGCCCGCCGGAGGCCGGCGGACTCGGCTTCAGCTTCAAATGGGACATGGGCTTCATGCACGACACGCTCGATTACATGGCCCTCGACCCCTATTTCCGCAGCTACAACCACGACCGCCTGACCTTCTCCATGATGTACGCCTTTTCCGAAAACTTCGTGCTCTCCTTCTCGCACGACGAGGTGGTGCACGGCAAGGCCAGCATGGTGAACAAGATGTGGGGCGACTACGACACCAAGTTCGCCTCGCTGCGCACGCTCTATGGCTATCAGTTCGCGCACCCGGGCAAGAAGCTGATGTTCATGGGCGGCGAATTCGCCCAGTTCATCGAGTGGAACTACAACCAGCAGCTGGACTGGATGCTGCTCGACTATCCCAAGCACCGCGGGATGCTCGAATATGTCCGCGACCTCAATCACCTCTACGCCGCCACCCCCGCGCTCTATAAGATCGACGACTCCTGGGACGGCTTCATGTGGCTGAACGTGGACGACGCCGCGCGCAGCAGCGTGGCCTTCATGCGCCTCGCCCCGCGCTCGCGCTCCTATCTGGTCTGCGCGCTGAATTTCACGCCCGTGCAGTACGACGGTTTCATCATCGGCCTGCCGCGCCGCGGCACGCTGACGGAGCTCATCAGCTCCGACTATATCAAGTACGGCGGCTCCGGCGTCCACAACGCCGCGGAGATACGCTCCGCGGACGAGCCCTTCGCCGGGCAGAAATACAGCGCCGCCATCACCCTGCCGGCCATGAGCGCCGTCTGGTTCAAGTTCACCCCCGAGCCGCGGAAAAAGCCCGCTGCCAAGGCCAAGGCCGCGCCTAAAAAACGCAAGAGCGCCAAATGACACGCGAGGGCGCGCATCTTCTGTGAAAGGAATGATCAAGCATTGAAACGTGAGTACCAGCAGCTCCTGCTCGACAAGGGCTGGGAGCGCCTCCCCCGCGTGCTCATAGCCAGCGCCGAGTGCGCCCCCATCTCCAAGACCGGCGGCCTGGCCGACGTTGTCGGCACGCTTCCCAAGAGCCTCGCGGCCCTGGGCCTGGACGCGCGCGTCATCACCCCCTATCACCACTGCGTGAAGGAAAAATACCGCGACCAGGTGGAGCACATGTTCAGCTTCTCCGTGGACCTCGGCTGGCGCAGCCAGTACGTGGGCATCGAAAAGCTGGTGCTCGACGGCGTCACCATCTACCTGGTGGACAACGAGTATTATTTCGGCGACAAGATCTACCGCGGCGGCAGCGCCGAGGGCGAGCAGTACGCCTTTTTCACCCGCGCGGTGCTGGACGCCATCCCCAACCTGGGCTTTTTCCCCGACGTGCTGCACTGCAACGACTGGCACACGGCCATGCTGCCCATGCTGCTGCGCACGCAGTACGGCTACTTCGAGCACGGGCGCATAAAGACGCTGCTGACCATCCACAACATCGCCTACCAGGGCAAGTTCAGCTTTGACTTCTTCCGCGACCTGCTGCGCGTGGAGGACCGCTATTTCACGAGCGAGTTCATGGAGCTGAACGGCTGCGCGGCCTTCCTCAAGGCCGGCTGCGTGTTTGCCGACCGCCTGAACACCGTCAGCCCCAGCTATGCCAATGAGATATGCACCCCCGCCTTCGGCGAGGGGCTGGAGGGCATACTCTCCGCCCGGCGGCACCAGCTGAGCGGCATCATCAACGGCATCGACAAGAAAGTTTTCAACCCCCACTCAGACCCGGCGATATACAAGCGCTATGACAAGGGCCACCTGCGCGGCAAGGCCGCCTGCAAGGACGCCCTGATGCACGACATGGGCCTGGAAGCGGCCGCCGGCGTCCCGCTCGTGGCCATGGTCACGCGCATGACCCGCCAGAAGGGCTTCGACCTGGTGGAGCGTGTGCTGGACGAGATGATGGCATTCGACATCCGCTTTCTGCTGCTGGGCAGCGGCGACGGCGAGTATGAGGGCTTCATGCGCGCGGCGGAGCAGCGCCACCCGGGGCGCATCTGCGCCTATATCGGCTATAACGACGAGCTCAGCCACCGCATCTACGCCGGCGCCGACATGCTGCTGATGCCCTCGCTCTTCGAGCCCTGCGGCCTCTCGCAGATGATCGCCATGCGCTACGGCACGCTGCCCATCGTGCGCGAGACGGGCGGGCTGAAGGACAGCGTCGTGCCCTATAACCAGTACACCGGCGAGGGCACCGGTTTCTCCTTCGCCAACTTCAACGCGCACGAGATGAAAGCCACCGTGGAGCGCGCCGTTGGGATCTACCGCGACCAGCACGACGTCTGGGAGAGCCTGATGCGCAACGCCATGAGCGTGGACTTCGGCTTTGAGCGCTCCGCCGACGAGTATGCGCGCCTCTACATCGAGCTGCTTTGAACGCGGGGTGCGACATGTCTGGTAGCGAAGCTGTGACCGTATATTTCGGCGGCGAGGCCCACGAGGTGTGGACGAACGACGGGCTGCAGGTGAACTACACCGGCCGCCTGGGCGTCCTCGCCGTGAACGAGGGCGGGCGCGAGCGCGCCCTGGCCCCCGAGCCCGGCCGGGCCGGGGATGTCAAGGCCGACTACAACGAATCCGCGCGCAGCGCCGAGCTGGCCGCCCGTCTGAACTCCGGCGCGGTGCCCGCGCTCACCGGCGCCTATTTCACCGCCGCCGCGCGCGCCGCGCGCGCCGTTGCCTCCGTGGGCGCGCCCTCCGAGCTCCCCGTGGCGCTGCGAGGCGAGCTCTCCGGCGGGTTGGACGCCGTCATCCTCCCCGAGCTGCTGCGGCTGCTGCTGGACGAGCGCCGCATGGGCTGGGACGATGCCGTGCGCCTGGTCTCCGAGTGTTTCGACCTGCGCATGGCCGGCAGCGGCGGCAGCGTGGCCGTGCCCCTGGGGGCCGTGGCCGCTTTGCAGCCGCGCACGGCCTCGCTCATCCGCGCCGTGAACGACCGGCTCTGCTCGCGCCTGTGGGACGCCTGGCCCGGCGACTGGCGGCGCATCGGCGAGAGCGCCGTCATCCGCGACGAGGAAGTTTACACCGAGACGCTCTGCGCCGCCATGTGCGCGCATATATTCTGCACGAAGGAGAGGCGGGCGGGCTCGCTGCGCTCGATGTACATACTCGCGCCCGCCAGGTTCACTGACATATGATCATTTCCTCACTTCAGCCCCACATCACCCACGACGCGGCCAGCGAGAGCGACCGGCGGCCCATCGGCGCCGTCCGCGCCGGGCAGAGCGTGCGCCTGGGCTTCCGCGACGGCGCCGCCGCCGTGCTGGACGCCGAGCTCGTGCTGAGCGGCGACGGCTTCGAGCGCCGCTACAAGATGGCCCTCACCGGCGGGCGCTGGTACTGCGACCTGGTGCCCTCCACGGAGCCCGCCGCGCTCTGGTACTGCTTCTGCCTGCGCCTGGAAGAGGGCGAGTTCTGGCTCTGCGCCGCCAATGGCGGGCGCTTCGGCCAGCTGCAGAGCTCCCGCGGCTCCGCTTTCCGCCTGACGGTGTACGACGCCGCCTTCGAGACGCCCGCGTGGTTCCGCCGCAGCGTCATGTACCAGATCTTCCCCGACCGCTTCGCGCGCGACACCTCGGACACCGCCCAGCGCGGCATTGAATACCACCGCTCGCGCGGGCGGCAGGTGAAGTACCACGAGGGCTGGAACGAGCCCGTGGACTGGCAGCCCAACAGCGCGGACGGCTTCTACTTCCCGCTGGACTTCTACGGCGGCACGCTGCGCGGCATCGAGAGCCGCCTGCCCTACCTGCAGGCCCTCGGCGTGGGCGTCATCTACCTCAACCCCATTTTCGAAGCGTGCAGCAACCACCGCTACGGCACGGGCGACTACCTGAAAGTGGACCCCGTGCTCGGCACCAACGAGGACTTCGAGCGGCTGTGCAAAAGCGCCGCCAAAAGCGGCATCCGGGTGATGCTGGACGGCGTTTTCTCGCACACGGGCGCGGACAGCGTGTATTTCAACCGCTTCTCCCGCTACGACAGCGCGGGCGCCTATAACGCCGGCGAGAGATCGCCCTATTATTCCTGGTACGACTTCCGCAAATGGCCGGGCGAATACCGCTGCTGGTGGAACTTCCCCGACCTGCCCGAGGTGGACGAGAACGACGCGCGCTGGCGCGAATTCGTCATCTCCGGCGAGGACAGCGTCGTGCGCACCTGGCTGCGCCGCGGCGCTTCCGGCTGGCGGCTGGACGTAGCCGACGAACTGCCGGACGAGGCCCTGGCCCTCATCCGTCGCGCGGCCAAGGACGCCGACCCGGAGGCAGTCATCCTCGGCGAGGTGTGGGAGGACGCCGTGACCAAGACCAGCTATGGCGCGCGGCGCAAATACGCCCTTGGCGAGTCGCTGGACTCGGTGATGAACTACCCCTTCCGCAGCGCCGTGCTGGACTTCCTCACCTTCCGCTCGGACGCCCGCGCCCTGGCCGATTTTCTGCTCGGCCAGCGGCTGAATTACCCCGCGCCGCTCTATTTCTCGCTGATGAACCTGGTCTCCTCGCACGACGTGGACCGCGCGCGCACCGCCCTCGCCACCCGGCTGGACGCCCGCAGCATGACGCGCGAACAGCAGGCCGGCTTCATCATCACAGACGCGCAGGACGAGCGCGGCTGCACCATGCAGCGCCTGGCGGCCGCCATACAGTTCACCATCCCCGGCGTGCCCAGCGTCTATTACGGCGACGAGACGGGCATGAACGGCATGCTCGACCCCTTTGACCGCGCGCCTTTCACCGTCGGCAAGCGCCCGCTGGTGGACTGGTACAGCAAGCTCGCCGAGCTGCGCAACGAGAACGACGCCCTCTCCGTCGGCGCGGTAGGCTTTTCCGCGCCGGACGCGGACGTGCTGACCGTGCTGCGTTTCGTCGGCGGAGGGCGGGATGAATTCGGCCTGGAGGCCGAAAACGGCGCCTTCTTCGCCGTCATCAACCGCTCGGCCTATGAAAAGCGCATCGTCGCCGACCTCTGGGCCGGCCACGCCGGCCTCACCGCCGCGGAGGCGGAGGCCCTGCGCGCATACGGCATCACGCGCGCCCGCTGCCTTCTCAGCGGGGACAGCGCAGCCGTCTCCGAGGGCCTGGTGCAGCTGGCGCTGCCGCCCGAGTCGGCGCGCATCTACCGGCTCATGTAAAAACCGTGTCCGCGCTCCCGCAGCCGCGAGGGCGCGGACAGCTTTGGAGAGAGATTATGAAACAGTCAAGACCCTTCCCCGCCGTCACCGTCACCAAAAAAGCCGAGCTCGCGCTGCGCTCCGGCCACCCCTGGGTATACGCCGCCGAGATCACCGCGCGCGAGGGCGATTGCCCCTCCGGCGGGATAGTCGACGTATTCTCGCAAAAGGGCGCGTGGCTGGGCGCGGGGTTCTACAGCGCGGAGAGCAAGATCGGCGTGCGCGTCCTCTCCGACAACGCCAACGAGCGCTTCGGCCCGGCCTTCTTTGGGCGGCGCGTGAAATACGCCCTCGACTACCGCCGCGCGGTGATGGGCGCGGACTTCGGCTGCTGCCGGCTCATATTCGGGGAGGCGGACGGCCTGCCCGGGCTGACGGTCGACCGCTTTTCAAACCTCCTCTCCGCGCAGGTGCTCTCGCGCGGGACGGACGGGGTGAAGGACGTGATATACTCCGCGCTCCTCGCGCAGCTCGAAGCCATGGGCGAGCGCATCGACGGCATCTATGAGCGCAACGAGAGCGGCATCCGCGCGCTGGAGGGCCTTGAGCAGTACAAGGGCTGGTACGCCGGCGCGCCGCACCCGGAGAGCGCGCTCACCGAGATCTGCGAGAACGGCGTGCGCTATGCTGTTGACCTTGAAAACGGGCAAAAGACCGGCTTTTTCCTCGACCAGAAGTACAACCGCCTCGCCGTGGCGCGCCTCGCCCCGGGCAGGCGCGTGCTTGACTGCTTCACGCACACGGGCTCTTTCGCCCTCAACTGCGCCCGCGCCGGCGCGGAGCACGTCACCGCGGTGGACGTGTCCGAATCCGCCGTGGCCCTCGCGCGGCAAAACGCCGCCCTCAACGGCCTGGAGGATAAAATGGACTTCCTGGCGGCGGACGTATTCGACCTGCTGCCAAAGCTGACGGAGGAGCGCGCGGACTACGGCCTCGTCATCCTCGACCCCCCGGCGTTCACGAAGAGCCGCCGCACCGTGGCCGGCGCGGAGCGGGGCTACCACGAGATAAACTACCGCGCCATGCGCCTTCTGCCGCGCGGCGGCTACCTGGCCACCTGCTCGTGCAGCCACTTCATGCCCCCCGCCCTCTTTGAAAAGATGCTGCGCTCCGCCGCGAGGGACGCCAACGTGTCCCTCAAGCAGATCGAGGCCCGCCAGCAGGCCCCCGACCACCCCATACTCTGGAACGTACCGGAGACGGAATACCTCAAGTTCTACATCTTCCAGGTGGTATAGGCTTGACTTTCCCGCCGCCGTATTCTAAAATCGTTGTCAAAAGCATACCCCCACAGGTATAGGAGGCAGTATATGAGACAGTGCATGGACGCCGACAACCTCCACCGGCGTTTGAAGAAGATCATCGGGCAGGTGCAGGCCATCGACCGCATGGTGGACGAGGACGTGCCCTGCGAGGACATCCTGGCGCAGATAAACGCCGCCAAGTCCGCGCTGCACCGCGCGGGCCAGGTGGTGCTCGAAGGGCATATCAAGCACTGCGTGCGCGACGGCATCGAGCACGGCGACGCCGACCAGACGATAGCGAACTTCACCAAGGCGGTGGAGCGCTTCGCCAACATGACCTGAGCGGCCAACGGCCGCTGGTATCTGCGCTGCGCGCCTCATTGACGGAAACGTTCCGATAGACCGTGCCGCAGGCAGATGCCACCAGGCGCAGCCTGGCTTCGCTTACGCTCGCGCCGCTGAGTTGCAGCAAGCCCCTTGCCTCCCCTGCGCGGCAGGGGAGGCTTTTACGCCGCGTAGAGCGAAAGCCGAGGAGCGAGAGCTCCTCGGCTTTCCTACTTATAAGTTTCCGCAAACCTGCCGTAGACCAGGGCACAGCCCTCTGCCTCCAGGCGCAGCCTGGTCAGGTGCCGAGGTAGGCGGCCTGCACGGCTTCGTTTTTCAGCAGCTCCTCGCCGGTGCCGGTGAGGGTGATACGGCCCGTCTCCAGGACGCAGCCGGTGTCCGCCGTTTGCAGGGCCATGTTGGCGTTCTGCTCGATGAGGAGGATGGTGGTGCCGCGCTCGTGTATCTCCTTGATGATGTCGAAGATGCCGCGGACGATGATGGGCGCGAGGCCCAGGCTGGGCTCGTCCATCATGATGAGCTTGGGGCGGCTCATGAGCGCGCGGCCCACGGCCAGCATCTGCTGCTCGCCGCCGGAGAGCGTGCCGCCCGCCTGCCAGGAGCGCTCCTTCAGGCGCGGGAACAGGCTGTAGACCCACTCGAGGTCCTCTTTCAGGTCGTCGTGGCGCAGATAGGCGCCGATCTTGAGGTTTTCCAGCACGGTGAGGTCGGCAAAGATGCGCCGCCCTTCCGGCACCAGGGTGACGCCGTGCTTGACGATGCTCGTGGGGTCGGCGCCGGTGATGTTCTCGCCCTCGAAGGTGATGGAGCCGCCGGAGGGCTTCACCAGCCCGGCGATGGCGCGCAGCGTGGAGCTCTTGCCCGCGCCGTTGGCGCCGATGAGCGTGACGATCTCGCCGCGCCGGACGTCGAAGGAGATGCCCTTGACGGCCTCGATGCCGCCGTAGCTCACTTTCAGGTCCTTGATGCTCAGTATGACGTCGCTCATTCTACCACCCCCAGGTATGCATCGATGACGCGCTTGTCGGCCTTGACCACCTCGGGCGTGCCGGAGGAGATGAGCTTGCCGAAGTCGATGACGTAAATGCGGTCGGAAAACTGCATGACGAGATCCATGTGGTGCTCGATCATCAGTATCGTCAGGTCGTGTTCGCGGCGCAGGCGCACGATGTATTCGCCCAGCTCCTGCGTCTCCTGCGGGTTCATGCCGGCGGCCGGCTCGTCGAGCAGCAGCAGCTTGGGGCTGGTGGCCAGCGCGCGGGCGATCTCCAGCCGGCGCTGGATGCCGTAGGGCAGGCTGCCGGCGACCTCGTCTTTCAGGTGGTCCAGCCCCTGCTCGGCCAGGAGGGCCATGGCCTCCTCGCGCATACGGCGCTCTTCCCTGCGGTTGAGGCGCAGCGTGGCGGAAAAGACGTTCTGTTTGGCGCGCATGTGCTTGGCTATCAGGACGTTATCCAGAACGCTCAGCGCCGAGAAGAGGCGGATGTTCTGGAAGGTGCGGGCGATGCCGAGGTAAGTGATCTTGTCCGGCGTGGGGGCGTAGACCTTGTTCGTCGTAACGTCGGGGTCGATGGCCCGGGCCAGCTCGATGCGCGCGCCGGCGCGGTCCTTCAGCTGCGCGAGCAGCCGCTCACGCGGGGCGTTATAACCGGCCTCGATCTCGGCTTTGCGGGCCTCGGCCTCGTTATACAGGGACTTGCGCTTTTCCTCGTCCTTTTCGCTGTCGAGGCGGCCGGCGATCTCTTTTTCGGCGGCGGCAACCCCGGCGGCGCACCTGGCGTCGAGTTCGGCCAGGGCGGCGAGGGTCTCCGGGTCGTCCTCCCCGCTGTAGTCGGAGCTGTAGCGCGCGGCGTTCGTGCCCAGGTATTCCCTGGCCATTTTCCCGCCCGGGTGGTTGCGCACTATCGTCCGGCCCATGAAGTTTATGAGGCCGTTGGTGGGCTGATAGACTCCCGTGATGCAGTTGAAGGCCGTGGTCTTGCCCGCGCCGTTGGGGCCGATGAGGGCAACGATCTCGCCCTTGTTGACCTCGATGGAGAGGTCGTTGACGGCGACAACACCGCCGAACTGCATGGTGATGTTCTCCATGCGGAGGACGTTCTCAAGCTTCTCACTCATCGCCGTCCGCCTCCTTCTTCGCCTCAGCGGCAGCCTTTTTCGTGGCTGCTTCGCGGTATTTAACGACTTTTCTGATGTACAGGCCCAGACGGCGGACGATGTAGGGCAGTTCCCTGTCGCCGAACAGGCCGCGGCGGAAGAAGAGCACGACCACCATGATGATGACGCTGAACACCACCATGCGGAAGCCGGCGCGGAGGAAGGGCACTTCCATCCCGCCCGCTATGGCGTAGTAGATGTCATAGGCCAGGACGATGGCCCCGGGGACGAACACCGCCCACATCTCGGAGAGCTTCTTCGCCCCGCTGCGGCGGCGGCGCCAGACAAGCAGGGCCGTCAGGGCCACGGCGGCTGCGGCGAGGACGATGATGAACGTCCAGCGGTCGCCGGCGCTCTTGAACACCGTGGCAACGTCCAGGAAGCGCAGCCACCACTCGCTGCACGCCGTGTAGAGGAAGGCGGCGAACACGCTGCCGGAGACGGAACCGATGCCGCCCAGGACGACGATCAGCAGTATCTCGTACGTCATGGTGGAGGTGAAGGTCTTGGCCTGCACCTGGTTCATGTACATGGCCAGCAGCGCGCCGCCGACGCCGGCGAAAAAGCTGCTGATGACGAAACTCATGCGCTTGTGCCTGGCAAGGTCGATGCCCATGGCCTCCGCGGCCACCTCGTCCTCGCGGATGGCCTTGAAGGCGCGGCCGTAGCTGGAGTTGATGAGCAGCACGATGAGCCAGATGCACAGCGCGGCGATGGCGAAGGCTGCAAAGGTGGAAAGGCGCAGGACGATCTGCCCGTCCGCGTTGGTGATGTTGAAGTTGGAGAGCGTGGGGTAGTTCTTGAGCGCGTTGGCGCCATTGGTGATGCGGCCCAGCTCCGTCCACTGGAACACGGCGCGGATGATCTCCGCGAAGCCCAGCGTGGCGATGGCCAGGTAGTCGCTCTTCAGCTTGAGCACAGGCAGGCCGATCAGCCAGGCGATGAAGGCCGCCACCAGCCCCGCGGCCGCGATGGCGATGAGCACGCCCAGCACGAGGCCCACGGCAGCGCCCACGCCGCTACCGCCGAAGAGGTTTTGCAGCGTCTCCGTGATGGAGAAGTTGATGTCGGAGCCGTCATAGAGGTAATAGACGCTGTCGCGCTGCGCGCTGGGGATGGTGAGGATGGCGTAAGTGTAGCCGCCAAGGAGCATGAAGCCCGCCTGGCCGAGGGAGAAGAGGCCCGTGAAGCCGTTCAGCAGGTTCATGCTGACGGCCACCAGGGCGTACACCGCGCCTTTTTTCAGGGTGGTAAAGACGATGATGTTGGCGTTGGGGTCGAGGACGTTCTCCAGCAGCACCACCGCCGCCAGCACGGCCAGCACGGCGATGAAGGCGATGACGGAGCCGCGGCGGCTCTTTTTTTCAAGCGTTACAGCAGGCATGTCGCACCTCCTCAGACCTTGTCGGTGGCCTTCTCACCGAAGAGGCCGGTGGGCTTGACCACCAGGATGACGATGAGCAGGACGAAGGTGATGGCGTCCGAGAAGATGGAGAGGCTGGTGCCCTTGACGATGTTCTCGCAGATGCCGATGATGAACGCGCCGATGACGGCGCCGGGGATGGAGCCGATGCCGCCGAAAACGGCCGCCACGAAGGCCTTCAGGCCCGGCATGGCGCCGGAGAGGGGCACGATGCTCTGGTAGTTCGTGAAATACAGCAGGCTGCCTACGGCGGCGAGGGCGCTGCCGATGATGAAGGTGAAGCTGATAACGGAATTGATCTTGATGCCCATCAGCTGGCAGGTCTCGAAGTCCTTGGCCGCCGCGCGCATGGCCATGCCGATCTTCGTCTTGTTGATGAGGATGGTGAGCGCGGCGATCAGGGCCACCACCAGGAAAGGCGTTATGATGACCGCCCACTTGACGGACGTGCCGTAGATGGTGACAGTGTCCGAGAGGAACGGCAGCTGCGGATAGTTCTGCGGCAGGCCGCCGGTGTAGTAGGTGGCAAAGTTCTGGATGAGGAAGCTGACGCCGATGGCGCTGATCATGACGGACATGCGCGGCGCGCTGCGCAGCGGCTTGTAGGCCGCGCGTTCGATGAAAAAGCCGAGCGCCACCGTGGCCACGATCATCAGCGGGATGGCGACGCCGAGCGGCAAGCTCGCCGACATGTAGACGAGCATCAGGCCCGCCGTCATGAAAACGTCGCCGTGGGCGAAGTTGATGAGGCGCAGGATGCCGTAGACCATCGTGTAGCCGATGGCTATCAGCGCGTACTGCCCGCCCACGGAAATGCCCGACAGCAGGATGGAAACTGCATATTGCACTTATTTCTCTTCCTTTCGTTGCCTGGACTGCCTCGTAAGGAGCCGTTTTTTACGTCCCGGCCCCTTACGAGCCGGTCCAAACGCTTATCATACTTTGGCGAGGGCTTGCGCCCTCGCCAAAGCGTATCTTTTCAGCTTTGCAGCCGCGCTCAGGCGACGGTCTGCGTGCCGCCGTCCGTCCAGGCGACGGCCACGTTGTCGGAGATCTTTATGTAGGCGGTGTCGCGCACGGCGTCGCCGTTCTCACCGAAGGTGATGTTGCCGGTGATGCCGTCATAGTTGACATCCCAGAGGGCGTCCTTGATGGCCACGGGATCCGTGCTGCCGGCGAGCTTAATGGCCTCCAGGGCGACGTTATAGGCGTCGAAGCCCATGACGGAGACCGCCGCGATCATGTCGTTGCCGCCGTTGTTATCGAGGTTGACGCTGTCGGAGTTGATCCACTCCTTGAAGCCCTCGTCGAACTCGGCGTTGCCGCCCTCGTTGTAGAAGGTGGTGACGATGAGGTCGAGGTTGCTGTCCGCCGCCGCGGCGAGGACGGTGTTGTTGTCCAGCGTATCAGAGCCGAGGATGGGGATGGTGAGGTCCATGCTCTTGGCCTGGGCGATGATCTGGGTGGAGTAGGTGATGGAGACGGGGATGAACACGACCTCGGCCTGCTCGCTGACGGCCTTGTTCAGATAGCTGGTGAAGTCGGAGTTGTTGGTCTGGAAGTTGTCGGAGACGACCGTGCCGCCGAGGGCCTCGAAGGCCTCCTGGAAGTAGTTCATCAGCCCGGCGTCGTAGTCGTTGCCGGCTTCGCCCAGCATGTAGGCCTTGCGGGCGCCCAGCTGGTCAAAGGCGTAGTTGGCGAGGACGGTGCCCTGGAAGGGGTCGATGAAGCAGGCGCGGAAGTAGAACTCGTTGCCGATGGTGACCTGCGGGTTGGTGCAGGTGACGCCGATGGCGGGGATCTGGGCCTGCTCGAAGATGGGGCCGGCGGCGATGGCCGCGCTGGAGCCGTAGGTGCCGAGGACGATGCTCACGCCCTCAGAGACCAGCTGGCTGGCCGCCGTGGGGGCCTTGGAGGAGTCGGAGCCGTTGTCGGAGGGGACGAGCTCGACCGTGTATTCCACGCCGCCGACATCGACGGTGGGCTGCAGGTAGTTGGCGTACTGCATGCCGAGCATCTCCTGCTTGCCGCCGGCGCCGCTGTCGCCGGTGAGAGGCTCGAACACGCCGATCTTGATGACGTTGTCGCCCTCAGCCGCGGGGGCGCTGGGCTCGGTCGCCGGAGCGTCGCTCTCCTCCGCCGCCGGCTCCTCGCCGCAGGCGGCAAAGGCAAACACCATGCAAAGGGCAAGAAGCAGTGCAAGAATCTTCTTCATTTTTGATCCTCCTATATCACACATTAGCTGTTCGTCCATTGTGCACGCACAAATGTCCGTCTGAGCCATGCACAGATTATAAACCTTTGCTCACGCGAATGCAACACAATTTGTTCACATTCCGCTTTAATTTGATAGAATGTTGCAGCGGCACGAAATTTGGCGCGTCCGTGAGCGGAAAACTATGCACTTTTACCATGCCTTTCTCAGACGACGGCCGGGCCCGTGCGCCAGTCGCTGCCGCCGCGGCGTTCTTCCCGCGCGGACGCGGCGAGGACATAGAGGTCGCGCGCCGCCGCGCCCAGCTCGAAAACGGCCAGGTGTTCCCGCGGCAGCTCCCGCGCCACGGCGGGCTTGGTGATGATGGGTATGCGCGTGCGCCCGGCGATCAGGCGCAGGGCCTCCCGCCCGCGGGCGGTGGCGGCCAGGATGCGCGCATAGGGCGGCACGCCGTCCGCCATGCCGCGGCTGACGCCGAGGCAGGCGCACATGCACATGCGCCGCAGCCGCGAGAGGGCGTAGCGCTTGGTCTTGGCAGCGGAGAGGACGCCGTCCCAGCCCGGCTCTTCGCGCGCGGCGCGCATCAGGCGGTTGGCCAGGCCCTCGCCGGCATCGGGCAGGGCCTCAAATGCCGCGTCGGGCAGCAGGCGCAGCCGCGAGAGCAGCGCCGGCTCCAGCGCGCGCATCGAAACGGGCCCGCGGCCGTGCTCGCGCTCGCGCACGTATATCCCCGCCGCCGCGGCCGGGATGAAGGGCGCGATGTCCTGCCCGGCGGCCAGCTGCGTGCGCAGTTCGCTGGCCGAGCGGATGCAGCCGCTGCCGCCCACGCCGTCGTGCTCCGCGCCCTCGCGGCGGAAGGTGAGCACGCGCATGTCGCTGCGCAGGTCGTAGAGGGCCTTGATGTACTCCACGGCGAGGATGTTGTTCGGCGAGCTCAGGAGCTCCGCGCTCTCCGGCGAGCGGAGGGCGAGCGCGCTCTGCCTCGCCGCGGCAAACGGCACGCCGTCCGCCAGCGCCTCCCTTATCTCCGGGCCGAGCGAGGGATCGAGCAGCGCCTCCGCCGCGGCGGACAGCGCGTCGGCGTCCCCGCACTCGCTGCCGAAGGAGAGCACGTCCACCGCCCCGAGCTGCGCGAGCAGCCCCACCGCGCCGCGGGCGAAGCCCTCCGCCGAGCTGAGCGCCCAGGGCAGCGGCAGCTCGAAAACGAGGTCAGCGCCGCAGCGCGCCGCGGCCTCCGCCCGGGCGAATTTTGAGTATGCCGCCGCCTCCCCGCGCTGGACAAAGTCGCCCGACATGCAGCAGACTATGACGGCGTCCTCACCGAGCGCCTCCCTCGTGCGGCGTATGTGCCACTCGTGCCCGTTGTGGAAGGGGTTGTACTCCGCCACGATGCCCGCAATCACCATATCTACCCGCCTCCTTGCGAAAACTCTTGCGTTTTAGGACATATAAGGATAAAATAACAGTATCCATATTACTATACCTCTTCGGCAATTTACAATAGTAAACGGTAGAAAGGAAATCTGAAATGAAAGTATTGGTCATCAACGCCGGCAGCTCCTCCCTCAAGTACCAGCTCATCGACATGGAGGGCGAGCAGCTCCTCGCCAAGGGCCTGTGCGAGCGCATCGGCATCGACGGGCACCTCAAGCACACCCCGCTCGTGGGCGGCAAGCCGGTCTTCAACGAGGACCTCCCCCTCCCCACGCACTCCGAGGCCATCGCCGCCGTCATCGACAAGCTCACCAGCGCCGAGTACGGCGTGGTCAGCTCCATGCATGAGATCGACGCCGTCGGCCACCGCGTGGTGCACGGCGGCGAGAAGTTCGCCAGCAGCGTGTTCATCACGGACGAGGTGATGAAGGCGCTGGAGGACTGCACCCCCTTCGCCCCGCTGCACAACCCGGCCAACATCACCGGCATCAACGCCTGCATCGACGTCATGGGCAAGGACGTGCCCCAGGTCGGCGTATTCGACACCGCTTTCCATCAGACCATGCCCGCCAAGGCATATATGTACGCCCTGCCCTACGACTATTACACCAAGGACGGCGTCCGCCGCTACGGCTTCCACGGCACGAGCCACCGCTATGTCTCCCAGCGCTGCGCCGAGCTCATGGGCAAGCCCATCGAGGAGCTGAAGCTCATAAGCTGCCACATGGGCAACGGGAGCAGCATCTGCGCCATCATGAACGGCAAGAGCGTGGACACCTCCATGGGCTTCACCCCGCTGGTCGGCCTGCCGATGGGCACCCGCGTGGGCGACGTTGACCCGGGCGCCATGCAGTTCATCATGAACAAGTACGGCCTGGACATCGACGCCATGCTGAATATCCTCAACAAGAAGTCCGGCGTGCTGGGCATTTCCGGCGTCAGCAGCGACTTCCGCGATCTTGAGAACGCCGCCGAGGAGGGCAACGAGCGCGCCCGCCTCGCCCTTGACATGTTCGACTACTCCGTGGCCAAGGTCGTGGGCAGCTATGTGGCCGCCATGAACGGCGTGGACGCCATCATCTTCACCGCCGGCGTGGGCGAGAACGCCCCCACCACCCGCGCGGGCATCTGCCAGTACCTGGGCTATCTGGGCTGCGAGATCGACGAAGCGGCCAACGCCAAGCGCGGCAGCGACAACCGCATCTCCACCGACTCCAGCCGTGTCCAGCTGTGGGTCATCCCCACCAACGAGGAGCTCGTGATTGCGCGCGACACCCGCGACATCGTCTCCGCCCTGTGAGCGCATAAAAAACAGCCCCGCCGTCCCCAACCGGGCGGCGGGTTTTTTTATTCCGTTTCCCACGGCTCGCCGGCCTCTGCCGAGCGCTCCGCCGGCTCTGCCGGCGGGGTCTCTGCCTCTGAGCGCAGCCGCAGCAGCGGCGCGCAGATCACCGAGGCCAGCAGCAGCGAAAATATGAGCGCCACGGCCGCGACTGTCTGCTTCATGTGTCCGTCTCACCTTTCATAAGTCCGTCGATCACACTGTAGAGCTCCCCCGCGCCCTCCACGCGGACGGTGAAGCTCCCCGAGCAGTCCACGCTCCCGCTGCCGTCCGCGCGCACGAAGAGCCACACCGGCCCGCCGGCCGTGTCGATGAACACGCGGTAGTCCCCCGCCTCCGTGCGGATGCCGCCCTTGCGCTCCACGCCATCGTATTCGAGCGAGAGACCCGCCGCGGCCGCGGCATCGGCTTCGTCGCCGGAAAATTCGCGCACCTCCCCGCCGGGATACGCCGTCACGGTCATCGCCGCCGCGCCGCTCTCGAGCAGCGCGAGCTCGCTGCGCAGCGCGCCCCGCGCGCGGACGCCGCGGAGCGCGAAAAAGGCCGCGCATATTACAGCAAGGCACGCCGCGGCGATTGCCGCCGCGCGGCGCTTTTTGTTCAAAGCCGTGTGCGCCCTCATTTCCCACTCAGCCTCCCCGCGCCCGTCAGCCGCATAGTTCCGGCAGGAGCGGTTCCTCCGGCGTTAAGCTGACGCTGAATAGCTGTTCTCCCTCGGCGCAGCCCGCGTCCGTGTACTCGAGCCGGTTGACCGTGAAGCTCGGGAGTTCCGTTTTCGGCTCTATGAGCAGCTTGGCCCCGTCGCCGAGCCGGAACGCGCTGTACTCCCGCCCCTCGAGCATGGAGGCGGAGGCGTCGCGCAGCGTGAACCGCTCGCACTCGGCGGAGAGCTCAGAATAGGGCACATCCGGCAGCTCTATGTCTGTTGCATCCGCCCACACGGCCTCCACGGCGTCGCGCAGCGGCCCGGTGTTGCCGAGCTTTACGTCCCGCTCGGGCGAGAACAGCACAGGAGTGTCCAGCTCAAAGAGCGTGATAGTGATAGGGCCCGACATCGAGTTTATATGAATGTCGTAATCGTTGTCGGAGCCCTGGTATATGTCCCTGTTTGTCGGCCCGGCGAAGCTCAGCTCCCGCGCGGCGTCGATTATATCCAGCGCATCCTCGCCTGACAGGCTTATCATGCCGTCAGACGGGCCGATAATATTCACCGTGTACTCCGTGCCCTCGGGCAAATCAAGCTCGGAGCGGAAGGTCATGTAATAGACCGCGCGCCGCACGCCGAGTATCGCGGCGATTATAAGCGCCACGCCAATCAGACCGAGCAGCGCCTTGAAGAGTTCCGATTTCATCAGCTTTTTCATTCCGGCTCCTTTCTGTCAACATGCCTTGTCCCGCCGCATCCACCCGGCGGGAAGCCGTTGTGCGGCCGCTGCCCTCATTCCGCCGCGCGGCGCTTTTTGTTCAAAGCCGTGTGCGCCCTCATTTCCCTCTCAGCCTCCCTGCGCCCGTCAGCCGTACAGCTCCAGCCCGAGTACGAACCGAAGCGCAAAGCATACGATGAGATCCTTCCTGTTTATCATACTGCCCGGCCTCCTTTCCGGTGGTCAGCCGCGCGTCACTCGCCGGCCTGTGTAATCGGGGCGTCCGGCAGCTTTGCGAGCTCGGTTTCCCCCATCACCTCGCGGCCGTCCGCGTCCTCAAGGCTCTCAAGCGTCATTACATCGCCGCGGACGTCGAATTCGCCCGTATAAACGCTGTCTCCCTCGCCGTCGCGCAGGAAAAGCGTCCGCACTCCCTCGCTGGTCACAGCGCGGAGCTCCTCCCAGCCGGCCCCGGTTTCCAGATACGCCGTCACCTCGCAGCCGCCGCGGCCGTCCTCCCGGCTGACGAGGTAAAACCCGCCATCCTCTCCTGCCCAGACGGAGGGCTCCGCCCAGGGGCCGGACGAGTACACCCGCTCCTGCCAATCAAAATAGCTGTGCCGGTGGATATTCAGATATACACCGAACGCCAGCAGCGGCAGCAGCAGTATGCCCAGGCACAGAAGTATGCACTTTGCTGTCCCATCCTTCACTTAAGCCACCCCGGAGTTTGCCCCGAGCCGGGCATATCCAAGTCCGCCCGGCGCACCAACATAAACCGCACCGCCGCGGGGGCGTCACTCCCCGGCTTCTGTAATCGGCGCGTCCAGCTCCGGCTCCTTCCGGCGGAACTTCTTTTGTATAAAATACAGCGCCATGGTCATCAGGGCGGAAATCTCCGCAGGCAAGAGGTTCATATACATCCTGAACAAGCCGTCGTAGTTCCTGAAATACGCCACAACCGCCGCATATATCACGCAGAACACGGCGATTGTCACGAGCATGACCACGCGCTCGCGGCGACTCATCTTCTTCCACGAGAGCAGGTAGCAAACGGCATATGCCACGAACACCAGCGAAATTATTATCATTACATAATCTACCAGAGAATAAAGCCCAAAGTTCAGATCCTCCGACGTGGCCATCGAGTAATAGAGCTCCTCGTCGGCCTCGCTCATGCCGCCGGGCCTGAACTGCGAGGATGGACGCACAACCCTCCCGCCAAACACAGTGAGCGACAGCACAAACAGCGCCTGCAGCGCGATGAAAGTGCCGAACAGTCTGTTCCGCCAGCCCTTGCTTGTAACATCCCTCAGCGAACCATCCATAATTATTTCTCCTTATAGATTAAAAATGATGTGTTGACGTGTTAAAACCGTCTGTATTGCACATTTTGTGCATCTTCAGAAATATACTTATAAGGATATTCATGCCACCCTGAGACGGCTGCAGCTCCGTCAGGATATGCGCTGTCCTCGATTCCATAGATACATATAATTTCAGCATAGTTGCCAGCTTCTTCCACATCAGCTTGGGCTGAAGCAGTCATAGTGATCATGAAATCGACCAATGCTGACATATAATCGCCCAAATCTGGAATAAACCCGACAACATCATAAATAATCTCTGCGACTTCTATTTGTTCATCCAAATCTAAGTATTTTTCTGTTCGAGTAGGCGTAAGCAAGGTAACAGAGAAGGCCATATCCACACCAAACTCTGCAAGTTCCTCGGATGTTTCATAATATATGATTCCGCCATTATTAAACCTGTATCCTTTAGTTCCCGGATATTCACTATTGTTCTCATAGAGCAGCATCTGCGTATACG
>CHCFR05602__coassemble_458_pt1 | contig 23682 bp, 21 predicted proteins | sample CHCFR05602__metabat2_high_PE_010 | metagenome-assembled genome bin CHCFR05602
AAAAGTATAGCAAAAAAGCATGGACAAATCCAACCCTAACGAATGGCCCTGTCGTTTTTTGTCCTTGACACGCATTTTACATTCTGGTATAATACATTGAAATGCGGCCCGCGGTTGCGGGCTTTTGGCGCGCTTGAAGGGAGGCACAGCATGGATACGTTCGTCATCAAGGGCTGCCGGGCGTTCGTTGCCGGCCGTTTCGTCCCCGCCGACGTGGAGGTCTCCGGCGGCGTGGTTTCCCGTTTGGGGCGTGATATCGCCCCCGGCCAGGGCGTTCCTGTTTTTGAATTCGATAACTGTTTCCTTTTTCCCGGTCTCACCGATGTGCATGTACATCTTCGAGAGCCGGGATTTTCTTATAAGGAGACTATGGAGAGCGGCACACTTGCCGCCGCGCGGGGCGGCTTCACCACGGTCTGCGCCATGCCCAACCTCGACCCTGTGCCGGACAGCCCCGAGCACCTGGAGGCCGAGCTGGTGGCCATCCGGCGCGGCGCGCTCATCCGCGTGCTGCCCTACGGGGCGATAACGCGCGGCGAGCGCGGGCAGGAACTGGCCGACATGCGCGCGCTGGCGCCGTATTGCTGCGGCTTTTCCGACGACGGGCGCGGCGTCCAGAGCGAGGAGATGATGCGCTCCGCTATGGAGCTCGCGGCGGGCCTGGGCAAGATCGTCGCCGCCCACTGCGAGGTGGACAGCCTCTTGAACGGCGGCTATATCCACGACGGGCGCTACGCGCGCGGGCACGGCCACCGCGGCATCTGCTCCGAGAGCGAGTGGCACGAGGTGGAGCGCAACTGCCGCCTCGCGGAGGAGACCGGCTGCAAGCTGCACATCTGCCACGTCTCGACGAAGGAGTCGGTTGACATAATACGCAGCGCGAGAGCGCGCGGCGCGGACGTCACGGCGGAGACGGCGCCGCACTATCTGCTGCTGACGGAGGATGACCTGCAGGAGGACGGGCGGTTCAAGATGAACCCTCCCCTGCGCACGGCGGCGGACCGCGAAGCGCTCATCGCCGGCGTCCTCGACGGGACGATAGGCATGATAGCCACCGACCACGCCCCGCACTCGGCGGAGGAGAAGTCCCGCGGGCTCTCTCGCAGCGCAATGGGCATCGTCGGCCTTGAGACCGCCTTTGCCTCGCTGTACACCCGCCTTGTGCTCGCCGGCGTGCTGCCGCTCGAGCGCCTTGTGGAGCTCATGAGCCTCTCCCCCGCCGCGCGGTTCGGGCTGAGGAGCGGCATACGGGAGGGCGCGGACGCCGATTTCACGGTGTTCGACCCCGGCGCAAGGTGGACGGTCGACCCCGATGACTTCGCCACCCTCGGCAGGGCTACGCCCTTTGCCGGATGGGAGCTGAACGGAAAATTCCTTATGACGGTTTGTGGAGGTAAGATAGTATGGAAAGGCTGAAAAGGCGCCTCGTGCTCGAAAACGGCAGCGTATACGAGGGCGAGGGCTTCGGAGCGGACACGGACGGCGTCTGCGAGATCGTGTTCAACACATCCATGGTCGGCTATCAGGAGATAGTCTCCGACCCGAGCTACACGGCCCAGGCCGTGGTGATGACCTACCCCGTGATAGGCAACTACGGCATAACGGACGAGGACTTTGAGACCCGCACGCCGACCATCGGCGCGCTGATAGTACGCGATTACAACGACAACCCCTCCAACTTCCGCTATACAAAGACGCTGGACGAGCTGATGTGCGAATACGGCATCCCAGGCATTTCCGGCGTCGACACCCGCCGCCTGACGCGCGAGATACGCGGCGACGGCAGCCAGAAGGCGCTGATAACCACGCCGGAGGTGAGCGTGGAGGCCGCACTCGAGCGCCTTGCCGCCGCGGAGCTGCCGCGCGACAGCGTCTCCCGCGTGAGCTGCAAAAAGCGCTGGTACTCCCGCACGAGCAACCACACGCACACGATAGTGGCCGTGGACTGCGGCATCAAGCTCGGCATTGTCCGCGCGCTGAACCGACGCGGCTGCAACGTAACCGTCGTGCCGTACGACACCACGGCGGAGGAGATAGATTTCATGAAGCCGGACGGCGTTTTCCTCTCCAACGGGCCCGGCGACCCGCGCGACGTTCCTGAGCTGGCCGAGACCGTGAGGCGCCTCCGCGGGAGGTATCCCATATTCGGCATCTGCCTCGGGCATCAGATCATCTCCCTCGCCTACGGGGCGGAGACCTACAAGCTGAAGTTCGGCCACCGCGGCGGCAACCACCCGGTGCGCGACCTGGCCACCGGGAAAATCGAGATAACCAGCCAGAACCACAGCTACGCCGTCGACCTCGCCTCGCTCGAGGGCACCGGCCTCACCGCGACGCACATCAACCTGCTCGACAACACGGTCGAGGGCGTAGAGTGCGCGGCGGACCGGATCTTTTCCGTGCAGTACCACCCGGAGAGCTGCCCCGGCCCGCAGGACAGCGGCGCGCTGTTCGACAAATTCATTTCCATGCTGGGGGAGGGCGTGCGCAATGCCTAAGAGGAGTGACATAAAGAAAATAATGGTCATTGGCTCCGGCCCCATCGTGATAGGCCAGGCCGCCGAATTCGACTACGCCGGCACGCAGGCCTGCCTGTCCCTGCGCGAGGAGGGCTATGAGGTCGTGCTCGCGAACTCCAACCCCGCGACCATCATGACCGACACCACGATAGCCGACAAGGTGTATATGGAGCCGCTCACGCCCGAATACGTCGCGCGCATCATCCGCTATGAGCGGCCGGACGCCATAGTGCCCGGCATCGGCGGGCAGACGGGGCTGAACCTGGCCGTGGCGCTGCAGCGCTCCGGCGTGCTGCGCGAGTGCGGCGTGGAGATACTCGGCACCAGCTGCGAGAGCATCGAGCTGGCCGAGGACCGCGAGAAATTCAAGGAGCTGTGCCTCTCGCTCGGCGAGCCCGTGCTCCCCAGCGAGACGGCGGAGAGCATCGAAGGCTGCCTCGAGGCCGCCGGGCGCATCGGCTACCCCGTGGTGCTCCGCCCGGCCTTCACGCTCGGCGGCACCGGCGGCGGCTTCGCGGACGACGAGGCCGAGCTGCGCGAGCTGGCCAAGCACGCGCTGAGCGTCTCCCCCGTCCACCAGGTGCTCGTGGAGAAGAGCATCCGCGGCTATAAGGAGATCGAGTACGAGGTGATGCGCGACGCGGCGGACACCGCCATCGCCGTCTGCAACATGGAAAATCTCGACCCCGTGGGCATACACACGGGCGACAGCATCGTCGTGGCGCCCAGCCAGACCCTTACGAACCGCGAATACCACATGCTGCGCGACAGCGCGCTGAAGCTGATACGCGCCCTCGGCGTCGAGGGCGGCTGCAACGTGCAGTTCGCGCTCGACCCGGAGAGCTTCCGCTACTACCTCATCGAGGTGAACCCGCGCGTCTCGCGCTCCTCTGCCCTGGCCAGCAAGGCCACCGGCTACCCGATAGCCCGCGTCTCCGCCAAGATCGCCGTGGGCATGACGCTCGACGAGATAATGCTCGCCAACACCCCCGCCGCCTTCGAGCCCTCCCTCGACTACGTGGTGACGAAAATGCCCCGCTTTCCCTTCGACAAGTTCGCCGGGGCCAGCCACAAGCTGGGCACTCAGATGAAGGCCACCGGCGAGGTCATGGCCGTCGGCCGCACGATAGAGGAGAGCCTGCTCAAGGCCATCCGCTCGCTCGAGATAGGCGCGAGGCACGTTTATCTGCCCAAGTTCCACCACATGCCCGTGGACGAGCTGCTCGACTATATAAAGGACGGCACGGACGACCGCATATTCGCCATCGCCCAGCTCATGTGGCTCGGCGTGGACTATAACCGCATCTGCAACATTACCGGCATCGACATGCTCTTCCTCGACAAGATACACAATATCGTCGAGCTCGAGCGCGAGATCAAGGACCGCCCGATGGACGTGAACTGCCTCCGCCGCGCCAAGCGCATGGGCTTTTCGGACAGCCACATCGCCCACCTCTGGAAGTGCGGGGAAAAGGACATATACGAGTTGCGCCGCTCCATCGGCCTCTTCCCGGTGTACAAGATGATAGACACCTGCGCCAGCGAGTTTGAGAGCTATGTGCCGTATTTCTACTCCACCTATGAGGAGGAGAACGAGTCCGTGGTCTCCGACCGGCCGAAGATAATCGTGCTCGGCGCGGGGCCGATAAGGATAGGCCAGGGCGTCGAGTTCGACTACTCCACCGTCCACGCCATAAAGACGATAAGGGCGCACGGCTATGAGGCCATCATCATCAACAACAACCCGGAGACCGTCTCCACGGACTACACCACCAGCGACAAGCTCTACTTCGAGCCACTCACCGTGGAGGACGTGATGAACATCATCGAGCTGGAAAAGCCCCTCGGCGTCATCGCCACCCTCGGCGGGCAGACGGCCATAAACCTCGCCCCGCCGCTCATGGAGCGCGGAGTGAAGCTGATAGGCACGGACTGCGAGGCCATCGAGCGCGCGGAAAACCGCGACCTCTTTGAAAAGCTGCTCGAGGGCCTGCACATCCCGCAGCCACAGGGCCGCGCGGTGACGGACATAGAGTCCGGCGTCCGCGCCGCCGCGGAAATCGGCTACCCCGTCCTCGTCCGCCCGAGCTTCGTGCTCGGCGGCAGGGCCATGCAGATAGTCCCGGACGAGACCTCCCTCCGCCGCTATCTCGGCGAGGCCGTCAGGATAGACGAAAAGCAGCCCGTGCTCGTGGACCGCTACATCGCCGGCCGCGAGTGCGAGGTGGACGCCGTCTGCGACGGCGTGAACGTCTTTGTCCCCGGCATAATGGAGCACGTGGAGCGCACGGGCGTCCACTCCGGCGACAGCATCAGCGTCTATCCGCCCATGAGCCTCTCCGAGGGCGTGAAGGCCACGATCCTTGACTACACCCGCCGCCTCGGCCTCGGGATAGGCATAGTCGGGCTCTACAACATCCAGTTCATCGTCGACAGGGACGAGAACGTGTTCATCATCGAGGTCAATCCCCGCTCGAGCCGCACCGTGCCCTTCATCTCCAAGGCCACGGGCTACAGCCTGGCCGACATCGGCACGCTCGCCATGCTGGGCGTTTCCCTCCGCGAACAGGGCATCACCGCGGAGCTCGCGCCGGAGAGCGGCAGGCACTATGTAAAGGCCCCGGCCTTCTCCTTCAGCAAGCTCTCTGGGCTGGACGCCTATCTCTCCCCCGAAATGAAGTCCACCGGCGAGGCCATTGGATATGACAACGCCCTGAACCGCGCGCTCTACAAGGCGCTGCAGGCCTCCGGGATGAACGTGGCGAACTCCGGCACCGTGTTCGTCACCATCGCCGACTGCGACAAGGACGAGGCACTGCCGCTCATCCGCCGCTTCTACGACCTCGGCTTCAACATCGAGGCCACGGAGGGCACGGCGAAGTTCCTCAAGAGCCACGGTATCCGCACCCGCGCCAAGAAAAAGATCAGCGAGGGCAGCGAGGAGATCCTTGACTCCATCCGCCGCGGCTATGTGAGCTATGTCATCAACACGCGCGACCTCTCCAGCCCCATCAGCCACTCGGACGGCTATGAGATACGCCGCTGCGCGGTGGACAACAACGTGAGCATCTTCACGAGCCTGGACACGGTGCGCGTCCTGCTCGACGTGCTTGAGGAGATCACCATCAAGGTCTCCACCATAGACCTCGCATGAAGAAGGGCATTTTTACGCTGGTAAACAGCGAGGAGCTGCTCCCCGGCTACCGCCGGCTGACGCTGGCCGGGGATACGGGGCCGCTGCGGCCGGGGCAGTTCGCCGAAGTGTCCGTGCCGGGCTATTTCCTGCGCCGGCCCTTCTCCGTGGCGGACAACGGCGAGGGCTGGCTGCGCATCGCCGTGCGCGTGGCCGGCGCGGGCACCGCGGCGCTCAACGCCCTCGCCCCCGGCGCGGAGCTGGATGTGCTCTGCGGCCTGGGCAACGGCTTCGACCTCAGTTCCGCCGGCAGCTGCGCGCTGCTTGTGGGCGGCGGGAGCGGCATCCCCGCGCTCTACACGGCCTGCCGCGAGCTTATCGCCTCCGGTGTGGAGGTGCGCGCCGCGCTGGGCTTCAACACGGCCGCGCAGGCCATCTATACCGAAGAATTCGCCGCCCTGGGCGCGCATGTGGAGACCTACACCGCCGACGGCTCGCTGGGAAAGCGGGGCTTCGTCACCGACGCGCTCGCGGAGGGCGGATATACGCTCGTGCTCGCCTGCGGGCCCTTGCCCATGCTGCGGCGGGTGGACGAGCTGGCCCTCTCGCCGGCCCAGTTCTCGCTGGAAGCGCGCATGGGCTGCGGCTTTGGGGCCTGCATGGGCTGCACGGTGGAGACCGTACGCGGCGCGCGGCGCGTCTGCAAGGACGGGCCCGTGTTCCGCTCCGGCGAGCTCGTCTGGAGCTCCGTGGCCGGGGCCTGAGCAAGGAGGGACGCATATGGACACCAGAGTCCCGCTCTGCGGGATCGAGCTGAAAAACCCCGTCATCCCCGCCTCCGGCACCTTTGGCTACGGGCGCGAATTCGCGGAGATATATGATCTCGACTGCCTGGGCAGCTTCTGCATGAAGGGCACGACCGAAAACGCCCGCTACGGCAACGCCGCGCCGCGCATCGCCGAGTCCGCCTCCGGCGTGCTCAACAGCGTGGGGCTGCATAACCCCGGCGTGGACGCCGTCATCGAGCGCGAGCTGCCAAACATCGCGCGCATCTTCCACGGCCCGGTGATGGCCAACGTCTGCGGCTTTTCCGTGGACGAATATGTGCGCGTGGCGGCGAAGTTCGACGCCCAGCCGCAGGTGGGCTGGCTGGAGATCAACGTAAGCTGCCCCAACGTGCACGGCGGCGGCATGGGCTTCGGGACCACCTGCGAGGGCGCGGCGGAGGTCACGCGCGCCGTCAAGCAGGCGGTGAAAAAGCCCGTCATCGTCAAGCTCACGCCCAACGTGACGGACATCGCCGCCATCGCCCGCGCCTGCGAAGCCGCGGGGGCGGACGGCATATCGCTCATCAACACCGTGCTCGCCATGCGGCTCGACCTGCGCACGCGGCGGCCCATCCTGGCCAACGTCACGGGCGGGCTCTCCGGCGCGGCGGTGTTCCCGCTGGCCGTGCGCATGGTGTGGCAGGTGTACGAGGCCGTGGGCATCCCTATCGTGGGAATGGGCGGCGTGTCGAGCGCGGAGGACGCCATAGAGCTCATGCTCGCGGGCGCCACGGCCGTCGGCGTGGGCGCCGCGAACCTTACAAACCCCTTTGCCGCTCGGGACATAGCGGATGGCCTTCCTGCGGCGATGGAAAAGTACGGCATCAGCAATTTAGTTGACATAATAGGAGGAGCGCACAATGGCTGAAGATGTGATAATAGCCCTCGATTTTCCCGACAGGGAGCGGACGATGGACTTCCTCGCCCGCTTCGGTGAGGAGCGGCCCTATGTGAAAATAGGCATGGAGCTCTTCTATGCCGCGGGCCCCGGCATCGTCCGCGAGATAAAGGAGCGCGGGCACAAAATATTCCTCGACCTCAAGCTCTGCGACATCCCCAACACCGTGCGCGGGGCGATGCGCTCGCTGAGCGCGCTCGGAGTTGACATAATCAACCTACACGCCTTCGGCACCGGCGGCATGATGCGCGCCGCGCTGGAGGGGCTGACGCTGCCGGACGGCACGCGGGAAACGAAGCTCATCGCCGTCACCATCCTCACCTCCACCAGCAAGGAGACGCTGCACCGCGAGCTCTGCATCGAAAAGCCGCTCTCTGAGACGGTCATGCTCTACGCCGAAAACGCCCGCGCCGCGGGGCTGGACGGCGTTGTCTGCTCCCCGCTCGAGGCCGGGGAGGTACACGCGCGCTGCGGGGCGGATTTCCTCACCGTCACGCCCGGCGTGCGCTTCGCCGGCGGCGAAAAGGGCGACCAGGTGCGCGTGACGACCCCGGAGCGGGCGCGCGAGCTGGGCAGCGACTACATCGTCGTCGGCCGCCCCATCACCGGCGCGGAGGACCCCGTGGCAGCCTGGAAACGGGCGCGCGCAGAATTCCTGGGAGGTAACGACTGATGGAAAAATACGATGTTTCCCGCGCCCTGCTGAGCATCGGCGCGGTGTTCCTGCGGCCTGACGAGCCCTTCACCTGGGCCAGCGGCATCAAGAGCCCCATCTACTGCGACAACCGCCTCATCCTCACCGCGCCCGCGGTGCGCGACGGCGTGGAAAATGCGCTCGCGGAGATGATCGCGCGCGAATTCCCCGAGGCGGAGGCGCTGATGGGCACGGCCACGGCCGGCATCGCCCACGCAGCCATCGCCGCCCATATCCTCGGCCTGCCCATAGGCTATGTGCGCTCCGGCGTCAAGGACCACGGCCGCCATAACCGCATCGAGGGCCGGCTGCTCCCCGGCGAGCGTGTCGTGGTGGTGGAGGACCTCATCTCCACCGGCGGCAGCGCGCTGGAGGCCGTGGAGGCCCTGCGCGAAGCGGGGGCGGAGGTGCTGGGCATCGCCGCGCTCTTCACCTACGGCATGGAAAAGGGCAAAAAGCGCCTGGCCGAGCACGGCGTGCGCGCCGTGTGCCTGACGAACTTCGACGAGGTCGTCGCCGCCGCCGCGGCGGACGGGGCCTTCCCGGCGAGCTACGTGCCCGCGCTGACGGCCTTCCGCGACCACCCGGACGACGGGAGCTGGATGGAGGCGCTGAAATGAGGCACCTCATCGACATCCGCGACCTCTCCCCGGCGGAGATTGCGGAAATACTCGACCGCGCGGACGATATCATCGCCCACCCGGACGACTACCGCGAGAGCTGCCGCTATAAAAAGCTCGCCACGCTCTTTTTCGAGCCCAGCACGCGCACGCGCCTCTCCTTCGAGGCGGCGATGATGGAGCTGGGCGGGAACGTGCTGGGCTTTTCGGAGGCTGCCAGCTCCTCGGCCAGCAAGGGCGAGAGCGTTTCCGACACGGTGCGCGTCGTCGGCTGCTATGCCGACATCATCGCCATGCGCCACCCCAAGGAGGGCGCGCCGCTGGCCGCCTCGCTCTGCTCCACCGTGCCCATCATCAACGCCGGCGACGGCGGGCACAACCACCCCACGCAGACGCTCACCGACCTGCTGACCATCCGCCGCGAGCGCGGCTCGCTGGACGGCTTCACCATCGGCCTCTGCGGCGACCTCAAGTTCGGCCGCACGGTGCACTCGCTCATCGCCGCCCTGACGCGCTGCGAGGGCGTGAAGTTCGTCTGCATCTCCCCCGAGGAGCTGCGCCTGCCCAGCTATGTGAAGCAGGACGTGCTGGCCAGGAGCGGCTGCGAATATCACGAATCGCGCGACCTGGCGGAGGTGCTGCCGGAGCTGGACGTGCTCTATATGACCCGCGTACAGCGCGAGCGCTTCTTCAACGAGGAGGACTACCTGCGGCTGAAGGACTGCTATATCCTCACGCCGGAGAAGCTCGCCGGGGCGAAGCGCGGCATGGCCATCCTGCACCCGCTGCCGCGCGTGAACGAAATCGACACCGCGATAGACGCCGACCCGCGGGCCTGTTATTTCCGCCAGGCGCTCTGCGGCAAATACGTGCGCATGGCGCTGATACTGAAACTGCTGGAGGAGGCTGGGAAATGAACATCGACTCGATAAAAAACGGCCTCGTCATCGACCACATCCGCTCCGGCGGGGCGATGCGCATCTACGACCTGCTGGGCCTGGGCTCGCTGGACTGCACCGTGGCCATCATCAAGAACGCCCAGAGCGGCAAGATGGGCCGCAAGGACATCATCAAGATCGACACCGTGACGGATATCGACCTGGACGTGCTGGGCTATGTCGATCCCGGCATCACCGTCAACGTCATCCGCGGCGGCGAGCTGGTGGAAAAAAAGAATCTCACCCTCCCCGAGCGGCTGGAAAATGTGCTCCGGTGCAAGAACCCGCGCTGCATCACCTCTGTGGAGCCGGGGCTCAAACAGGTGTTCTTCCTCTCCGACCGCGAGCGCAAGACCTACCGCTGCCTCTACTGCGAGGCCAAGGCCGAGCGCTGAACGGGGGAATTTTGCCAAACGCCTTGCCGCGGCGCGGCACGTATAGTATAATCATTGTATCTGAATCAAGAGGTGACTGTGATGGCACTTACTCTCAGGGACTTTGAACGCGCGGCAAAGCGCATCTCCGGCATTATCCACGAGACCGACCTGGACTTCAGCTCCACTTTCTCCGCCCTCACCGGGGGCGAGGTCTGGCTGAAGTGCGAGAACCGGCAAAAGACCGGCTCATTCAAGATACGCGGCGCGGCCAACAAGATCGGCGCCATGGTCGAGCGCGGCGAGGCCACGGCCGTTGTCGCCTCCTCCGCCGGCAACCACGCCCAGGGCGTGGCCTACGCCGCCACGCAAAACGGCATCCCCTCCACCATCGTCATGCCCCGCGCAGCGCCCATCGCCAAGGTGCAGGCCACAGAGGGCTACGGCGCGCGCGTCGTGCTCTGCGGCGACTGCTACGACGACGCCTACGCCCGCGCGATGGAGATCTGCGAGGAGGAGCACGCGACCTTCCTCCACCCCTTCAACGACTATGAGGTGATGGCCGGCCAGGGCACCATCGGCCTGGAGATACTCAGCCAGCTGCCGACGGTGGACACCGTCATCGTCCCAGTGGGCGGCGGCGGGCTGCTCGCCGGCGTCGCCACCTGCATCAAGCTCGCCAACCCGCGCGTGCGCGTGGTGGGCGTGCAGGCCGAGGGGGCGGACGCCGTGGTCCGCAGCTTCCGCGAAGGCCATCTGACGGCCAGCGACAGCATCTCCACCATCGCCGACGGCATCGCCGTCAAGGCCCCCGGCGACAAGACCGTGGAGCTCATCATGAAATACGCCGACGACATGGTCACTGTCTCCGACAACGACATCTCCGCCGCCATTTTGATGCTCATGGAGCGCACCAAGCAGGTGGTGGAGCCCTCCGGCGCGGCCAGCCTGGCCGCTGTCCTCAGTGGGCACGTGGACATCCGCGACCGCAAGGCCGTGTGCCTGCTCTCCGGCGGCAACATCGACGTCAGCGTCATCCACCGCGTGGTGGAGCTGGGCCTCGTCTCCCGCCACAGGCGGCTTAAGTTCTTCGTGCGCCTGGCGGACACGCCGGGCAGCCTGATGCAGCTGCTGCAGGTGGTGGCCAACAGCAACGCCAACATCCTCACCATCAACCACGACCGCATGAGCCTCACGCTCACGCCGGCGGAAATACTCGTCCACATCGGCTGCGAGGTGGGCGGGCAGCACCACGCCGACGCGGTCATTGAAAACCTCAAGGCCGCGGGCTACAGCCCGGTGCTGGAATGAGCCGCTGGATAGAGGCGGCGTTCAGCGCCGCGCCCGGGATGCTCGACGCGCTCTGCGACAAGCTGACGGAGCTGGGGGCCGGGGGGCTGGTCATCGAGGACGAGGCGGACTTCCGCCGCTTCCTTGAGCAGAACAGGCAGTACTGGGACTATGTGGACAGCGAGCTCGAGGAGCGCTACCGCGGGCTCTCGCGCGTGAAGGTCTACGTCAGCGACGACGGCGCCGGCCGCGCGCAGCTGGCCGCCTTTACCGAGGGCACGGGCCTGGAGCCCGTCACCGCCGTGGTGGACGAGGCCGACTGGCAGGACAACTGGAAAAAATACTACAAGCCCATCGAGATCGGCGAAACGCTGCTCGTCCTCCCCCGCTGGGAGCCGATCCCGGAGGAGAGCGAACGCAGGATACTGCGCCTCGACCCCGGCCTCGCCTTCGGCACCGGGGCGCACGTCACAACGCGCATGTGCCTGAAGGCGCTGGAAAAATACGCCGCGCCGGAAAAGTTCGTGCTCGACCTGGGTTGCGGCAGCGGCATACTCGGCATCGGCGCGCTGGTGCTGGGCTGCGCCTACTGCGCCGGCTGCGACGTGGACCCCAAGAGCCCCGACGCCGCGCTGGAGAATTCCCGCCTGAACGGCATCAACCCCGCCATTTACCACATGTACGTGGGCGACATCCTCGCCGACGCCGGGGTGCGCGCCGAGCTGGGCGAGGGCTATGACATCGTGCTCGCCAATATCGTCTCCGACGTCATCATCCCGCTCGCGCCCTATGCGCGGGACTTCATGTCGCCGCGCGGCGTGTTCATCACCAGCGGCATCATCGAGGGCCGGCAGGACGAGGTCCGCGCCGCCCTGGAAAAAGCCGGCTTCAAGGTGATCGAGCACGAGAGCGAAGAGGGCTGGCACATGTTCGTGTGCACGAAGTGAAGGCCGTGCCCCAGGTGCCAATATGTTCAGCTACATCATGAAGCAAAAGCGCCTCCTGCTGCTGGAGGCCGCCGCAGCCACCCTCCGGGCTGGCTGCGGCGTTCTGCTCTCGTTCGCCATGGGCGAAATGACGAACTCGGCGGTGGACGGGCAGGTGGCCGCGCTGCTGCGCTCAAGCGCCGTCTGCGTGGCCTGCCTGGCCGCGCTCTACGGCCTGCAGGTGCTGGAGATGTACCTGCGCAAGACGCTCAGCGGCCGCTGCATACTCGCCCTCAAGGCCGACCTCTACTCCGCGCTCCGAGAGCGCGGCGCGGCCGCCCTCCACGAGCAGCCGGACTCCTACTACCTCAACATGCTCCAGGGGGACGTTGAAATACTTGAGCGCGACTACTTCGACGCCATCTGGCGGGCGATAAACCTCTCCATCCAGGTCGTCTGCTGCGCCGCCGCGCTGATAACGGTGAGCGCCAGGCTCTTTTTCATCTTCGCGCTGGTCTCCATCGTCCCGCAGCTGGCCTCGCGCTGGTTCAAGCGCCCGCTGCAGCGGCGGAAGGACGGATTCTCGCAGCAAAACGTACAGTGCGTGCAGAAGGGCCGTGAATTCATCGGCGGCTTTGACACTATCCTCTTTTTCTCCCGCGCGGAGGTGTTCATATCCCGCCTGCTGGACGAGGACCGGCGCCTGGAGCGCTCCCGCCGCCGGCGCGACAGCTTCTCCACCGTCGCCTCCGGCGGGGCCAACGCCATCAATATGGTGGCCCAGATCGTCTGCATGGGCGCGGCGGCCTATTTTATCGCCGTCGGCGAGCTGCGCATCGGCGCGCTCACCTCCTCCACACAGCTGCTGAACTTCATCTTCTCCCCGCTCAACGTCGTTGTCAACTGCGCGCTGGCCATCGTCTCCACGCGCGGGCTGCGGGATAAATTCACCTCCCTCATCCGCGACGTGCAAGCGCGCGGCGGCGAGCGCTTCCGCAACGGGGACATCGTCTTTGACAACGTCACCGCCGGCTATGCCGGGCGCGAGGTGCTGCACGGCTTCTCCTGCCGCATGGAGCGCGGCGGGCGCTACGCCGTCGTCGGCGCTTCCGGCGCCGGCAAGAGCACGCTCGCGCGCGCCCTGATGGGCACGGCGCGCGTCACCTCCGGCAGCATCACCATCGGCGGCGTGGACGTGGGAAAAATGCCGCTCGACGAGCTCTACCGCCACGTGCTCTACATCCCGCAGGACACCTTCCTCTTCGAGGGCACTGTTAGGGACAATATCAGCCTGTTCTCCGGCGGGGCCGGGGCCGATGAGGCCGCGGCAAAGGCGGCGCTGCCGCCCTCGCTGCTCTCCGAACAGGCCGGCGGCGACCGCGGCGCGGCCCTCTCCGGCGGGGAAAAGACGCGCCTTGCCGTGGCGCGGGCGCTGTGCTCGCCGGCGGAGGTGCTCATCTTTGACGAGCCGGCCTCCGGCCTCGACCCGGACACCGCCGGGGAGATCGAGCGCGCGATTGGCGCCATCAGCGGCCGCACGGTCATCGTCATCACGCACAACTGGGACGAGGGCTATCTGGGCAGCTTCACCGGCGTGATAAGGCCGCAATAAAGCCGTCCCGGCGCGCGGAGCGGCAGGCATATATTTACAGAAGCCTCCCCGGCAGGGCCCTGCCGGGGAGGTCTTTTTGCGCCGGGCTGTACACATTTGACAAAAATCACAGCCGATAATCGTCATGGCGTGCAGTTGACCGCGGCTCCGTCACTATTTATAATAGTCAACAAGCAGGGCACACACCTTCAAATTTGCGCCGAGGGGAGCGACCGTCACGCGGAAAATGGTATGTATACTGCTCCTGGCGGCCTGCTGCTTCCTGTCGTTCACGGGCTGCGCGGCCCACAGCGGCCCCGAGGCGGATATACCAAAGGCCATGGAGCAGCTCCTGCTGGAAAGGGGCTATCCCGCCGCCCTCATCGACGGCCTGATACCGCAGCAGCTTGAGCGTCTCTGTGCGCTCGTGCTCGAAAACGGCTGCCATTACTGCGGCGCCCCTCAGGCTGCTCAGCCTCCCTGTGAAACAGGCGGCGGCGGGCTCTACTTTGACGTCATACCGTCCTGCTCCACCGTTTTTATAAACGGGCAGACGCGATATACCAGGTTTTATTTTACCATCGTGTATGAATGGCTCGAATTGCCCCTCAACCGGTTAGAGGACGCCATAACCGCCAGCTGGGATCCTGATCTGCTCACCTATGACGGCGGTTTTGAGAGGAACGACTACTTCCTGCGCAACAACAGCGAGTGGGTGACCGCAGGCACCTCCACACGGCCGGCCAAACTGGCGCAGGGCGCCCTCGGCACGTTCGCCGCCCTTATTATGACGAGGACATTGGGCTCGTCGGCGGGCTGAAAGGCGACGTGTCGTTCGAACTGGCACCAACCGATTCGTATTCAATGGGATATCTCCCGGGGGAAAATGTTACGGCTATTGCATGTGAATATACGCACAACAAGCTGCTGCTTACCGACTATGCGATCGCTCATGCGGACATAGAGTATACGGAACTGGACGATATGTAAGAAAAATAAGGAGGGTGTGCGCATGTCCCGGCCGAAAAGCCTTGATCTCAAAAGGGCGGCTTTCATCGCCGTTCTGATACTGCTCGCGCTGTCGGTTTTCCTTAACCTGCACCTGCTCTACCGGCTGCGGGAAAAGCCCGCCGAGCTGAGCGGGACTTACCGTAAAATCAGCGCAGAGGCGCACGAGACCACGGCGCGCTACCTGGTCTTCAACCGGGACGGGGACGATTTTGTTATTTACGAGGGCAATACTGTGCTCGATTTCGGCCACTGCTCCCCCGGCGGCGTGGAGGGCTTCTACTCACTCGAGGGTGAAAACGGCCTCTACGCCCAGCTCTACGCCGGCGACGGGGAGATCTATATCTCCACCACGCAGGGCGATTTGGAGATCTACGGCCAGGTGGGCACGCCGATGGTGCTCTCCTCGGAGATAGAAGCCGAGATCGGCTGGGACCTGCCCGGATAAACGAAACTGCAAATAAAAAAACAAACAACCGGCCTTTTGGGCCGGTCGTTTGTTTTAGAGAGGGGAAAATGTATGGAAAAGGAGTGAGAAGTATCAATAGATGTCGCTGGTCTCCACCAGCGCGACCTCCACATCGAAGGTCTCGCCGTTGCGGTAGACCGTCATGGTGATGGTGTCGCCCACCTCAAGCCCGGCGATGATCTCGCCCACCTGGGCGGTGGTGGTGACGCCCTGGCCGTCGATGGCGGTGATAACGTCGCCCTCCGCCAGGCCCTTGGCCGCCGCGTCGCTGCCCTCGGCTACCGACACGACATAGAGCCCGTCCGGCAGGCTGTAGGCCGCCGCCGCGTCCTCGGGTATGGGGCCGATGGTGACGCCGATGGCAGCACGGCCGGTGACGCGCCCGTTGCGCAAAAGCTGGTTCACGACTTCCTGGATAGTGGACGTGGGGATGGCGAAGCCGATGCCCTCGATGGCCGAATAGGCGGAGGTGCCCATCATCTTCATGTTGGTGATGCCCACCACCTGGCCGTACATGTTCAGCAGCGGGCCGCCGGAGTTGCCCTCGTTGATGGCGGCGTTGGTCTGCAGCAGCGTCATGCTGTGGCTGTTATAGGACACGTCGCGGTTGATGGCGGAGATGATGCCGTCCGTCAGCGTGCCGCGCAGCTCTTCGCCCAGGGGGTTGCCGAGCGCGGCCACCGCGTCCCCCACGGAGACGGCCGTGCCGCAGAATTCGGCGGGCGTGAGGCCCTCGGCCTCCACCTTCAGCACCGCCAGGTCGCTGACATTGTCCGCGCCCACGAGTTTGGCCTCCAGCTCCCGGTCGTCCCAGAGGGTGACCGTGACGGAATCCGTACCATCCAGGATGTGGGTGTTGGTGACGATATATCCGTCATCCGTGAGGATGATGCCCGTGCCCCAGAAATAGCCGCTGCCGTCCGGCACCATGGCGGTGATGCCCACCACGGAGGGGATGCAGCGCTCATAGAGCTCGCGCAGCGTCAGCTCCTCGGTCTCATCCGGCACCGGCGCCGTGGTAAGGCGCACGTCCGGCTCCAGCTCCGCGCGGGGGATGTCGTTCTCCCCGGTGATGGTGTTGGAGGCGTCGTAGTAGTGGTCGAAGAAATCCCGGTAGTCGTCAAAGCCGCCCGGCTGTGAGGGCGCTGTCTGCTCTGCCGGCGGAGTTATCTCCGCCGCCCGGTCCTGCGTGAAGATGAGCGAGCTGGCCGCGATGACGACCAGGCAGATGAGGCCGATGGCCACGGCGCGGACGCCCGCCCGCCCTCTTCGCGGCGCCGCTGTGGGGGCGGCGCCGCTTTCGGGGGGGTGGCCGCCGGCGCGTTGGGGAGGTATCTGTGGTGTGGGATGGGGGTGCGCGCCGGCGGGCCGGGATGGTGCAAACCAGTTGGGGAACCCGTCCGCGCACGATGTGTCGTACCAATCGGAGCGGCGGGAGATGTCTTCTTCATTCATGGAAGTTCACCCCTGTGGCTGAGATAAAGATAAGCCTGAAATTTGTGCCTGATATGAATAAAATCAAAACAAAGTGTGAATTCGCGCTATTTCCTGGCCTTTTTGCGGCGCTCCGGCTCCTGCGGCTTTTCCGCTTTCGGTTTTTCGGCCTTCTGCTTTTCCGCTTTGGGCTTTTCCGGCTTCTGTTTGGCGGCCAGGCGCAGCGTGAACACGAATTCGGTGACGCCGTCGCGGCTGGTGACGGCGATGTCCTCGTTGTGGGCGTCGAGGATGTTTTTGACAAGATACAGCCCGAGGCCCACGCCGTCCCGGTCGAGGCTGCGGGAGCGGTCGGACTTGTGGAAGCGGTCGAAGATCAGCGGCAGGTCGTCCGGCGGGATGGTGGCGCCGCAGTCCTTGATGGAGATGTACGCCTTGCTGTTCTCCTTCCAGAGCGAGAGCGTGAGCGTGCTGCCGCGGTCGGCGAACTTGACGGCGTTGTCCAGCAGGTTGTAGAGCACCTGCGTGATGGCGTCCGGGTCCGCCGTGACCATCATGTGCACCTCGGGCAGCTGCAGGTCCACGTCCAGGCCCTTCTCCTCCGCGCGCGTCTCGAAGTTCAGCAGCGTGCTGATGATGAGCTCGTTCACGTCGAAATCGCGCCGGCGCGTGAGGTCAGCGCCCTTGGTCTGCATGCGCGAGAGGTCCAGCATCTGCCGCACCAGGCGGGAGAGGCGGCGCGTCTCGTCAGCGATGGTGGTGAGGTATTTTTCCTCCTGCTCCTTGGGGATAGTGCCGTCCAGGATGCCGTCGGCGAAGCCGGCGATGGTGGTCATGGGCGTTTTCAGCTCATGCGAGACGTTGGCGATGAACTCGTTGCGCATCTGCTCCGAGCGCTGGAGCGAGTCGGCCATGTTGTTGAAGGCCGCCGTCAGCGAGGCCAGCTCGTCGGCGCCCTCCTCCTGCGTGACGCGGACGGAGAAGTCGCCGTGGGCGAATTTGCGCGCGGCCGCGGCCATCTCGTCCAGCGGCTTGGCCAGGCGCTTGGAGGTGACAAGGCTCATGATGAGGGCCAGCGAGAGCACGGCCAGGGACACCATGAAAAACACCCAGATAAAGGTCTGCCACGCGCCGATGATGCGCGAGCTGTCCGTGCTCATGAACACGTAGCCCACGGGCCCCTGCCCGCCGCCGGGGTCGATCTTCTCCCCCACGATATAGCGCATGGTGTCATAGAGCCCGTCGAGCGTGCCGGTGACGCTGAGCGTGCCGGCGGAAGCAAGCTGCATGATGGTGCTCTCGCCCACGCTGCGGCGGATGTGCGGGCAGGCGCCCGGCTCGTCGCAGCAGGAGAGCACCAGGCCGTCGGCGTTGGTGACGATGATGTCGTTGCCGCTGAGGAGGGATGCGCCGTTGAGCAGCACGCGCACCTCCGGGCTGCTGAGGACGCCGTTGACCGACTCTGCGGTGTAGACGCCGGCGTCGAACTTCGTGAGCACCATCAGCGAGACGACCTCGGCGCTGTCCTCCATGCTCTCGCGGTGGGAGCTGATGATGAAATCGCGCCCGAGGAACACGAAGGCGACGCCCACCATGAGGAAGCTCATCATCACCATCAGCGCCGTGGCGCTGAAGTTGCGGAAGTAGATGCTCTTCATGGCCGCTTACTGGTCCAGGACCTCGAATTTATAGCCCACGCCCCAGACGGTCTTGAGCGACCACTTGTCGGAAACGCCCTCCAGCTTCTCGCGCAGGCGCTTGATGTGCACGTCCACGGTGCGCGAATCGCCGAAATAGTCGAAGCCCCAGACCTCGTCCAGCAGCTGGTTGCGCGTGTAGACGCGGTTGGGCGTGGAGGCCAGATGGTAGAGCAGCTCCATCTCCTTCGGCGGCGTGTCGATGCGCTTGCCGTCCACGATCAGCTCATAGGAATCAAGGTTGATGACCAGCTTGTCGAAGGTGAGCTTTTTCTCGCCGCCGGCGTCCGTGCCGTCAGCGCGGCGCATGACGGCGTGGATGCGGGCCATCAGCTCCTTCACGTCGAAGGGCTTGGTGACATAGTCGTCCGCGCCCATCTCCAGGCCGTTTATCTTGTCGAAGGTCTCGCCCTTGGCCGTGAGCATGATAATGGGCACTTTGGAGTGCTGCCTGACGGCGCGGCAGACCTCCCAGCCGTCCTTCACGGGCAGCATGATGTCCAGCAGTATGATGTCCGGGTGTTCCTCCTCGGCCATCTGCTCGCCCTTGCCGCCGTCGGCGGCGATGAGGACGTCGAAGCCGTCCTTTTCCAGGTAGAGGCGCAGCAGCTCGGCGATGTTCTTGTCGTCCTCGACGACGAGGGCTTTTTTGTTCATATATCCACCTTCTCAGTCAGAAGTATCGTCCACCAGGCAGATGATCCACTCGCCGGAGGAGTTTTTCCAGCCGGTGAGCGGCCCCTCCGTGCAGAGGGCGTTCATGTTCAGCACCTCGCCGGCACAGCCGGACGCCATCAGCGCGCCGTCGGAGCTGTAGAGCTCGCCGTCAGCCGTCAGGGCGAAGCTGATGCCCGTGAGGCCGTCCGTCACCAGGCGCTCCACGTCCGTGGCCGCCACGCGGCTGTATTCGTCCATGGCCGCCGTACTGCCGTCCGCCAGCTGCACCAGGTAGAGGTAGCCCGCGTGATCCAGCAGCTCCACCGCGCCGGAGAAATACACCTGCGAGCCGTCGGCGCGGAAAACGCGCACGCCGTTCGTCCCGCGGACCCAGAAGCCCTCGTCGCAGGGGACGCCCGTATAGCCGTAGAACACGGCCTCGGTGCAGTCGTTCACGGTGTAATACTTGCCGGCGGCGAGGATGTAGGACGGCGTGACCTCCACCGAGCCCACCGCGCCCAGCTCCAGGCGCACATTGCCGGCGGAGTCGATAATGCTCCAGTTGCCGCCGCTCTTGACGGCGGCGTTGCCGCCGGCGAAGGAGGTGGCGTCTTCATACTGGCGCTCGATGATGAAATTCCCCTCGGCGTCCAGATAGCCCCAGACGCCGTCGTTGCAGACGGCCGCGCGGCCGTCGGAGAAGGGATAGGCCTCGTCGAAATAGCTGGGCAGGTCGTTGTAGCGGTTGAGGAAATTGCCCTCCATGTCGAGGAAGCCGTAGTCGCCGTTGGAGTAGTGCGCGAGCATGTAGCCGCTGCCGTACTGGGCCAGGCTGGCCACGCTGCCGGCCGCCAGCTCGTAGCGGGCGGAGAAGTTGGCGGTGTCAAAGAGCACCTCGCCCTCGTTGTTGTAGCAGACGGCCAGGTTCTGCTCGGCGTCCGAGATGCAGAGCACGCCCGGCTCGAAGGCCAGGATCTCCGTGTAGTCAAAGCCCGTGCACCAGTCGCCGTAGGCCGAGCAGGCGGCAAACATGCCGTCCTTGTTCTCCAATATATAGATTGGCGTCTGGTAAGTCTCGCCGTCCGCCGTGAAGCTGGCCGGCGTCACGGAAACGAGCACGGGGTCGAGCACGATCTCGCCCTCGCTGGTGGCGAGCCCGCCGCCGATGGGCAGCAGCGTGCCGCCGCGGCCCGTGACGAGCGTGGGCATATAGCCCTCCTGCGCGCGGGAGAAAATGGCCTCGTACACCGCCGGCTCACCCAGCAGCGAGCGGTCCGTGCTCACGTTGGGGCCGGCGCGCAGGTCGTCCGCGTCGTCCGGGGCGTCCAGGTCGCCGCTCTCGGCCCGCTCGACGGCGGGGTCGATGTATTCCTCCTTCACGGCCGCGAACTGCTCGGAGAGGCCGCAGCCGGTGAGCAGCAGGGCGAGCGCGAGGGCCATCGGTATCACGATCTTTTTCATTCCGCAGCCTCCTCTCCGCCAAGGGCGGCATCGTCCGCCGCCTGCGGGGCAAAATAGCCCTGCGAGGAGATGAACGCCTGCCCCACGCTGCCGCAGAGCCAGTCAAAGAGCGTCCTCTCCGGCGAGCCCTCCGCCGCCGATGCGCTGACGCCGGCCAGGTACTCCGCCGTCAGCGGGTACTCGCCGCTCTCCACCGTCTCCGCCGAGGGCAGCACGCCCTCGACGGCCAGGAGCTTATAGCCGTCCGCCTTGCCCTGCACGACGCAGGGGTAGTAAAAGCCGAAGCCGATGGCGCCGGCGGCGGTCTGGTATTCGTTCACCGCTGTGCACAAAGCCTCGTCGCAGCCCACCAGCGCGCTGAGCGCCGCCACGGAGCCGGAGCCGGCCTCGCGGCCAATGACGACGATGTCCTCCTCCGCGCCGCCGAAGGCGGCCCAGCTGGTCTCGTCGCCGTCAAAGATGTCCTCCAGGTCGCGCAGGGAGAGGCTCTCGATTGGATTGGACTCGGAGACATAGAACACCAGCGCGTCGCGCGCGACGGCCTCAGTCTCCACGCCCGCGGGGATGTTGCCCGTGTCCACGGCCAGGGCCAGGGCGCACTCGCCGCTGCCCAGGGCCTCCCAGGCGCCCGCGCTGGTGCCGGAGACGACGCGCTGCGCGGCCTCCGCGCGGTCCGTGCCCAGCATGATGGCCGTCACGGCCCGGGCGAGCTCGCCCGCCGCCTCGCCGGCGGCGACGGCGGGGTACGTCTCCGGCGTGAAGGCGTACTCCGGCGCGGCCGAGGGCGCGGCCGTCTCCTCCGGGGCGAATTCGCCGCAGGCGGAGAGCAGCAGCGCGAGCGCTATTATAAAGGGTAAGAGCTTTTTCATGTCTTTCCTCCCGATAGCTGTCTGCATTTGTATTATATAATATCATTTATGAACAATCTGTCAATTATTCATTTGCGCCTATTGACAAGAGCAGTGCTCAGTGATATATTAGCACTCGAAGGCCGAGAGTGCCAATAATGAGCGCGCGGCCTTCAGAGGTGAGAGATGGAACTCAGCGAACGGAAAAAGAAAATACTCACCGCCGTCGTCGAGGAATATATCCGCGCGGCGGAGCCCGTCGGCTCCAAGACCGTGGCGCAGACAGCGGGGCTCACCTGCTCCTCTGCCACCATCCGCAACGAGCTGGCCGAGCTCACCGCGATGGGCTATCTGGAGCAGCCGCACACTTCGGCCGGCAGGGTGCCGACGCCGCAGGGCTACCGCATCTACGTCAACGAGCTGATGGAGCGACACAAGCTCTCGCTGGAGGAGACGGACGAGATCAACCGCGGGCTGAACGAGCGGCTGCACGAGCTGGACCACCTGGTGAGCGACATCGGCGCGCTGGCCTCGAGCCTGACGAACTACCCGGCCATGGCCATCGCCGCCGCCCCGCCGGCCACCATCTCGCGCTTCGACCTCATCTACATCGACGCGAACACCTTTATCATCGTGGTGATGATGAGCAACAACACGGTGAAGAACAAGCTCGTCCGCCTGCCGGTGTCCGTCGGCCAGGATATGATACAGCGTCTCGCCTCGGTTTTCAACGCCAATTTTACCGGCGTGACCGAGGATCGCATCACCCCGCTGACTATCCGGGCCTGCGAGCGCGCGGTGGACGACACGATGGGCCTCACCGGTGTCATCGCCTCCTTCGCCATCGAGGTGCTCTGTTCCGCCCAGACGGCGGAGGCCGCCGTTTCCGGCGCGAACAGGCTGCTCGCGCAGCCCGAGTTCCGCGACCCGGACAAGGCGCACGCCCTGATGAGCTACATCTCCGACGCTGAGCACATCAAGGACCTGCCGTCCGTCTATTCCGGCGAAGCCGGTGGCGGCATCAAGGTGCTCATCGGCCCGGAGAACGTGGCCGAGGAGCTGCGCGACAGCAGCGTGATCCTCGCCGAGTACGACATGGGCGGGGACGCCAAGGGCCTCATCGGCGTGGTGGGCCCCACGAGGATGGACTATTCCTCCGTGGCCGCCAAGCTGGGCATGATAGCGGACGCCCTATCGCAGCACTTTGGCCGCGGCTCCATGCCGCCGCCGGGGCTGGACAACAAACTCGTCATAAAGGGAGATTCAAATGAGTAGCAATATGGACCCGCACGAGCAGGAAGAAAAGATCCCCGCGGAGGAAGCGGCGCAGAGCGAAGCGCCGGGCTCCGGCGAGCAGGCCGCGGAGGCCGCGGCGGATAACGGCGCCAAGTCCGACAAGAAGGACAAAAAGGCCGAAAAGGCGGAGAAAAAAGCTGAAAAGAAGCTCTCCGCCTGCGAAGAACAGCTCAATGCCGAGCGCGACCGCTACCTGCGGCTGCTGGCCGAGTACGACAACTACCGCAAGCGCAGCACCCGCGAGCGCGAGAACATCTATTCCGACGCGCTGACGGACACGGTGACGAAGTTCCTGCCCGTCTATGACAACCTCGTCCGCGCGCTGGAGCAGTCCACGGCCGACGAGGCCTACCGCAAGGGCGTCGAGATGATAATGACTCAGTTCAACGACATCCTCACCAAGCTGGGCGTGACGCCCATCGACGCGCTGGGCCAGAAGTTCGACCCCACGCTGCACAACGCCGTCATGCACGAGGAAGACGCCGAAAAGGGCGAGAACGAGATCGTGCAGGAGCTGCAGAAGGGCTTCAAGCTTGGCGACAAGGTCATAAGGTTCGCAATGGTAAAGGTTGCGAACTGAGGCCTTTCACATAAATCGTATATTCAATTCTTTCAAATAAACGGGAGGAAATCAAAATGGGTAAAATCATTGGCATAGATCTTGGCACCACCAACAGCTGTGTTGCCGTTATGGAGGGCGGCGAAGCCGTCGTCATCCCCAACGCCGAGGGCGCGCGCACCACGCCGTCCGTCGTCGCGTTTTCCAAGACCGGCGAGCGCATGGTTGGCCAGGTCGCAAAGCGCCAGGCAGTCACCAACCCGGACCGCACGATAAGCTCCATCAAGCGCGAGATGGGCAGCAACTACCGCGTCACCATCGACGGCAAGAGCTACTCCCCGCAGGAGATCTCCGCCATGGTGCTGCAGAAGCTGAAGGCCGACGCCGAGGCCTACCTGGGCGAAAAGGTCACCGAGGCGGTCATCACCGTCCCCGCGTACTTC
>CHCFR05602__coassemble_465_pt1 | contig 23587 bp, 25 predicted proteins | sample CHCFR05602__metabat2_high_PE_010 | metagenome-assembled genome bin CHCFR05602
AGAGCGGCGGTCTTGCCCAGGGGCTTGCCGGCAGCGTCGATAACGTACCACTTGCGCGCGACCGTCTGACTGTTCAGCATGGTAGTGGACATTTTCTGAGCCTCCAGTATATTGATAAATATTTTGACAAAATGCCTGGCGCGCAATAGAATGTATCTCAAGCGCGCCTTATTTTTATAACACCGCGCGCATGGATTGTCAACAGCGAATTTGATTAGCTCTGGCAATGCTCGCCCATGCTCCCGTTTCCTCTTGAATACTCGCGTTTTCTTGATTTCGATTTTCGTTTTTTGGAGGCCGCAATGGACCTGGACAGATTCACCGGCTATGTCCGCCGCTGCGCGGACGACTATCACATGCTCTGCGCGGGCGACCGCGTGGCCGTCGGCGTCTCCGGCGGCAAGGATTCGATGGCCCTGCTGGCCGCGCTCGCGCACCTGCGGCGCTACCATCCTTCGCATTTTGAGCTGGAGGCCGTGACCATCGATATGGGCTTCCCCGGCATGGACTTCGCGCCTGTCGCCGCCTGGTGCGAGGCGCACGACGTGCCCTACACGCTCATAAAGACGGACATCCGAGAGATCGTCTTTGACGTGCGGCAGGAGGACAACCCCTGCTCGCTCTGCTCGAAGATGCGCCGCGGCGCGTTGAACGACGCCATGAAGCAGCGCGGCTGCAACAAGCTCGCGCTCGGCCACCACTTTGACGACGCGGTGGAGACCTTCCTGATGAACCTGCTCTTTACGGGGCAGATCTCCTGCTTCAAGCCGGCCACCTACATGTCCCGCGCGGACGTGTGGCAGATACGGCCCATGCTCTACCTCGGCGAGGGGACCATCGCCTCCCTCGTGCGCGACGAGGGGCTGCCGCTCGTCCCAACCACCTGCCCTGAGGACAAGGAGAGCAAGCGCGAGGAGATAAAGCTGCTCATAAAGCGCCTCTCCGCCGAATACCCGGACTTGAAGGACAAGGTTTTCGGCGCGATGCAGCGCCTGCCGCTGGACGGCTGGGAAAAGCCCCCTCAGCCCGGCCCCGCCGCCGTTAAAGGACTGTAAGAGGTAGGACTTATGGACAACTGGTTCACAATCGACACTGTAGACCCCGAAACCCACATCATAAGCGAGTACCGCCACCCGGAGCGCTCCCACTGCTACCTGCTCGAGGGCTCGGAGCGCAGCCTGCTTATCGACACCGGGCTCGGCATCTGCGACATAAGCGTCCCTGTCTCCGCCCTCACCCGGAAGCACGTAACCGCCGCGCTGACCCATGTGCACTGGGACCACATCGGCGGGCTGCGGCACTATAGCGACTTCTGCGCCCACGCGGCGGAGCTCGGCTGGCTCAACGGCGGCTTCCCGCAGAGCATCGAGACGGTGCGCAGCTTCGTCGTGACGGGCTGCGACCTGCCGGAGGGCTTCGACGCGGCCAAATACGAGCTCTTTCAGGGCTCTCCCGCGCGCCTGCTCGGGGACGGGGACGTGATAGACCTCGGCGGCAGGCGCATAGAGGCGGTGCACACCCCCGGCCACTCCCCCGGGCATCTGTGCTTTTATGAGCGCGAGCGCGGCTATCTCTTCACCGGCGACCTCGTCTACGAGGGGGAGCTGTACGCCTTTTATCCCTCCACCGACCCCGAGGCCTATCTCGCCTCGGTTGAAAAGATCTCCGCACTGCCCGTCGGGCGAGTCCTGCCCGCCCACTTTTCGCTCGGCGTCGCGCCCGGGCTAATAACCGAAATACGCGACGCCCTGCGGGGCCTCGCCGCGTCCGGCGAGCTCCGGCACGGCACGGGCCTGCACGACTTCGGCCGCTGGGCCGTCAAGCTGTGAACAGGCCGTTAAAAATCCCGCCGGGCGCTTGCGCTCCGGCGGCGTCTGTGGTAAAGTAGTCACACTTCATGGAAACGAGGTGAAAGCATGGACAGCTGCAGTTGCACATCCGGGACCGGCAGGGCCGTTTGGCTCCGGGCCGGGCGTGAGCGCGCCCTGTCCGTGCGTTAGCGCGTTTTGCGCGCCTTTGGCCGCTGCCGTCCCCACCAGCACCTGCACAGTCAACTGGGCCGTGCGTGAGCGGGCGGCAGCGGCATTTTTATGCCCTTTCCGCCCTCCCACGGCCTTCCGTCCCGGGAAACGCATCCCGGCTGTGTAAAAGGCAAAGGAGGGAACGCCATGACCATCATCAACAACAGCATTTTCCGCACCTGCTCCCGGCGCCCGGCGGCGTATGAGTACATGACGCGCGACTACGTCTCCGTACAGGAGGGCGCGAGCGTGCGCGAGGCCATGCGCTCGCTGGTCAGGCAGGCCGGCGAGCGGGAAAACGTCTCCACCATCTATGTGGTGGACGCCGCCGGCATCCTCACGGGCTCCATCGAGCTCGCGCGGCTCATCCGCGCCCGCGAGGGGGACGCCCTCGCCTCCGTCACGGAGCGCGACATCCCCGCCGTGAACATAGGCGAGGACGCCGCGGGCTGCGCCGCCCGGCTGCGCGCGCTGGGCGCGGAGGGCGCGCCCGTGGTGGACGGCATGGGCCGCCTGCGCGGCGCGCTGACGGCCGTGGAGCTCGCGCGCATCGAAAGCGGCGCCATGGACGAGGACTATGCCCGCCTGGGCGGCCTGACGGAGGGCGAGGACCTCTGCGAGCCGCTGCGCGCGAGCGTCCGCAAGCGTCTGCCCTGGCTGCTCGCGCTGCTGGCCCTGGGGCTGGTGGTGTCCAGCGTGGTGGGCGCGTTCGAGCAGGTGGTGTCGCGCCTGCCGCTCATCATCTCCTTCCAGTCCCTGGTGCTGGACATGGCGGGCAACGTGGGCACGCAGTCGCTGGCCGTCACCATCCGCGTGCTGACGGACCGCCGCGCCGGCCGCACGCAGAAACTGCGCCTGCTGGCAAAGGAGACGCGCGTGGGGGCGGCCAACGGCCTCGCCCTGGCCGTGCTCTCCGTGGCCTTCATCGGGCTCTATCTCGTCCTCTTCAAGGGGCAGGACGCCGCGCTGGCCCTCTCTGTGGCCTTCTGCACGTCCGTCGCCCTCGCCGTCTCCATCGTCCTCTCGAGCGCGGCGGGGACGGTCATCCCCCTGGTATTCGACCGCCTGCACATCGACCCCGCCGTGGCCTCCGGCCCGCTGATCACCACCGTCAACGATCTCATCGCCGTCGTCACCTACTACGGCCTCGCCTGGCTGCTGCTGATGCGCGCCGTCTGAGCCGTACACTAAGGAGGATACCATGCCCCAGCACGTCACCGTCACCGCCTACGACCCCCGCTGGCCGCAGCTCTATGAGCGCAAGGCGGCGGCCATCTCCGCCGCCCTCGGCGGCGCGCTCTCCGCCATCCATCACATCGGCAGCACCGCCGTGCCCGGCCTGGCGGCCAAGCCCATCATCGACATCATGCCCGTCGTGCATTCGCTCTCGGGCGCCGACGCCGCGCGCGGCGCGCTGGAGGCGCTCGGCTATGAATATCTGGGCGAATTCGGCATCCCCGGCCGGCGCTACCTGCGCCGCGGCGGCGACGAGCGCACGCATCAGGTGCACATCTTCGCCGAGGGGGACCGGGAGAACATCGCCCGGCACCTGGCCTTCCGCGACTACCTGCGCGCGCACCCGGACGTGTGTGCGGAATACGCCGCGCTCAAGCGTGCCCTGGCCGCGCGCTATCCCTACGACATCGAAAGCTACTGCGACGGCAAGGCGGATTTCGTGAAAAAATACGAGTCCCTAGCCCTCGCCTGGGCGGAGGGGAGGTAAGGATGGAATACACCGTCATCGACCTCGAGCGCTGGCCGCGCCGGGAGTTCTACGAGCACTACATGCGCGCCGTCCCCTGCACCTACAGCATGACCGTGCGCCTGGACATCACCAACATACGCCGCCGGGGCTACCGCCTCTACCCCGCGCTGCTCTGGCAGCTCACGTGCGCCGTGGACGCCTGCGAGCCCTTCCGCATGGCCCTGCGCGGGGAGGAGCTGGTGTGTTACCGGCGGATGCGCCCCTGCTTTACGGTGTTCCACGCCGGGAGCGGCAGCTTTTCCAACCTCTGGACGGAGTACGCGGAGAGCTGGCCGCAGTTCCTGCGCCAGTATGAGGAGGCGCTCGGGCTCTGGGGCGGCGTGGAGGGCTTTTCACCCCAGGGCGAGATGCCGGAGGACTGCTTCACCGTCTCCATGCTGCCCTGGGCGGAATTTGAGGGCTTCAACATCAACACGCCGGGCTTCGGCTATCTGAAGCCCATCTTCACGCTGGGCCGCTTCCGCGAGAGCGGCGGCAGTGCGAGCCTGCCCCTGGCCCTGCAGGCGCACCACGCCGTCTGCGACGGCTACCACGCCTGCCGGTTCCTCAGCATCCTGCAGGACGGCATCGGCAGCATGTAAAAAGGAGGCCCGCCATGGAATACCGCATCGACGACCGCGCGCTGGACGTCCACGAGTTCCTCAGCCTCGCCAACAGCGTCTGGCCCGGCGACTACGACGTTGAACTCACACGCCGCGCGCTGGAGCGCACGATGAACATCAGCGCCTATGAAAACGGCCGCCTCGCCGGCTGCCTGCGCATCCTCACGGACTGCTGTTTTTTCGGCACCATCACCGAGCTGCTGGTGCGACCCGAATATCAGCGCCGCGGCCTGGGCAGCTATCTGCTGCGCCTGGCCGCGGAGAACACGCCGACGATGCTCTATTTCGGCGCGCAGCCGGGGCTGGAGGGCTTCTACGAAAAAAACGGCTGCCGCAGGAGCCTGCAGTCCTATGTCATCGACAGGCCGCAAAAATAAAGCCGCCGGGCGGAAAATCCGCCCGGCGTGTTTTTTTATCCCTCCCGCAGGGGCTCGTCCGGCCGGTTCAGGGCCGTGCGTTGTTTTTTCATCACGGCGAGCGCCATCGCGCCCGCCAGCAGGCTGGTGAGCGGGAAATTGAGCCAGATCCCCGCCAGCCCCAGCGGCCAGAGCACGGCGACCAGCGCCACGGGGAACAGCAGCGCCGTGCTGACGGAGATGAGCGAGGCGGGCACGGCCTTCTCGACGGCCAGCATGTAGCTCTGCGTGGCAAAGGAGTACCAGCGCGTGATATAGGTGACGGCGAAGATGCGCAGCGCGCCGGCGCTCATCTCCAGCACCTCCGGCGGCGGCTCGGCCACGAAAAGGCGCGTTATCTGCTCCGGGAACAGCGCCACCAGCGCCGCGGAGGCCAACGACACCACGGCGCTGGCCGTGTAGCAGCGCCGCTCGATGGCCCGCACGCGCGAAAACTGCCGCGCGCCCCAGTTGTAGCCCACGGCGGGCTGCAACGAATCGCACATGCCGTAGAGCAGCGGCTGGATGAAGCCGTCGGCGAACATCAGTATGCCATAGACGCTGACGGCCGTCTCCCCGCCCAGGCGCACGAGCAGCGCGTTCATGATGATGCTCGTGATGCGCCCGGCGATGTTATTGAGGAAGTTGGGGCTGCCGCAGGCGACGATCTGCCGCGTCATGGCCCGGGAAAAGCGCGGCTTTGTAAAGCGCAGCAGGGCCTTGCCCCGCACGAAGGGCGTGAGCGCCGCGCACACGCAGACGATCATGCTCAGGCAGGTGCCCAGCGCCGCGCCCCAGATGCCGGCGTCCAGCACGCCCAGGAAAAACAGCTCCAGCGCCGCGGCGAGGGCGCTCATGAGGATGTTCAGCCACATGCTGCCGCGGATGTAGCCGCAGATGCGCAGGTAGTTGTCCGCGGCGAAGATCATGGTCGTCACCGGCGAACAGAGGGCGTAGACGCGCAGGTACTGCACGGCGAGGGCCGCAAAGTCCCCCTCCGCGCCCATCAGCTCCATGATGGCCGGCGCCAGGGCGTAGATGAGCGCGCCCGTGGCCGCGCCGGAGGCGAAGATCAGCACGCAGGCGCAGGTGAAGATGTTGTCAGCCTCGCGCTTCAGCCCCTTGCCCAGGTCCACGGCAATGGGCACGGAGGAGCCGACGCCGATGAGGTCGGCGAGGGCGAAGTTGATGATGACAAAGGGCATGGCGAGGTTGAGCGCGGCAAATGCCGTGTCGCCCAGGAACTGCCCGACAAAAACGCCCTCCAGCGTCTGATAGAGGGCGGAGGCCAGCATGCTCACCGCGCCGGGCAGGGCGGCAAGGAAAAAGAGCCGCGAGGGCGGCGTCTGTGCGAACAGCCTGTGCTGGTCCATCAGCTGTCCCCTCCCAGCACGCGCCGGCGCAGCTCCTCGCCGAGGGCGGATTCAAAGCGCTCGATTGCCGGGATGAAATCCGCGCCGAAGTCCGCCACCGTCTCCTCCATGGCCGCGCGCTCGGCCTCCAGCACGCCGCCCAGCAGCCCGTCGATATAGCCCCGGCCCTTTTCCGTCAGCGCGATGCGCTTTTCCCTGCCGCCGCTGAGCGTCATATAGCCGTCGGCCACGCACTCGCGCACCACGGTGTTGAGCGTGGTCTTGGGTATCAGCAGCGCGGTGCATATCTGCTTCTGCGTGTGCTCCGCGCCGTCCGCCAGCTCATAGAGCAGGTTGAACTTGTTCTCGGACACCCCCAGCGCCTTGGCGGCCAGGTAATAGAGCCCGTTTATCCGGTTCGAGCAGGTGTAAAAGCGGTCGATGTATTGTGCGATGATGTCCATGTTCCCTCCGGGATATAACGATACGGATACGTACTATACTGTTATTATAGTACGTATCCGTATCGTTGTCAAGCCTTTGCCGCTCAGGCGGCCTCCGCTTCGGGCTCATATACGCTCAGCTCCTGCCCGTCCGTCCAGACAGTGACGGTGCCGTCGAGGTCCGTGCGCAGCAGCTCTATGCCGCGCTGCGCGAGCAGATCCACGACCTCCTGGTGCGGGTGGCCATAGCTGTTGTCCAGCCCGCAGGAGGCGACGGCGATGCCGGGCGTGGTGATATCGAGCACATCTTCATCCGTGGAGGTGCTGCTGCCGTGGTGGCCCAGCTTGAGCACGTCGCAGTCCAGGTCATAGCCGCCGATGTAGGCCGAGTCCTCGATGACGCCGTCGGAGGCGTCCCCCGGGAAGAGGAAGGAGCGCTCGCCGTAGTCCACGCGGATGATGAGGCTGGAATCGTTCAGGTCGTCGCCCCAGTCGCCCACGGGGCCGACGAAGCTCACCTCCGCCCCGCCGAGGGTGAAGGTGCTGCCGATGGTCGGCACGGTGACATAGAGCCCCTGCTCCGCCGCCGCGTCCTCGAAATAGGTGAACGCGCCGGAGGAGCCGTACTCCGTGTACGGCGCGAAGAGCGTGCCGATATCCACGGCCTCCACCACCTCGTCCATGCCGCCGCAGTGGTCGTCGTGCGCGTGGGTGACCACGGCGTAGACCAGGCTGTCCACGCCGGAGGCGGCAAGATAGTCCACCACGGTCTGCCCCTCCTCGGGCACGCCGGCGTCTATCAGCATCGCCTCGCCGTTGCAGACGATGAGCGTGGCGTCGCCCTGCCCCACGTCTATGTACGACACGGCCAGGCCCTCCGCCGGCAGCTCCGCGACGGCGGAGACGGGCAGTACCTCCCGGCCCAGCAGGCCGTCCAGCCACTCGCCCAGGCCCAGCGGCTCGGCGAAATACATCATGACCAGCAGCGCGGCGAAGCCCAGCGCGCCCAGTATGCCGCCGCGGCGGCGGCCCGCGCGGGGCCTTCTCCTCTGTGCCATAAATTACCTCCTTTTACCGGCAAAAACGGGGCTTGCGCCCCGTTTTCTTTTCAGTTATACCGGGGCTCACGCGCCGCGCGCCTCGTCCGGTATCTCTATGGCGTCTATGCCGTTGAAGTCGGAGAGCGTGACATACACGTACGCCTCGTCGATGGCCACGTCGAGCTCCATGTCCACGGCGGCAAAGGCCTTCTCCATGAGTTCGTCCATCAGCGCCGCCATGTCGATCTCATAGGCCACGGGCAGGCCCGTCTCGTCGTCCAGCCAGATGGAGAGCCCCATGCCGGACGTTAGCTGCGGCGCGCTGCCGCTGTCGATGCCGAGCATCTCGAACATGCTGTAGGCCCCCGAGCGCTCGAGGGCTTCCGCCATCATGTCCGCCGGTATCTCGCCGTCATAGCGCGAAGCCGCCGCGCCGCGCACTTCCTCCTCGCCCGCCTTTTCAAAGGCGGAGGCGCAGCGGAGGTAGAATTCGAGGCCCTCCGCGGCCGAGAGCTGGCCGAGGCCGCCGGCGTCCAGGGACATTGCCGTCCAGTTCACGGCGTCCGTGCTCATGTAGGCGGTGTAGCCCTCGCCGGACTGCTCGACATAGTACTCCATGCGGGAGGGCTGGCCCATCGCCACCGTGTCCATCACGGCGTGCGCCGCCAGCGGCTCGTTCACCGAGTCCATCGAGACGCTGGTGGAAATGGGAATTTCCACGCTCTCCCCAGCGGCGGTTAGCGTCATGTCCACGCTCATTATCATGTCCGTGTGCTGGCTTTTGACGTCCTGCATCTCCCTTATGGCCCGCGCCATGGCGGACTCGAAGCTCTCCTGCCCGCAGGCGGGGAGGGCGAGCGCGAGCAGCGCGGCCAGCGCGAGGGAGAGGATACGGGCGGATCTTTTCATACTTGCCCCTTTCTGCGGCCTCAGACGCCGCGGTTCTTGAGCACTTTCAGACGCACGAATTCCTCGCGCTCTTTTTCCTCCAGGGCGTCCGTGATGCGGGCGATGTCCGCGTCCAGCCCGGGGAGGACGATGTTCTTCAGCGCGTTGGCGCGCTTCTGCGCCTTTTTGATGGCGTAAGCCAGGCGGTAGATGGTGTTCTCTGTCTCCGCCAGGTCGCGTATCAGCCCCTTGACCTCCTGGAACTTGAAATAGGCGTCGTCCAGGTCGGAGCTGGTGAACGCCAGGCCGTAGGGCGGGCCGCTGGTCTTTGTCTCCTCCGCGGAGACGTAGGGCAGCTCCACGCCCATCACGGAGCGGTAGCGCAGCGAGACGCTGTTGTCGATGGGCACGGCGGAGGCGCCCTCCGCGGCGCTGCCGCCGGTGGATATCTCCGCCAGGCGCATCGAGGCGTATGCCTCGGCGAAGGCGTCGTCTATCTGCGATTGCAGCCGCTCCGCGCGATCCATCAGGCCCATGATTTCGCGCACGAGTATGTTGCGCTTGCGGTCCATCAGCTCATAGCCGGTCTCCGCCAGCGCGTGCGAGTGTTTGGCCGCCGTCAGCGCGCCCTTTGTCGGCGCTGCCTGCGCCATAGTGCCTCCGCCTCCTTTCTTTTATGCCGCGGGCCTCAGCCCTGGCCGTGGTAGTGTTCGTCGAGCACCTTGTCGGACACGCGGGAGAGCGCGCTGCGCGGCAGGATGCTCAAAAGGTCCCAGCCCAGGTCCAGCGTCTGCTCCAGCGTGCGGTTCTCGTACATGCCCTGGTTGACGAAGCGCTGCTCGAATTCGGAGCCGAACTTCAGGCTCAGCTTGTCGTTCTGGGATAGCTCGTCCTCGCCGATGACGGTGGCCAGGCTGCGCGCGCTGGACACCTCGCTGTAGGAGGCGAAGAGCTGGTTGGAGAGGTCGGGGTGGTCCGGGCGCGTGAAGCCCTTGCCCGTGCCGTCCTTCATCAGGCGGCTGAGGCTGGGCAGGATGCCCACGGGCGGGTAGACGCCCTTCTGCGAGAGCTCGCGGGAGAGGACGATCTGCCCCTCCGTGATGTAGCCCGTGAGGTCGGGGATGGGGTGCGAGATGTCGTCGCCGGGCATGGTGAGGATGGGCACGAGCGTCACGCTGCCGCTCTTGCCGCGGATGAGGCCCGCGCGCTCATAGAGCGAGGCCAGGTCGGAATACATGTAGCTGGGGAAGCCCTTGCGGGAGGGTATCTCGCCCTTGGAGCTGGAGAACTCGCGCAGGGCCTCGCAGTAGAAGGTCATGTCCGTCATCACCACGAGCACGTGGTAGCCGCGGTCAAAGGCCAGGTACTCGGCGGCCGTCAGCGCGCACCTCGGCGCGAGGATGCGCTCGATGATGGGGTCGGAGGCGAGGTTGATGTACATCACCGTGCGGTCGAGCGCGCCGGATTCGGTGAAGTCGCGGCGGAAGAAGTCCGCCGTGTCGTTTTTGATGCCCATCGCGCAGAACACGATGACGAACTTCTCGCCCTCCGCGTCGCTGGCCACGTGCGCCTGGCGCACGATCTGGGCGGCCAGCTCGTTGTGCTTCATGCCCGCGCCGGAGAAAATGGGCAGCTTCTGCCCGCGGATGAGCGTGCATGTGGCGTCGATGGCGCTGATGCCCGTGAGTATGCAGCTGCGCGGGTACTGGCGGGAGACGGGGTTGATGGCCGCGCCGTTGATGTCGCGCGTCTCCTCGGCGTAGACTTCGGAGAGTCCGTCCGCCGGGCGGCCGGTGCCGTCGAAAATGCGGCCCAGTATCTCCTCCGAGAGCGGGATCTCCATCGGCTTGCCGGTCAGGCGCGTGCTGGTGCCGGCCATGTCGATGCCGCTGGTGCCCTCGAACACCTCAGCCACCACGCGCTCGCCCTCGATCAGTATCACGCGGCCGCGGCGGCGGCTGCCGTCCTCCAGCGTGAGCTCGATGAGCTCGTCATACTGGGCGTCCTTCACGCCGTCGAGCGCGATCAGGGAGCCGTTTATCTCCGAAAGGCCCGTATATTCTATACGCATTGCGCCGCCCCCTTATGAGTTCAGCTTGCGGACGTGCGCCACGGCGGCGTCCACTTTGTCGATGTACACCTGCGGGTCGGTCCCGCCGCCGAGGCCGAACTTCATGCGTTCGAGCTCGGCGAAGATGCCCGTCTCCGTCAGCATCCGCAGCGGGATGTTGGCGGCCACCAGGCCGCGGGCGGCGTCGTAGAGGTGCAGTATGATCCTCAGCATGGCCATCTGGCCGGCGGGGAGCATGTATGTGTCGTTTTCATGGAAGGCGTTCTGCTGCAAAAAGCCCTCGCGGATGACCTTCGCCGTCTCGATGACGAGCTTCTGGTCGTCGGGCAGGATGTCCGCGCCGATGAGCTTGACGATCTCCTGCAGCTCGGACTCCTCGTTCAGCAGCGCCATGATGCGGCCGCGCATCTCCTCGAAGTCCTCGCCGAAGTTCTTCGCGTACCAGGGCATCAGGTCGGTGAGGTACTCGCTGTAGCTGCCCGTCCAGTTGATGCTCGGGAAGTGGCGGGCGTAGGCCAGCGAGCGGTCGAGCGCCCAGAAGCAGCGCACGAAGCGCTGAGTGTTCTGGGTGACGGGCTCGGAGAAGTCGCCGCCCTGCGGCGACACGGCGCCAATGACGGTGACGGAGCCCTCCTCCCCGCCGAGCGTGTCCACGAAGCCGGCGCGCTCGTAGAAGCCGGCCAGGCGGCTGGGCAGATAGGCCGGGAAGCTCTCCTCCGCCGGCATCTCCTCCAGGCGGCCGGAAATCTCGCGCAGGGCCTCCGCCCAACGGGAGGTGGAGTCGGCCATCAGCGCCACGTGGTAGCCCATGTCGCGGTAGTATTCGGCGATGGTCATGCCCGTGTAGATGGACGCCTCGCGGGCGGCCACGGGCATGTTGGAGGTGTTGGCGACGAGGATGGTGCGCTCCATCAGCGGCCGGCCGGAGCGCGGGTCGCGCAGCTCGCGGAACTCGTCGAGCACCTGGGTCATCTCGTTGCCGCGCTCGCCGCAGCCGAGGTAGACGATGATGTCGGCGTCCGACCACTTGGCGAGCTGGTGCTGGACGACGGTCTTGCCCGCGCCGAAGGGCCCGGGGATGGCGGCGCAGCCGCCCTTGCCCACGGGAAAGAGCGTGTCGATGACGCGCTGGCCCGTCACCAGCGGGCGGTCGATGCTGCGGCGCGCAGCGAAGGGCCGCGGCGTGCGCACCGGCCAGCGCTGGCTGAGCGTGAGGGGCGTTTTCCGCCCGCGCTCGTCCTCCACATAGGCGATGGGCTCGGTGACGGTGTACTGCCCGTCGGCCTTCACGTCCACCGCGCGGCCGCGGACGCCGGCAGGCACCATCGAGCGGTGCTCGATCATGCCGCTCTCCTGGCAGGTGGCAAAGACCTGCCCGGGGGCGAGGGCGTCGCCCTCCTTCACGCGCAGCGTCACGTCCCATTTCTTTTCCGCGTCCAGGCTGTCAAGGTTCATGCCGCGGGCGATGAAAGGCCCGGCCATGGCCTCGATGCGGCTCAGCGGGCGGCCGATGCCGTCCATGATGCCGCCGATCAGCCCCGGCCCCAGCTGGATGCTCATGGGCTTATAGGTGGGCACGACCTCTTCCCCGGCGGTGAGGCCGGTGGAGTCCTCGTATATCTGCACCACGCTCTCCTCGCCGGAGGCGGACACCACCTCGCCGAAGAGGCGCTGTTTGCCGACATAGACGAGGCTCATGCGCGGCAGCTCCCGCCCGCCGCGGACGCGGATGACGGGGCCGTTTATACCATAAATGTAGTAGTGGGGCTTTTCCATTTCACATCTCCATGCTGAAGCCGGTCGTCTCGGCGAACCGGCCCTCAAGGTCTTCGAGGGCGGAGTCGAAGGTGAGGTCCGCACGGCGGGAGAGCTGCGGGCACTCGGCGATGAGGCCGCCCAGGGCCTGTTCGCCCTCCGCGAAGTCCAGCTCCACGCCGGGGAAGGCCGCTTTCAGCCCCCCGGCCTGGCCCATGTCCTCCGCGCGCAGGTACACGGTCACGCTCTCTGCGCCCGGCAGGGCGGCGAGCGCCTTTTCCAGCAGCGCGCGCAGCATGGCGCCGTAGCCCTCTCCGGCGGCAGCCTGCCGGATGCGCTCGCGCACGGCGGCGAACACCTCGTCGGCGCAGTCCTCGCGGAAGCGCAGCAGCTCGTGCTTGGCGGCGAATGCCGCGGCGGTCACGCGCTTGTCCTCCTGCGAGCGGGCGTCGGCCTCGGCGGCGGCGATTCGCCGCTCGCGGTCGCGCTCCATGCCGGCGCGGCACTCCTCCAGCGCGGCGGCCTCTTCCTCGGCGGCGTCGGAGCGCACCTCGGCCGCCTCCGTCTCCGCGGCGGAGACCATGGCCGCCATGAAGGCGGCAAGCTTGTTGTCTTTTTCCATATCGTCCTCCTCAGAGCCTGATGCCGATGGCCTCGCGTATCAGCCGCGTGATGGAGCCGGATATCCTGCCGGCCCCGCGGCTGTCCGCCACCATGTTCACCAGCGGCCGCCCGGCCGAGAGCTTTATCGCGTCCAGCCGCTCGCGGCAGAGCTTATAACAGCCCTCCGTGACGATGAGGACGGCGATGCCCTCGTCCTGGACGGCGCGGGTGACGGCGGCGTCCACCTCCGCGGCCGTGTGGGCCATCACGCCGTCGATGCCGGCGAGACGCATGCCCGTGAGCACGTCCGCGTCGTTGGATATGCAGTACCAGCGCATCAGAGCAGCACGATGACGATGGCGATGAGCAGGCCGTAGATGGCGATGCCCTCGGCCAGGCCGACAAACACCAGGCTCTTGCCGAAGGTGCCCTCGTTCTCCACCATGGCGCCGATGGCGGCGCTGGCGGTGCTGGAAACGGCGATGGCGGAGCCCACGCCGGAGATGCCGACGGCCAGGGCGGCGGCCAGATAGCCGATGGCCATGGTCCAGTCGGTGCCGGCGGCGGCAGCGGCAGTGGCGGCGGCGTCGGCAGCGGCGTCCGCCGCGGCCACGCCCTGGGCGAGGAACACGACGCCGCAGACGGCGAACATGGTGAAGAAGCCGGCCAGGTTGGCGTAGAGCGGCTTTTTCACGCTCTTGCCGTGCTTGGCGCGCTTATAGATGGCGATGAGCGGAAGGACGATGAGCACGAGGACCGCGAGCAGGGGATAGATGAGCTTGAGCATGGCTTTTTACCTCCAAATCAATAAGCTTTTTTGTGCCCGCGCTTATGCCGCGCGGGAGGCGGTGTTGGTGTAATCGATCGTCACCGGCTTGAAAGGCGTGCCGCTGCCGGTGTAGAAGCGGCCGAAGAGCTCGTAGTATTCCAGCCTCAGCACCTGGATGCAGACCAGCGCGGTCTCCAGCACCATGACGAAGGCGTTGCCGGCTATGAGGCCGATGACGCCGCCGACGGAGAGGCTGCCCGAATCAGCGCCCGTGAGGGTGTAGACGACGAGCATCATGATGGCGTGGATGATGGCGTAGGCGCCCGCGCGCAGGAAGCTCAGGCAGTTGGAGAGCCAGGAGAGCACGGCCTCGAAGAGGTCGAAGAAGCCCATGCCGATCATCATGCCGATGCCCTGGTGCATCTTGTGCCCGGCGAGCAGGCCGCCCAGCGGCTCGCCGAACCAGATGCTCAGCAGCAGCACGCCGAGGTAGATCCAGTAGGCGCCGCTCGTCAGCAGGGGGATATCCAGCGCCAGCGTGCACACCGCGCCCCCCGCCATGGAGATGAAGAAGAGCACGCCGGCGACGCCGTTGGCGGAAAAGAGCGCCTTCTGGTAATTGCGCTGGCGGAAGCCGGTGATGATGTTGAAGATGCCGCTGATGAGTATCAGCACGCAGCCGGCGCCCACGGCGATGAGCAGTATCGCCATCGAGTTGCTGTCCTCCAGCACCTTGAAGCCGGGCAGGATGTGCTCGTTGCCGAACACGCTGCCGTATACGAAGCCGAACAGCACCGCGCTGCAGCCCACGGCCGCCAGTATGCGGCCCAGCCACATGCCGCGCTTTTTGAACATGTAGAGGCCCACCAGTATCAGCACCGCGCCCTGGCCCACGTCGCCGAACATGACGCCGAAGAGCAGGCAGTAGGTGATGAGCATGAAGATGCTGGGGTTGGGCTCGCCGTAGGCGGGGTAGCCGTACATCTCCACGAAGGGCAGGAAGATGCGGGAGAAGAAGCCGGTCGAGAGCTTCACCGGCGCGTCCATCGCGTCGTGCCTGCCGGGCTCCTCATAGTCGCAGGTGCAGCCGAGCGCTTTGGCGGCGGCGGCAAAGCCCTCGCCGTCGTCCTCCGGCACCCAGCCCATGAGGCAGAACTTGCGCCCGTCCGTGCTGGCGTAGGAGCGCAGGGCGCACATCTCGCTGTGATATTTGAGGAAGCTGTAGCGCCGCAGCAGCTCCTCCCTTTCGCGCTCGCGCAGCCCGTCCGTGGCGGAAGAGAGCTTCTGCGCCTCCTCGCGCGCCGCCTGCGCGTCCTTCGTCAGCTCCGCTATGCGCTGGGCGGGCACGCCCGTGAGCCCCGCGCCCTTGGGCGGCTCCTCGCTCTCGAAGCCGTACTCGCGCATCAGCTCAGCCGCGCGCAGCTCATCGTCCGGCAGCGTCACATAGACGCAGCGCACCTTGCCCTCTTCCGCGCCCATGCGGAAGAGGTAGATGAAGTCCTCGCGCTCGGCCTCCGCGGCCAGGTCCGGCCAGTCCTCCTCCGGCGCGGAGCCGAAGGACACCGTCATGTGCGTGGCGCCCAGCAGCTCGCCGATGTCCACCGGCAGCTGTTCATAGGGCTTCAGCGCCGCGCACAGCGCCTCGTCGTCCGCCGCCAGGCTCAGCTTGGCGTTCTTCTGCGCGAGCACGCGCGCCGCCTCGGCGGAGACGCGCGAGACATAGCCGGCGCAGTCCTCCGGCGTGTAGCCCCTGTCCCTGAACTCGGCAAAGGCGGGCTCCACCCCCAGTTTCGACATCAGGGCGACGGCGGAGTCCAGCGCCAGGCGGCCGTCGTCCGACGTGTCCGGCGACTTCGTGCGTCCCCGGAAGAAGCGCGACGCCTGAAGCGGGTGGAACTGCCTGTCGAGCACAAGGTTACAGATAGCGGCATCCAGCTCATTCAGCGGGCCCGTTACCGTGGCCCTCAACAGCCTGTCCGTAGCCAAATCCCGACCTCCTCACTGTAAAATGTATTTTTCCGGGCTCAGCCCATAGCCCAGCGCGACGAACGCGCGCTTGAGCATGGCGGCCTCGTTTTCCTTCAGCGTCAAAAACGCATATACGGTGCGCAGCGTTGGCGCGCCGTGTATCACGCGGCGGTAATAGGCCTCCTCCGCCGCTTCGGCCACGCGCTCCGGCGGCGTGCCGCCCAGGCCCGCCAGCCAGCGGCCCACGCGCGAAGCGCGCAGCACCTCCATGGCGGCCTCGTCGCTCTCCGCGGCCATCACCTTCTTCGCCGTATCCGCCCCCACGCTGCCCAGCGGCAGCAGCAGCTCCGCGGCCCGCTCCGGCGGCGTGTTGAAGCGCCGCAGGCGCAGCAGATAGGTGACGTTCACCATGTCCGCCCGGAAACTGACGGCCTCGATAAGCGTGTTTTTCCCGGGGCCTTTGTATTCCCGGCGCAGGTAATTGGCCAGCGCGCGGTTGAACTGCGCCTCCAGCGAGAGCACGGCCTCGGCATAGACGGGCAGGCCCGTCTTTTTGTCCAGCTGCATGGAGCGCAGGGCGGGGCCGTAGATGCTCTTCTGGCAGAGCGAGACGAGTTCCGGGAAACTGCGCGCGTCCCGCAGTCGGTTCAGCTCCTGGTCATGCGTCCCGGCCGGGGCGTTCAGCGCGCTCTCCGGCGCGGCGGGCGCGCCGCCGGCCGCCAGCCGCCGCAGCGCGGCCTTGATGGCCTTCAGCTCCCGCTCAAGGGTGATGAAGCGCAGGAAATCCTTCGACGTGTCCGACGCCGTGCGGTAGAGCCGCTCGAAGTCCGCGAGCAGCTCCTGGTCGAGCGCGGCGGAGAACTGCTCCTCCGTCGTGCCCACGGCCGGCAGGGCCTTCACGGCCTGCCGCCAGCCGTCCGACCGCGCCAGCAGGGCCACCAGCTCGTCCTGCGAGCTGAGCGCGCAGATGCGCCGGCGGTCCTCCGCCGAGAGCATCGCGGCGTACTTGGCCCGGGCCTCCACGGCGAGGGTGATATCCAGGGCCCGGCGGTTGACGTTATTCATCCGTCTGCCCCGTCACGATGGCAAAGACGCGCTCGACATAGCCCTCGCGAGCAGCCTGGAAACGCGCGCGCAGCACCTTCAGCTTTTCGTCCTTCTCTTCGTTTATGCGCACGATCTCCGCATCCGCGCGGCTGTGCTCGCGCGCCCGGGCGGCTTCCGCCGCGCTGCGGACCCCCGCGTCCAGCTCCGCGCGGAGCTTCGTCCGGCCTTCCTCGATGCGCGCGGCCAGGCAGTCTTTCAGCCCGCGGGCCTCGCACTCCAGGCGCTGCGCTTCCCGCTCAGCGCCAAGCAGCGCCGCAAGCACGTGCGCGTCCCCCTCGGGGCCACGTGCCGCGGCGCCGTCTATCTGCTTCGTGGAGCTCAATACAAAAACCTCCCTCCGATAGCTTTTGATAAGGATAGCACATCTCCGCGAAAAAGAAAAGACCCAATAGCGTATTTTGTTAATTCTTTATCAGTTTTTTCGGTAAATTTTCGTGCTTTCTCAAGAAAAAACTGAAAAGGACTTTTCACTTCCGCCCGCCTGCGCTATACTTATCAAAAAAGCCACGGAGGAACTGCCATGAAATATGTACTGATAATAGGCGACGGCATGGCCGACGACCCCATCGCCGCCCTCGGCGGGCGCACGCCGCTGGAGGCCTGTGAAAAGCCATTTTTCGACTCGCTCTGCGAGCGCGGCGAGCTGGGCCTGGTGCAGACGATACCGGAGGGCTTCCCCCCGGGGAGCGACACTGCCATCATGTCCATCTTCGGCTGCGACCCGGCCAGATACTTCTCCGGCCGCGCGCCGCTGGAGCTGGCGGCCAGCGGCATCGACATGCCCGCCGGCTCCGCCGCCTACCGCTGCAACATGGTCGCCCTCGGCGGGGACGAAAACCTGCCCTTTGAGGAGAAAACCATGGTCTCCCACAGCGCCGGCTCCATCGAGGGCGAGGAGAGCGACGCGCTCATCGCCTGGCTCTTCGCACAGCCGGAATTTGCGCGGAAGGCCGCCGCGGCGGGCCTCACCGTCCACCCCGGCTCCTCCTTCCGCCACCTGGCGGTGCAGGAGGGCGCGGACATCACGGGCATCGTCCTGGCCCCGCCGCACGACCACCTGGACGAAAAAATAGGCCCCATCCTCCCCGCCGGCTGCGCCAACGCCGCCGTGCTGCTGGACCTGATGGAGACGGCCAACCGCCTGCTCGAACACCACCCGATAAACGAAAAGCGCCGCGCGGAGGGCCATCTGCCCGCCAACGGCATCTGGTTCTGGGCCGAGGGCAAGGGCGCCAAGCTGCCCAGCTTCCCGGCGCGCTTCGGCGCGGACGGCGGCGTCGTCTCCGCCGTGCCGCTCTGCCACGGCATCGCCCGCCTGGTGGGGCTGGAGCCCATCAGCGTCCCCACGGCCACCGGCGAGTGGGACACGGACTACGAGGCCAAGACGCGCGCAGCGCTCGACTGCCTGCGCGATCACGATTTCGCCGCCATCCACCTCGAGGGCCCGGACGAGGCCACGCACAACCACGACCTGGAGCACAAGATATACAGCGTGGAGTGCCTCTCCGAGCGCGTGGCGAAGCCGCTCTGCGCCGAGTTGAGATCGCGCGGGGAGGACTTCCGCCTGCTCATCCTCTCCGACCACCGCACCTTCATGCACAACGGCGCGCACGGCGCCACGCCCGTGCCGTACATGATCTACGACAGCCGCGAAAGCGTGCCCGGCTCCGGCCTCGGCTACAGCGAGGCCAACGGCGAAGCCGGCCCCTTCCTCAGCTCCGGCACGGAGCTGATGCCGCGCCTCTTCCAGCAATGAGCGGCGTCACGGTGCAGGCCCGCGCCAAGCTCAACCTCTCGCTGGACGTGCTGGGCAAGCGGCCGGACGGCTATCACGAGCTGCGCATGGTGATGCAGAGCTCCGGCCTCTGCGACGAGGTCTATGTAGAGCTGCGCGAGAGCGGCTATTTCATGGCGGAGACCAACCGCAAATACATCCCCTCCGGCGAAAAAAACGAGGCCGTCAAGGCCGCCCGCGCCTTCTTCGCCGCCGCCGGGCTCGACCGGGGGGCCTATATCCGCATCGAAAAGCGCGTTCCCGTCTGCGCCGGGCTCGGCGGCGGCTCGGCGGACGCCGCGGCCGTGCTGCGCGCATTGAACGAGCTGACCGGCGCTGATTTCGGCGCGCAGGAGCTGCGGGATATCGCCGCGCAGGTGGGCTCGGACGTGCCCTTCTGCGTGGAGGGAGGCACGGCCCTGGTGACCGGCCGCGGAGAGGCAGTGCAGGCCCTCTCCCCCCTGCCCGGCTGCGCCGTGGTCGTCTGTATGCCGCACTTCACCTGCTCCACGCCGGAGCTCTTCGAGCGCATCGACTCGCGCGCCTCGGCCTGCCGCCCGGACACGGCGGGGCTGCTCGCCGCGCTGGAGGCGGGCGACCTGCGCGGCGTGGCCCGGCGCATGTACAACGTGTTCGAGGACGCGCTGGAGCGCCGCGGCGCGCGCGCCGTGGCGGAGATCAAGGGCGCGCTGCTGGACAACGGCGCCCTGGGCGCCGTCATGAGCGGCTCGGGCAGCGCCGTTTTCGGCCTGTTCGCCAGCGATGAGGCCGCCGCGCGCGCCGCCTGCGGCGCAAAGCCGCTCTGCCGCGACGTTTTCCTCACGCGCGCGGAGCCGGCCTATGAAAACCTTGGCAGCGGCTGACGCGGCATATTTTGCCCCTCCCGGCGCATAATAACAGCGCAGTAAATCTGGGAGGGAAAACGATGCACAACATGAACACCGCATTTTTCAAGGGCATGGGCATGGGCCTTGCCATCGGCGCCTCCGTGGGCATGGCCCTGGCCCCGAAAAAGAAGGGCACCAACGTCGTCGGCAAGGCGCTGAAGGCCGCCGGCGAGCTGGCCGACAACATCTCGGACGCCATGATGAGGTAAGCGCGAATATTTTTGCCAAAAACCTAAAAAAGCCCTTGCAATTCGCTTCCGGCTGTGCTATTATATCAAGGCGCTCAGAAAGAGCAGAATGTGCGCCGTTAGCTCAGCTGGATAGAGCGTCTGGCTACGGACCAGAAGGCCGGGGGTTCGAATCCCTCACGGCGTGCCAAAAGGAAACGACAGCTTTTAGCTGTCGTTTCCTTTTTTGTTTATGCAGTCCAGTCCGCGGCGCTCATTGCCCGCGCCTGCGCTTGACGCGCATCCTGCCGCGGGGGAGCTCCTTTTTGGCGCTGGCTATGTATTCGCGCAGCAGCAGCTCGAATTTGTCGGCCAGGAGCTCGCGGTTCTGCTCGCGGCCCAGCAGCTCGCGCGTGACCGCCGCGGCCTTGCGCAGCTTCTGCTCCGTCAGGTCGGTCAGCGTGTGCGCGCCGGTGCTCTCCAGCGCGTCGAAAAACACGTCCGTCAGCGCGCGCCGCTCCTCATAGCTGAGGTCCTCCGTCCAGCCGCGCATGGCGTCGCTGAACACGCGCGTGCGGAAGGGGAAGTCCGCGCAGCGGACGAAACGCGTGCCCTTCACCTGCCAGGTGAATCCGTTGTGCGCGGCGATGCCCGTCTCGCAGCTCTCGACGATCTCGAAGTCGTCGTCCGTTTTCAGCAGCACGCCCACCAGAGAATACTGCGGCAGTATCGTGCGTATGCGCCCCTTTATGCGGCGGAAGCCCTCGTGGCCGGCCACGCCGTCGCGGAAGCCGGGGCCGTCGTTGTTGTATACGGCCAGCAGCCGCCGCTGCACCTCCTGCGGCGCGTTCATGGCGGCGTAGACGGCGAGGTTGCCGCCCTTGGAGTGCCCGCCCACGCGCAGCGGCCGCTCATAGCGCCAGGCCGCGCGGCAGAGGTAGGCCAGCGCCTCCTCCTGCGCGGGCACGGTGCGCATGGAGCCCATGTAGAGGTCCTCCTTCCAGGCCACCAGCGTGTCGTCCGTGCCCCGGAAGGCAACGAAGGCCGTGCCGTCCGGCACGAGGACGGTCACGGCGCAGAATTGCAGCTCGCGCCGCTCGTCCACGCGGTTCTCATAGTCCGCCAGGACGAGCCGGGAAAAGCGCGCGCTGCGCAGCATGTGCTTCACCATCGTCACCGAGCCGGGCGCGAGCAGCACGCCCAGCCGCCGGTCCTCCTCGCCGTAGAGCGCGAAATAACGCTTCGCGGCCTCGGCCAGGCTCATCGTCCCCTCCGCGGGCACGATGCCGGTGAAGTCCAGCGAAGTGAGCTTGCACAATAGCAGGTTGTCCACTTCATTGAAGGGGGAGACGTCGAAGCCGAGGTCCCCCCGCCAGTCGATGTAATCGGTCGCGTTCGCCATGTCACAGGTTCTCTATCGCGTGGCGCATGTAGGGGTTGTGCTCGCGCTCGATTGAGAGGCGGCTGCACTCGGCGTGCCCGGGATAGACCTCGTAGTCCCCCGGCAGGCCGGCGATGCGCCGCAGGCTGCGCAGCTCGGTCTTCATGTCCCCGCCCGGCATGTCCGTGCGCCCGGCGGAAAGGCGGAAGAGCGTGTCGCCCGTGAAGAGCGCGTCCTCGCAGATGAGCGTGACGCCGCCGCTCGTGTGCCCCGGCGTCTCCATCACGCGGAAGGCGAGCGAGCCCACGCGCACCTCGTCGCCCTCGGAGTAGAAGAAGGCCCCCTCCGGCGCCGCGAAGGGCCGCCCGAAGCCGTAGTTTACGCCGACTTCCTTCTCGTTCACATAGCAGCGCGCGCCCGTTTCCTCCAGCACGGCCTCCAGCGCGCCCGTGTGGTCAAAATGGGCGTGCGTCAGCATCACGGCCGTGCACTTGAGTCGGTTGTCCTCCAGATAGTCGAGTATGGTGTTGCTCTCCGCGCCCGGGTCGATGACGGCGCACTCGAACGTGGCCTCGTCGGTGACGACGTAGCAGTTCGTCTCCAGATGGCCGACAGGCAGGGTCTTTATCAGCATTTACAGTTCCTCCGTATCCAGGATGATGGTGACGGGCCCGTCGTTGACGCTCTCCACAAGCATCTCCGCGCCGAATTCGCCCGTCCCCACGGTGAAGCCGCGCTCCCGGCACTCGCTTATCACCATCTCATAGAGCGGCACCGCCGTCTCCGGCCGGGCGGCCCGCGTGAAGCCCGGGCGGCGGCTCTTCGCGTCCGCGTAGAGCGTGAACTGGCTGACGATGAGCAGTTCCGCGCCCGCGTCCCTGGGGTTGACGTTCATCTTGCCGTTTTCGTCCTCGAAAACGCGCAGCCCGCAGATCTTGTCGGCGATCTTGCGCGCTTCGGCCTCCGTGTCGTCCGTGCGCACGCCGAGCAGCACCAGGAAGCCCTTGCCGATGGCGGACTTCACTTCCCCGCCGATGGCGACGGAGGCGGAACGCACCCTTGTCACAACAGCCCTCACGAGCTCGACCTCCTCACTTCAATGACGCCGCGCACGGCGCTGATGCGGTTCATGATGGTTTTCAGCTCGGCCAGGTCCCGCACCTCCACGGTGACCACGGCGGTGGACTGGTCGTTGCCCACGTCCCGCGCCGAGAGCCCGCGCACCTTGGCGTTGAGGGCGTTGAGCACAGTGGCGATGTCCATGATGAGGCCTGAGCGCTCCTTGGCCAGGATGTGCAGCGTGGTGATATAGAGGTCCGTGGTCTTGTCCGCCCAGCTGACGCGGATCCAGCGCCCGTCGTCCTCGCCGTTCATCCGCTGGCGCAGGTAGTTCTGGCAGTCCGTGCGGTGGATGGAGACGCCGCTGCCGCGGGTTATAAAGCCCACGATGTCATCGCCGGGGACGGGCGTGCAGCACTTGGAGAACTTGATGAGGCAGTTATCCAGCCCCTCCACCAATATGCCGTGCACGGCCTTCTGCGGGCGGGCGACGCGCTTTTCCGCCTGCTCGTTGATCTTGTCGAGCACCGTGCGCTTCTCCGGCTTGCGGATGTGCGAGAGCTCGTCCTTCACGCGGTTGACGCTGCGCACGGCCGTCTGCCCGCCGTAGCCGATGGCGGCGTAGAGCTCGTCCATGCTGGGCACGGAGAGCTTTTTCAGTATCGCCGGCAGCACGTCCTCGTCCATGATGTCCGCCATGGCCAGGCCGTTGCGGCGCATCTCCGCTTCGAAAAGGCTGCGGCCGTACTGGATGTTCTCCTCGCGCCGCTCCTTTTTGAACCACTGCTTGATCTTCGTGCGGGCCGAGGAGCTCTTGGCCAGCTGCAGCCAGTCGCGGCTGGGGCCAGGCGCATTCTTCGACGTGCGCACCTCCACGATGTCGCCGTTTTGCAGCACGTGGTCGAAGGTGACGATGCGCCCGTTGACGCTCGCGCCCACCATGCTGTTGCCGACGCCGGAGTGGATGGCGTAGGCAAAATCGATGGGCGTGGCCCCCGCGGGGAGGTTTATCACGTCGCCGCCGGGGGTGAACACGAACACCTCGTCGGCGAACATGTCGATCTTCAGGTCGTGGACGAACTCGCTGGCGTCCGAGTCCTGCTGCGCCTCGAGCAGGCGGCGCACCCAGGCGAACTTCTCCTCGTCCCCCTCCTTGACGCCCTGGTCGCCGCTCTTGTACTTCCAGTGCGCGGCGACGCCGTATTCGGCCGTGAGGTGCATGTCCCAGGTGCGTATCTGCACCTCAAAGGGGATGCCCTCGCTGCCGATGACGGTGGTGTGCACGCTCTGATAGCCGTTCGGCTTGGGCGTGGAGACGTAGTCCTTGAAGCGGCCGGGCACGGGCTTGTACATGTCGTGTATCATGCCGAGCACGTTGTAGCAGTCCGGTATGGTGTCCACTATGACGCGGAAGGCGCAGAGGTCGAATATGCCGTTTATGTCCAGCTGCTGCGCGAACATCTTGCGGTAGATGCTGTAGATGTGCTTTATCCGGCCGTAGACCTTGGCGGTCACGCCCTCGGAGGCGAGGCGCTCCTCG
>CHCFR05602__coassemble_502_pt1 | contig 22238 bp, 22 predicted proteins | sample CHCFR05602__metabat2_high_PE_010 | metagenome-assembled genome bin CHCFR05602
TGGCCGCCCTATGCGGGCGGCCATTCCTATGCTTGCGGCGTTGGGTGCCACTGACTTGACAGGGTTTTTCTAATGTGTCCCATTTTGCGGGGCAAAATGGGACTAAAATACGCCGCCCGCGCTGGGGCGCGGGCGAGCGAGATGGGCGGAGCGGGCAAAGCCCGCCCACGGACGTGATTTGCGTAGTTTGGGGCGGGGTGCTTGCCGGAAGGTTATTTGGGGGCTTCGCCCCCTTGCCCCCTATTTGCCTGTCAGCGGCGCGAGCGAAGCGAAGCATTCCGCGGTCGGCGGTGTGCAAAGCCATACGACATCGGGATGACCACACACGACACGCGGAAACCCGTAAAAGACAGCACCCGCCTACGGCATGCACCAAAGCGGTTTTCTCTTTGGAGTCTGAGGGGTTTCTTTTTGACAAGACAAAAAGAAATCTCTCAGAAAAAGGTCGCAGGGACTTTCGTCCCTGCATCCCCTCCCTGCGGGCGGGCCGCAGGCAAGTACCAGCGGCCGTCGGCCGCCGCAGCCTGGTCAGACTTTGAAGTTGACGCTGGTGTCGCCCTGGAGGTCGGCGCCGAACTCATAGTCCTTGCCGGGGAGCACGGCGTTGAGCGCGATGCCGATCACCGCGGCGGTGGCGAGGCCGGAGAAGCTGACGTTCTCGGTGATGCGTATGCTCCCGGCGTCCGAATAAGTGATGCCGATGGCAAGCACGAGGATGATCGCGGCGATTATGACGTTGCGGCTCTTGGTGAAGTCCACGCGGTTCTCGACCACGTTGCGCACGCCGACGGCGCTGATCATGCCGTAGAGCACGAGGGACACGCCGCCGATGGTCGCCGTGGGCATCGCGTGCACCATCTCGGCGAATTTGGGGCAGAAGGAGAAGATGATGGCGAGCACCGCAGCTATGCGGATAACGCGCGGGTCGTACACCTTGCTGAGCGCGAGGACGCCCGTGTTCTCGCCGTAGGTGGTGTTGGCCGGCGCGCCGAAGAGCGCGGCCAGGCTGGTGGCTAGGCCGTCGCCGAGCAGCGTGCGGTGCAGCCCCGGGTCCTCGATGTAGTTCCGACCGCAGGTGGAGGAGATTGCGCACATGTCGCCGATGTGCTCGACCACGGTGGCGAGGGATATGGGCACTATTGTTATCGCGGCCGTGAGCAGCAGGCCCGTGTCCGCGCCGCCGTCGAAAATGCTGAACACGGTCTCGTCCCACACCACCGGCAGGCCTATCCACGGCGCTTCGCGCACGGCGGTGAAGTCCACCTGCCCCGCCATTGCGCCGACGGCGTAGCTGACGATGACGCCGAGGAGTATCGGTATTATCTTCACCATGCCCCGGCCCCAGATGTTGCAGACTATCACCACGAGTATTGCAACCATGGCCACCGGCCAGCTTGCCTGGCAGTTGTTCACCGCGCTCGAGGAGAGCGACAGGCCGATGGAGATAATGATCGGCCCGGTGACTATCGGCGGGAAGAAGCGCATGACCTTCCTGACGCCGAAGGCCTTGAAGAGCGCCGCGAGGACGAGGTATACAAGCCCCGCGCAGACCACGCCGAAGCAGGCGTAGGGCAGCATCTCCGTGTTCGGCACGGTAAGATTGCCCGCCGCGTCCGGCAGCATGGGCGCGATCGCCGCGTAGCCGCCGATGAAGGCGAAGCTCGAGCCGAGGAAGGCAGGCACCTTCCCCTTCGCCAGCAGGTGGAAGAGCAGCGTCCCCAGCCCGGCAAACAGCAGCGTCACGCTCACGGAAAGGCCCGTCAGCGTGGGCACCAGCACCGTGGCGCCAAACATGGCGAACATGTGCTGCACGCCGAGCACGAACATCCGCGGCGCGCCCAGAGAGCGCGCGTCGTAGATCGGCTCGCTGCCGATCGTTTTCTTGTTCATCCCGATCTCCCTCTCTTTTTTATATAGTACCGCGCACCCTGCGCGCGGCGCATCCGCTCCATTATACCCCACGCAATGGGAAAAGCAACGCCCAAAACGTTCAAAAGCCGTTCATTTTTCTTTAATCCGCCTTTAATTTTCCCCTGCTATGTTAATACCACACCCTCACTGCGGGCTGCGCCCGCTCCGCTGCCCGCTCACCCCCCGGCGGGCAGCGGTATTTTTTTATTTTTATTATTAGCTTTAACGTTACTTTAATTTTCGCGCGCTATACTGCGGCCATAACAAGGAAGGAGCTGTTAAACATGACAGAGAACATAATCATCAACAACACCAGCACCAATATCACTGCCGGCGCGGCCCGTGCGCTGGCGCTGCGCGAGGCGGGTCTGGCTGACGCGGAGTTCCGCACGCTGGAGCTGGAGGGCGGCTACTGGGTGGCGGAGTTCACGGCCGACGAGCTGTGGTACACCTGCTACATTGACGCCGTGACCGGCGAGATCCCGGGCCTGACCTTCTCGCCCGTGCCTGTCGAGACCTATCCGAACTGCGTTTGTACGCAGATGCCTGCGGCCTGTTCGACGATAAGTTTTCAGGAACTTATGGGCAGGAGATCCGCCTAACTGCCGCACGCGGCTCGCGTTCTAAACAGCGTGCGCGGTGCGGTAAGTCTGCTGAACGTTTCCATCAGCGCAGCGTAAAAGCCTCCCCTACAAGTAGGGGAGGCCCAGGCTGCGATAAGGAGGCATCTGCCTGCGGCCCGGTCTATAGTAAACAAGCGGAAAATTGCAGGCGGGAAATCCGCTCAGCTCCCGCTTCGCGGATTTCGCTCTACGTGACCTGCGCTGCGCGCCTCTCTATCTTAAGTTTTCGGCCGTCTTTACAAGCAAAGGGGTTGTATGCCAATGTCCCAGATGCTGGCGCTTTCATTCCTGTTCTTCATGGGCTCGGTCGCCGGCTGGGTGATCGAGCTCGTTTTCCGGCGCTTTTTCTCCTCGGCCAACCCGGAGCGCAAGTGGATAAACCCCGGCTTCTGCACGGGGCCCTATGTGCCGCTCTACGGCCTGGGGCTGGCGGCGCTCTACCTCATCGTCTCCCTGGAGCGCTACAGCCTGTTCGAGAGCGTGTTCTGGACGCGCGCGGCGCTGTTCGTCGCGGGGGCCGCGGCGATGACGGCCATCGAATACGCCGCCGGGGCGCTCAGCTTGAAGCTGCTGCACGTGCGGCTCTGGGACTACAGCAACCAGTGGGGCAATGTGCGCGGGCTCATCTGCCCCAAATTCTCCCTCGCCTGGGCGGCGCTGGTGGCCGTGTATTACTTCGCCATCCACCCCATATCCTCGATTCTGTGGCCTGGCTGGCGCAGAACCTGGCCTTTTCCTTCGTTATCGGCTTCTTTTACGGCGTTTTCGTGCTCGACGTGGCGCACTCCCTGCAGCTCGCCGCGCGGCTGCGGCGCTTCGCGGAGGAGAACGGCGTCGTCGTCAAATACGAGCGCTTGAAGTCGCACATCCGCGCCGAGCGCGACCGCGCGCACGAGAAGGCGGGGTTTTTCCAGCCCTTCAAGTCCAGCCGCGACATCGCCGAGCACCTGCGCGAGATGCGCGGCGAATTTGAACAACGCAAAACAAAGAGCCGGCAGGGCCGTTGAACCCCGCCGGCTTTTTCGTTTTTTGCTCCTATCCGCGCAGCTGGGCGAGCATGGCCTCGTGCGCCGCCGCCTCCTCGCGGTCGCCGAGCGGCTCAAGCGCCCCGTCGCCGTATTTGCGCTCGAGCGCCGCGGAGAGCAGCGCGTCGGCAAAGGCGGGGTTCTTGGGCAGTACGGGCCCGTGGCTGTAGGTGCAGAACACGTTTTTGTACCGCGCGCCCTCGGCGCCGTCCTCGCCGTTGTTGCCGAAGCCCTTTATCACCCGGCCCAGGGGCTGCACGCCCCCGCCGAGGTAGGTGCGCCCGGAGTGGTTCTCAAAGCCCACGACGGCGCCGAAGGGCGTCTCGAAGGCGAAGTTGCCGATCATGCGCTCCGCCGCGCCCACGGTGTAGAGGTCGAGCGCGCCGATGAAGGGCAGCTTTTCGCCGGTGTGCGTCTGGTAGTAGCGGCCCATCAGCTGATAGCCGCCGCAGACGCAGAGGAAGGGCGCGCCGTCTTCCACGGCGGCTTTGATGCCGCCGCCCTTGCCGCTGCGCAGGTCGTCCAGCAGCAGCCCCTGCTCGAAGTCCTGCCCGCCGCCGATGAAGAAGAGGTCGAAACGCCCGAGCGGCAGATGCTCGCCGATAGACAGCTCCGTCACGTTGCAGCCGAGGCCGCGCCACTCAAGGCGCTTTTTCAGGCAGAGCACGTTCCCGCGGTCGCCGTAGAGGTTGAGCACGTCGGGATAGAGGTGGCAGATGTTCAGCTCCCTCATTTCCAGAACTCCTTTCCGCCGCAGCGCTCCGCCAGCGCGGCGCGCAGCGGCAGCATGGCCGTGTAAGTGGGCAGGACGCAGACTTCGCCCTCCGCCTCCGCCAGCGCGGCGACCAGCTCCTCCGTGGAGCGGATGAGCCACGCGTGCTCCGCGTCCGCGCCGGCGTATTTGAGCCGCAGCAACATGTCCTCCGAGCGCGTGCCGGAGACGATGACGTCCATCGCCGGCGCGCCCGGCGCGAAGAGCCGCTCAAAGCCGGCGTCCCAGATCCAGGAGACGTCCGTGCCGTCGGCCAGGTTGTCGTTGAGGCAGAAAACGGCCGTCAGGCCGCCCGTGAGAGTGCGCAGAAAGTCGATCGCCCGGTCGCAGCCGGCGGGGTTCTTCACCAGCACCATGGTCACGCGTGCATTCCCCAGCGCGAAGCGCTCCATGCGGCCGAAGCCGCTCTCCAGCCGCGCGAGCGAGCCCACGGCGCCCTCCGCCGCCACGCCCAGGGCCGTGGCCGCCGCCACCGCCGCCGCGGCGTTATAGAGGTTGTAGCCGCCGGGCAGGTCCACCGCGGCGGCGTACACCTCGCCGTCCACGCGCATTTCCGCGGCGCTGCCCTCGGCCGTCAGCTCCTCCACGGAGAGCACGGCCACATCGGGCTCCGTGCGGCCATAGCCGCACTTCGGGCAGCGGAAGCCGCCGAGGTGGGCGAAGGTGTGGTAGTCGTACTCGTACTGCGCGCCGCAGACTATGCACCTCGGCGCGTCGGAGACGTCGGAAGCCGAGCCGGCCAGCGGCGCGTCCACGCCGAAAAAACGCACCCGATCCGGCGCGCAGGGCGCGAGCGAGGCGGTCAGCGAGCAGTCCGCGTTCAGGCAGACGCGGGCGTGGGGTGCGTGATCCAGCCCCTCGCGTATTGCGCCGAGGGTGTGGGTCACCTCGCCATAGCGGTCAAGCTGGTCGCGGAACACGTTCGTGACCACGCAGACGGCGGGGTCCAGCTCGCCGCACACGCGGCGGAAGGCCGCCTCGTCGCACTCAATGACGGCCAGCTTCTTCTTCGGCCGGCCGAAGAGCCCGGCGTTGGAGACGAAATCCGCCGTGATGCCCCGCTCCAGATTGGAGCCGGAGCGGTTGGCGAAGCAGTCGAGCCCGGCGTCGCGCAGCATCTTTTCCAGCATCCGGCAGGTGGTGGTCTTGCCGTTGGTGCCGGTGACCACCGCCACGGTGACGCCCCGCGCCAGGCGCGAGAGCATGTCCGGGCAGATGCGCAGCGCCACCTTGCCGGGCAGGGCGGTGCCGCCCCGGCCCAGCAGCCGCAGCGCGAGCCTTATCAGCTTGCAGCAGATGATGGCAAGCACGAATCTCATAGGCTGATGTACTCCTCCCTCTCCGCGCCCACGGAGATGTAGCTCACGCGGCAGCAAACCGCCTCTTCGACATAGCGCACGTATCTCTGCGCGGCGGCGGGCAGCTCCGCGAAGCTGCGGCAGCCGGAGATGTCCGCGCCCTCAAAGCCGGGCAGGTATTCATATACGGGCTTCGCACGCTCCAGCGCGCCCCCGCTGGGGAAAGAGAGCGTGCGCTCCCCGTCGATCTCATACGCCGTGCAGACCGGGATTTCGGGCAGCGCGGCGAGCACGTCCAGCTTGGTGAGCGCGATCTCCGTCGCGCCCTGCACGCGCACGCCGTAGCGGCTCGCCACGACGTCGAAGCCCCCGACGCGCCTCGGGCGGCCGGTGGCGGCGCCGTATTCCCCGCCGGCGGCGCGCAGCCGCTCGGCCTCCGCGCCAAAAAACTCGCAGGTGAAGGGCCCCTCGCCCACGCAGCTCGAATAGGCCTTCATGATGCCGATCACCCGGTCGAGCCGGCGGCCCGGCACGCCCGCGCCGATGGGCGCGTAGGCCGCCAGGGTGTTGGAGGAGCTGGTGTAGGGGTAAATGCCGTAGTCGATGTCCCTCAGCGCGCCCAGCTGCGCTTCGAACATCACGTTCTTGCCGCTGTCGATGGCGGCGTCCAGGTATTCGGAGGCGTCGCGGATATAGGGCAGCAGGACCTCGCCGTTCGCCATCAGCCAGTCGTACATCGCGCCGGCGTCCACGCTGTGGCCGTAGGAGGACATGGTGAGGTTCTTCCACTCCACGATCTCCTCCAGCCGCCCGCGCAGGCCCTCCGTGTGCAGCAAATCGCTCATGCGCAGGGCCTTTTTCATGTATTTGTCGGCGTAGACGGGGGCGATGCCGCGGCGGGTGGAGCCGAACTTGTGCTCCGCCAGGCGGTCCTCCTCCAGGCCGTCCAGCTCCCGGTGATAGGGCATGCAGATGGTCGCGCGGTCGCTGATGACAAGCCGCCCGGGATCGACGGCGATGCCGCGCCCGGCCAGGTGCTCGAGCTCGTGGCGGAGGTGCTCGATGTCCACCACCATGCCGGGACCCATGACGTTCGCCGTGCCCTCGCGGAGGATGCCGCTGGGCAGCAGGTTGAGGATGAAGCGGCCCCGTTCGTTCACCACCGTGTGGCCGGCGTTATTGCCGCCCTGATAGCGGGCCACGATGTCCGCCCCGGCGCTGAGCAGGTCCACCATGCGGCCCTTGCCCTCGTCGCCCCAGTTCACGCCCACGACCGCCGTCAGCATTTGATCTCGCTCCTCTCGTCGCTGCCGATAACGGCGCTGTTCGCCCGCAGCAGCGGGTACACCTCGCCGTTCAGGAATTCCTCCACCTGCCGCGGGGCCATGCCCACGAACTTGCGGATGTCCAGTATCTCCGCCAGCGCCTCCGGCGTCAGGCCGAAGCGGCTGTCGGCGAGCAGCTTGGCCTCCAGATCGTTGGCGCAGCCGGTCTCCTTCATGCGCCGGGCCGTCTCCACGCTGTATTCGCGGATGGCCTCGTGCAGCTCCTGCCGGTCGCCGCCGCGCTCCACGGCGCGCATGAGGATGTTCTCCGTGGCCAGGAAGGGCAGCTCCTCGCGCAGGTGCCGCTCCATCATCCCCGGGTACACCGTGCAGCCGGAGATGACGTTGATGACCAGGCTCAGTATGGCGTCCACGGCCAGGAATGCCTCCGGGATGGAGATGCGGCGGTTGGCGCTGTCGTCCAGCGTGCGCTCCAGCCACTGGGTGGAGGCCGTCATGGCCGGGTTGAGCGCGTCCGCTATCACATAGCGCGCGAGCGAGCAGATGCGCTCGCAGCGCATCGGGTTGCGCTTGTAGGCCATGGCGCTGGAGCCCACCTGCGAGCTGGTGAAGGGCTCGTCGAACTCCTTCTCATGCGCCATCAATCGCAGGTCCGTGGCCATCTTGCTCGCGCTCTGGGCGATGCCGGAGAGCACGTTCAGCAGGAAGCTGTCGATCTTGCGCGTATAGGTCTGCCCGCAGATGGGCAGCACGCGCTCAAAGCCCATGTCGCTGGCGATGCGCCGCTCCAGCTCGTTCGCCTTGCCCGCGTCCCCGCCGAAGAGGGCGAGGAAGCTCGCCCCGGTACCCGTGGCGCCCTTGCAGCCGTAGAAGGGCAGCCGCCCGAGCTCGAAGTCCAGCCGCTCCAGGTCGAACATCAGGTCCTGTATCCACATACATGCGCGCTTGCCCATGGTCGTCGGCTGCGCGGCCTGGTAGTGCGTATAGGCGAGGACGGGCGTGTCCTTCTGCGCCGCGGCGAACCTGGCCATGGCGGCGATGGCATTCACCAGCAGCGAGCGTATCTGCCTCAGGGCGTCGCGATAGGCGATGAGGTCGCCGTTGTCGTCCACGAAGCAACTGGTGGCGCCCAGGTGGATGATGCCCCGCGCCTTCGGGCAGTGGTTGCCCCAGGCGCGGATGTGCGCCATCACGTCGTGCCGCAGCTCGCGCTCATAGCGCGCGGCGGCCTCGTAGTCGATGACCTCCAGGTTCTCCCGCAGTTCCTCCACCTGCTCGGTCGTGACGTTCAGGCCCAGCGCGTGCTCGTTTTCGGCCAGCGAGAGCCAGAGCCGGTGCCAGGTGAGGAATTTGTAGTCCGGCGAGAAGATGCGCTGCATACGCACGGAGGCATAGCGCGAGCAGAGCGGGCTTTCATAGCTGTCTTTCAATCTTTATCACTCCACGGTAACGGATTTTGCGAGGTTCCTCGGCTTATCTATGTCGCGGCCGTTCTCGAGCGCGACGTAATAGGCGAAAAGCTGCAGCGGCACGAGCTCCGGCGCGGCGGCGAAGAGCTCCTCCCCCTTCGGGGCGAAGAGCACGTCGTCCGCTTCGGCAAAGATGCGCCTGTCGCCCTCCGGCGCCACGGCGAGGACCCGCGCGCCGCGGGCCTTCACTTCTTCCACATTGCTCATCATCTTGCCGAACAGCGCCGTCTGGCAGCAGAGCGCCACCACCAGCCGCTTTTCGTCGATGAGGGCGATGGTCCCGTGCTTGAGCTCCCCGGCGGCGTAGGCCTCCGAGTGGATGTAGCTTATCTCCTTCAGCTTCAGGCTGCCCTCCATGGCCGCTGCATAGTCCATGCCCCGGCCGATGAAGAACATCGCGCCCTGCCCGTGCCAGCGCCCGGCCAGGTAGCGCGCATGCGTGTTCAGGTCGATGGCGCGCTGCATCCTCGCGGGCAGCGCCGACAACGCGGCGACCAGTTCATTATACCGCGTTTTTTCTATCCTGCCCAGCCCTTCCGCGGCCCAAACTGCAAAAAGATACAGCGCGGCGAGCTGCGTCGTATAGCCCTTCGTGGTGGCGACGGCGATCTCCGGCCCCGCGTAGGTATAGAGCACCGCGTCCGCCAGCCGGGCGACCGTGCTGCCGACGACGTTGACGATGGCCAGCACCCTCGCCCCGCGGGAGGCGCACTCGCGCATGGCGGCGATCGTGTCCGCCGTCTCGCCGGACTGCGACACGGCAATCAGCAGCGTATCCGCCCCGATTATCGGGTCGCGGTAGCGCAGCTCGCTCGCAAGCTCCGCCTCCACGGGGACGCGGCAGAGCGATTCGATGACGTATTTCCCCGCCACGGCGGCGTGATAGGCGCTGCCGCAGCCGGTGAGCACGATCCGCCGGAAGGAGGCCATGTCCGCGGCGCTCCAGCCTATGTCCAGCTCTACGCGCCCGGAGCGCAGCCGCGCTTCGATGGTGCTCTTTACGGCGCGGGGCTGCTCCATTATCTCCTTGAGCATAAAGTGCTCATAGCCGCCCTTTTCCGCGGCCTCCAGGTCCCAGACCACCCGGGAGACGGTCTTTGTCACCTCGCGCCCCGTCCGGTCGTACACCGTGACGCTCTCCGGCGTGAGGGAGGCGAACTCCCCGTCGTCTAGGTATATCACATTCTTTGTCCGCCCCACAAGGGCGGTGACGTCGCTCGCAAAGTAGTTTTCGCCGATGCCGAGGCCGAGGATCAGCGGCCCGGCCTCCTTCACGCAGACGAGCCTGCCCGGTTCGTCCGCGCAGAGCACGCCGAGCACATAGCTGCCCTCGAGCCGCGCGGCGGTGCGCATCACCGTGCGCAGGAAATCGCCGTCATAGCTCCGTTCGAGCAGGTGGGCCACGACCTCCGTGTCCGTCTCGCTGCGGAACACGCAGCCCGCGGCGGTCAGCTCCGCGCGGAGCGCGGCGTAGTTTTCGATTATCCCGTTGTGGACGACGGCGAACGTGCCGTGCTCGGAGAGGTGCGGGTGAGCGTTGGTGTCCGTCGGCGCGCCGTGGGTGGCCCAGCGCGTGTGCGCAATGCCGCAGACGCCGTGCATCGCGGCCCCGCCGTCGATCTTCTCCGCCAGGCGCTCCACCGTGCCGCTGGCCTTCACCATCTCTATGCCTCCGCCGCCGTGGACGGCGACGCCCGCGCTGTCATAGCCCCGGTATTCAAGCCTCCGGAGCCCCTCGAGCAGTATGGGCGCAGCCTGCTGCGCGCCGGTATAGCCAACGATGCCGCACATGGCTCAGCCCTCCCCGCCCCGTGCGCAGGCCGCGCGCAGGAAGCCGAGGAAGAGCGGGTGCGGGCGGTCGGGCCGGCTCTTGAACTCCGGGTGGTACTGCACGCCGATGAAGAAGGGGTGGCCGCTCACCTCCACCGCCTCGGCCAGGCGGCCGTCCGGCGAGCGGCCGGACACCGCCAGCCCCGCAGCCTCCAGCTCGCCGCGGAAGGCGTTGTTGAGCTCATAGCGGTGGCGGTGCCGCTCGCTTATCTCCCGCGCGCCGTAGCAGCGCTCCAGCGCCGTGCCCGGGGATATCACGCAGGGCCACGCGCCCAGGCGCAGCGTGCCGCCCTTGTCCACCTCGTCGCTCTGGCCGGGCATGAAATCGATCACCTTGTGCGCGCTCCCCGGAGCGAACTCGCCGGAGTCGGCGTCCGCCCAGCCGAGGACGTGCCGCGCGTACTCTATGACCGCCACCTGCATCCCCAGGCAGAGGCCCAGATAGGGCACGCCGCGCTCGCGGGCGTACTGCGCGGCCAGCACCATGCCCTCCACGCCGCGGCCGCCGAAGCCGCCGGGCACCAGCACGCCGTCCGCCGCGGCGAGGCGCTCCGCCACATTCTCCGCCGTCAGCGTCTCGGAATCCACCCAGTCGAGCTCCACCTCCGCGCCCAGCTCATAGCCGGCGTGGTTCAGCGCCTCCACCACGGAGAGATAGGCGTCGTGCAGCTGCACATACTTGCCCACCAGCGCCACGCGCACGCGCTTCGAGCGGCTGTTGATGCGCTCCACCAGCGCCTTCCACGCGGCGAGGTCCGGCGCGGGCACATCCAGCTCAAGATTGCGGCACACCGCCTCTGCCAGCCCCTCGCGCTCGAGCATCAGCGGCGCGGCGTAGAGGCAGGGCAGCGTGACGTTCTCGATCACGCACCCGCGGTCCACGTTGCAGAAGCCGGCGATCTTGTCGAACACGCCGCGCTCCGTGATGGGCTCGTCGCAGCGCAGAACGATAATATCCGGCGAGATGCCCAGGCCCTGCAGCTCCTTCACCGAGTGCTGCGTGGGCTTGGTCTTGTGCTCGCCGGAGGCCTTCAGATAGGGCACGAGCGTGACGTGGATGTAGAGCGCGTTGCCGCGCCCCTGTTCCCGTCCTACCTGGCGTATGGCCTCCAGGAAGGGCTGGGACTCGATGTCGCCCACCGTGCCGCCTATTTCCGTTATCACCACGTCCGCGCCCGTCTTGGCGCCCAGGCCGTAGATGAATTCCTTGATCTCGTTCGTGACGTGGGGGATGATCTGCACCGTGCTGCCGAGATATTCCCCCCGCCGCTCCTTGTTCAGCACGTTCCAGTAGACGCGCCCGGTGGTGAGGTTGGAAAAGCGGTTGAGGTCCTCGTCGATGAAGCGCTCGTAGTGCCCCAGATCGAGGTCCGTCTCCGCCCCGTCCTCCGTGACATACACCTCCCCGTGCTGATAGGGGCTCATGGTGCCCGGATCGACGTTTATGTAGGGATCCAGCTTCTGCGCGGCCACCTTCAGCCCCCGCGACTTCAGCAGCCGGCCGAGCGAGGCCGCCGTGATGCCCTTGCCCAGCCCGGAGACCACGCCCCCGGTGACGAAAATATACTTTGCCATGTGTTCAGTCCCCCTTTTTCCCGCTGAGGTCCGCGAGCTCGCTCACGGAACTGTTCTTTATGCGCAGCCGCCGGTAGCCCTCGCCGATGCTCATGCCCTCCAGCGCGCAGAGCACGGCGCGTATCACCGCGCTGTGGCAGATGGCCACGGCCGTGCCGCCCGGCGCGCGGCGGATGGCCTCCACCGCCGGCAGGGCGCGCTCCATCAGCTGCCCATAGCTCTCCCCGCCCGGCGGGGAGCGGCGCAGCCGGTCGCCCTCGCACCAGGCGAACTCCCGCGGCCAGCGGCGCTGTATCTCCTCCCAGGAGCAGCCCTCCCAGACGCCGAAGGATATCTCGCGCAGGGCCTCCACCGTCTCCGGCTCCAGGGCGAGCTCCGCGCCCACGATGGCGGCCGTCTCCCGCGCGCGGCGCAGCGGGCTGGTGTAGAGCCGCTGCGGCCGCTCATCGCGCAGCCTGCCGGCCAGGGCCAGGGCCTGCGCGCGGCCGCGCGCGTTCAGCGGCGTGTCCGTACAGCCCTGTATCCTCCCCGCCGCGTTCCAGTCCGTCTCCCCGTGCCGCACGAGCAGCAGGCGCATGGCCGCCCTCCTCTCTCAGTCCTCGCTGGTGACGTCGAAAACGCCCGTCACCACTTTGCACGCGCCGCAGTACCACGCGCCGGGCACGAGCGTCTGCGAGCGCAGGAACGAGTGCTTCCCCAGGTTTTTGGCCCCGTTGTAGCCGCCGCCCAGGGCCTGCAGCGCGTTCCTTTCATATTCCTCCTGCGGCACCCAGCTGACATACCTGTCGGCTATCAGCCCGCCGCTCTCCATCTCCCCGCCGCACATCGGGCACTTCATACCTGTCACTCCCATTCTATCGTCGCCGGGGGCTTCCCCGTGATGTCGTACACCACGCGGTTCACGCCCTTCGCCTCGTTGGTTATGCGCTGCGAGATGCGGTAGAGCACCGCGTAAGGCAGGTGGGCAAATTCGCCCGTCATGAAGTCGCTCGTCTCCACCGCGCGCAGGGCCAGCACATAGTCATACGTGCGCGCGTCGCCCATCACGCCCACGCTGTGCGTGTTGGTGAGCACGGCGAAGTACTGGTCCGCCCGCGCGCGGGAGGCGCCGATCTCCTCGCGGACTATGGCGTCCGCCTCCCGCAGTATGGCCAGCTTGCTCTCCGTCACCTCGCCGATTATGCGTATCGCAAGCCCGGGGCCGGGGAAGGGCTGGCGGAACACGAGCCGCCTCGGCAGCCCGAGCAGCAGCCCCAGCTGGCGCACCTCGTCCTTGAAAAGGCCGCTCAGCGGCTCGATGACGCCCTTGAAGCCCATGTCCTCGGGCAGGCCGCCCACGTTGTGGTGGCTTTTTATCACGGCGCTGTTGGCGCCGCTCTCCACGATGTCCGGGTATATCGTCCCCTGCGCGAGGAACTCCGGCGAGCCGCACTCGCGCGCGGCGTCCTCAAATGTGCGCACGAACTCCTCGCCGATGAGCTTGCGCTTGCGCTCCGGGTCCGTGACGCCGGCGATGCGGCGCAGGAAGCGCTCGTGCGCGTCGATGCACACCAGCTTCAGCTTCCGCCGGGCGAAGGCGGAGCGTATCTCCTCCGTCTCGTTCTTGCGCATGAAGCCGTGGTCGATGTAGATGCAGGTGAGCCTGCCCGGCACGGCCTCGCTGAGCAGCGCGGCGGCCACGGAGGAGTCCACGCCGCCGGAGAGGCCCAGCAGCACGCTGCCCTCGCCCACACGCGCGCGGATGGCCTCCACCTGCTCGTTCATATAGCCCGCCATGTCGTAACCGCCCTGCGCGTGGCAGATGCCGTAGAGGAAGTTCCTGATGATCTCCCGCCCCAGCTCGGTGCGCTCGGTCTCCGGGTGGAACTGCACGGCGTAGAGCCCGCGCCCTTCGTCCTGCATGGCGGCCACGGGGCAGAGCTCCGTGGAGGCGGTGACGGCGAAGCCCTCGGGCGCGCGCGTGACGCGGTCGGTGTGGCTCATCAGCACGGCGCTCTCGCCGTCGCAGCCGTCGAAGAGCCCGCAGTCGCCAAGGCGGGCCTTCACGGCGCCGTATTCGCTGCGCTCGCAGGGGGACACCTCCCCGCCCAGCATGTGGCACATGAGCTGCATCCCGTAGCAGATGCCGAGCACCGGCACGCCGAGGGAGAGGAGCGCCGGGTCGCAGCGCGGCGCGTCCGGGGCGTAGGCGCTCTGCGGCCCGCCGGTGAAGATGAGCCCGATGGGCTTCATATCGGCGATCTCCTGCGCGCTCTTCGTATGCGGCACGATCAGCGAGAGCACGCCGCACTCGCGGACGCGGCGGGCGATGAGCTCCTTGTACTGGCCGCCGAAATCGACGATCAGCACCTTTTCTTCATTTTTCATGTTCCTCATGCTCCTCGTGATACCTGATGATCTCCTCCGCCACGGCGCGCTTTTTCACGCAGCGGTCCATGGCCGTCTTGATGATGAAGCGGTGGGCGTCGGCCTCCGTCATGCCGCGCATCTTGATGAGTATCAGCTTGGCGCGGTTCATCAGCCTGATCTCCTCCACCAGCAGCCTGACATCCTCGTAGTCGTACATGGCCCGCCCTCCTTTCAAAAGCAAAAAGACGCCCCCGATGCCAAACGAGGGCTCTCTGCGGCCCTTTGGGTATCGGTGAGCGCCATTGCCCACACGTCTTGACGTCCAGAATATTAACTTCCGCAGACATTATAGCCGCTCCCCCGCCCCTTTGTCAAGGGAAGGGGGAGATTTTCAGCGCCCGCGGCGCTTCACATACACGATGTGCGGCATATCCACCCCATAATAGTGCTTCGTGAAGCCGCTCTCCGGCGTGAAGCCGTTGCGCTCGGCCACCGCGCGGGAGGGGAGGTTGTTGTCGCGTATGATCGAGCAGACCTCCTCCGCGCCGAGCGTGCCGAAGGCGTATTCCGTGCAGGCGGCGGCCGCCTCGGTGGCATAGCCGCGGCGCCAGCGGTCGCGGCGGAAGAGATAGCCCACCTCCAGCCGCTCGCCCTCCGGCGTCTCCTGCATCGTCAGGCCGCACTGGCCCACGAACTCGCCGCTCTCCCGCAGCTCCACGGCCCAGAGGCCAAAGCCGTATTTTTCATAGCGCGAGAGCTGTTTATCGAGCCACTCGCGCACCTCTCCGTCCGAAAAGGCGTGCTCATAGGCATACATCGCCTGCGCGTCCTGCAATATGAGGCAGAGGTCGTCAAGATCCGCCTCCGTCAGGCGGCGCAGGCCCAGCCGCGGCGTCTCTATTATGTATTTTTCCATGACCAGTACTGCTCCTCCCCTGTGGCGGGACCGCCCTCCCAGTTGCCGTGGTCGCCACGCATCCTGTATTCCGTCACCATGAACATCTCCCGCCACTCCACCGAGCCGATGGGCCCGTACTGGTCGCACCAGGTGATGTCCATGTAATAGCTGCCCTCCGGCAGCATGGCCAGGTTCCAGCCGTGTTCCCCGTCGTTCCAGTTGGCCGTGCCCTCGATGGCCTTGCAGTACAGCCCCGCCCGCTCGCAGAGGAACTGCATGGTGTACACATAACCAAAGCAGACGGCCCGGCCCTCCGCCAGCGCGCCGTAGGGCGTCTCGCTCAGGTCGTCGTCGCGCACCTTGTAGTCGTACTCCGCCCGCAGGCTGAGCACATAGGCCAGATAGCGGTATTTGTCGTAAGCCGAGGCGTCCTGCGGCATGTTCTCGACTATGTACCCCGCCGCTGCGTCCAGATAGGCCTGTTGCTCCTCCGTCAGATCGTCAAAGCCCTCCCAGGCGTCCTCGGGCTCGAAGGGCGCGGTCTCCGTGCCCAGGTCGTCGCGCGGCTGCGCGGCGATCACCGCCAGGGCCTCCTCCACGGCCGGGGCCATGTCCTCCACGGCCCGCCCGCGCGCTTCCGCCAGGGGGTCGGGCGTGGGCGCGGGCGTATCGGAGGGCGTCGCCGCCGCCCCCTCCGCGCCGGCACAGGCGGAGAGCAGCGCGGTCAGGGCCAGGGCCAGGGCCAGTGCGAGCCATTTCCGCCTCATCGATTTCCCTCCTTCGCGATGCTGAGCGCGATGTGCTGGGCCATCAGCAGCCCCGCCGCCGCCGGCACCCAGACGGCGGAGCCGGGGACGCTCCTGCGCCCCGGCGGGGGCGCTTCCGGCTGCGAGGGCTCCGTGGGCGGCTCGTCGCTGAACACCACCGTCAGGCGCTCCACGCCCCGGCGGCGCAGCTCGCGGCGCATGACGCGCGCCAGCGGGCAGACGTCCGTTTCGTACACGTCCGCTATGCGCAATCGCGAAAGGTCGAGCTTGTTCCCCGTCCCGAGGGCGGAGATGATGGATATGCCCCCCGCCTGCGCGGCTTCGATGAGGTCCAGTTTGCAGGCCACCAGGTCGATGCAGTCGGCGATATAGTCCCACTGCGCGGGGAAGAACTCGCCGCGCCGCGCGGCCTCATAGCGCTCCGCGCGCGCCGTCACGCGGCAGCCGGGCGCGATGTCCCGCACGCGCCGGGCCATCGCCTCCGCCTTGCTCTGGCCTATGGTGGAGCCGAGGGCCTCTATCTGCCGGTTCAGGTTGCTCTCCGCCACAGTGTCCTCGTCTATCAGCGTCAGCGCGCCCACGCCGCAGCGCGCGAGCGCCTCCGCGCACCAGGAGCCCACGCCGCCGAGGCCGAAAACGGCCACGTGCGCGCGCGCGAGCCGCCCCATGGCTGCCGCGCCCAGCAGCATCTCCGTGCGTATGAGCCTCTCTTCCATCTCCGCCTCCAAAAAAGCGAGGGGGCTTTTTGCCCCCTCGCGCGCTGTTTTCCGCTTATCTCGTCTTGGCGAACCAGCTGACGAAGCCGTTCACGCTCACCGTCGTGGCGGCCACCAGCTCCTCGAGCCAGGCGTTGTAGTCGATGTTGCGCAGTCCCTCGGCGTCCGTGCCGTTGACGCCCACCTGGGCCAGGTAGTCGCAGTAGGGCTCGTCGTCGTGGCCGATGAAGTACACCAGGTGATAGCCGTTGTAGCTGTCGTTCTCCGCGTGGACGACCACGGTGTCGCCGGCCTGGCGCGCGCTGTCGAAGATCCACTCGTCGACGGGGCCGACCATGGAGCCCTCGACGATGTGGGTGTACGCGCCCTCGGCGTCGCCGTAGAGGATGCCCGAGCTGTTCACATCGTCGGAGTACTGCTGCTGCAGCTCATAGAAGCTGTCCTCGGTGGCCTCGCCCTCCTGCCACTCGGCGTAGATGTCCTCGATCTCGCCCTCGGCCGCGGCCAGCTCTTCCTCGCTGTACTCGCCGTCGCCGTCCTCGTCAGCGGCCTTGATGAGGATATGGCGGAAGGAGACGGTGCCCACATCGTTGTCGCTGCGGCCGTAGAACACCACGGCGTAATAGCCGTTGTCCGCGCTCTCGATGATGGTCTCGTCGCCGGGCTGGCGCGCGCTGTCGAGCACCCAGTCGCCGAGCTCGCCGTTCAGGTACTGGCTGACATAGTAGCCCTGGGTGAGGGTGTAGTCGCTGGGCTCGCCGGCCTCCTCGCCCATCACCTCGGTGATGGCCTCGGCGAAGTTGAGCGCGCTCTGCTCCGCACCGCTCTCATAGGCCCGCAGAATACGCTCCGCGTTCTCCTTGGCCTCGGCCATGGTCTCATCGGTGACGGCCTCGGTGGTCTCTTCGGTCTCCTCGCCCGTCTCCTCGTCGGTGACGGTCTCGGTGGTCTCCACGCGCTCGGCGGAGACGAGGTAGTATTCAAAGCTCAGCGTGTCGAACACGTCGGCGTACTCGTCATAGTACTCATTGAGCTCATCGCTGCTGTACTCATAGGAGTCGTACTGGTCCCCGGCGTAGGCGCTGGCTATGCTGGAGCGCTCCATCAGCTTGCGCACGGTGTCGAGGTCCACGCCCTTGCCGTAGATGACGCTGGCGTAGGCGTCGCCGTCCTTCCAGCCGTAGGCGTCGGCCGCCGTCTCCAGGGAGGCGATGGTCTCGTCGATGGTGGCGGCGTCGTCCTCGCTGAGGGTGTAGCCGGCGGCCGTGGCCGCGGTGTAGAGCGCTGTGACCTCGCGCATGTTCTCCAGAGCGACGGCGCGGAAATAGTCCTCCCAGCTGGCGCCCTCGCCGTCGCCCATGGACTCGGGCAGCGTCATGCCGAGGGCCGCGGCCATGTCGGGGTCGAAGTCCTGCTTGCCCAGGTCGGTGCTGGTGTCGAACAGCATGCCGACGATGGCCGCGTTGTCGGTCTGGAAGCTCATGAGCTCCGAATAATAGTAATACTGGAACTCGGCGTTCGTATACTTCTCATCGCCGATGGTGACGGCGGTGGTGCCGCGGTAGAGCAGGTTGGTGTTCAGGAGCACGATGACCAGCGCGGCCACGACCACGATGGCCGTGACGATGGTCCATGTCCGCCGCTCCTTGCGCGCCTTCTGCGCGGCCTCGCGCTCGGCCAGGCTGCGCTTGTCGACGCCCTCCGCGCGCTCGCTCTGGCGCCTTTTCTTGTCCTGTGATGCGCTCATGGCTGCCTCATCCTTTTCATTCGTGATATGCTCTTGGCGTATAGCCATAGCATTATAACTCAACGCGCCGCGTCTTTCAAGCAGAAAATCATGAACGCGCCGTGAATTACGCGGCGCGCTGCGACAAATTTCGCGCGGTATATGTTGAGCGGGCTGTGCAAATGTTGATAACCGCCGCCATACGCGCCGGAAAAGCGCGCGTTGCGTCCGCTGCGGAAATGTGTTATAATATTTATTTGGAAATCGTAATTCACCCGAAAGAGATGATGTGATGACGATAGAAAACCTGCGCCTCGCCGTGCTGATAGACGGCGACAACGCCCCGCGCGACTGCCTGAAGAGCATCATGGAGGAGATAGCCATCTACGGCACGCCCATGATCAAGCGCATCTACGGCGACTGGGGCAGCCACGGCCTCACCAGCTGGAAAAACACCCTGCTGGAGAACGCCGTAACCCCCAAACAGCAGTTCGCCTACACCACCGGCAAAAACGCCACCGACGCGGCGATGATCATCGACGCCATGGACATCCTCTACACCGGCAAGACGGACGGCTTCGTGCTCGTGAGCTCGGACAGCGACTTCACCCCCCTGGCCATCCGCCTGCGGGAGAGCGGCATGTACGTCCTCGGCATCGGCGAGGAAAAGACCCCCAAGGCCTTCGTCCAGGCCTGCGACAAGTTCATCCGCATCGAGGTCATCCGCGACCGCTATAAAAAGCCCGCCAAGTCCGCCGCCAAGACGGCGGAGAAGGCCCCCGCCGCCAAAACGGCGGCCAAGAAGCCCGCTGCCGCCGCCAAGACGGCTGAGAAGGCCGAAAAGGCCCCCGCCAAGTCCGCCGCCGCCAAAAAATCCTCCGAAAAGGCGGAGGAGAAAAAGCCCGCCGTGCCGGAGGACATCATCGGCCTCATCGCCGACAGCGTGGCCGACCTGGCGGACGACGACGGCTGGATCGACATGTCCAACCTCGGCAACCTTATAATAAAGAAGCAGCCGGACTTCGACCCCCGCACCTACGGCTTCGGCAAGCTCTCCAACATGCTCAAGAACCTGCCCCGCTTCGAGCTGCAGGTGCGCGAGACGAGCGACCCCAACGTGCGGCCCATGTACGTGCGGGACGTGGAGGCGCAGTGACGCGCCGCCGCGCGCTGGCCGGGGCGCTGACTCTGGCCGCCTTCGCGGCGGCCGCCCTGCCCTCGCGCTGCGCCCTCGGTGTCACGCGCTACGAGCTGGGCTACGCCTCGCTGCCCGCGGCCTTTGACGGCTTCCGCCTGGTGCAGCTCTCGGATCTGCACGGCGCGCGCTTCGGGAAGGGCAACTCCCGCCTGCTCGCCGCCGTGCGCGCGGAGCGGCCGGAGCTGATCGCCCTCACGGGCGACGTTTTGCAGACGGGCAGCGACCGCGAGGTCTTCGCCGCCGCCTCGCTCTGCGCCGCCCTGGCGCGCATCGCGCCCACTTATTTCGTCAGCGGCAACCACGACGTCTCCTGCGGCGGGCTGCCCCGTCTGGCCTCCGCCCTTGCCGCGGCGGGCGTGACGTACCTGCGCGGCGGGTATGAGGAGATAACGCGCCCGGGCGGCTCCATCGCCGTCTGCGGCGTGGAGGATGCGCGCGCCGGCGCGCGCGTCACGCCGGCGGACGAGCTCGTGCGCCGCGCGCGGGAAAAATGCCCGGACGGCTTCCTGCTCTTCCTCGGCCACCGCAACGACTGTCTGCGGAAATACCCGGACCTGGACGTGGACCTCGCCCTCGGCGGGCACGCCCACGGCGGCATCGTCCGCCTGCCGCTTATCGGCGGGCTGCTGGGCAACGACGCGCGCTTTTTCCCGGACTACGACGGCGGTCTCTACCGCGGGAGCTACGACCTCATCGTCTCCCGCGGCCTGGGGAACAGCGTCCCCATCCCCCGCCTTTTCAACATCCCCGAGATCGTCAGTGTCACGCTGCGGAAAATTTAGTCATACTTTCCCCTCCCCCCGCATAGAATGCAGTTAGACTGTGTCCACGGGGGTGAGTAGCTTGGAAGATATCGACGACCTGATCTTCGGCCGCAGCGAAGGCCTTGAGAGCGATAGATAGATCGTGAGGTGCGCATGGCCCTGCAATTCGATACGCCCGCGGCGCGCACGCTGCTGCTGCCCCTCGCCGCACGGGCAGACTTCTCCCGCCGCCACCCGGAGCTTTTCCGCGACGCGGCGGCCGAGCGCCTGGCCGGCGAACTGGGGCTGGGCGCGCTGCCGGGCGCTTCCGGATGGGCGGGCGCGCTCTACGCCCTGCGGCAGGACGCCCTCTGCGCCGCCGCCCGGCGCTACCTTGCGCGCCGGCCGGGCGCGCTGCTGCTCGACCTCGGCTGCGGGCTGGATACGCCCTTCCCGCGCGTGGACAACGGCCGCTGCCGCTACCTGGGCCTCGACCTGCCGGAGGTCGTCGCCCTCCGCCGCCGGCTGCTGCCGCCGGGCGAGCGCGAGCGCTATCTCGCCGCCGACGTGCGCGGCCTCTCCTGGCTGGAGGGCATGGACGCCCCGCAGGGGCTCTTCGTCCTCGCCGGCGGGCTGTTCGGCTATTTACAGGAACGCGAGCTGCGCGCGCTGCTCTGCGCGCTGGCGGAGCGCTTCCCCGGCGGCGGCGTGTGCTTCGACGCCGTGGGGCCGCTCTCGCTTGCCATGTCCAACGCCGTATCGCGGCGGGAGGGCGGCGCGCCCATGCGCTTCGCCCTGCGCGGCTGCGAGCGCGCCCTGCGCCCCTGGAGCGCGCATTTTGGGGAGATAAGCCCCCTGCGCCGCCTGCCGGAGCCCTATTCCCGCCCCGGCGCGCTGCCCGCGCGCATCCGCCTGGCGCTGTCCCTGGCGCTGCGCATGGGCGAGCTGCAGCTGGTGGAGATCGCCTTCCGGGCCTGAGCGCAAAGGCAAATTTTATGAAAATACCATGAATATATCACCCCGGCCCGGGAATACTGAGGCCGAGGTGATTTTTTATGACCACGAAGGAGACGCTTTACCTGGACGACGCCCTGGCGCACGCGCAGTTCATGGCCGCGCAGTGCCGCGAGGCTGCCAACGCCCTCACCGACCCGGAGCTGCGCCGCCAGGCCCAGCAGCTGGCCGAGGGGCACAGCCGCGTTTACACGCAGTTCTACAACCTTATCTGAGGAGGAGCGACGATGGACGACAAGAGCATTATGGAAAACCTTCTCAACTGCACCAAGGGCACGTGCGACCTCTATATGCACGGGGCCATCGAGTCCCCCACGCCCAACGTGCGCGAGGCCTTCTGCTCCGCGCTCAACACCTCCCTCACCATGCAGGAGGGCATCTACAGCCAGATGACCCAGAAGGGCTGGTACCAGGTGCAGCAGGCCGCGCCGCAGCAGACGCAGCAGGTCAAGAGCAAGTTTCCGCAGCGCGCGTGAGCGATACGAGGGGGACTTAATACGAGGGGGACTTCGTCCCCCTCGTAGGCTCCCCCTCTCCGCGCACAGCGCGGAGGTTGCGCCCACGGGGCGCAAGATAAGGTATCCCCGGCAGGCAAAGCCCGCCGGGGATTTTGGCCGCCCTATGCGGGCGGCCATTCCTATGCTTGCAGCGTTGGGTGCCTCTGAGTCAACAGGCTTTTCTAAAGTGTCCCATTTTGCGGGGCAAAATGGGACTTAAATACGCCGCCCGCGCTGGCGGGCGCGGGCGAGCGAGATGGGCGGAGCGGGCGGAGCCCGCCCACGGACGTGGTTTGCGTTGGGCGGAACGCCGCGCTTGTCGCGGCGTTTATTGGGGGCTCCGCCCCCTTGCCCCCCTATTTGTCTGTCAGCGGCGCGAGCGTAAGCGAAGCCAACCGCGGTCGGCGATGGGCAGAGCCATCCGACACCGGGATGACCGCCCGAAACACGCGCAAAGCCATAAAAGACAGTCCACGCCTACGACTTCCGCCAAAGCGGTTTTCTCTTTGGAGTCTGAGGGGTTTCTTTTTGACAAGACAAA
>CHCFR05602__coassemble_508_pt1 | contig 22127 bp, 17 predicted proteins | sample CHCFR05602__metabat2_high_PE_010 | metagenome-assembled genome bin CHCFR05602
CGCATTGGGGCAGGGCCTGCTCGATGTTGTTTATCATGATGGCCCAGGGGCGCACGGCGCTGATGTCCTCATCTATGCCCTCGCCGCTGAGCGGGTCCGTGTAGGGCGGGGGAGTGGGCGTTGGCTCCGGGGTGGGCGTGGGCTCCGGGGTGGACGGCGTGGACGGCAGAGGCTCGCGAGTGGGGCTGGGCGTGGGCACCAGGTCCTCGATATCCGCGCCGCAGGCGGCAAGGCCCAGCAGCAGCGCGGCGGCCAACAATATTGACAGTGTCCGTTTCATATCAATACCTCACAGCTGTCTGTAGTCTGTTTATGTATGATACCTCACCGCCAGGCAGTTGTCAAATCCGGCGGACGGTGGTAAAATATATTTACAGAAAAGGAGGCGCTTTTCATGTACGAAGAGATCAGGGAACAGGCCGCATCGGCGATGCGCGAGCTGCTGGAGACGGCGAACGTCCCGCGCGGCGGATTGGTGGTCGTTGGCTGTTCGTCGAGCGAGATAATGGGCGCCAGGATCGGCAAGGGCAGCACGCCGGAGGCCGCTGAGGCCGTGCTGGAGGGCATAATGCCGCTTTTGCAGGAGCGTGGGCTCTATCTGGCCGCGCAGTGCTGCGAGCATCTCAATCGCGCCCTCATAGTGGAGCGCGAGGCGGCGGAGAAATTTGGCTACGACCCTGTCTGCGTTATACCTCAGCCCAAGGCCGGCGGCTCCTTTGCCACCGCGGCATGGAGGCACATGGCGGACCCGGTGGCGGTGGAGCACGTGCGCGCGCACGCGGGGCTCGATATTGGCTGCACGCTTATCGGCATGCACCTGCGCGATGTGGCCGTACCGCTGCGCCTGGGCGTCAAGCACGTGGGCGAGGCGGCGGTAAACGCCGCGAGGACGCGGCCGAAGCTCATCGGCGGAGTTCGCGCCGTGTATCCCGAAAAGGTGTGACACATTATATTGAGCAAAGGGCCGCCCCGGATACAGGGGCGGCCCTTTTTCGGACAGGATGGTAATAATCGCGCCCCGGACATCATATCGTCTATCAAGAGTTCAGGGGAAAGAGGGCGGAACATGAATACTTCCATATATCAGGATATGGCCGCGCGCACCGGGGGAGACATCTACATCGGCCTTGTCGGCCCTGTGCGGACGGGCAAGTCCACATTTATCAAGCGCTTCATGGAGACGCTTGTCATCCCTAACATCGCCGACGCCTACGCCCGCGAGCGGGCCCGCGACGAGCTCCCGCAGTCCGGCTCAGGGCGCACGATCATGACGGCGGAGCCGAAATTTGTCCCCGAGGACGCCGCCAATGTGGAACTTGAGGGCGGCGTAGGCTTCTCCGCGCGGCTCATCGACTGCGTGGGCTACATGGTACCCGGCGCGGCGGGGCAGATGGAGGAGGGCCAGGAGCGGATGGTCACCACGCCCTGGTTTGACCACGAGGTCAGCCTCTCAGAGGCCGCGGAGGAGGGCACGCGGCGGGTCATCAACGACCACTCCACGCTGGGCATCGTGATGACGACGGACGGCAGCATCTGCGGCATACCGCGCGAGAACTATGTAGAGGCCGAGGAGCGCGTGATAGGCGAACTGCGCGCCATCGGCAGGCCCTTCGTGCTGCTGCTGAACTGCGCCGCGCCGCAGAGCGAGGAGGCGCAGGAGCTGAGAGCGGAGCTGTCGGAGAAATACGGCGTCACCTGCCTGGCAGTCTCCTGCCTGGAGCTCGGGCAGAAAGACATAGAAGAGATATTGAAGTTCGCGCTCTATGAGTTCCCGATCGCGGAGCTGGGCATTTTCCTGCCGCCGTGGCTGGACGCCCTGCCGCAGGACGCGCCGCTGAAAACAGGGCTCTACGAGGGCATCGCCTCCGCCTCGGCGGATATGGCCCGCGTGCGCGACGCCTTCGGCATCATGGATGCGCTCGCCGGGCGTGAGGATGTGTCGGCCTCCGGGGTCAAGCGCGTGGATATGGCCACCGGCCAGGTGACGGCCGAGCTCGACATGCCGCGCAGCCTCTACTACAAGACCATCAGCGAACAGAGCGGCTTCGACATCGCCGACGACGGCGACCTGATGACGCTGCTGACACATATGAGGGAGATAAAGACCGACTACGACCACATCAGCGAGGCTCTCAAAAGTGTGCGCGAGACCGGCTATGGCGTCGTTATGCCGCTGCCGGGTGAGCTGCGGCTGGAGGAGCCGCAGATCGTGCGCACCGGCGGCCGCTACAGCGTCAGGCTGAAGGCCAGCGCGCCGAGCATACATATGATGATGACAAATATCGAAACGGAGGTCACGCCTGCGCTCGGCGGGGAGAAGGCCAGCGAGGAGATCATGGGCTTCCTTCTGCAGGGCTTCGACGGCGATGTGAGCCGCATCTGGGAATCGAACATCTTTGGCAAGTCGCTCTACGACATAGCTGAGGAGGGGCTGGAATCTAAGATAAAGCGTGTGCCAGCGCCCGTGCGCAACAAACTGCGCAACACCATGCAGCGCATCGTCAACGAGGGCAGCGGAAGCCTGATATGTATAGTATTTTAGCAAAAGGGCCGCCCTGGGCGGCCCTTTTTTATGTTCAGCGCCACACTCGCGGCAGGCGAGGGCCGAGGCGGCTGAAAAGCTCATTGGTGATGGTGCCGCAGGCGGCGGCGAGCTCTTCGGCGCGTATTTCAGCGCCCCCATCGCGGCCGATGAAGGTGACGATATCGCCGGGGCGAACAGCGCCGCAGTCCGTGACGTCGAGCAGCAGCTGGTCCATGCAGACACGGCCTGCAACGGGGGCTTTTTGGCCGTTTACGAGGGCGTAGGCGCCGTCCTGCGCGCGGAAAATACCGTCCGCATAGCCGACCGGCACGGCCGCGAGCACAGTGGGCCGCTGTGCGTGGAAAGCCAGGTCATAGCCCGCGCCATCGCCGGCGGTCACCTCGCGCACCTCTGTCACCCGCGCGCGCAGGCTGAGGGCGCTTTGCAGGCCGGGCCAGCGGTCGGCGCGGTCCGCGTCCGCGCTTTTCACGCCGCAGAGGGCGATGCCGGCGCGGACGAGCGCGCAGCGTTCGTCAGGATAGTTGAGAAAACCGTAGCTGCTCTGCGTGTGCACCTCGCCGGTGTCCCGCCCGCGGGCCCTGAGCGCCTCCACGACGGCGAAAAAGCGCTGCGATTGCTCCACTGTGAACGCCCTGGCCTCAGGCAGGGCGCTGTCGGCGGAGGAAAAATGCGTGAACATGCCGGTAACGCGCAGGTATGGCAGGTCATAGACGCTGTCAATGCCGTCAAGATCCTGCCAGGGGAGGCCGAGGCGGTGCATCCCCGTGTCCACTTTTATGTGTACGTCTATCCGGCAGCGGCGGGCGGAGAGAGAGCGTGCGTGCTCAAGGGATACGACCGCCTGCGTCAGGCGGTAGCGGCGGAGCACGGCAATGTCGCAAGCGGGGGTGCGGCCCAGGATCAGTATCGTGCCGCGCGCGCCGCAGCGGCGAAGCTGCGCCCCCTCGGCGGCCGTGGCGACGGCCCAGTCGTGTACGCCTTCCGCTTGCAGAGCGGCGACAGCCTGCTGTGCGCCGAGGCCGTAGGCGTTGGATTTCAATACGGCCATAAGCCGCTGCCCGGGCGGCATCAGCGACATCAGCGCGCGGGCGTTCCGGCGGTAGGCGTCGGCGTCCACCTCCACCCAGGCGCGGGAATCCGGCCGGCATTTGGCGGTAAAGCGGCGGGCAAACAGCAGCAAAGCGGCGGATATCAGCCCTGTCACGGCACAGACGGCGAGATAGTGGCCAAGGCTGTTATCCACGAGCAGCCCCCACAGCCCGAGTATGCGCGCCGCGCCGCGCACGGCGATTATCACGGCCGGATGCAGGACATATATGAGCAGGGAAAAATCAGCAGCCCAGCGCGGGCAATTCCCACGCGCAGAGGCGAGGAGCGCAAAGAGGAAATACATCACGAACGGCAGCATAAGGTACATGCTGTCGTGCTTTTGCCAGCCAAGGCTGCGCAGGACGAGGCCCTCGGCTATCAGCAGCGTGCCGGTGATGGCGAGCGCGGCGGCGCAGACAGAGCGGCGCGGGGGCTTGGCAGTGCGCAGGCCGTGCCCCAGCAGCATGAACAGCGGGGCGAAGAAAAGCCCGCTGCGCGTGTAGCCGGTGACGGCGATGACGGCGTCCAGCGCCGCACGCATGGCCGGTACGCCGGCGGCGAGGCCGTAATAGCTGTCACCCAGGAGGCCGAAGGCGTAAAGCACCGCGGCGGCGGCAAAGGCCCCGCGCCGCCCGAGCTTTTCAAGCAGGAAGGAGGAGAGCGCCGCGCCGAGGATGGCGGCGGGGAGATACCAGAGGTGGTAAAAGGTGCCCTCAAAGAAGAGCTGCGTAAAAAGGCCGCCCAGCGTGAGCTCTTTCAGGCGCCCGGCATAGACGTTTATGGGCAGGTACAGGGCGATGCAGGCGAGGTAGATGATGGAGCTCTTTTTTAGGAAGGCGCGGGTGCGGCGCGCATCGCCAAGGACGAAAAAGCCGCTGGCCATGAAAAAGAACGGCACCGCCGTGCGTGCGATCTCGCGCGTGAGTATGAAATCTGCCGTGGCGCTGTAGGAGGCGAGGGGCGAGGTGTGTATGGCCACGACGAGCAGCGCGGCGGCGATGCGGAATAGGTCTATGCCCCGGTAGCTGCGCGCGCTCATGCCGGCAGCCTCCATAGCGTGAGGATGTAGCCGTCCACATTGTTGCCGGAGACCTGGCAGGGCGCGCGGTGCTCCTGCGGCGTGTAGCTGCGGGAGAAGCCCACGAAGGCGTCGTATCCTCCGCCGGCGGCGCTGAGCAGCCGCCCGGGATAGGGATAGCCGTGCAGGAGCTCGACATATTCCTCCAGCGTGAGGCCCATGTCGCGCATCAATCGCGCATGCGGGCGGCCGACATAGCGGAAGTGCCAGGGCTCGGCGGCAATGCCCGTTATTTTTTCCTTGCCCGCCGGATAGCGCTCAATGAAGCCGTAGTCGGCGGCGATGGCGCGGAAGCGGCCGCAAATGCCGTCATAGGGAAAGTCGGGGCGGATGAAGTCGATGCTGTCCGAGCGCAGGGCCAAGTCTATGGCGAGGCCCGTCTGGTGCTCGCTGCAGCCAGGTATGGCCACATATTTGCGCGTGAAGTCCTCGCCGTTTTCGGCCATTGAACCGTCCCAGATCTGCTGCTGCTCGGCGCGGGAGCGCCAGCCGCTGACAGGGACGATCTCGCCCACGGCGCCCAGGCGCTCCAGCGCGCCGGTGAGCATGGCGGAGGCGCGCGTCTCCAGCAGCACACTGCTGCCTGGGGCGGCGGGGGCCAGCGGAGGCCGGCGGCCGTCGCGCAGCGGGTGCTCGGCGTTGACGAGGATGAGGCTGCCGCTGTAGATACCTGCCATGCTCACACCTCCAGCCCCAGGGCTATGAGGGCATCGACGAGCGCGGGGAAATCGTAGCCCACGCCGGACATCATCTTCGGGAAACGGCTGTGGGAGGTGAAGCCGGGGATGGTGTTCACCTCGTTGAAAACGATGCGCTTGTCCGGCGTGAGGAACATGTCCACGCGGGCAAAGCCGCGGCAGCCGAGGGCGCGGTAAATGCGGCAGGCCGTCTCGCGCAGGCGCTGTTCGGTGGCGGCGTCAACGCGGGCGGGCATGTGTATTTTTGAGGTCTTGAGCGTGTATTTTTCCTCAAAGTCGAAATAACCGCCGGAGAGCTCGATCTCGTCCGCCCGGCCGGTCACCAGCTCGCTGTTGCCGATGACGGCGCAGCCGGCCTCAAAGCCGGGCACGGCCTCCTCCAGGAGCACGCTGTTGTCGTAGCGGAAAGCGTCCCTGACGGCGGCGCGCAGCTCAGACGGCGCCTCCACGCGGGTGACGCCGAAGGAGGAGCCGGCGCGCACGGGCTTGACGAAAAGCGGGTAGCCGACGCCCTCCGCCAGGGCGGCGAGCTCGGCGGATGTGGGCAGCTTTTCAAGCAGCACGGAGCGGGGGACGGCCACGCCAGCGAGCATCACCAGCTTGTGCGCGCGATCCTTGTCCATGCAGAGGGCGGAGGAGAGCGTGCCGCAGCCTATAAGCGGGATGCCGGCGAGCTCGCAGAGGCCCTGCACCGTGCCGTCCTCGCCGTTGCGGCCGTGCAGGACAGGGAAAGCGGCGTCGAGCCGCGTCGTGCGGACGACGGACATGCGGAACTCAAGTATGCCGTGCTGGTCCCGGTCGGGGGAGATGACTGCGGGGATACATTTTGTGCGGTCGGCGCGCCAGGTGTTGGCCTCTATGTCGTCCGGGGAGCCGTAAAAGCGGAACCACTCGCCGCCTTCGGTTATCCCGAGCTGGATGACTTCATACTTTTCAGCGTCGATGTTCCTTATCACGGCGGCGGCCGAAGCGAGGGAGACCGTGTGCTCGGGCGAGCAGCCGCCGAAGATGACCGCGATATTTTTCTTTTCCATGGTGTTGCCTCCTGTATATGCGGAAAACTCCGCTCCTGTTCCTGACAGTGATATACTATCAGGTCCAAAAGCGGAGTTTTTGCGCGCGGGATATACAAACACCGATGTTTCTATGACGCAAATCTTACGATTTTCTCACGGGTGGAGCGGGAGGGAGACGCGGAAGGTGATGCGCCCGTCAGCGCTCTCGGCGCTTATCGAGCCGCCGTGGAGCTCGACGATCTCCTTGGCGATGGCAAGGCCGAGGCCGGCGCCGCCGGTGCGGCTGCCGCGGGAGGAGTCCAGGCGGTAGAACTGCTCGAATATCCGCTCCAGCTTGTGCCTGGGTATGTCGTCGCCCTCGTTGGTGAAACTGAGATGGGCGGTGTCGCCGTCAACGGTGAGCACGACGGTGATGTCCGTATCCTCGTAGCTGTAGTTGATGGCGTTGCGCAGCAGGTTGTCGAACACGCGCTCGAGCTTGTCCGGGTCGCAGGTGATGCTGACGTCCGGCGGGGCGAGCACGCGGCAGGCAAGGCCCTTTTCCGCCAGCAGCGGCGCGAATTCGTCCGCCGTCTGCGCCAGCATACGCGAGAGGCTGACCGTCTTCAGCTCCAGCGTGAGGCTGGTGAGCGAAAAGCGCGTGATGTCGAAGAATTCGTTGATGAGGTCCTCCAGCCGCTCGGCCTTGTCCAGGGCGACGGAGAGGTAATGCTCCCGCAGCTCGGGGGATATGTCCCGCTCGTCGCGCAGGAGCGTGAGGTAGCCGATGACGGAGGTGAGGGGCGTTTTCAGGTCGTGCGCGAGATAGACGACAAGGTCGTTCTTGCGCTGGTCCGCCTCCTGGGCCGCCAGGCGGCTGGCGAGCATGTCGGTCTTGATGCGGTTCATCTGCACTTCGACCTCGTGCAGGTCGTCGGGGAGGGAGATGGGATCGTCCCCGGAGCGGTATATCTGCTCGGTGGCGGAGACTATATCCTCAAGATAGGAGAGCGTCCTTGCCCAGTAGTGGAGGAAGAGCACGACATAGCCGGCGGCGAGCACGACGATAACTACGAGGGGAAGATAGCTGCTTATCCACTGCAACAGGCGATAGACCGGGTTCATATAGTCCCAGTTGATGGCGGCGCAGATCAGAACGCTGACGAACAGCCCGACGAAGACAACGATCGTATAGAGCACGATGGCCACGATAAAGCGCGTGAGCACGCGGCGCGTCAGCGAGCGGCGGAAGCGGCGCATGGGAGCGGCCGGGCGCGGCGCGCCGGCGGTGTTGGCAGAGTCACTCAACCTGATAACCCACCCCCCAGACGGTCTTGACGAAACGCGGCTTGCGCGGGGGCTCGCCGAGCTTTTCCCGCAGGCGGCCGATGTGCGCCATCACCGTGTTGTTGTTATCGAGGTATTTTTCGCCCCAGACGGCCTCGAAGAGCTCCTCCGAGGAGACGACGCGGCCCTGGTGCTCGCAGAGATACCAGAGGATGCCGAACTCTATGGGCGTGAGCGCGATGTTCTTGCCGTAGAGCGTGCATTTGTGCGTGTCTTTGTTGATCACAAGGCCGCGGATGTCGTGCTCGTTTTCCTGCGCCGGCACGGCCTCGCCCTCCGGGCGGTTGTAGCGCGTATAGCGCCGGAGCTGCGTTTTCACGCGCGCCACCAGTTCCAGCGGGTTGAAGGGCTTGGTGATATAGTCGTCCGCGCCGATGGTGAGGCCCATGATCTTGTCGATGTCCTCCACGCGGGCCGTGAGCATGATGATAGGCCAGAAATGCTCCTCGCGTATGCGCGCGCAGAGCGTGAAGCCGTCCATGTCCGGCAGCATCACGTCCAGGATGGCGAGGTCCAGCTCTTCCGTGCGGACGCAGGCGAGGGCGTCCGTCGCGTTATAGAATTTCCGCACGGCGAAGCCTTCGTTTTTCAAATATAGCTCCACAAGGTCGGCTATCTCGCGCTCGTCGTCAACTACTAATATCTTCTGCGGCATATTCCGCCTCCTGTCAGGGATGTGTATAGCTTACCATATGCCAGCGTGGCTTGCAAGCGGCGCGATGGATGCTATAATGATGTTAAAGGAAACTTAAAGTAGCGGCCGCTTTTTTCTTAACCCGGCGGGGCGTACAATGAGCATGAGGTGAGGGCATGGCAAACATACTTATCGTTGACGACGAGCGGGACATCGTTTCCGCGCTGAAGATCTATCTGTCCAGCGAGGACTACAGGCTGTTCACCGCCAGCACGGGACGGGAGGCGCTGGAGTGCGTGAAGGCCAACGACATCGACCTGGTACTCATGGACATCATGATGCCGGAGATGGACGGCATCACCGCCACGGCCAGGCTGCGGGAGGAATACAACATCCCCGTCATACTGCTGACGGCCAAAAGCGAGAGCTCCGACAAGGTGCTGGGGCTGAACATCGGGGCGGACGACTATATCACCAAGCCCTTCGACCCGGTGGAGGTGCAGGCGCGCGTCCGCAGCCAGCTGCGGCGCTATATGCGCCTCGGCGGGCAGAAAAAGGCCGAGCCGCGGCCGGACGTGCTAACGATAGGCGGCATCGAGCTCAACGACGCGGAAAAGTCCGTCACCGTGGACGGGGAGGCCGTGAGCCTGACGCCCATCGAGTACAGCATACTCCTGCTGCTCATGCGCAACCCAAACCGGGTGTATTCCTCGCGGCAGATATACGAGCTGGTGTGGAACGAGAACGCCTACGGCTCGGAGGGCGCGGTGGCCGTGCACATACGGCACCTGCGCGAGAAGATCGAGATCGACCCCAGCGACCCGCGCTACATCAAGGTCGTCTGGGGACAGGGCTATGAAATGGAGGGCCGAAAGTGATGGAGAAGAAAAAAATAAAACTCACACAAGAGCTGTGGGCCAAGATTCTGGCGTTCGTGCTGCTGGGCATATTCCTTGCCTTTCTCGCCGCAGGGATATTTGCAGCCATGATGCAGTACAACGAGCTGCCGTCGTACAAAAGCGCAGATGATTTTACCAGCTCGCTCGAATACATGTACGGCTATGACGAGCTGAACAGCGCAGACAAGGTTTATGCCCAAAACCTGATGCGGCTTATTTACACTGTGTCCGGCTGGTGGCTGTGCGCCGTACTGGTCGGTGCGGCGGGTGCCATCGCCTGCCTTGTGTTCCTGTTCATGGGCGCTGGCCACAGGAAGGGGAAAGAGAGCGCAAGGCTGAACCTGCTGGACAAGATCCCGCTGGACCTGTACGCCGCAGGCTGTTTCGCGCTGGCGTTTGTCTGGCTGCTGCTTTTCGTGGAGCTGACAGAGGGCATGGCGTACTTTTTTGCCTTAAGCCCTGAAGGCATAACATACCTGGCGTTTACCTGCATCGTCGTTTATACGGCCGGACTGGTGGCGCTGGCGCCGTTCCTCTCCTTTGCCACGCGCGTCAAGGCCGGGGGCGGCCTCTGGTGGCGGAACACGGCCATATGCTGGGCGTTGAAACTCTGCTGGCGCGCCGTCAGATGGTGCTGGGGGCTTGTGAAGCGCTTCTGCGGCTGGCTGTGGTACATGACGACGAAGATATCCATCGTCTGGCGCACGGCGCTGATCGTCCTGGTAGTGCTCGTTACAAACTTTTGCCTGGCCATAAGCATACGCTACAGCGGCTTCGCGCTCTTCTGCTGGCTGGTACTGCTGGCGCTGGTTTTCCTGCTGGCGTGCTTCGGGGCCTGGCAGATGAGGAGCCTGAAGGCGGCGGGGGAGAAGCTCGCGGCGGGAGAGTTTGAGTACAAGGCCGATACGAAGCACATGTACTGGGAGTTCAAACACCACGCGGAGAATTTGAATTCCATAGGCGACGGCATGGCCGCGGCCGTGGAGCAGCGGATGAAGTCCGAGCGGCTCAAGACGGAGCTTATCACCAACGTGTCGCATGATATAAAAACGCCGCTGACCTCCATCATCAACTATGTGGACCTGCTGGAGCGGCCGCACACGCCGGAGGAGGGCGCAGAGTATCTGGAAGTGCTCGAGCGGCAATCAAAGCGGCTGAAAAAACTGACGGAGGACCTGGTGGAGGCGTCCAAAGCGTCCACCGGCAACATGAGCGTGACGCTCGCGCCCACGAGCACACTGGAGATCATCAACCAGTCGCTGGCCGAGTACGGCCAGAGGATGGAGGCGGGGAAGCTCTCCGTCATCGTAAACGCGCCGGACACCGCGCCGGCGGTGCGCGCGGACGGGCGGCTGCTCTGGAGGGTCATCGACAACCTGTTCAGCAACGTTGTAAAATACGCGATGCCGGAGACGAGGGTGTATGTGGACGTGCGCACGTCGGAGGGGAATGCCGTCATATCCGTGAAGAACATCTCCCGCGCGGCGCTGAACGTCTCCGCCGGGGAGCTGATGGAGCGCTTCGTGCGCGGCGACACCTCGCGCTCCACGGAGGGCTCCGGGCTGGGGCTTAGCATCGCCAAAAGCCTGACCGAGTTGCAGCACGGGCAGTTCAACATCAGCACGGACGGCGACCTTTTCAAAGCGGAGATCACGCTGCCGCTGGCGTAAAAAATCGCCCCGGATATCCGGGGCGATTTTATATCCATATGCGCATATATACGCGAAAAGGGCCCTTAAAGGGCCCTTTTGTGTTCTCAGACAAAGTGCAGCGCGAGAGTGAGCACGACGAAAGCCAGCCCGACCCACTTGGTGGCCTTGGCCAGCTGGGCGTCGAGCGTCTTGGCCTTGCCCTTGGAGAGGAAGGTGTCCGCGCCGCCGGCAATGGCGCCGGAGAGGCCGGAGCGCTTGCCCGACTGCATGAGGACGATGGCCGTGACGGCGACGGCGGAGATGAGCTGCAGGATGGTGAGGAAGATTTCCACTTATATCGTTCCTTTCGGCGTTATTCAGCAATAGCAAATGGTACTATAACACAAGATGGCGTGTATTTCAAGAGCTAATTTGCAGGATATGCCGTTTTTTTGCCGTCGGGCCATCCGCAGACGGCGTGGTTGCTCACAGCGTCCAGCCAGAAGTGCAGGCCCTGCGGCTCCACAACGCGGATGAGGCCGTTGAACTGCGGCATATTGGGGCATATCTGCGGGAACAGATCCTTCAGGCCGTCGAGATGCTGCGGGAAGTAGGCGAGCGTGCGCTCGTCGTTCCAGATGGCGCAGTAGAAGATGTCCGCCTCAACCAGATCCTGGAACATGTGGCTGCCGTAGCTGAGCTCCGGCATGAAGCCGGCGGCGGGGTCGGACACCTCGCAGATGCCGGTGAAGCTGGAGATGTCGGCAAAACGCACGGGCACGCCCAGCTCCGGCGAGCTGGTGCCGATGCGCCCCGGGGCGAGCAGCAGGAGGTGCTTGCCGCTGTTTTTGTAGTAGCGGTTGATCTGCCCCACGGCGGCGGCCGTCTGCGGCTTGCGGGCGTAGGGCAGGTCGCGGTAGCCGCGCGGGTCGATGAGCACTACGGCGTCGATGTCCGTGGAAGAAGAAGGGCCCATGGACGAGCGCACGAGGTCAAAGAAAAGTTCGCCCTCCGGCAGGGAAGGGGGGGCAACGATGCCCGCGGCCTGGCCCATATAGAGCGGCCGGCATTGCAGGAGGTTGACGACGAAGTCGCCCTGCTCGTCCGTATTGACGGCGAACTCGATGTCCACCGGCGTGCCGTAGACGTTCTCCAGCGTTTTCAGCAGCGCGCGCATCACGCGGGGGAAGGGCGATTCCTCCAACAGCCGCTGGCAGCTGATGAACCAGACGGGGTCTTTGAAGCCGTGCTCGCGCAGCGCGGCCTCCGCTTCATAGTCGCGCTCCATCATCAGCGTGCGGAACCAGGCGGGCAGGCAGGGCGCGATCTCGTCCACCGTGACGCTGCGGAACTCACGCCGCTCGCGGTCGATGACGTCCACGTGGTGCTGTGAGAAGCGGTGGCGGTCGGCAAGCGTGGTGAGCGTGCTGGAAGCGGGCTTGTCGAGGTTGACGATGCGGGGGTAATCGTCCTCCGTGCGGTCCACGGCCTTGGTGCCCAGGCCGACGACAAGGCGCAGCATGCCGGCCTCGGGGTCGGCGTCCGGGCTCGTGCGGTAGAGGCATCGGCTGAAGCCCACGCCGGCCACGCCGGGCAGGTAGTAATGCCCGGCCCAGGAGCCGGAGACCCTCTGTACGAGGATGCTCATCTGCTCGTCCACCTTCTCCAGCCCGCGCTGGCGGCGGTATTCAAGGGCGGAGGGGTCCATCGTGCTGGCATAGACGCGGCGCACGGCGTTTTCGAACTCCTCCAGCCGCTGCTCGAGCGGGCCGGAGTTGACACAGAACACGGATTCATACTTGCCGGCAAAGGCGTTGCCAAAGCCGTCCTCGAGGAAGCTGCTCGAGCGCACGATGATGGGATTCTGGCCGTAATACGAGAGCATGGTGCGGAAGCGCTCGCGGATGTTTTCCGGGAAGCGTCCGGCGAGCAGCGCTTCACGCAGCGCCTCGGCGCGGGAAAAATACCCGGCCTGCGTGCGCTGCTCGATGCGCGTTTTCCAGCAGTTGTTGTCAACGATGTAGGTGTAGAACACGTCCGAGCCGATGTAAAACGAGTCGTGCGGCTCCGTCACCTCGCGGAAATTGGGCAGGCAGATATCGGCGATCTTGCGCGCAAGGAGCATGCCGCAGGCCTTGCCGCCGATGCAGCCGCTGCCTATCATGCGGTCGCGCAGCGTGAAAAAGTCCTTGGGGTCGAACAGCTGGCGGATGAGGCTTTTGACCTTGGGGTCTTTGCTCATCATGCTGTTGATGACACGGTCCATGGTGTCTTCGCTCAGCCGCCCGCTGCCGAAATCGTGCTTGGCGGCGGCAAAAAAGCGGTCATGGCTGTCAAAGTTCTGGTCCTGCGTGCTCGCAGAGAGGTCTTCCAGCAGGCGGTAGTAGCGGCTTATGGCCACGCCTCCGTTCAGCGGCTTGAAGGGCGCGCCGCTGCGGCTGACGTGGGGAAGATAGAGGTCGTTTGAGTCCCGGTCTGTGGCCTTGAGCGTATGTATATACACGTCCGTATCACTGGTATAGACGTCTATCAGCACCTGCGTCGTGTCCCGGATGCGGGCCACGGCGTCATAGGAATGCCGGCCGCGGAGCAGGGGGAAATAGGCCACCGTGTCCAGCTCGTGCAGATATGGGCAGGTGACGCGGAAAAAATTCCCCATCATCTGGTCCGTATACCAGGCGGACTGCAGATCGGAGAGGCAGTCAAATACGTAGAACACGCCCTCCCCGGCGGCGGTGATGGCGTTGTAGATGGCGACGGTGAAGGGCTCGAAGCCCTCGTCCGGGTCAAGGGCTATGATATCAAGGCCTTCGCAGGGCTCGAGCAGGGGCTCGTGCCTGGCGAAGCGGAAATAGAGCGTGCGGCGGCCGTCCGCTATCGCGCGGCGGGCAAAGGGCTGGGCAAAGAGGCGGAACTCAGAGAGATCCATCACCTGCCAAACGACGTTGTCGCCCATGCGGATATTGTCGAGCACCTCGTCCAGGCCGGGGTATCCGCTCAGTATTTTCTCAAAGGACATATCTCGCTCCTTTCGTCATTGGCTGATCCTTCGCTCCACGGCGGCGCCTGGGGCGGCATACTTGATCATATATTACCATGAAGCGGCCGCTTTGTCCACGCAAACCGGGCGCCGCGCCGCAGCGGAGGCAAAAACACCGTTTTGCTGTTGAGCGCAGGGCGCAGGTATGATAAAATGATCGTACTTTAATGTGGAAGGAGCTTCGCTATGGCCAGGAAGAAATCCATACTTGATCTATACAAGATGAAAGAGGCCGGGGAGAAGGCCTGCTGGATTGTGCTCTATGACAGCGTATTCGCTTCCTATGCCGAGGAGGCGGGGATAGACATGATACTCTGCGGCGACTCCATGGGTATGATCGTCTACGGCTGGCCGGGCACGGTCCCGGTCACGATGGACATGAGCATCGCCCACTGCCAGGCCGTGCGCCGCGGCGCGCCCAACACCTACCTTATCGGCGACATGCCGTTCGGTTCCTATCACGCAAGTTGTGAGGACGCCGTGCGCAACGCGGTGCGCTTTTATAAGGAAGCGGACGTGGACGCCATAAAGCTGGAAGGCGGCGTGGCAGTTGCGGATAAGATACGCGCCATCGTCAACGCGGGCATGGTCGTCTTTGGGCACATCGGGCTGACGCCGCAGAGCTCGGCCTCCATGGGCGGCTTCAAGGCCCAGGGCCGCACGACGGACTCTGCCCGCGCCGTTATCGAGGACGCCATCGCCGTATATGAGGCCGGCGCGCGCACGCTGCTGCTCGAGGGCGTGCCCGAGGAGGTCTGCGCCTATGTGCACAAGATGCTGCCCATCCCCGTCTACGGCATCGGCGCGGGCGCGGACTGCGACGGGCAGGTGCTGCTTTCCGCCGACCTGCTGGGCATGTACAGGAACTTCACGCCAAAGTTTACGAAAAAATATGCCGATATCGCCGCCGTGGCCACGCAGGGGATGAGCGATTACATACGCGAGGTTAAAAGCGGCGAGTTCCCCGCGCCGGAGCATAAATACAAGATCTCCGGCGATATCGCCGAGTTTACGGCGCTGTTCGACGAGATGGCGCCGCGGTTCAGGAAGTGACAGGGCAAAGGACTAACGAAAAAGGAGGTAAAGCAAATGCCGAAACTGGCCCGGAGAATGTACGATATGGAAGGCACGGCCACTATCATCCGCGCGCTGTTCAACGCCATGGGCTCGCCGGACATGATATCTTTCGGCGGCGGCGCGCCGGCCAGCGAGGGGCTACCCGTGGAGGAGCTGCGCGAGATCTGCAACGAGGTGCTGACGCGCGACAGGCGCGGCGTGGAAGCGCTGCAATATGGCTCCGTAGCCGGCGTGCCCGACCTGAGGCAGGCCGTGGTGGACGTGCTGTTGAAGCCGAAAGGGCTGGACGCCTCGCCGGACGAGATCGCCATCGTCAACGGCGGCCTGGAAACGATGAACCTCATGTGCCAGCTGTATATCGACCCCGGCGACGTGATACTTGTCGAGTCTCCGACTTTCGTCCACTGCGTGGAGATATTCGAGATGTTCCAGGCCAGATGCGTGGCGGTGCAGTGCGACGATAAGGGCGTGGTTGTGGAGGATGTGGAGCGCAAGATAAAGGAGCTGCACCCCAAGTTCGTTTACATCATTCCCACGTTCCAGAATCCCACCGGCAAGACGCTGCCGGCGGACAGGCGCAAACGGCTGGCTGAGCTCGGGAGCGAATACGACGTCATCATCCTTGAGGACGACCCCTATCAGGAGCTGCGCTACAGCGGAGAGCCGCTGCGGCCCATAAAGTATTATGACACTACGGGGCACACGGTGTATGCCAACAGCTTTTCGAAGATATTCTCGCCTGGCAGCCGCCTCGGCTTCTGCTATGCCGAGCGCGACATGCTCCTGCGCCTGCTTGACGCCAAGACAGCCACGAATTCGCACACTTCCAATCTGGTGCAGGTGGTGTGCGCCGAGTTTTTCAAGCGCGGGCTGTTCCCGGAACATCTGAAAAAAGTCTGCGATATACACCGCGAGCGGCGGGATGTTATGATGGGCTGCCTTGAAAAATACATGCCAGAGGGCGCAAAATGGGTGTATCCCGACGGCGGGCTTTTCACCTGGGTGGAGCTGCCGGGCGGCATAGACACCGGGGCCCTGCTGCCGGAGGCCAACGCCAACAAGCTGCACTACATCGCCGGGGCCGGTTTCTTCGTGGAAGGGAACGGCAAGGGCAGCAACTGTATGCGTATCAGTTTTGGCAACGTGCCGCCGGCAAAGATAGAGCTGGGCATGGAGCGCCTGGGCGCGCTCATCAGATCCAAGCTGTAAATGCTGCCTGAGCGCGGCCGCCGATCCCATGTGGACAGGCTGCGGCTGACACGAGTTAGCAGGAGAAAGTGCGCGGTACGCCGCGCGGGAGGGTATATATGGCGGAGATACTGTACGGCGAGCCGGTGGCGGAAGCGCTTTCCGCGGGCACGGCGGCCATGGTGGAGCGGCTGCGCGCGCGCGGCGTCACGCCCACGCTGGCCATCGTGCGCGTGGGTGAAAAGGCAGGCGATGTTTCCTATGAGCGCGGGGCGGTGAAGCGCTGCGGGGCCGTGGGCATAGATGCGCGCGTCTTTGCGCTGCCGGAGGGGGCGTCACAGGGCGAACTGTTGTCTGTCATCGCTTCCATCAACAGCGACAGGGGTATCCACGGCTGCCTGTTGCTGAGGCCGCTGCCGGGGCACATGGACGAGCGCGCCGCCTGCGAGGCGCTCGCGCCGGAAAAGGACGTTGACTGCGTGACGCTGTCTTCGCTCTGCGGCTGTTTCACGGGGGAAGGGCGCGGTTTTGCCCCCTGCACGGCGCGCGCGTGCATCGAGGTGCTGGACTACTATGGCGTGGGGCTCAGCGGGCGGCGCGCGGCCGTGCTCGGGCGCAGCCTGGTCATTGGCCGGCCAGCGGCGATGCTGCTGCTCTCCCGGGACGCTACGGTCACCATTTGCCACAGCCGCACGCCGGACGCTGCCGCCGTCTGCCGCGAGGCGGATATACTTATCGCTGCCGTGGGAAGGGCGCGGATGGTCGATCCCGGATATGTCAACGAGGCCCAGACCGTCATTGATGTGGGCGTGAACCGCGCGCCTGACGGCTCGCTCTGCGGCGACGTGGACTTTGAACGTGTGGAGCCGCTGGTGGGCGCCATAACGCCTGTGCCACACGGCGTGGGCGCCGTCACCACGGCGGTGCTCTGCCGCCATGTGGCGGAAGCTGCGGAAGGGCCGGTGCTCAGGCACTGAGCACCAGCAAAGCTCCAAACACGTACAAATATATGGAAAATACCGGTCAAGACGGCTATAACGCCGCTTGGCCGGTATTTTTTACGCACATCAACCATGCACGGCTTGACTGGCTAATGGCATTAGCATATACTTTGCTAATGGAATTAGTTTTTTGGAGGCGGTCACATGCCAAGGCAGGGCCTTGATAAAGCCAAGGTCGTACAGGCGGCAGCAGAACTGATAGAGGAAAAGGGGCTGGTGCGCTTTTCCATGGCCGGGCTGGCGAAGAAGCTGGACGTGAAAACGGCGTCCCTCTACAACCACGTTGAGAGCCTGGACGCGCTGCTGGAGGACGTGGGGCTCTATGCCATCGCACGTCTGGTAGAGGTGGAAGAAAACGCGCTTGAAGGGCGCGAGGGGGACGAGGCCCTGTTCGCCCTGGCTGAGGCATACCGGACGTTCGCCCGCGAGCACTACCGGCTCTACCGCGTCATCATCGGCCTGCCCAAAGGCGGGAGCACGCCGCTGCAAAGCGGCGCAGAGGCGGTCGTGCGGCCCATTTTGCGTGTATTGGAGCCCTATGGGCTGACGGAGGTGGAGCAGGTACACTGGCACCGGATGCTGCGGGCCGTGATGTTCGGCTTCGCCGCCCATGAAGAGGCCGGGGGCTTTACGCACTATCCTGTGAGCTCGGATGAGAGCTACCGGCACGCCATTGAGTGCATAGCCGCAGGGCTGCACGCAGCGGGGGAGGCGAGGGCATGAAAACACACGAACAGGCGCTTTTCGAGGATGCGCCGGTGTGGCGCGCGGTGACCTCGCTCGTGGTGCCCACCGTCATCAGCCAGGTGATATCCGTCATATACAACATGGCGGACACGTTCTTCATAGGGCAGATAGGCGACCGCAACCAGGTGGCGGCGGCCTCGCTCTGCCTGCCGATGTTCATTTTCATGACGGGCGTGGCCAACCTCTTTGGCATCGGCGGGGCGAGCCTCATCGCCCGCAGCCTGGGCGTGGGGGACAGGGACAAGGCGCGCAGGACCGGCGCTTTCAGTATCTGGACGGCCATTGGCGTCGCTTTCGTCTACGGCATAGTCATTTTGCTCGTCAGGCCCGTGCTGCTGCCGGCCGTCGGCGCGGACGAGGAGACATATGAGTTCTGCAACCAGTACCTGATCTGGACGGTCTGTATCGGCGCTGTGCCCAGCGTGCTCAACCAGGTGCTCGCGCACCTGGTGCGCTCGGAGGGGCACTCGGCGCAGGCCAGCTTCGGGCTGGCCCTCGGCGGCGTGCTGAACATCATCCTCGACCCCATTTTCATCTTCCCCATGGGGCTGGAGATCGCCGGCGCGGCAATGGCGACGATGATCTCCAACGCCATAGCAAGCATTTATTTCATCATCCTCATCCTGCGCAAGGGGGAGGAGAGCGATATCTGCCTTGACCCGCGTTATTACTCCGTCAAACAGGGGATACCGCGCGAGGTGGTGCTGGTGGGCCTGCCCAGCAGCCTGATGAACATGATGGCCGTGCTCTCAAACATCACGCTCAACAAGCTGATGTCCAGCTACACGAACGCCGCGGTGGCGGGCCTGGGCGTGGCGAAAAAGGTGGACATGATCGCCTTCGCCGTGGCCACTGGCATGTCGCAGGGCGTGCTGCCGCTCATAGCTTATAACTACGCCGCCGGCAATTACCGGCGCATGAAGCGCGTCATCCGCTTCGACTTCATACTGAGCTTCTCCATCGCCGTGGCGGAGGCCGTGCTGCTCTTCACCTGCGCGGCGCCCATCGTGCGTGCCTTCATCGACGATGCGGAGACCATACGCTACGGGCAGCTCTTCCAGCGCATCATCTGCCTCACGGCGCCTTTCATATCCATCACCATGCTGTCCATCACGTGTTTCCAGTCCGTCGGCAAGAAGCTGGAGCCGTCTATACTGTCGCTGCTGCGCAAAGGCGGGCTGGACATACCGTTCATGTTTATTATGAACGCAATGTTCGGCATTGAGGGCATCGTCTGGGCCACGCCTATCGCCGACCTGGTGGCGACGACCGTGGCGGTCATCCTGTTCGTGCCCTACTGGCGGCACCTGACGGCGCGGATGCGCGAAACGGAGGCCATGCAAGCCGCTGAAGGCGCATGAATAACAAATAGCCCCGCCCGCTGAGTCCAGCGGGCGGGGTTTTCAGTCCTCTGGCAGGGCGTAGAGCTCCGCGTATTCGGGATAGTATCCTGTGAGCGTGTCGGAGATATACTGCCGCTCGGCGGCGGTGATGGGCCTTGTGCGCCGGAAAATGTATACCGTGACGCCGTCCTCAAGCGCAAAAGACGTGTCCAGCCGCTCGTAGGCCGTGCCCAGCCCCTCGCCGGAGAGGACAGGCTGTGCGAGGACATCGACCAGATGCTGGTTGTCTGCGCCGAGATGTGTCTGTATGGGGTCGGCAACGATGAGGTGATCGGCCTCCAGCGCGTCCCAGGAAAAGGCGTCGCGCTTGTCAACGGTAGCAAAGTAGACGATCTCTGTCTGCGGCGCGTCCGGCTGTGGTATACCCAGCGAGCGGTAGGTGTTCTCCAAAATGGCGGAGTTGAAAGTAAAGGACGAGGCGATTACGGCGGCGGTCTTTTCGCCGTCCGCCGAGAGGCCGTCCACATAGGCGCGCAGGGCCACGAGCTGGGCGATGTCCTGCCGCTGTGGCGGGGCGTAGGTGAAGCTCGGCAAGGGAGAGAGCGTTTTTACCTCCAGGCTGCTCGACGGCTGTTCGCGCGGGATAAATGAGCTGACGAGCGCGCAGAGCGCCAGCGCCCAGGGAAGCGCGCGAACACAGCGGCGCTCAGGCAGGGCTTCCAGCCCGCCGGCCAGGGCGCAGGCAAGGGCAGGAAGATAGAGCAGCAGGTGCTGCTGGCCGTGCGACTGGACGCTGGTGAAGAGCAGGAAGCACAGCACAGGCTGCAGCAGGCTGAGCAGCGCGCCGTAGCGCCATTCCCGCCGGCGCGCAAGCAGCCAGACGAGGGCGGCCGCCGCCATGGCGGGCAATACCCAGCCAAAGTAGCGGCAGAACATCACGGCGTCCACCCAGCGGCCCTGGTCGTAGGCGGAATAAGTGTCGAAATAGTTGGCGGAGAGCACCTGCTCTACGACAAAGCTCTGGCCGAAATAGAGCGAGCAGGCGAGTCCTGTGGCCACCAGGGCGGCAAAGGACGTCCACTGCTTCCTGTCTGCCAGCAGCGCGGCGAAGGCGGCAAAGCCAAAGGAGACAGTGAAGAAGAAAAAGTACCGCCGCAAAAGGAACATCAGCACCAGCAGCATGGCCGTGAGCACGCCGCGCGCGCCCTGCGGACGGCTGCGGTCCGTATAGATAATGAAGGCCCAGATGCCCGCGCTGGCCGCCGCCACATCGACGAAACCGACGAGGGCCGTATAGAGCAGCATCGGCGCGGCGCAGCAAAGCAGCAGCCCGCCGCGGCGGCTGCGGCGTCCCAGTACGAGCAGCCCCCAGAGGGCGGGGAGGACGTAGAAATTGACCGCGGAGAGGATGAACACATAGCGGTTCGTGCCCAGCAGGCGCATCACGAGCGAGATGGGCCAGGCCAGAAGGTAGTTGTATTCCTCTGTGACAGTGCTGCGCAGCACCAGTCGCAGCTGTTCGATGTCCAGCGGCTGGGCGGCGAGCATGGAGCTTATGTCCCAATAGGTGGCGTTGTCCCAGTAATAGACGCGGGCGCTGCCGGCGCAGTACCAGGCAGCGATGACGTTCACCGCCAGCGCCAGCGCCAGCAGGGTATGGCCGCAGCGGCACTCGATGCGGCCAAATTCGCGCAGGGCGGTGGCGGCCGTGAGCGCGACGGCGGCGAGCACGATGCCGCTTCCGGCGGCGCTGGCCAGCCGGAAGGGGAGCGCGCCCACAGTGTATTCTCCAACGTAAAAGAGGTCGTAGCTGATATCAAACGCCGCGCCGAGGGCAAAGGCGGCCACAGCAAGCAGGGCCGTTTTCCAGCTGCGGCCAAAGGGCAGCAGCCAGCGGTGGAAGAGCCGCAGCTTTATGGCCAGGGCCAGCGCCGCGGCGGCCAGCAGCGCCGCCAGCGCCATCAGCGCCGGGCCGGAGAGCGCGCCATAGAGCACGGCCCAGAGCCTTATCAATGCCAGGCCCGTAAGGCAGCCCCAGGCGATGAGCGCCGCGGCGGCCGCGGCCAGACGTTGTTTGTTCATGTGCGTATCCCCCTTCAGGCTCGCGGGCGTGCGTCCATGCTGAGTGTATCACACAGCGCTCGCCATGGCAAGCGCCGCCGGCCAGGCAACGAAAAACCTTTAATAATGCGTAAACGGCCGCCTGACCCTGTCAACAGTCAGGCGGCCGCAGCCATGTGCGTGCTTTACATGTGCTGTTTTGCGAGGTAATACCCGATAACATTTTGATTAGAATTCTCATCTAATTGCAGGACGACCTCAGAGTTTATGCTCCGAACTGTTCCGTTAATGCTCAGGAGGACAAAATGATTACAATAAATTAAAACTCCAACACGGAACATATTCATCGGGTCATAGCCGCATATAAAGGCTTTGCAAGGCGTATATTCCCATTTATTGCTTCTACTTCATTGTAAAATTTGAGCAAGTCCATCGTTTCACCCAATTGCCTGACCCAGCCACCCCAATCGAACTACGCCTCAATATGCTGCTTGGTATTGAGCTTGGACAATAAACATACCGTCTCTACAATTGATTCATTTTCCAAGGGCAATTCTTTCACTTCTGAACCGTTTATTGGAACAGGAAAGTTAAAGATGATCTTCCTTATCCAGTTGCCGCCCGGTTGCTTTATCGGGAATAACTCGATGCGCTCGATAAATGCGCGCATAAGCTCTTTGCGCTCAACCTCAGAGGCGGCTTCATAGACATGGTCGAAAGCGAGCAACAGGCGGTAGATGTTGTCACCGGAGAT